>Ga0075163_10001674_pt1 | contig 29914 bp, 21 predicted proteins | sample JI1023141ADNA_FD_71478 | JGI IMG/M metagenome (GOLD analysis project Ga0075163, IMG submission 71478) | Wastewater effluent complex algal communities from Wisconsin, to seasonally profile nutrient transformation and Carbon sequestration -... | ecosystem: Engineered > WWTP > Effluent > Algae...
ATTTCTAATTAACTGGTAACATAGGACTTACGTCCTACGCTACAGATATTACGCCCTTCCAGGGCTTAAGAAATAACTCCACTATTTTCAATTGTTTACTTAAGTTGACACCAGTGACCTGTGTGTTCGCCCGTCTCTTCTTCATATTTAAGAGATAAAGAGAGCAAGCCAAGGTGTTCGCCCTTCTTTATTCTTAACTATGGCTATTTACAAAAATAATAAATGAAAAATTTTAAGGTTGGTTATTAGAAGTATTTGTTTTGCAAGTAGTTACTAATAGAAATTAAGATTTATAAAAATATAAATTATGGCTCCAAAGCGGCCTCAAAAATGTCAATTTCTTTTAAAAGATGAACAGAGCTTTTAATATATTCATGTGCAGGTTTAGGCTGCATTATATCTATTCCTGATTCTAAAAGCCTTGTATTATCAAACACTTGGCCTAGCTCCATAAATTTAATATAAGGATCAAGCCCACCAATTAATATTCTTAACTCACGGCTATCTTCCATAATATTATTCCAATAAGCCAAATATTCAGGATAGGCATTTAATTTACTATCTTTACTTAAGCGTTTTCTAGCCCACATTTTCATGTCATATAACATGTCATGACCAATAAAATTAAATTTAGGCAAACCTGGAAAATTATCTTCAATAGTTTTACATAATTTAGCCGATGTAGTGGCTGCATGTTCACCAGCAGAAATATGATATACAGTGTTCTTTCTTTTTGTAAACATTAGCTTTGTTATAGCCTCTGATACATAATCAACAGGCACCATATCTAGTAATAATTGTCCATTTCCAGGGATAAGACGAAGGAAATTTACAGTTGCAAGAGTCCACATAATTACGTATGAACGTGGTACACAACAACGACTATCACCTAAAATAATAGATGGTCTAACAATTAATACTTTTTCTTCTGGTAGATGTTTAGAAATTTCTATTTCACCTTGCATCTTTGTATATGTGTACTTTACAACATGCTCAGCCGTTAAATTTGGAGACTCTTCTTCTTTAATAGTTCTATATCTTGCTTGTTTACCACAAATAGTAGCAGTGCCAACATATACAAATGTTTCAAGATTTTTTAAAGTTTGGCTCCATTTAAGTATTTTTTGTAAGCCATGTATGTTTACTTCTTTTACTATGTTGTTGTAAATAGCAGAAAATGAAGTATTTGCAGCTGAATGCACAATATAATTTACATCTTTAAGTAAATTGTTTTGCTGTAAATGATAGGTTAAATCTTCTTGTGCTAAATCCCCTTCAATAGGAATAATTCTACTAGGGTCAAAAGGATCTTTACGAAAATCAAAAACTTTTTTTAAGCGCTCAATAGCTTGATGTTTTGAGTTAGAACGAATAAGGCAGTATATTTTATTAACGTCTTTTCTTTTGGATAAGTCGACTAATAATTCACCACCTAAAAAACCAGTTGCTCCCGTAATAAAAATGTTTTTCATTGTTCCTCATTCAAAAAGCTCTAATCCTAAAATACCTAGGATTATTAATAAAATTGATACCACTTTGGTTATAGATACAGGTTCGTTAAAAAATATAATGCCAATGATTGCAATAAGTGCTGTGCCAAGACTTGCCCATATTGCATAAGCAATGCTAACTTCAAATTTTTCAAGAACTAGTACTAATAAACCCAAACTAAGCCCATAAAAAATAAATACAAATACTGATGGCCATAGTTTTGTAAAACCTTCAGCAAACTTCATACATACTGTGCCTAATACCTCAAAAACTATCCCTAATGCTAAGTAAATCCAATAAACTTTCATTTATTTCCTTAGTGTATATTGCTAGGTAAAATTTAGATTGTTGTTGATTTTAGTAATAATTTGTTACATCACAATCCAAGTTAAAATTAAGCCAATAAATATGATTTGGAGTAGATGATATTTTGACAAAGGCAATTTATGTGCCATAGCTTTTAACTTACTTGGCATTGTTAATGTGAGAATTAATCAGAGAGTTAATGTGAGAAAAATAAAGGAATTTTTATTCTTATTTTTTTTTGTGGAAACTATTGTTGTTTTTGGCTATAACCTTTTTATAGTAGCTATAAAAAGGTTATAGGTGAAAAATACTAGTAGGTTATAAAAGAAGCTTTTTATATATTAAATAATTACTTTTCCTTAGACTTATCAATGTGAGTAATCTCTGTTACATCTGTTACATCTGTTGCCTCAATATCTATAATTTGATTATTAGCTATATCATTTGTAATGATAATCTTATAACTATTTTCATCATCATTCTCATCATCATCTTCACTTTCATCAAAACCATCAAAGTCGTCATCATCATCAAAGTTGTCATCATCATCATCATCAAAGTCGTCATCAAAGTCCTCATCGTCATCAAACATATCTCTAGGAATAAAAGTAAAAGTGAATCCATCAGGGCCCAATTTTTTAGTTAAAGTTTCTAAAACTTGTTGGATTTTAGTTTGATTATCATAAGGCCCGTTAGCATAATGAGGTTTACCATCTTTACCAAAAGTAAAGTCCTCATCACATTCTTTAACACTTATATTACCAAATATCTTTTTAGCTTTTGCATAGCCAGGATAGACGCTAAGCCCTAAGTTCTTAGCATAAGCCTCAGCACCTTCTACTAGTTTGCGGGCATAAGCAGCACTAACAGGCTTAAGCGCTTGCATATGCGTCATTCTCTCTATAATTTCATTATACTCAGATGTAGAAAGTACTTTACCAAAAGCATCTTTAATCCCTAAACAAAATACATCTAAAAGAAATATACCTGCTGCTAAGTTACCATTAGGTAGTTTGCGACTAATAATTACTTGACCAATTCCTGATTCAAATAAATCTTCAGGCACAAGGCACTCATAAATTGGGGCATTAGAGGCAAAAGAAATATTTTGATTACCTATTAAAGAGTTTTTTATTTTATCAGATTGTTTTTTTGCTTTAGCCACAGCTTTTTTACGTCTAGCTTGCTTTCTTTGTTGTTTTTTACGATTATTAGCCATATAAGATTCCTTAGTTACTGAGATCTATAATTTCATCTTTTGAGTTTCTGTGTAAAATAACATTGTCTAGATTAAACCCAAATCTAAACATACCTGAAAATTACTACTAAATATAAAGGGAAGGTAAAAACTGTGAGAATATTAGTTACAGGTGGAGCAGGTTTTATTGGTACGCATCTTTGTCATCGATTAGTCAAAGAAGGGCACGAGGTTATATGTATAGACAACTTTTTTACTGGTCAGAAAAATAATATAGCTGATTTACTTGATAATCCAAGGTTTGAATTAATTCGCCATGATATTACAGAGCCAATTTTATTAGAAGTAGATCAGATTTATAACCTTGCTTGTCCTGCGTCACCTATCCATTATCAATATAATCCAGTTAAAACAATTAAAACTAATATTCTTGGTACATTAAATATGTTAGGGCTAGCCAAACGAGTAAAAGCACGTATTCTACAGGCTTCTACCTCAGAGGTTTATGGAGATCCGCTAGAACATCCACAAAAGGAAACATATTGGGGTAATGTAAATCCAATAGGAATACGTAGTTGTTATGATGAAGGTAAACGTGCAGCAGAAACCTTAATGATGGATTATCATAGACAAAATAAGGTTGATACTCGTATTATCCGTATTTTCAACACTTATGGGCCTTTTATGCATGAAAATGATGGTCGAGTAGTATCAAATTTTATTGTCCAAGCCCTACGTAAACAAGATATTACTGTTTATGGGGATGGTTCTCAAACTCGTTCATTTTGCTATGTAAATGACCTAGTAGAAGGAATGGTAAGAATGATGAACCAAGATGGCTTTATAGGCCCTGTTAACTTAGGTAATCCTGAGGAATATAAAGTAATAGAACTAGCAGATAAAGTTATAAAAATGGTTGGAAGTACTTCTAAAGTGGTGTTTAAGCCTTTGCCAGAAAATGATCCTACTCGTAGAAAGCCTGATATAAGTTTGGCAAAAGAAAAACTTAATTGGCAACCTATTGTAGCAGTTGATGATGGACTAGAAAAAACAATAGAATATTTCCGACAAGTAGTTGAAGGTAGTAAGTAGTCTATTGTCTATGAGTTAGGATGATTTTATCTTTCTAACAAGCGTTGACAAAGTATTTACTAAGAGACTAGCATACAAGGCTTCACATTATCTCTTTTTAGGAGCATTTTTTTACATGCATCAACCAGAATTAAAAACAGATCCTTTTACCCCATTAAAATTGTTTTCTCATATGGAAACTATGTATGGATGGTGGAAAGGAGAAAATATTTATCCTATTACAATGGAACTAGGCCCATCTACTTTGTGCAATCATTTTTGTACCTGGTGTATGCATGGCGGTTATTTTGGTACACATAAGGGTGATAAAAAATCACTAAAAATGTATCCAGATAATAGCATAATGGAATTTGATTTTTATCGTAATTTATGTGATGAATTGGCTGGTTTAGGCACTAAGTCAATGATTTTTTCTGGTAGTGGCGAGCCTTTTGTTAATCCTCATTTAATGGATTTTATTGAATATACTAAGAAAAAAGGTATTGATGTTGCTGCTATTACTCATGGAGGTTTATTAACTCGTGAGCGTGCTAAAGTAGTAGCGGCTAATTTAAGTTGGATTAGAATTTCACTAAATTCTGGTACTGCAAAAACTCGTCAAGAAATTCATAAAGTGGATGACTTTGAAAAAGTCTTAGGTCATTTAGCAGGACTTGCAGAAGAGAAAAAAATACAAAACTCTAAGATTCATATTGGTGCAGGTATTGCTGTTTGTCCTGAAAATTGGGAAGAGGTTTATGAAGGAGCTAAAAGAGTTAGAGAAACAGGAGTTGATTACTTCCAAATTAAGCCTGTAATTTGGCATCCAATGTCAAAAGATAAACAATATGAAGAAGAATTTTTCCGTAATGCTTTACCTTTAATCCGCCAAACAAAAGAGTTAGAGACAGATACTTTTAAGGTATTTGTTAAAGAAGATCAATTTGCTGGAGTACTCTCTCCAGATTATGAGCGTAGTTCTTATAAAAAATGTTATTCTACATTTTTTCCTGTTGTTGAAGCGAATAAAAAGGTTTATTATTGTTCTCAAACACGAGGATTGCCAGAGTTCTGCTTAGGTGATTTAGGGGAAAATACTTTTAAGGAAATTTGGGAAAGTGAGCAACGCCAAAAGGTAATAGAGAGTATAGATATTTCTAAATGCCAGCCAATTTGCCGGTGCCATCAATTAAATAAAACCTTATGGGCTATTAGGCATCCGCAAAATGCACCAAATTTTGTTTAGAGCAAGTTTTTTTTGCACCTATAAACAAATATGACAAATCTAGGGTTTCTTTAACAGAAACCCTATTTTTTTTGCTAATACTCAACAGCTAGGTTACTAACCATAGCCCAATTCTAAAGTTTAAGATTAAGGTATAAGTTCTTGGTTTACAGATATTAAATTATGTTTTACTTAGTAGACTTGTTTGGCCAGAAACCATTTTTACCCAACTTTCATTAGACTCAACTAGTTTGATACCTGCAGTTTTTGATTTGCCATCTTGCCAAATAATTTCAATAATTACTGCTGCTTCAAAATTAGCCTCAGGTATAGCAATATTAAGTACACTTCCTAGTTCTACTTGATGTGTTATCTTAATACGGGCACCTGATAAACTAATATCTTCAGTAGTAGTCTGTTCAGAAAACTTTTGTCCATTGCGATCAACCCCAGCTAAATTAACTTCTAGGTTGATAGGATAGCGAGTTTCCAAACGGCGATCGGCTGGATTTTCTTGCTGTTTAACTTCATCATAAAGGTCATCATAACAAATCTGACAGACGTTACGATAATTTAGACGTTTTACAATACTGTTAAATTCCGGTAGACGTGTCAGATTGAATAGATGATCAGCACTTTCTTCGCAACTGTCGCAAAGACCTTGCATGGGGCTATTCTCCTTAACAAAAGTAAAAAGTAAATAGATAATGCTTTGTATTTTAATTACTTACCTTAGGTAGGTCAGATTAATCAATTTAGTATTTTCTTGCCAACAATTGCTAACTAAATACCCAAAGATAAAGTTTTTGGTAAACAGAGCAGTTGTTAGAGTTCAACTACAAATTGCCAAGGTTGACCCAATTGTAACATAGAATTTCTACTAGAAAAGAGCATTTTATATTTAAAATAAGAAAGATTTCTTTATTGAGTTTGGTTTTTTATCTGCTTAAACTTAGCAGTAAAAATGAAACAAAAACTTCTTTTAGTAGTTAAATAAGATAAGTCTAGTTTTCGATTATTTTTGAATTAAAATAAATAAAACTTTTACTGAGGATTTAACTTATGTATCGCCTAACAATTAGACAACTAATCTTGCTTTCTGTCCTCTCTGCTGTTCTTGCTGGCTCATTAATAGCAGTTTATGATCGTTATGGTAAAGTTGCTATGCCCACTGCTAATGCCACTTCAGAAAATGGAGCATCTGCTATTACTGCTGAGCCTGATAATGCTAAAGCAAAAAAAATAGGGGCACTTTCTCTAGATGAGCAAAACAATATTCAAGGTTATGAGACTACTAGCCCAGGTGTGGTAAATATTACTAGTACCACTTATGTAGAAGATTTTTGGGGAGACGCTGATCCACAACAAGGTACTGGTTCAGGCTCAATTATTGACAAACAAGGACATATTCTTACTAATGTCCATGTTGTTAAAGGCGCTCAAGAGTTGACTGTTACACTAGCAGATAAAACTACTTATAATGCGAAAGTTATTGGGACAGATCCTGATAATGACATAGCTGTAATTAAAATAAATGCTCCAGCCGAAAAACTACATGTTGTTCCGCTTGGGACTTCACAAGGCTTAAATATAGGTCAAAAAGTTTTAGCTATTGGTAATCCTTTTGGACTAGATCGAACCCTAACTAGTGGGATTATTTCTGGACTAGGTCGCCCACTTAAAACAGCCAATGGACGTACAGTAGACAATGTTATTCAAACAGATGCTTCAATTAATCCTGGTAATTCTGGTGGGCCGCTACTTAATGCTAATGGAGAGATGATAGGAGTAAATACAGCTATTTATAGCCCTTCAGGTGGTTCTGTTGGAATAGGTTTTGCGGTTCCTGTTGATATTGCTAAACGAGTTATTCCAGAGTTAATTAATTATGGTCAAGTCTTAAGACCTTGGCTAGGGATAGGTACTAGAACTATTACTCCTCAACTTGCTAACTCTATTGATATGGGTGTTAAAGAAGGGTTAATTATTACAGCCACTTTACCTGAAGGCCCAGCAGGACGTGCTGGAATTAAAGGTAGTGATAGATTAACTCGTAAAGGTAATCGTTATTATCTAGAAGCAGATATTTTAACTAAAGTAGGAGATTCTCCTGTAAGAAATGAAGAAGACCTCTATAGAGCACTTAACAATTACAAAACTACAGATACTGTAACAGTAGAAGTTTATCGTAATAGCCAACCTATGAAAGTTACAGTTAAACTTGAAGCTAAACCTAAGCTTTATAACCGTTAAATTATAGGTATTCTCAATAGACCTTAGTTGATTTAAATAAAAGGGTGAACTTTCTAAGTTCACCCTTTTATCTTTATAAAAAAGCTTTTCTCTTTATAAAATCTCTTTATAAAAAAGAAAAAGGGTAGACAGATGTCTACCCTTTGCTGATAACATTGGATAGATACTATCCAAACTAATCTAAAACTTATTCAACATTAAGCCCTGGAATATTAGGTAATAATCTAGTGCCTGTTGTTGGAGCTTGATGACTAATTAAAGCTTTAGCTTGTTTAACTACATCATCTACACTAAAACCAAAATGTTTAAGTAGTTCTTGTAGTGGAGCAGAAGCGCCAAACTCACGACGTGCAATTACTGCACCTTCAAAACCAACATAACGACGCCAACCAATTGATGCACCAGCTTCTACTGCTACACGAGCGCGACAACTAGAAGGTAGTACTGATTCACGATATTCATCATCTTGATCCTCAAAGAGTTCCCAAGATGGCATACTTACTACACGAGCTTTGACACCTTCAGCAGTAAGCTTTTCATAAGCACCCATACACCATTGAACTTCTGAACCAGTGCCAATCAAAATTACTTGAGGAGCACCTTCGCAATCTGCAAGTATATAAGCACCTTTATGTACACCTTTAGCAGAACCATATTTACCACGATCCCAAGTAGGTAATGCTTGACGGCTAAGAATTAAAGCTACTGGGCGGTTATTATGTTCCATAATATAGCGCCAAGATTCTGTTACTTCATTAGCATCACAAGGTCTTAGCACTACAATATAAGGAATAGCACGCATAGAAGATAATTGTTCAATTGGTTGGTGTGTTGGGCCATCTTCACCTACACCAATAGAATCATGTGTATAAATAAATGTAACAGGTAGTTCCATTAAAGCAGCTAGGCGCATTGTTGGACGACAATAATCAGAGAAAATTAAGAAACCTGCACCATAAGGACGTACTTTGGAAAGAGCCATACCATTAAGCATAGATCCCATAGCATGTTCACGGACACCAAAGTGTAAGTTACGACCACCATAGCTTTCTTTTTGGAATTCACCACCATCAGCTATACGAGTTTTTGTTGATGGAGCTAAGTCAGCAGCGCCTCCTAAGAACCAAGGAACGGCTTTAGCTACAGCACCTAGAACTTTAGAAGAAGATTCACGGCTAGCAAGTCCTTTAGGATCAGCAGGGAATTCAGGTAATCCACTATCCCAACCTTCAGGCAGTCCACCAGCTTGCATTATTTGCCATTCTTTAGCAAGTTCTGGATAAGCTTCAGCATAAGCAGCAAATTTAGCATTCCAAGCATTTTCTTGTTCTTGACCACGAGTAATACACATGTTAGTAAATTCACTTACACGATCAGGTACTAAGAATTTTTCATCTTCTGGCCAACCATAGCGGCGTTTGGTAAGTTTGATTTCTTCATCGCCTAATGGTTCACCATGAGCGCCGTGTGTATCTTGTTTGTTAGGAGCACCCCAAGCAATGTGGCTATCAACAATTATCATAGTTGGGCGTTCTTTTTCTTTATTGGCTAAATCAAGAGCTTTAGAAAGCATGTCTACATCATTAGCATCACTAACGCGCAATACATTCCAATGATAAGCCATAAAGCGAGCGCCAACATCTTCTGTAAATGCTAAAGAGGTATTACCTTCAATAGTGATATGGTTGTTGTCATATATCCAAACGATATTGGATAGACCTAGATGTCCAGCTAGTGAAGCTGCTTCACTGGAAACACCTTCCATCATACAGCCATCACCAGCAATGGCATACATTTTATAATCAACAATTTCATGACCGGGGCGATTAAAATGACTAGCTAACCAGCGTTGGGCAATTCCCATACCAACAGTATTGGCTACCCCTTGACCTAATGGCCCTGTAGTGGTTTCTACACCAGGGGTAAGGTGATATTCGGGATGACCTGGGGTTTTGCTATCCCATTGCCGGAAGTTCTTAAGCTCTTCTAAAGGTAAATCATATCCAGTTATGTGCAGGGTGCTATAAAGCAACATAGAAGCGTGGCCAGCAGAAAGCACAAATCGATCTCGGTTAGCCCAGTGTGGATTCTTAGGATTAAAGTGCATAAATTTGTTAAATAAAGTATATGCAACAGGGGCTAACGCCATTGGTGTTCCTGGGTGACCAGAGTTAGCTTTTTGGACCCCATCCATTGCCAGGGTACGAATTGTAGTTATACATAACTCATCTAAAGACATTTTATCAAGAGACATTACAAATAGCTCCTTCCGTTGGGTGTTTTGATTATTAGGCTTGTCTATCAAGGACTTAGGGATATTACTTGGGCGCGACTATAACACACCAAATAGGTAAAAACAACCAATGGACACTGCTTCCTAGTGGTTTTAGATAGGGGTAGTTATCTTATTTTAACTACAAAAAAGCTATTATAGTTAGGCATATAATTACCCTAATATTATTAAGTCAAGGCTAGATATTATTGAGCTAAGTTAAGAAAAGATTTTAATGTGAAAATAAGTTAGTTATTTTATTAGGTAAATATTTCTCTGTCTTTTAATTTGATTCTATCAGGACTTTCCAGTAAAATGCCCAGCAAAATATCTTTTTTCTTGCCTTAGGTTTGTAAATTAATATTTCTATTAATCTTAGCTATTTTTACCAATGGAAACCAAGTAGGTATGCTTTGTAAGTGTGGAGTTGAATTAGAAGCTATTGCAACTGATTGCTCAGTATGTGGAGCAGTAGTAGATCCATCCCAAACCGAATCAAATAATGAATTAGCAGTAGGGACAGTAATTGCTAATAAATATGAAATTATTCGCTTACTCGGACGAGGGGGAATGGGAGAAGTCTATTTAGCAAAGGATCTACATCTAGAGCGAATGATTGCTGTAAAAACTTTGTCTAGTGAACTTGCTGGCGAAGGAGAACATAAATCACGTTTTATTCGTGAAGCTAGAATGGCTTCAGCACTTAACCATCCTAATATTCTTACAGTTTATGAAGTTGGTACTTATAACGAACTGTTGTTTATGGCTACAGAATATGTAGAAGGCCAAACACTTCGTCAAATGCTTAGGGTAGGAACAGTTAGTTTAAGAGATTTTCTAGATATTGCTATTCAAGGCGCTCAAGGACTAGCCGCAGCACATGAAGCAGGAATTATTCATCGTGACTTAAAGTTAGAGAATTTTATTTTACGTCAAGATGGCTATCTAAAAGTATTAGATTTTGGTTTGGCAAAAGGTACAGGAACTACTACTGCTGACCAATCAGATGCTTTTAAGACTAGAGCAGGGCTAATATTAGGTACACCTCATTATATGTCTCCAGAACAAGCAAAAGGTCGTGCTTTAGATGCACGTTCAGACATATTTTCTTTTGGCCTAGTACTTTATGAGCTTTTAACCCGCCAAGTTGCTTTTGATGCAGAAAGCGATGTGCAAATACTATTTAATGTTGTATTTAAAGAACCTGATCCTATTCCTGATACAGTACCTTTACGGATTAGAGAAGTAATTAAACGGACATTACAAAAAAATCCAGATTCTCGCTATCAATCAATGCAAACTTTACTAGAAGATTTAATTGCTTGTCGTGTTGAACTACAAAACTTATTACATCTTCATGCTGGAGACTCAACACCGCAAGCAAATAGAGGTACTAGTAAACTGGCAATAACTGGTATTAATAGCCGATTTACTTCTTTTAATGCTGTTTTAAATTCTGCAGAACTAGGTGTTACTGCTACACCTGATTATGATCAATTTGTTGGGCGTGATACAGAAATAGGAATACTTAAAACAGAATTACAGCGTAGCTATGATGGTAAAAGTAGACCAGTATTAATTTTAGGGGATTCAGGTAGCGGAAAAACACAACTTCTAATTCGCTTTCAACAATGGGCACAAAGCCAAAAAACTATTGTTGGTATAACTAGTTTTTTTGATCAAAATGGAAATTTAGGTCATCCTTACCAACCAGTATTATCTTTACTTTCCAGTGCACTTAATATTCGTGATACAGAAACTAGTGGTGGTAAAAAAGATAGTGAAGCTGGGAAAAAAATTGCTGCTCAAGTTAAAGCACAATTTAATATTGAACTACCTTCAATAATTTTTGAAAGTAACTTACAAAAAATTGGAGAAATAGATCAATGGCAAGTTTTTGATGCCTTAAGACAGCTATTTACCCGCCTTACTCAAGACCAACCTCTAATTTTGCTTTTTGATAACTTACATTGGGCTAGCAATATAGTTTTAGAATTAATAGGCTATGCCTTACGTAATTTGGTAGGAGCTAGGTTACTAGTTGTTGCTACAGCTAGCGACGAAGAAGCCTCTAAACCTGGAGCGGCTTTAAGAGACTGGATTTTAGCACAAAGTCGCTATTTAACTTTTGAACAAATAAAGTTAAAACCCTTTGATAATAATGATGTTAGAACAATGTTAGAAGCAATTTTCCAGCGTATAGAAATTGCTCCTCGTGAAATAGATCGATTGTCTGAAATAACTAGTGGTAATCCTTATTACCTAGTAGAACTAGTAAGATTATTAGTAAATGAAAATAGAATTTCTTTAGGTGATGGTTGGTGGTTATGTCAGTCGCTTGAAGAAATTGAGTTACCGACAACAATAGGTATTGCTGTTGAATATAAGCTAGAAAAGTGCTCAGAAAAATTAAAAAACCTTCTAACTCAAGCATCTGTAATTGGAGAAACTTTTAATTTTGAGGTATTAGCAGAATTAAGCGAAACAGATGAGGATGAATTAGAAAAACTACTTTCTCAAGCAATTAAAAGTTTTTTAGTTAAAGAAGAAAAAAGTTCTAGAGGTGATGACTACCGTTTTTATAATGCCACTATTAAGCGAATTCTTTATGAAGCCTTAAGTAAACGACAAAAACGCCGGTTGCATTCACAAGCTGCGGCAGCAATTCAAACTATTTATCGTAATAAAATAGCTAGAGTAATTGGTAAACTTGCTTATCATTATAATGCTGCTGGAGAATGGCAAGAAAGTTTTGAATTTGCTCGTAGAGCAATTGAACAAGCTGTTGAGCAAGAGTCTTGGCGTGATGTAGCTCATTATGCTCAACTTATTGAAGAAGCTGTAGCAGGAATGGAAGAAAACCCAGATGATTATGATCCTGTTGATAAAATTGTTCTAGCAAATGTTAAGTTTAAATATTCTTTAGCAATGTTACGTTTAGGTAGTGTTGGGCAAGCTGTTAGCCAAGCTGAAGCTGGCTTAAAAATTGGACAAGAGCTTGATAATAAATCTCTAATTGCTCGTGGTAAAGCACGATTATGTGAATATGGATGGTTTCAAGGAAAGTTTGCTGATGCTATTAGAATAGGTGAAGAAGGTTTAGCTGATGCTAAAGCGGTTAGTGATACTGTCTCAGAACGCAATATACATTTTCATGCTGGTGTTGCTGCCTGGCGCTCAGCCCCTTTTTCTATTGCTTTAGAACATCTTAGCCAAGCTTGTGAACAAGCTGAGAGCAGTAAAGATTATCGTTTACTAGGTCAAGCACGTACTTTTTATAGTGTTGTTCTACATTGTCAAGGTAGTTGGCAAGAAGCTAATAGTGTAATAAAAAAAGCAAAAGAACTAACACAAAGCAATAATGATAGGTTTTCAGAAAGTCGTATTTATTCTGTAGGGTCTGTTATTCAATACTATGAGCGTAAACATATAGAGTTACAAGAAACTCATCAAAAAGGAATTGAATTAGCTAGATCAATAGGCTGGCGTATTGGTGAAGCCTATATGCATACAATGCAGGGGTTTGACTATCTTTCACCTACTAATTTAGATATTAATCAGGCCAAAGATTACTTACAGCGAGCAATGGCAATTTGTCAAGAAACAGGTGAAAAAGGATTTCAGTTATTAATTGGACGTGGTTTTGCTAAAGTAGCAAGCATTTTAGGAGAGTACGATCAAGCAATAACAAAATTACAGGAACTCTTAACAATTTTACGTGCTATAGGAGATAGTTTTGAGCAAACCGCCTTACTATGTTGGTTAGGAGAAGCTCAAGAAGCAGCAGGAAAGCTACCTGAAGCCCTTAACTCATTTCAAGAATGTTTATCATTAACTGAAAAATTACAATTTCCTTTTTGGCAATGGCAAGCACTTTTTGGACAAGCATGTTGTTTACACCAACAAGGTAAAAACAAAGAAGCAATTAGTAAGCTAAGTTCAGCTTGTACAATTATTGTAAGACTGCGTAAACAGTTTTCTTCTGAGCAAGAAGGGGAAAATTTTATTCGTGAAACTCAAGAAGTTTATGACTTGCTTACTCGATTAAGTGATGAGTAACAAATATTAAATTGCGTCTAGTTAAATATTGGCATAATATTTCAGTAATACCTTAAAAAATGGGGAAAAACTTTATGCAGCGATATAGGCCACCTCAGAATACACCACCAAAAAAGAAACTAGATACTCATAAGGAAATTAAAATTAAATCTCATGCCTTAGCACATGAGTTTGCTAGCCAGCTACCACCTGCTGAAGCACCAGACCCAGAACTAGATGAGCGGATGATGTTACAATTTACTCGCTCTCGTTTTAGTGTTGGTAGCACCCATTTACAAGGAAGTCTCGCTGCAAGGCTAAAACAAGCACTTAATCCTTTTAAGGCACAAAATCAACCTACTCAAGCACAAGATTTTGAAACCGGCCCAGCTCCCGAAGGAATAGAAGCTGAACGTAGCTTCCGCTTACTTGCTCCAAGCCTCCAAGAACATATCATGTCTATTGTTAATGCTAATCCAGATGATCAAGCATTAGTCGATCAAATACGTACATTAATAGATGATGAGTTATTTCGCGGCTTTAGCTTAGCACTCCAAAGCGCTTTTATTGATACTTTAATTTGGAATGCAGAAGCAAACTTAAACTTTATGTTGGATTTTATGAGGGGTAAGTGTTTCCAAACCTTTCTTTCAGATCCTAACTATACTGAAGAACAAAAAAGCTTTGAACTTTCCTTTGTAGCAGATCTTTCGGTCTTAGCTAATAATAATCCAGATAGTATTCTTAATGATCCTACTTTTAAGAACTTAAATGGTAGTACTCTTAATGCAATTATTGAAGAATTAAACTCTCATGAAGGCGATCGCTTTTTAGATGCTAAATATCGTCAATTACTTAGTAGTGTTGACTTTATGGATATGAGAACAGAATACCAACAAAGCCTAGTTAGTGCATTATCTCAGTATCCCAAAGCAAAAGTTAGTGACATTCTAGTGTTTTTACGTAGTTCTGATTTTATTAAGATTTATTCTGAACCAGATGCTGTAGTAGATGCATTTTTAGAAGTAGTTGCTAAGTCTGCTAGTGCAGTAATTAATAGCTATGGTGGCTAGGTTTAACTTATTTTAGTGACATTAGACGCTTATTCTTATGGGCTACTTGCTTTAGCTGGTTTTATTGCTGGTGCAATTAATGCAGTTGCTGGGGGTGGCTCTTTAATTTCATTCCCTACTATGCTTGGACTAGGTATTGCACCTATACCTGCTAATGCTACTAATGCTGTAGCCCTTTGGCCAGGCTCTTTGGCAAGTGTTTGGAGTTATCGTTCTCAAGCTAAAGGGCTAGAACGTCTAACAATTTACTTAACAATTCCTTCTATTTTAGGCGCACTTTTAGGCGCTTGGCTTTTACTAAATACCCCTGAAAGGCTTTTTAAGAAAGCAGTTCCTCTATTAATTCTACTTGCTACCATCCTACTTTGTTACCAACCAAGATTAAAACGCCAACTAGAAAAACATAGTAAAGTAAGAAAAAGTTTTGCTTTAACATTTTTTCTTCAACTTTTAGTGGCTATTTATGGAGGGTATTTTGGTGCAGGTATGGGAATAATGATGCTAGCCTTACTAGGGTTTTATATAGAAGCAAATATTAATCAACTTAATTCAATCAAAACTTGGTTAGGTACAGTAATTAATGCAGTAGCATCACTATTTTTTATTTCTGCTGGTAGTGTACTGTTTTTTCCAGCAATAGCTCTTGGCCTAGGTGCAATTGTTGGAGGCTATTTAGCCCCACAATTAGCCCAAAAAATTAACCCTGACTATATTCGCTATTTTGTTATTACTGTAGGCTTTGTTTTAACTTTTGTAGAATTTATCTGGTGAAATCTTAAATAAGGGTTTGCTAAACTATTGATGATAAAGAGGGCGAAGAGATAAGAGGGCGAACACCTTGGTCACTGGTGTCAATTTAAGTAAACAATTGAAAATAGTGGAGTTACTTCTTAAGCCCTAGAAGTACCAAGCTCGTAAGCTAGCGCAGCGAGTTTTAGCATTGAAAATAGTGGAGTTACTTCTTAAGCCCTGGAAGGGCGTAATATCTGTAGCGTAGGACTTACGTCCTACGCTACAGATATTACGCCCCTACGGGGCTAAGAGCATTAACTCTCTTATTTTTCAATAACTTACTTAAGTTGACATCAGTGACACATAGGTTCGCCCCTACAAGATTTTTTGGGTTTTTGTATTGATTAAATAATTCTAATAATCTAAATAATTAAATCTGATGGCAAAATAAATAAACAAAGGTTGCTAGGCATTTATGGTAAGCATTTGGTCTAAGGTTTCTCGTTTAATATATTCTTTAATCACAGTAATATTACTTGTATCCTTCTTTTCTATTTCTAATGCTCAAACAATTGTAGCTAGTAAGCCTATTGAACCACCAATTCAATGGCCAAGAAGCCATAATTTTGATATGCAACATATAGTATTAAAACTAGCATTTGATTGGGATAAAGAAATGGTTTTAGGCGAAGCTACTTTAAATATAAAGCCTTTTGTTGATGGGCTTAAAACTATTGAACTAGATGCTACTAAATTTACTGTTGATTCAGTAAAACTTACTAGTGGTAGTCCTTTAAAATACCAAGTAGACGAAGAGAAAATTACTATAACCCTAGATCGTGTTTATAAATCTAGTGAGGTTATTAGTTTTACAGTTAAGTATTCTTCACAGCCAAAACTAGGTGTAACTTTTGTTAAGCCTTCTACTAGCGATCCTAAACGTCCTTATCAAATTTGGACTCAAGGCGAGACTATATCAAACCGTGAGTGGTTTCCTTGTTATGATTCTCCTAATGATCGTGCTACTAGCGAAACCTTTATTACAGTAGATAGCAAATATATGGCTATTTCTAATGGTGAACTTATTGATGTAAAAGAAGATACAGCTAATAACAAAAAAACTTATCATTGGAAAATGGATTACCCTTTTCCTAGTTATTTAACTTCTTTGGTTGTAGGGGAATTTGCAGAATTAAAACAAGAAGCCGCTGGAATACCGATTTTCCACTATGTTTATAAAGATCAGCTAGAAAATGCTAGGCGTAGTTTTGCTAGTGTGCCAGAAATGATGAAGTTTTTTGTTAATAAACTAGGTCATCCTTACCCTTATAAGAAATATGCAGAAATTATGGTTTATGAATTTCCTGGAGGAATGGAAAATATCACTGCTACCACTATGACAGATAATTTAGTCAGAGATGAACGAGCAATGATAGATAACTCTGATGGCCTTTCAGCCCATGAATTAGCCCATCAATGGTTTGGTAATTTAGTTACATGCCGTGATTGGAGTGAACTTTGGTTAAATGAAGGTTTTGCTAATTTTATGGATGCAGTTTGGTTAGGGCATTCTCAAGGCCAAGAAGAATACTTAAGAGATATTTTAGAATCTCAAAATACTGTTTTACAACGTTATAAACAAGGGAGCCGTCGCCCTGTTTCTACAAAAAGGTTTTACCATCCAGATGATCTTTTTGATGAAAATAGTTATGCTCGCCCACAAGTAATAATTCATTATTTACATCATATATTAGGCGAAGAGGCTTTCTGGAAAGCAATTAATCACTATATTACTGTTAATCGTCAGAGAGGGTTAGTTACAGGAACAGATCTTTCCAAAGCAATTGAAGATGTAACAGGGCAAAACTTAGATTGGTTTTTTGAACAGTGGGTTTATAAATTAGGCCAACCAGAACTAGAAATTAACTCTGAATATAATGATAAAAAACAACAATTAAAATTAGCTATTAAACAGCTTCAGAAAAAAGACCCTGAAAAACCTTGGTTTGATGTTCCTCAAGCTTATCGCCTACCTGTAGATATTGCAATTACTACCAGTAAAGGAACAAAAATTCATTCAGTAGTAGTTGATCAAGTAGAACAACAATTTTCTTTTTCTGTTGATGAAAAGCCTTTAATTATTAATTTTGATCGTGGAAATTATATTCTAAAAACAATAAAGTTTACCCGTACTACTGATGAGCTAATTTATCAACTGCATTCTGATGAAGATATAACAGGCCGGATAAGAGCAGCCATAGAACTAAAAAACACTGTTTATGAACCTGCAATTTTAGCTTTAAGTAAAGCAGCTAAAGAAGATAAGTCTTCATTAGTTCGTTTACAAGCAATTGATAGTTTATCAATTGCTAAAGGTGAAGTAGTTAAGTCTGCTTTACTTGCTGCCCTTACTGATTCAAGTTGGCAAGTACGTCAACTTGCTGTAATCACACTTGGACAACTTAAAGATAAAGAGTTAGTACCTGTATTTCAAAAAATTATTGATAAAGATCCTAGTTATAAAACTGTTGGTGCTGCAGCCAATGCCCTTGGGCTAATTGCTTCTACAGAAGCTATAGATATTTTACTAGATTTAGCCAAAAAACCTTCTTGGCAGGATAGTTTGATTCGCTCAGCTTTAGAAGGTTTAAGCTATAGTCAAGACCCAAGAATCTTAGAAGTAGCCTTAAAATATGCTGCTCCAGGTAATAGCCGTTATATTCGCCCTGAGGCTATTAGCCTGTTAGGAACAAGGGCTAAAGGAAATACAAAAGCACTAGATTTAATTCGTATTGCACTAGCAGATAAGTCTGTTTCTCTAAATTATTCTGCACTAGCAGCACTAAGCGAAATGAATGATAAAGACACAATAGAATTTCTAGAAGAATATTCTAAAAAACCTAATCTTGATCGTAATTTACAAGCTTATGCTGAACAAGTAGTTAGCCAAATTAAATCAAGTAAAAGCTAATAAACAGTGGGTAAAGCGATTTATCTTATTTCTTAAGCCCTAAAGTTGTTCTTGATAATAGACTAGCCTTTCAAGACTAGGTGTAATTACGGTCTTTATAAATGATTTATAAAGACTATAGTACTTTCTTATATCCTTCCTTTTATAATTACAAATAACAAAATATAACAGGCATTAAAAACAATTTATGAACAATCATCAAAATAATAGACCTACTCCTGAAAGCCTATTAGCAAGAATAGAAGAAGCTGCTAGACCTAAATTACGTGTCTATATTGGTGCTGCACCTGGTGTAGGGAAAACATATCAAATGCTTGAGGATGCCAATCAATTAAAAAAACAAGGTTATGATGTAGTCATTGGTTTAGTAGAAACTTTTGGGCGTACTGAAACAGAAGCCCAAGTTAAAGACCTAGAAGTTATTGCTAGAAAACAAATTGCCTATCATGGGGTTACACTTGCAGAAATGGATGTAGAAGCAATTATTAAACGTAACCCTAAATTTTGTCTAGTTGATGAATTAGCTCATACTAATGTCCCTGGCTCAAAAAATAAAAAACGCTATGAAGATGTTTTAGATATTCTAGATGCAGGCATTAATGTAATGACTTCTGTAAATATTCAACACTTAGAAACACTTAACGATATTATTATGAAATCTGCTGGGGTTAAAGTTAGGGAAACTGTCCCTGATGCTTTTTTTGCTCGTGCAGATGAAATTATTAATGTTGATGTAACTGTTGATGAACTACAAAAACGGTTAAAACAAGGCAAAGTTTATCACCTAGAAAAAGTTGACCAAGCCTTAAATAATTTTTTTCAATCTAGCAATCTTTCTACTTTACGAGAACTTGCCTTACGTACAGTAGCAGAGCAACTTAGTGTAAAGTCTGCCCAATATCGCGAAAGAGAAGGCTTAGAACCTGCATCTATTCCAGAAAAAGTTATGGTATGTATGTCCTCTAGTACAACTGCTCCTAAAATGATACGTACAGGAGCAAGAATTGCTGGGCGTATTGGTGCACGTTGGTATGCTGTTTATATAGAAACTCCTAAAGAAGATAGTAATAGAATACGTTTAGAAGATGCCCGTCAATTAGCTAATAATATTGCTTTAGCAGAGCAACTTGGAGCAACTATAGTTAAACTTAAATCTGTATTTCCTGCTGATGGTTTAATTAACTTTGCTAAACGTGAAGGTATCACACATGTAATTTTTGGCCAGACTGCTAGGTCACGATTAGAAAGATTCTTAAAGGATTCTGTAATTGACCGCTTTTTAGATGAAGTCAAAGAAGCTACAGTCCAAGTTATTCCAACCCCTGAACAGAAAATAATAAAAAATAAGTTTTGGCGACTTCCTAAAGATTGGCCTGATTACTTAGCTGCTATTGGTGGAGAACTAATTGTTGTCTTTTTTTATAAATTTTTAATAGTCAATAATACTACTGTTGCTTTAAGCCTTTTACTAGTAATACAAATTGCTGCTTCTCTAAAAGGGTTAGGTCCTAGTATTACAGCCGCTATTGTTGGGATTCTTTGTTTTAATTACTTTTTTTTACCACCTCTAGGGACATTAACTATTCATGATCCTCAAAATTGGATTGCACTTTCCGCCTTTATTATCACAGCTATTATCTCTAGCCATTTTTCTGCTTCATCCAAAGCACGTGCTGAGGAAGCAGAAAAAAGGCGTGAAGAGGTTTGGCAATTACATGAACTTGGACGCACAATTATTGCTATTCCTAGTCTAGAAAATGCTAGTGCTACTATTTCCCGCCAAGTTGTTGAAATATTTAAACTTGAATATTGTTGTATTTTTATACCTGATAAAGATAATCATTTACAAAAAGTTGCTCTAGCCACAGAGTCAGTCAATATTGATTCTTTAATTAAACAAGAACTTATAGCTGAGGTTTTTCAAGGTGGTGAAATTAAAGTTACTAGTAATTATGATAGCTATTATGCACCTACTCAGAATATTTCACAAATAGCAGAAATTGCCTATATCCCTCTTAGAATAGGGATTAAATGTATTGGGGTAATGGTAATAACTTCAGGTAATTTAGAGCGAACTCTATTAGAAGCAATTGCAGGACTTGTAGCCTTAGCCCTAGAACGAGCAAGATTTTTACAAGAGGTTAGCTATACTGAAACTTTGCGTCAAAGCGATAAATTAAAGTCTGCTTTACTTGCCTCTGTATCTCATAATTTACGCACTCCTCTTACTGCTATTAAAACTTGTATCGATAGTCTATTACAAAAAAATGTATCTAGGGATAAAGATACATTTGATGAACTTTTATCTATTATTAGCGAAGAAACTCATCGTTTAAGCCAAGTAGTTAGTAATTTGCTAGAAATGGCACGTATTGAAGCAGGAGAAGTAAAGGTTAATAAAACTTTTACTTCTTTGTCAGAGCTTTTTACTAACACCTTACAACGCTGTAATATAGCTTTACGTGAACATAAAATAGAAGTAGATTTATCTGAGGAACTTCCACTCGTAAAAATAGATGGTATTTTACTAGAAGAAGTATTAGTTAATCTGTTAGAAAATGCAGCAAAATATTCCCCTAAACAAACTACAATTACTCTAAACGCAGAGCTAAAAGAAAATCAATTAATTATTAGTGTTCAAGATCAAGGCCGAGGTATTGAGCCAACTGAACATGATAAAATTTTTAATAAATTTTATCGTGCTCCATTAAATGAAAATAGCTCTATCTCAGGGCTAGGTATGGGTTTAGCTATTGCTCGCGGTATAATGGAGATCCTTAAAGGTAAAATTTGGGTGGAAAGTGAATTAGGTAAAGGCTCTAGGTTTTATTTTTCTCTACCAGTAGAACACAAAGAGCTTGCTTCTTTACTACCACAAGAAGATTTAAATCTAGAATAAAGTACTAGCTTTTAGTCTTTTATTCTTACAACTAGACATATTTTTGTCCATCTGTATAAATTCTTTTGAGTATAGCCATTGGAAGACGTTGTAGCGGTAGTATTTCATCAACAGCACCACGAGCAATAGCTTCTTTAGGCATTCCAAAAACTACACAAGTAGCCTCATCTTGAGCAATAGTTATTGCACCAGATTTTTTCATATCTAGCAGACCATCCGCCCCATCATCACCCATTCCTGTCATTATTACACCAACAGCATTAAGCCCTGCGGCTTTAGCTACAGAACGAAATAGGACATCTACACTAGGCCGATGTCTAGAAACTAAAGGCCCATCATATACTTCTACTATATAATGGGCACCACTACGATGTAGTGAAGTATGACGATTACCTGGAGCAATAAGTGCTCGGCCTTTGCAAACACGATCACCGTTTACTGCTTCCTTTACTTCAATTCGGCAAATATTATTAAGTCGTTGAGCAAAAGCTGCAGTAAAACCTTCTGGCATATGTTGGACAATAACAATACCTGGTGCATCTGGTGGCATTGCTTCTAATAGAAACCTTAATGCTTCTGTCCCACCTGTTGATGCTCCAATAGCTATTACTTTATCAGTAGTTATTGTAAGAGATAGTTTTTGTGGTCGAGCAATAGTATTAGAAATCAATTTGGGTGATGGCAGTACACTATGAATATGTATCCGCGCTTGTGCTGCCCCTCTTATAGTATCAATTAACATTGTTGCAGACTCTTCCAAAAAATCTCTAATACCAAACTTAGGTTTACTTATAACCTCAACAGCACCTTCTTCAATTAGGGCTTGCATAGCAGTTGCTGTTTTACGGTCAGCTAAGGCCGAACAGATAACAACAGGAATTGGATTTTCAGACATAATTTTACGAAGAAAAGTTAGGCCATCCATCTTTGGCATTTCTAGGTCAAGTAGAATCACATCAGGCTGAATTTGTTTCATCTTATCCATAGCAATAATAGGGTCAGCCGCAGTAATTACATTCATTCCGCCCTTTTGTGTAAGCACAGATGTCATAACTTGCCTCATAACGGCTGAATCATCCACAACAAGAATATTTAATGGACTACGGCTATGAAATTTTTTAGAGTCATCTTTAGCCTTCATAAACTTAAATAGTCTCACTAGTGGGTTTTGACATAAACTGTAGGTGCAACACATTGAACATTGCGAGTTAAGCCTTGTAGACTTTCTGAATGTCCTAGGAAAAGATAACCTGTTGAAGATAAATTATTTAGTAATTGCTTAATTACACGAGTCTTTGACTCAAGATTAAAATAGATAAGCACATTTCGACAAAAAATAAGATCAAAAGGGCCAATTACAGAATAAATATCATCATTAAGATTCATACGCTGAAACTCAACTATTGAGCGAATTTCAGGGCTAGCTTTCATTTTACCTTCTTGAGTACGTGTTCCTTTAAGCATAAAGCGTTTAAGGTAATGATTTGGAATCTCTTGAGCTTTATTTATTGGCCACATAGCTTCTTGAGCTTTTGCTAGAACACGAGTTGAAAGATCTGTTGCAATAATTGAGATTTCCCAACCCACTGATGGTGGAAAATGATCTAAGAGTTGCATGGCTATTGAATAAGGTTCTTCTCCTGTAGAGCAAGCAGCACTCCATACACGTATTCGTTTTTGCATAAGCCCTTTACTAGCTTTTGCTGACCAATCTGGAAATATATGTTGTCGAATAAAATCAAATTGATGTGGCTCTCGGAAAAAATGGGTTTCATTGGTACAAATACGATCAAGTAAGTTTATTAGCTCTTCTTCTTGTTCAGCTACATAACGGTAGTATGCTAAAAAAGACTTCAAACTTAACTCTTGAAGTCTTTTTGCTAGTCGACCTACTAACAAGGCTTTCTTAGTTTGAGAAAGATATATTCCAGCTTCTTTATAAATGAGTGCTTGAAATAGAGCAAATTCTTGATCTGTAATCGTGTTATGGGTTATGTATTGTTCTTGAACCAAACTCATCAGGAATTATCCTCTTGGTCTGTAGTTTCTTTAACTTCAGACTCAGAAAACTGCTTAGTTAGAGTTTCAGTTTCTTGAATTGCGACTACTGCGAGTAGTTCATTAAGAGATAGTACTTGGTCTATATCAAGAATCATAACAAATTTATCTTCTAGTTTTCCCATACCTATAAGATAATCTACTCGAATTTTTGTCCCAAAAGATGGTGGTTTTTCAATATCTTCTAGCCTAAGATCTATTACCTGATTTACAGTATCTGCCATAATTCCCATAATAGTTTTTTCCCCATCAAGGGTTACTTCAACTATAACTATACAAGTAAATCTAGTAATTTGACTTTCAGGCAAAGTAAATTTCACAGCTAGGTCTACTACAGGGACTACACTACCACGTAGATTTATTACACCTCGAATCCATAGAGGGGTTGTTGGAATTTTTGTGATTTTACCAAATTCTATAATTTCTTTTATTTGAAGAATATTTACTCCATATTCTTCACTAGCAATATTAAAAGTAAGGTATTGAGTTTGTTGAACATCTTCTTTAGTAACTTTCTTAGTAGCTTCCATTGTATGTTGCTCCTTTAAAAAGGTTTAAAGTCATGGTCGCCATGAATTGCTGCATTAGAATGTGAATTAGGACTATGAGATATAGTTTTACTCTTAGAGGTCGCCATACCACGATTAATTGTAGACACAGGTGCATAAGGTGTACGAGCTAAATGACTGGGCTGGCGGCGATAGTTTGCATTGTCCATTCCAGTAACACGAAAGAAGCTCATTAACTGTTGTAATGCTTCAGCTTGTGCCGCCATTTCTTCTGACATACTAGCAAGTTCTTCTGCACTAGCAGCATTACGTTGTGTAATTTGATCCACCTGTGTCATAGCTTTGCTTATTTGATTAACTCCTGATGATTGTTCTTGTGATGCTGCCGCTACTTCCTGTACTAAATCTGTAGTTTTACGAATTGACGGGACAAGCTCTATAAGCAATTGGCCTGAACCTTCAGCCGTCATCACGCTTGAAGATGCAAGAGTTCCTATCTCTTTTGCTGCTGTTTGGCTACGTTCTGCTAATTTCCTCACCTCAGCCGCAACAACCGCAAACCCTTTTCCATGTTCACCTGCTCGTGCTGCTTCAATTGCTGCATTTAAGGCAAGTAAATTAGTTTGATATGCTATTTCTTGTATAATTGAAATCTTTTCTGCAATGGATTTCATTGCTATAACAGTCTCTTTTACTGCATGGCTACTTTCAATTGCATCTTTAGAGCTTTTAACTGCCATTTGTTCCATTTGTTTACTATTTTCAGTATTTTGGTTTATAGAAGCATTTATCTCTTCAAGGCTTGAGGTTGTTTCTTCAACAGTGGCTGCTTGCTCGCTTGCCCCCTGTGAAAGGCTTTGACAGGATGCTGAGACTTGTTCTGATGCTGATGAAAGATTTATTGCTGCTGATCTAACTTCGCTAACTGTTTGAGAAAGTTTTTGACTCATTTCCTTCATTGTTTTTTGTAGTTTCCCAATTTCGTCTTTGCTTGTTATTTCTAGGCTTTGTTGTAAATCACCTTGTGCAACTTTATTGGCTAGCTCTACTACTTCAAGCAAAGGTATAGTTATACTACGACCAAGAAAAGTACCAAAGATACTTGCCAGAATAACACCTAAGAAAGAAACCATAAGCATAATAAAAGTAGCTTGTTTGGCTGTATTTAGAGCATCTTGCTTGTCTTTATCTATGTCTTTATCTATATCAGCTATTAAATCTCTTAGGTCTTCAAGTGTTTGATCAAGAAGTGGAGCAGATTTAGTTAAGGAAATGTTTATAGCTTCTTCTTTTTTTTGTTGCTTAACTAGTTCGATAACTTCCTGAAAAGCTTGCTCATAATCATTTAGATCCTTATCTATTTTTTTAATAGTGGTCAAAATAGTCTTATTTTCTAGGGTTTCTCCCTTACCTATAGTTTCCTTCATTGTATCTGTTATCTTTTGCCCTAATTTTTTATGAATGTCTAAAAACTTTGAGTCGTTGTTAGAAAGTAAGTAATCTTTCTCTGCATCGCTTTGTTCTACCAAATAGATTTCTATTGAAGATAGTCTTTGCTCATCGCCATTAAACCTAATTATCTCCTCAAGGTCAGTAGCAACATGAGAAATTCTATCATTTCCAATAAGGCCAACAATTCCTACTAAAGCTGCAACAATCAAAAATCCTATTGTTAATTTCTTGCCTAATGTCCAGAAACCAAGGGATTCATTCATAATTATTCTCCACTATGTTTTGGGGTAGTCTAGATTAAATCAATTATTGTCATGTCTATTTTTAATAAAGTGGCGTGAAATAGCTGGTATATCAAGTATTAAAGCCACACGGCCATTTCCTAGGATTGCTGAGCCTGAAATACCTTGCAGATGTTGAAAGAGTTTCCCTAAAGGTTTAATTACAATTTGAGTTTCTCCATAAAGTGTTTCAACAACAAGCCCAATTCGATCATTTCCATGCTTTACAACTACTAGATTTTCGCGAGTAGTAAGAGCACCATTAAGGCTAAAAAGATTACGCAAACGAATATAAGGAAGTACCTCACCACGAAGGTTAACTACACCAGTGTCATCATTTTGGTTATGTTCTTGCTCAGCTAGAGCAAGACATTCAACTACTGAATCAAGAGGAATTACATAAGTTTCTGTGCCTACACCTATACAAAAACCATCAATAATGGCAAGAGTTAAAGGAAGGCGAAGAATAATTTTTGTACCCTCTGTTTCTTTACTTTCTATCTCAATAGAGCCACGAATAGCTTCTATATTCTGTCGTACTGCGTCCATTCCAATGCCGCGCCCTGAAAGGTCAGTAACATGTTCAGCCGTTGAGAAACCAGGTTCAAAAAGCATGTCATAAATTTCATTATCACTAAGTTCTTCAGCTTCTAGTATTTTTCCTTTTTTTCTTACCTTTTCTATTATTTGTTTTTTATTTATACCCATCCCATCATCTATTATTTCAACAACAATGTTGCTACCTTCGTGATAGGCTTTAATAACTATAGTTCCACAAGGGTCTTTTCCTTGGCTTTTGCGCCGTTCTGGTATTTCAATTCCATGATCTACTGCATTACGAAGAATATGTGTAAGAGCCGCTCTTAGGTTATCAACAATAGTAGTATCTGCTTCTACATTTCCATCTTCAATAACAAGACGAACAGCTTTTCCATGCATTACTGCTAGATCTCTTACAGTGCGAATATATTGGCGAAACACTGGCCCAACATGCACCATTCTAACTTTCATAACAAGTTCTTGAAGTTCTAAATATAAAAGGTCTGCTTTTTGATGAGCTTCTAAAAGGTCTTTTGTTACTAAACCTCCCGTTTTTTCTAGCATTGTTGTAAGACATCCTCGGGCAATGGCTATTTCGCTAGTTAGGGTCAACATCTTATCCAACTTATCAATATTGACCCTAATAATTTTGGTCTTTTCAGTAATAGGTTTTATCTCTTCTATTATTAGATCTGAGCCTACTTTTTCTTCTATAAAAGCTTGTTTAGTAATAGGTGTTTCTTCTGTATTAACAACTAGAGATAATTTATCAGTAATCTTTTTAAGCACCGCTCTATGCAGAGGGTTCATTTCCTCAATACCTGCTATAGCCTCTGATATCATTTGCCTTAAACAATCTACTGATTCAAGTAAAAGCGTAATAAGCTCACTTGTAACAAAAATAACTCTATCTTGAAGTATTTCTAAGAGGCTTTCTAAGGTATGAGCAAACTCCATTAGTCTTTCAAATCCTAATAAAGAAGCATCTCCTTTAAAGGTATGAGCTACACGAAAAATAGTTTGTAGAATTTCTGTATCATCAGGTTTTGTTTCAAGAACTATTAGAGCTTCTTCCATTATACGAAGATTTTCATGAGAATCTGCTAAGAAAGTCTGTATAATAGCTTCACGATCAATCTCCATCGTTAAACCTCATAATTGTTTGACCCATGCAATACCGTCACCTGTATGGAAAATAATCTTACGTCCTCGTTCTCCTTCTACATCAGCAGCTACAACAGGTATACCTTCATTTGAGAGAACGTTAAAAGCTAGCCGCACATTTTTACTGCCAATATTACTTCCATTTTCCTGGGACATTCCAAGCAAGGATGCTCCACCAAATAATTTGGCTTGGAGGCGATTTTTTCGACATCCTAGCTTAAGAAGTTCTTCAATTAATATTTCAATAGCGCTTTCACCAAAGCGTAGCAAGGATTCTTTATTTCTATAAGGATAAGGAAGAAGATAATGATTAATTCCACCTATTCTTAAAGAATAATCCCATAAACAAACAGCTACACAGGAACCAACAATAGTTGTTACCATATAGGGTGGAGCTGAAGTAAAAATATGACCAGCATGAAGATAAAACTTTGCTATATCTTGCTCAGACAGCGTTTTAGGTTGTTGACCATTGTTAGTTAAATTTTGTTTATCTATATAAGCTTCATCCCATAACAGAGGCTTCAGCATTTTGTTCTTTTTCTCCAGTAAGTTGAGCATGAAGCTTTGCACAATAAAGGGCTGTGGCTGCATGTGTAGCTAAAAGATCAAATAACTCATTATCCAGGGCAATAAGATCTGTTTTCTGTGGAAGTAGTTGGAATATAGCAATAACACCAGTAACTTGGTTTTGCAGCTTTAATGGAATACAAGCTGTTAAATTAGCTTCTTGAGGTAGTAAGCAGTTACTGTTATTTTTACTAGCAAGGTAGGTTTCCCCACTAAGAGCGCTATGCCCAATTAAACTAGATTTAAGAGGTATAGTTTGATAAAGCTCTGTATCGATTCCAAAAGATGACACTAAAGAAAGACCTAAATTATCCGAGTCTAGTTCAAAAATTCCAACCTCTTCTGAACCAATAAGATTAATAACTATCTCTTGAATGGTATTAAGAATTGACTCTCGATCAAGAGTGCCATGTAAGCTATAACTGGCTACATAAAGGTTAGCAAGGTTAGAATTTTGTTGCTCAACATCTAAGTATTGTTCAGAGAACTTTAGACTTTCTTCTTTAACCTCGTTCATTTGTTGTTTTAATTGGTTCTGTTCTTGCTTATAACTATTGAGATCCTCTAGTACTTTTGTAAGTTGTTCTTGCAAATTTAGTCTTTCGTTTTCCACTTCTTTTACTTTTGCTTTTATCTTTTCGTTCTCTTTACTTATTTGTTGGTTTTCTGTTTCTAAGCGCTTTTTTTCATTTTCAACTGTAGCTAAAAGGTTTAATAATTTCTCTTCCTCAGCAAGTAAGTTTTGTATATAGCGTTGTGTATCATGTTGGACTTTTCGGACATACTTTCCATGATCTTCGCTATCTTTTTTTCCCTTATCCATAAGCAATTCCCCTTTTGTACAACCTAATCACCTATTTGATTTTTAATCTTTGTGAGCAATTCAATACCACTAAAGGGTTTAGTTACATAATCATTACAACCACTCTCAAAGCCTTTCTCAACATTGGCTTCTTCTCCTCGGGTTGTTACCATAATTATGGGAATGGATTTGGTAATTTCTTGTTGGCGGAGCTTTTGACAAAGTTCAAACCCCCCCATTTTAGGCATAATAACATCTAAAAGAACAAGATCTGGAAACTCAACAGGTATTTTTTCAAGTGCTTCTTGGCCATTGTTTGCTGTAACGATATCATAGAGTTTACCTAGTATCATTTTTTCGGTCATTAAAACTGTATTGGAATCATCTACTAACAGGAGTTTTTTTCGGGACATATTATTGTTACCTCATAGGTAAAGTTGTTTTAAATTATTGAAGAAGCGTGGAAGAAAATACACTCACAGTATAAAAAAACAAAATCGTTAATCAGTCATTAGGGATTAATAACTAGTTAACCTATAGATATCAGTATATCTAAAAATTACAGCTCTTTAATTTTATATCAAGTTTGGGGGCTAACTTTTTATAAAATTTTTACTGTGAAAATTTTAAGAAAACTATATGAAAATTACCTATTAACAGCATAGAAGTTTAGAAGAATAATTGTAAGATAAGCTATAATTACTCTAAAATCAACAGATTACAAGATACTCAAAAATATAGACTATATATTATGGTCTATATAACTACTATAAAAAATCAAGCTATAGATACTATTTAAATAGTAGATAAAAATCACTATTTTTATTTCCTTTTCACTAAGAAAAACTATCTATGTTTTTATCTATTTTTTTGTGGTGAAACGCAGTTTTCCCTAGCATTTGGTTGTTACTACCATAGCTTTGTTTCCTTTATATATAGCTTGCCTATTGTTACTTATATAAAAATCCTTGTCAATAAAAATTTTGATTTAACTTAAATAATTATCACT
>Ga0075163_10001678_pt1 | contig 29876 bp, 20 predicted proteins | sample JI1023141ADNA_FD_71478 | JGI IMG/M metagenome (GOLD analysis project Ga0075163, IMG submission 71478) | Wastewater effluent complex algal communities from Wisconsin, to seasonally profile nutrient transformation and Carbon sequestration -... | ecosystem: Engineered > WWTP > Effluent > Algae...
CGCGGCGCGGCCGCCGAGCGCGACCGGCTCGTCACCGCCGGCCGGCCGCGCCAGCGCGCCGAGGGCCCAGCGCGGCAGGCGCGCGTGCACGACGAGCGCGATCGCCAGCCACGCCAGCGCGGTGACCAGCACCAGGCCGCCCAGCCGATCGGCGGCCACCGCGCCGGCGGCCAGGCCGCCGACGATCGCGCCGGTCCGCTTGGCGGGGCCCTCGAGCCAGCCGCCGAGGCGCCCGCGCAGCTCGATCGGCAGCAGGTTCTGGGCGAGCTTCTCGGCGGGACCTTCGATCGCGCCGTCGGTGATGCGGGCCTGGATCTGCAGCAGCGCGGCGGCGGTCAGGCTGCCGCTGGCGAGCACGCCGACCGCGCCGAGGCACGCGGTGACCGGCGCGACTACCAGCGCGCCGCCCACGCCGAGCCGGGCCAGGAGCTTGGGCGCGATCAGCACCTGCGCGGCGATCATCGCGAGCTGCCCGCTCATCCGCACCGCGCCGAGGAACGCCGCCAGCCCGCGCGCGTCGCCGGCGTGGTGGGCGGCGGCCGCCGCCCCGAGCGCGACGTAGGTGAGCGACGCCGCGACGCCGGCGATCGCCACCAGGCCGGCCAGGCCCCGGGCCAGCGGCTGGCGCTGTAGCGCCGCCAGGCTGTCCGCCCAGCTGCCGCGCGCGCGCCCGCCGAGGGCCGCGCCGACCCGCCGCGTCGTCGGGGTGCGCGCCGCCACCGCGGCCACCAGCGCGAACGCGGCGGCGCCGCTGGCGAACAGCACGCCGGTGCCGGCGACCCGCGCGATCGGCGCCACCAGCGCCGCGCCGATCAGCCCGCCGACGCCGCTGGCCGCCGCGAGCCGCGGCACCAGCCGGCGCAGCGTGCGCGCGTCGAACCACTCGCTCACCGCGACCCAGAACGCCAGCTCGACGGCGGCCTGCAGCTGCTTGACGCACACGAAGGCGAACACCGCGGTCGCGCGCGGCGCGGCCTGGTGCAGCGCCGCGATCGCCGCCAGCGCGAGCGCGCCGCCGGCGGCCAGCGCCACCAGCGTGCGGCGCCGGTCGCGGCGATCGGCCAGCCCGCCCACCACCGCGACCATCAGCGCGACCAGCAGGCTCGAGCCCGCCACCGCCAGGCCCAGGCGCCCGGGGCCCACCGCGGCGAGGAACCAGGCGTCGGCGGCGGCGCCGGCCAGATGGCTGCCGGCGGCCGCGCCCGCGAGGATCGCGGCCGCGCTGCGCCCGGCCGTCGGCGCCGACGAGTCGCTGACCACGCCGCGATGGTAATCGGGAACCGGCGCTGGCGCGGCGGTGTCCACGGCGTATCCTCATGGCGATGGTGCGTCACCGCTTCGGGTTCGCCGCGCTGGCGCTGGTCGGGCTGGGCGCGGCGGCCGCCGCGACCTGGGCCCAGGGCACGCCGGCGCCGCCGCGGGTGCTGCACGAGGATCTGCCGAACCCCGGCGGCAGCGACTCGCCGCTGGTCGGCAGCGATCCGACCGCCGGCCAGAACCCCGAGGCGTTCGCGTCGGGCGACAAGGTGCTGCCCGAGCCGGAGCTGGCGCCCAAGGATCCGGGCGAGGCGGTGTTCGGACGCGAGGGCTCGGTCACCGATCGCGACACCGAGGCGCGCCCCGACTACCAGACCGACGCCGACGGCACGCTGCACTACACCGCGGTGTTCAACCCCGACGTCATGCCGTTCAAGCGGATGAGCTCGCTCGACGGCATCGACCCCGGCTACAAGAACGTGATCCGCGACGCGACGCTGCGCGATCTGCCGGTCGGCGGCGCCACCGACCGCAGCCGCGATCGGTTCTGGGCGTCGCTGATGGTCGAGCTGACGCCGGGCGCGCCGATCGCGATCCCGTCCGTGGCGCCCGACATGCGCATCCTGTCGTACGAGACCCAGCCGGCGATCCGCGTGACGTTCAGCAAGGACTCGGCCGACAACTTCTACGTGCGCACCGACGATCGCGGCGCGCGCGGTCAGTTCCGGCTGGTGTTCCTGGCCGACGCCGACGCCGGCTACTTCGCGCCGCAGCTGCCGACCCGGGCGTACAGCGTCGGTCGGGTGCGCGAGCTGGCCCAGCGCGAGGGCCTGCTGCCGACGCTGCCGCCCGACGTGGTGCCGGCCGCCCGCCAGGCGCTCGCCGAGCTGGGCGTCGACGAGGGCGACGAGCTCGGGACGGCGTTCAACAAGCTGGTGGCGTACTTCCGCGCGTTCGAGGCCAAGCCGATCCCCGACGCCACCGGCGACGTGTACTGGGATCTGTTCAAGCATCAGGCCGGCGTGTGCCGGCACCGATCGTCGACGTTCGCGACCACCGCGATCGCGCTCGGCATCCCGACCCGCTACGTCTTCAACGAGGCCCACGCGTTCGTCGAGGTGTGGTTCCCCGAGCGCGGCTGGCAGCGCATCGATCTGGGCGGCGCCGCGGCCCGGCTCGACGTGTCCAACGCCGAGGACAAGACCGTCCATCGCCCGCGCGCCGCCGATCCGTTCGCCAAGCCGCCCGAGTACGCCAACAACTACTCCCAGCTCACCGGCGACATCAACGGCCTGTCCCAGGCGCAGCTCGACGACGCGCACGCGCCGCTCGCCGACGCGCCCCCGAGCGGCGCGTTCGACGGGCCCGGCGGCGACGGCCCCGGCGACAACCCGGGCGGCGACGATCCGGTTTTCGGCCCCGGCGCCGACGCGCCGGGCATGGCCATCGACACCGCCAAGCCGACCCCGCGCCTGACCGTGACGCTCGCCGATCCGGTCGGCTACCGCGGCGAGGCGCTGATGGTCGAGGGGCGCATCGAGGCGCGCGACGGCCGCGGCATCGCCGGCCTGCGCGTCGACGTGTTCCTGGCGCCGGTCGGGCGCGGCGGCGCCGGCGGCACGCCGATCGGCCGCGGCGTGTCCAACCCGGACGGCACCTTCGCGATCGACGCGATCGTGCCGGGCGATCTCGACCTCACCACCTACGAGCTGTTCGTCTCGACCCGCGGCGACGCGCGCTACAACCCGGCGTACTCCGACGAGTAGCGCGGCGGCCGCGTCAGCACCTGGCGGCGGGCGCCGCGCCACGTCAGCACCAGCGCGTCGCCGATCACGTCGATGGTGGCGCCGTCGATGGTGCGGGTCGGGTTGGCGGCGAGGCACGGGTGCGGGTCGGCGGCGACGGCGATCTCGTCGAAGCGCCAGTCGCCGCGCTCGGTGAGATCGTCCTGGCGGCGCCCGCGCACCAGGTAGCGGTCGACGTAGCGATAGCCGGGCGCGCCGGCGCAGGCGATCGGCTCGCCGCGCGGATCGCGCACCTCGACCGTGCGCCGATACCAGCCGGCCAGCGCGCCGTCGTCGCCGACGGTGAGCTCCCAGGCCTCGGCCTCGCGCTGGATCCGGCCGTCGGCGGTCCACGCCGTCGTCGACCAGGCCCAGGGGCCGGCCGGGGCCGCGGCCAGCGCTGGCGGCGGCCCCGACGGCGGCAGCGGCGCGACGCGGGTGAGCGTGGCCTCGCCGTCGGCCCAGGTCAGCACCAGCCGATCGCCGCCGGGGGCGAGCGTCGCGTGGTACTCGGCCAGCCGGCGCAGGCCGCGATCGCACGGCGACGGCGCGGCCTGGTAGCCGGTCTCGACGATGCGCGCGCCGCCCGGCGCCGCGGTCACGGTGACCGCGACCGTCGACGCCAGCTGGTAGCTGGGCTGTTGCAGACACGGGAACGGCACGCCGTCGATGGCGGTGGCGACGACGGTGCGCTGGTAGCGACCGGCCAGCGTGAGCCAGTCGGCGGTCGGCGCCAGCTCCCAGCGCTCGTCCTCGTCGGTGCGCACGCCGTCGCGGGTGATGGTGAACCGCCACTGCCAGGTGCCGGCCATCGCGCGGGTGGCGGTGGCGTCGGCGATGGTCACCCCCGCCGATGGCGGCGGCGCGGCGCACGCGAGCGCGGCCAGCGGCAGCGCGCACGCCCACGCGCGCGGCGCGGCGATCACGGCGCGCCGACGTCGGTCGAGTCGCCGCCCTGCCACGCCTCGACGACCGCGCCGGCGGTGAGGAAGTAGCCGAGCTGGGGATCGCGATCGACCGCGACCTGGGCCCACGGCCCGTCGGCGCCGCGGGTCTCGATCACCGGCGTCACGTCGTCGTCGTCGTCCGGCGGCTCGGGCGGCGGGCGGCACGGGCGCCAGGACACCGCGTCGCCGGCGTAGATCGGCGTGCGCAGGCCGCCGACCAGCTCGTGGACCTCGCGCGCCAGCGCCCGCGCCGTCGGCCACAGCCCGGCTTGCACGGCGGCGTCCTCGAGCGCGTCGGCCAGCGCGGCGCCGCTGGCCCAGCGCCGATCGGGCTCGCGGGCCAGCGCGGTCATGATGATCTCGCCGATCGCGGTCGGCAGCTCGGGGCGCCGCGCGCCGGGATCGCCGATGGGCTGGCGCTGCACGCGATCGCAGGTGTCGAGATCGCTCGTGCCGTGGAACAGCGGCTCGCCGACGACCAGCTCGTGCATCAGCACGCCCCACGAGAACAGATCGACGCGCTGATCGACCGGCCGCCCGCGCTCGAGTTGCTCGGGCGCGATGTACGCGTACTTGCCCTTGACCACGCCGGCCTGGGTGCGGTGGGTCTGCAGCGACGCGCGCGCGACGCCGAAGTCGATCAGCACGCCGCGGCCGTCGGGCGTGAGCAGCACGTTCTGCGGGGTGACGTCGCGGTGGATCACGTCGAGCGAGCGGCCGTCGACGTCGGTCAGGTGGTGCAGGTGATCGAGCGCGCGCGCCACCGCGACGCCGATCGTCATCGCCGCGGTGAGCGCGACCGGCCGGCGCTGGCGCAGCGCGGCGCGGAACAGCGTCAGGAGCGACGCGCCGGGGATGTACTCGAGCGCCAGGTACGGGCGGCCGCCGGCGCTGCCGATGTGGTAGGCGCGCGGCAGGTTGGGGTGATCGCAGCGCAGCGAGATGCGCCCCTCGGTGACGAAGTACTCGATGAACTCGGGCTGATCGCACAGGTCGGCGCGCACCCGCTTGATCGCGACCCAGCGATCGCCGCCGAGCTGCGAGCGCTCGAGCGCCAGATAGACCTCGGCCATGCCGCCGGTGGCGATCCGCTCCAGCAGCCGGAACCGATCGAGGTCGCGTGGGAGGCGCTCGAGCTCGCTCATCCGCGCTGGCGCTTGAAGACGTCGTCGACCAGCGCCGCGATGGCGGCGTCGCCGAGCTCGGTCGGCCGGCGGTGGGGCCCGCCGTGCGCGGACGGTGGATCGAAGTCCCAGGCCACGGCGCTGGTCAGGCGGGCGGTGGCGGCGGCGGGGGTGAAGCCGAGCCGGGCCAAGAGCGCGGCGCGGTCGCGCAGCTCGGCCTGGACGATCGCGACGCGGCGGGCCGCGCCTCCCGGTGCAGCGGTGACGGTCAACCAGGGGAAGCTCACCGGGGCACTATACCAGCCGCGCGCGCGACCGGCTTGGCGGCGGTCGCTGACGAGCGTAGCGTCACGGGGTGCGCGATCGTTGCACCCGGGCCCTGGTCGCGGCGGGGCTGGCGCTCGCGCTGGCCCGGCCGGCGGCGGCCGAGCGCGCCGGCGCGATCGTCGTGCGCGCGTCGGAGCCCGCCGTCGATCCGGTCGCGCTGACGGCGGCGCTCGCCAGCGCGGGCGTCGCCGAGCCCGAGGTGCTGGACGCGACCGCGGCCGCGCGGGCGCGCGGCGCCGAGCCGCGGGCGGCGCTGGCGGGCTTCGCGGCGGTCGAGCAGCTGGTCAGCGAGGGCTGGCGCGCCTACGTCGCGGCCGACCCCGAGTTCGCGGCGGCGCGGCTGGCGGCGGCGCGCACCGCGGCCGAGGCGCTGGTGACGCTGGACGGCGGGCTCGAGGTCTACGCCGACGCGTCGCTGCGGCTAGGCGTGGCGCTGTTGCACCTGGGGCAGCGCGACGCCGCGGCGCGCGCGCTGCGGCTGGCCCACGCGCTCGACCCGGCGCGCCCGGTCACGGCCAGCGAGTTCACCCCCGACGCGGTCGACGCCTTCGCGGCGGCGGTGGCGGCGACGCCGCCGGCGGTCGAGGTGCGGATCGACGCGCTCGCCGGCGCCGAGGTGGCGATCGACGGCGCGGTGGTCGGCGCGGCGCCGCTGGTGGTGACCGTCGCGAGCGGGCCGCACGTCGTCGTGGTGCGCCACCCGCGCTACCTGCCGTGGGGCCAGGCCATCGAGCTCGGCGCCGCGACGCCACTGGTGTCGATCGAGCTCGGCCCCGATCGCGCGGCGGCGGCGGTGGCGGCGACGCGGCGCGGCCTCGGCGAGTTGACCGACGACGATCTCGCGGCGGCGGTCGAGGCGGCGCTGACCTACGCCGAGATCGACGAGGTGGTGCTGGTCGCGTCGATCGCCCGGGCCGGCGCGCCGGCGCTGGTCGGGCAGCGCTGCGTCGGCGGGCGCGCATGCACGGCGATCGTCGAGGTGGGCTACGCCGACGCCCGCGGCCTGCCCGCGGCGATCGCGGCGCTGCGCGAGCGGCTGGCGCGCGCCGAGCCGCGCTTCGGCGTGGTGCTGCCGGGCGATCCGCGGGTGACGCGGGCGGCGATCCGCCTCGGCGGTGGCAAGCGCGACGGCCGGCGGCGCTGGTACTGGCTCGGCGGCGGCGCGGTCGCGGTCGCCGCGGTCGTCACCACCGCGCTGTGGCTGACCGCCACCGACGGCGCGCCCGTGGTGTCGCTCGATCCCGGCGACTTCACGGGCCGGTGAAGTCGGCGAACACCGCGTCGCGACCGCCGGCCGGCACGTCGACCTCGAACTGCCGGCGCACCTCGCCGTCGTCGCCCGGGTAGACGACGACGACGGTGTGGTGGCCGGCCGCGACGGTCCACTGGTTGGGCGCGCGGCCGAGGCGCTGGCCGTCGACGAACACCTCGCCCCACGGGTTCGCGCCGACCCGGAGCTCGCCGCGCGCCGTGGTCGGCTCGCCGCCGCGCGCGTCGCGGGGCGCCGCGGGATCGCCGGGGCGGGCGTCGCGGGGCGCGGGCGTCGGGGCGCGGGCGTCGAGGGGCGGCTCGAGCGGCGCGGCGTCGAGGGGCGGCGCGGCGTCGGTGACGGTGGCGGCGAGGGGGGCGTCGAGGAGCGCGGGGGCGGCGTCGACGATCGGTGCGGGGGCGGCGTCGACGAGCGTGATCGCGGGGGCGGGCGCGCGGGGGGCGCGCCCGAGCTGCCACGCAGCGATCGCGGCGCCGAGGGCGCCGACGACCGCGAGGCCGGCGAGCCAGCGGCGCGGGGTTGCGGTTCCGGCTCCGGCTCCGGCTCCGGTTCCGGCTCCGGCTCCGGTTCCGGTTCCGGCTCCGGCTCCGGCTCCGGCTCCGGCTCCGGTTCCGGTTCCGGTTCCGGCTCCGGTTCCGGCTCCGGCTCCGGCTCCGGCTCCGGCTCCGGTTCCGGCTCCGGCTCCGGCTCCGGTTCCGGCTCCGGATCCGGCTCCGGTGCCGGCTCCGGCTCCGGTTCCGGCGCCGGGCTTCGGTACGACGACGGTGGTCGGCGCCATGGCGCGCTCGATCTCGACGTGGGTCGCGAACACGGCCTCGCGCACGGTCGGCTTGCGCTTGCCGCGGGCGGGCTCGCGCGGGACGACCTGGGTGGCCGGGCCGCCGGCGACGTCGTCGGGCGCGTCGACCTGGGTGTGCGGGCCGGCGCCCGCCGCGGCGGCGACGTCGGGCACGGCCTGGGCGATCATCGCGGCCAGCTCGCGGCCGCCGCGCAGGTCGGTCTCGTCGGCGAGGTAGCGGGTGAGCGCGGTGGCGAGCTCGCCGGCGGTGGCGACGCGCGCCGCGGGATCGCGCGCGAGCGCGCTCGCGACGATCGCCTCGAGGCGCTCGGGCAGCTCGGGCCGGACGCTGCGCAGGGGCGGGATCGCGGCGTGCTGCACCGCGGCCAGGGTGTCCTCGGGCAGCGCCCGCGCGAACAGCCGCTGGCCGGTCAGCATCTCCCACAGGTTCACGCCGAGCGAGAACAGATCGGTCTGCGCGGTCAGCGCGTCGCCGCGGGCCTGCTCGGGCGACATGTACGGGAACGAGCCGGTCGGCAGGCCGCCGTCGGCGGGATCGGGGCTGGTGCCGAGCGCGACCGCGATCCCGAAGTCGACCAGCTTGACCTCGCCGTCGCGGGTCAGCATCACGTTGCGCGGCGACAGATCGCGGTGGATGACGCCGGCGCCCTTGCGGTGCGCGTAGTCGAGGCCGCGGGCGATCTCGGCGGCGACGTGGGCCGCCACCGGCGGCGGCAGCGGCGCGCCGTGGGCGAACACCGCCTCGGTCAGCTGCCACAGCGTCGGCCCGTCGATGTACTCCATCGCGATGAAGTACGTGTCGTCGACGACGCCCAGCTCGTAGACCGGGACGATGTTGCCGTGGGACAGGCTGACCAGCGTCTTGGCCTCGGCGACGAACAGGTCGACGAACGCGCGCTGGCTCGACAGCGCCGGGTGGATCTGCTTGATCACCAGCTGCTTCTCGAACCCGCCGGGGCCGATCAGCTTGGCCAGGAAGATCTCGGCCATGCCGCCGACGGCCAGCCGCTCGGTCAGGTAGTACTTGCCGAACGTCGTCGGCAGCTCGAGCATGCCGCGCGAGTGTATCATGCGCACGTGCGCGCCTTGGCGCTCGGCTGCCTCGCGCTCGTCGCCTGTGGCGACGACGGGCCGCGCCTCCACCTGGCGCCGGTCCACAGCCCCGCGTGCGGCGCGGTGGCCGGCGCGCGCACGCTCCTGGTCACGCCGCTGGGCGACTTCGTCGGCGAGCGCCTGAGCGTCCCGCTCGACGGGCCGTTCACGCTGCCGACCCTGCCGGCCGACACCCGCGGCCTCGCGGTCGAGGTGCTGGGCGCCGGCGGCGAGCAGCTGGCGATCGGCCGCACCGCGCCGCTGGCGCTGGGCGAGCTGGCCGACGGCGCGGCGATCCCGATCGCGATGGCGCCGCCCGACGGGCTGTGCCCGGCCGGCGCGCTGACGACCGCGCGCGATCGCGCGACCGCGGTGGTGGTGGGCGACGGCGTGCTGGTCGTCGGCGGCGCCGCCGAGGCGTCGGCCGAGCGCTTCGACCCCGACACCGAGACCACCACCCCGCTGGCGCTGCCGCCGGCGTTCACCGGCGGGGCCGGCGTGGTCGGCGCCGGGGTCGTGGCGCTGCCCGACGGGCGCGCGGTGGTGATCGGCGGGCTGCGGCCCGGCTTCACGATCTACACGCCGGGCGAGGGTTTCGGCGCGGCGACGCTGCTCGCCGAGACCCGCGCCCACCACGTCACGATCGCGCTCGACGCGCGCCGCGTGCTGGTCGCCGCCGGGTGCGGCGTCGTCGACGACACCGGCGCGTGCGAGGGCGACAACGTCCGCCGCGACAGCCGGATCGTCGACCTGACCACCGGCGTCGTCACCGCCGGGCCGGCGCTGGCCATCGCGCGCCGCGACGGCGTCGGCGCGCTCGAGCTCGACGGCGCCGGCCGCGCGACCGCGCTCCTGACCGGCGGCACCGACGAGCACGGCGACCCGGTCGCGATCGGCGAGCGGCTGGCGCTCGACGGCGGCGCGCCGCAGCCGCTGCCCGGCACCGGCGCGCGGCTGGCGCGGCTCGACGGCGGCGCCGTGCTCACCGCGTTCGCGCCGCCGGGCGCGCCCGCGGCGGCGGCGGCGGCGGTGGTGGTGCCGGCCGGGCCCGCGCCGCGGCCGACCGGCGCGGTGGCGACGCGCAGCGGGCCGGCGCTGGTGACCCAGGACGACGGCGCGGTGATCGCGCTCGGCGGCGGCGCGCCGCTGCGCTACCAGCCCAGCCAGGGCGGCTGGCAGGCGCTGCCCGATCCCGGCGTGGCGCTGGGCGGCGCCCCGGCGGCGGTGCGCTGGCGCGACGGCAGCGTGCTGGTGTTCGGCGGGCGCGACGGCGGCGGCGCGCCGACCGCCGCGGTGTGGCGGTTCCGGCCGCGGCTGCTGGGGCCGCTGACCGGCGCGGTCACCGTGGTCCCCGGCGACGCCACGTCGGCGCCGGCGCTGACGCCGCTCGATCCCGCCGACGTCGATCGCGCCGACGGCTGGCGCCTGGGCGGGCGGTCGTGGGCCGTGGTCGGCGGGCCGACGGCCGGCGACGCGCGGCTCGACATCGTGCTCACCGTGCCGCCGACCGGCGTCGCGGTGCTGACCGGCTTCGTCGACGCCGCCGAGCACGACGACGTCGTGCTGGTGCCGGGGCAGGTGGCGACCGTCGAGCGGGTGCGCGCCGGGCAGCTCGCGACGGTGTGCCGCGGCGGCGTCGTGCCGGCGGCCGGCGCGACCGCGATCCAGCTGGTGCTGACCCGGGCCAGCGTGCGCGCGGTGGTCGGCGGCGTCGCGGTGCTGTCGTGCGCGCTCGACGATCGCCGCCGCGGCCAGCTCGGCGTGGCGGCGCGCGGCGCGCCGGTGGCGATCGGCTCGATCGCGGTGTCGCGGTGACGCGGCCGGCGCGCGCGACCTGCTACGGTGCGCGGGTGGCTCGCGCCCTCGCCGCCGCGATCGTCGCCGTGGCGCTGGCGCCGGCCGCCCCGGCGCGCGCGTACCGGCTCGAGCTGTCGGCGCGCACCATCGCCAAGCTGTACGAGCTGCCGGCGCTGCGGATGGTCGGCGGCGATCTGTCGCTGTCGCGCCGGCAGTTTCGCCAGGACCTCACCGTCACCGCCTGGGACCTCGGCGATCTCGCGGCGCGCCGGGCCCGCCGGCAGCGCGCGCTGCGCGGCCTGCCCGATCGCGGCCCGGTGGTGTGGGTCACCGCCGATCTGCAGCTCGATCACGACTTCGGCGCGTGGACGATGGGGCAGGTGGCGCAGGGCGCCGATCGCGTCGACGCCATCGACGCGATCCCCGAGCTGGCCAGCGGCGCGGTCGGCTTCACGATCCCGTACGCGTACCTGGCGATCGATCGGCTGGGTGGCGCGCTCGACGTCCGGCTCGGGCGGCAGCTGCGCTTCGACGAGTTCGGCGGCGCCGGCCTCGACGGCGCGCTGGTGCGCGTCCACACCGGCCTGCCCGTGGCGGTCGAGCTCGAGGCCGGCCTGCGGGTGCGCGATCGCTCGCCGCTGGCGATCGCCGGCAGCGACCTCGACGGCCTGGCCGGCGCCGACTGCCGCGAGTACGTCGAGGGCGCGACGCCCGGCACCGGCACCTGGCAGGTGATCGATCGCAGCCGCACCCCGCGCGCGACCCGGCTCGGCAGCGAGGGCGCCTTCTGCCCGCAGCGCGACGCGTGGCAGCCGACCGTCGAGGTCGCGGTCGCGGCCGACGGGGTGGCGTGGCTCGACGCCCGGGTCGCGTACCGCCGCACGCGCTCGCGCACGGTCGGCCTGATCGGCGCGGTCGATCGCCTCGATCACCCCGACACCGGGCTGTACCCCGACGAGCAGGGCCAGGCCCCGGCGTGGGGCGACGACGCCGAGCTGGTGGCGGCGTCGGCCCGCGCGCGCCGGCGCGTCGCCCGGCTCGCGCTCGAGCCGTGGGCCTACGCCCGCTACTCGCTGTTGCACGCCGGCCTCGAGCGCGCCGGCGCCGGGGTGCTGGTCGCGCGCGGCGCGCACTCGCTCGAGCCCGAGGTCGCGCGCACCGTGCCGATCTTCGACGGCGACTCGATCTGGAGCGTGTTCGCGATCCGGCCCGCGCTCGACGCCCGGGTCCGCTACGGCTTCCGCCGCGGCGCGCGGCGGCTGGGCGCGCTGGCCTGGCTGCGCCGCTACGATCGCGACGCCGACGGCAGCGGCCTGGTGCTCGGCGGCGCGGCCTCGGCCGCCGGCGCGGTGCGGGCGATCGCGGTGCGCGGCGAGCTGTTCGCCGACGGCGGCTACGGCGGGCGTCGGCTGGGCGGCGTGGTCCACGGCCGCTGGCCCGCGACCCGCGCGCTCGACCTGACCGCCGGCCTGGCCGCGGTGAACGTCGCCGGCGCCAGCCCGCGCAGCGACGGCACCAGCGTGACGCTGCTCGGCCACGCGGCGTGGCAGCTCGACGACGGCATCGCGGTGCTGGTCACCGGCGAGGTGGGCCACGCGGCGATCGCGCCGCTGGCGGTGCGCACGCTGGCGGTGCTCGATCTCGCCTTCGAGCCGGACATGTGATGCGCGGCGCCTGGCTCCTCCTCGTCGCGATCGCGCTGGCCCTGGCGTCGACGTGGGCGCGCGCCGGCGGCGATCGCGGCCCGTCGCCGGCGGTGTTCCCGGCGCAGCGGCTGCCGCTGGTGTTCTCGCACGCGCAGCACACCGGGCCGCTCGCGATCGCCTGCGTCGACTGCCACGCGCGCGCGCTGACCTCGACCTCGGCGATCGATCTGCTGACGCCCACCGAGCAGCCGTGCCGCCGCTGCCACGCGATCGCCCGCGGCCCGGCCGCCACCGCGCCGCCGACCGCCACCGCCACCGGCGCGTGCGCGGCGTGTCACCCGGGCTGGACGCCGGGCGCCGCGGTGGCGCGCGTCGCGATCCCGCCGCCCGGGCTCAAGTTCAGCCACGCCGCCCACGCCGCCACCGGCTGCGTCACCTGTCACGCCGGCGCGGCGACCGCGGACCTCGCGACCGTCGCCGCGCTGCCGACGATGGACACCTGCGCCGGGTGCCACGCCGCGGCGCTGACCCAGCGCGCGTGCACGACCTGCCACCTCGGCACCGCCGGCGGCCGCGTCCGCACCGCGCTGGCCGACGGCGCGCTGATCCCGCGCGGCGGCGTGACCGGCCCCGATCACGGCGGCGACTTCGCGCGCGACCACGGCGCGATCGCGCGCAGCGCGCCGGCCGCGTGCGCGACCTGCCACCAGGAGCGCGACTGCAGCGACTGCCACGCCGGCGCCATCCGCGCGATGGACTTCCACCCCGCGGGCTACCTCGCGATGCACGCCGTCGACAGCCGCCGCGGCGGCCCCGACTGCGGCACCTGCCACAAGACCCAGTCGTTCTGCGTCGCGTGCCACGAGCGCAGCGGCGTCGCGATGCGCGGCGCGACCGACTTCCGCGCCGGCGATCCGCAGCGCGCCTTCCACCCGCTCGGCTGGGCGTCGGTCGATCGCGCCGGCCCCAACCGCCACGCCGCCGCCGCGCGCGCCAACCTCGCCGAGTGCACCTCGTGCCACCGCGAGGACACCTGCCTGCGCTGCCACACCGCCGAGGCCGGCGGCCCGCGCATCTCGCCCCACGGCCCGGGCTGGCGCGGCAGCGCCCGCTGTCGCGCGCTGGCCGCCGGCAACGGCCGCATGTGCCTGCGCTGCCACATCTCGCTGACCCCGGTCGGCTGCGACGGCTGACCCGTCGATTCGTTCGAGCACCAACGACCCGCGCCACCGCCCTGCATCCGGAACCGGAACCGGAGCCGGAGCCGGAGCCGGAACCGGAACCGGAACCGGAGCCGGAACCGGAGCCGGAGCCGGAACCGGAACCGGAGTCGGAGTCGGAGCCGGAACCGGAACCGGAACCGGAACCGGAGTCGGAGTCGGAGCCGGAACCGGAACCGGAACCGGAACCGGAACCGGAGTCGGAGCCGGAGCCGGAACCGGAGCCGGAACCGGAACCGGAGTCGGAGTCGGAGCCGGAACCGGAACCCCGGGGCGCCGCCGGCGGCCCACGCGCCCGCGGCGGAGTCGGGCTATACCTGCGGCGTGGCCGACCCCACCTTCGACTACGACTACGTGATCGTCGGCTCGGGCTTCGGCGGGTCGGTGGCGGCGCTGCGGCTGGCGGAGAAGGGCTACTCGGTGTGCGTGCTCGAGCGCGGTCGGCGCTGGGCGGCGGCGGACTACCCGAAGACCAACTGGAACCTGCGCAAGGCGCTGTGGATGCCGGCGGCGAAGTGCTTCGGCATCCTGCGGCTGTCGTTTCTGTCGGACGTCTTCGTGCTGTCGGGCGCCGGCGTCGGCGGCGGCTCGCTGGTCTACGCCAACACGCTGTACGTGCCGCCCGACGCGTTCTTCGCCGCGCCGGCGTGGCGCGACCTCGCCGACTGGAAGGCCGCGCTCGCGCCGTTCTACCGCCGCGCGCAGTTCATGCTCGGCGTCACCCAGCACACGATCGAAGAGGAGCCCGACCGCGTGCTGGCGGCGGTCGCCGAGGAGCTGGGCCACGGCGACAGCTACGTGCAGACGCCGGTCGGCGTGTACTTCGGCCAGCCCGGCCAGCCCGCGCCCGATCCGTACTTCGGCGGCGCCGGGCCCGCGCGCAGCGGCTGCACGCTGTGCGGCGGCTGCATGGTCGGCTGTCGCCACGGCGCCAAGAACACGCTCGACAAGAACTACCTGTGGTTCGCCGAGCAGCTCGGCGCCGAGGTGCGGCCGCTGCGGACCGTCACCGACGTGCGGCCGCTGCCCGGCGGCGGCTACGCGATCGATCACCGCGCCAGCGGCGCGTGGCTGGCCCGCGATCGCCAGACGCTGCGCGCGCGCAACGTCGTGCTGGCGGCCGGCGTGCTCGGCACGGTGCAGCTGCTCCTCGAGTGCCAGGCCCGCGGCAGCCTGCCGGACCTGGCCCCCGCGCTGGGCAAGACCGTGCGCACCAACAGCGAGGCGATCCTCGGCGTGACGTCGAAGCGCAAGGACGTCCGCTTCGATCGCGGCGTCGCGATCACCTCGTCGATCCACGTCGACGCCACCACCCACGTCGAGGTGGTGCGCTACTCCGACGGCAGCGACGCGATGGCGCCGCTGTCGACGCTGCTCACCGACGGCGGCGGGCGGATGCCGCGCTGGCTGCGCTACCTGGGCACGGTCGCGCGCCACCCGATCGACTTCGTCCGCGGGCTGTGGCCGTTCGGCACCGCGCGCCGCGGCGTGTACCTGCTGGTGATGCAGAGCCTCGACAACTCGATCGGCCTGGCGCTGCGGCGGCGCTGGCGGCGGCTGTGGCGCAAGGCGCTCGACACCACGGCCGGCGCGGGCCCCGCCAACCCCACCTATATCCCGCTGGGCAACGAGGTCGCGCGGGCGTTCGCGCGCAAGGTCGACGGCGTGCCCAAGTCGAGCGTGTTCGAGGTGCTGTTCGACGTGCCGACCACGGCCCACGTGCTCGGCGGCGCGGTGATCGGCGCCGACAAGCACGCCGGGGTGATCGACGCCCGGCACGAGGTGTTCGGCTACCCCGGCCTGTACGTCGTCGACGGCGCCGCCATCCCGGCCAACCTGGGCGTCAACCCCAGCCTCACGATCACCGCGCTGGCCGAGCGCGCGATGAGCCTGATTCCGGTCAAGGACGGCGCCACCTTGCGCCCGGCGGTCGACCCGGCGTGGGAGGCCGCGCGGGTCGCCGAGCTCGACGCCCTGGCCGTCGCCAGCGGCAGCCCGAGCCTCCAGATCCGCCGTCGTCGCTGACCCCGTCCCCGGGGGTGCGCTTGCCGCGGTCCCTGGTAGTATGCCGCGCTCCCATGACGGTAGATGTCCTTGACCTGTCCGGCTCGCTGGCCTTCGTCGACGAGATGTACGCGCAGTTTCGCGCCGACCCGACGTCGGTGGATCCCAGCTGGGCGGCGATGTTCGGGGCCGCCGGCGCGACGCCGTCCAACGGCCACGCGCGCGCGACCGCGCCGGCGACCGCGCCGGTCAACGGCCACGGCCGCCCCGGCGCGGTGACGATGGCCCCGCTCGCCGCGACCGGCGCCGCGTCGGCGTGGCCGCTGGTCAACGCGTTCCGCAGCCGCGGCCACCTCGCCGCCGATCTCGATCCGCTGGGCCTCGTCGAGCGGGTCGCGGTGTCGGAGCTCGACCCCGCGACCTGGGGCTTCGCCGGCGCCGACCTCACGCGCACGATCGCCCCGACCGGCGTGCACGGGCTGCCGGCCGCCACCGGCGCCGAGCTGGTGCGGGTGCTGCGCGAGACCTACTGCGGCTCGATCGGCGTCGAGAGCGCGCACATCGACTCGCCGGCCAAGCGCACCTGGCTGGCCGAGCGCATGGAGACCCGCCGGCTGCGCGCGCCCGACCCGGCGGTGCGGCGGCGGACCCTCGAGCAGCTGATCGGCGCCGAGGGCTTCGAGCGCTTCTGCCACGTGAAGTACCCCGGCACCAAGCGGTTCTCGCTCGAGGGCTCCGAGGCGTTCATCCCCGCGCTCGACCTGATCCTCACCCACGGCGCGCGGCTCGGCGCGATCGAGGCGGTGATCGGCATGGCCCACCGCGGCCGGCTCACCACGCTCGAGCAGATCATGCAGCGCGCGGCGCGCGAGATCTTCGCCGAGTTCGAGGACATCGAGCCCGAGGCGCTGTCGGGCGGCGGCGACGTCAAGTACCACCAGGGCTACTCGAGCGACCGCGTCGATCCCAACGGCAACCACCTGCACCTGTCCTTGGCCTTCAACCCCAGCCACCTCGAGGCGGTCGACCCGGTCGTCGTCGGCCGGGTCCGCGCCAAGCAGCGCCGCCACGGCGACTACGAGCGGCGCAAGGTCATGGGCATCCTGGTCCACGGCGACGCCGCGTTCGCCGGCCAGGGCCTGGTCACCGAGGTGCTGCAGCTGCACAACCTGGCCGGCTACCGCACCGGCGGCACCGTCCACGTGATCGTCAACAACCAGGTCGGCTTCACCGCGTCGCCCCACGAGTCGCGGTCGACGCCGTACGCCACCGACGTCGCGCAGATGATCCAGTGCCCGATCTGGCACGTCAACGGCGAGGACCTCGACGCGGTCGCCGACGTCTGCGAGATGGCGATGGAGTACCGCGCGGCGTTCGCCACCGACGTCGTGATCGACCTGTACTGCTACCGCAAGTACGGCCACAACGAGAGCGACGAGCCGAGCTTCACCCAGCCGATCATGTACGACCGGATCCAGCACCGGCCGAGCGTCGTCGAGACCTACGGCCAGCGGCTGGTCGCCGACGGCGTCGTCACGCCGGCGACGATCGGCGCGCTGGTGGCGGCGCGGGCGGCCGGGCTCGAGGCCGAGCTGGCGGCGGCGCGCTCGTCGACCCGGCGGCCGCGCAACGCGGCGCTGGGCGGGCTGTGGCGCGGCTACCTGGGCGGCCCGGCGGCGCAGGTCCCCGACGTCGACACCAGCGTGCCGGCGGCGCGGCTCGCGCAGATCGCCGAGCGCATGGTGCGGCTGCCCGACGGCTTCACCGCGCACCCCAAGGTGCTGCGCCTGCTCGAGCAGCGCGCGCAGATGGGGCGGGGCGAGCGCCTGCTCGACTGGGGCATGGGCGAGATGCTGGCGTACGCGTCGCTCCTGGTCGAGGGCCACAACGTGCGCCTGACCGGCCAGGACTGCGGCCGCGGCACGTTCAGCCATCGCCACGCGATCCTCACCGACATCACCTCGGGCGCCGAGCACCTGGTGCTGGGCAGCCTCGACGCCGAGCAGGGCACCGCGCGGGTCTACGACAGCTCGCTGTCCGAGGCCGGCGTGCTGGGCTTCGAGTTCGGCTACTCGCTCGACTACCCCGACGCGCTGATCATGTGGGAGGCGCAGTTCGGCGACTTCGCCAACGGCGCGCAGGTGATCATCGATCAGTTCGTGACCTCGTGCGAGGACAAGTGGAACCGGCTGTCGGGCCTGGTGATGCTCCTGCCGCACGGCTACGAGGGGCAGGGACCCGAGCACTCGAGCGCGCGGCTCGAGCGCTACCTGCAGGCGTGCGCCGAGGACAACATCCAGGTGGCGCAGCCGACGACGCCGGCCCAGATGTTCCACCTCTTGCGTCGGCAGGTGAAGCGCCCGTGGCGCAAGCCGCTGATCGTGATGACGCCCAAGAGCTTGCTGCGCTTGCCGGCGGCGACCTCGACCCTGGCCGAGCTGGCCACCGGCACGTTCCAGCGGATCCTGCCCGACCCGGAGATCGCGGTCGCCGGCGCCCGCCGCGTGCTCCTGTGCACCGGCAAGATCTACTTCGAGCTGGTCGAGGCGCGGAAGAAGCGCGGCGACACCGCGACCGCGATCGTGCGGCTCGAGCAGCTGTACCCGCTGCGCGCCGAGCACGTGCAGGCGGCGCTGGCCGGCCTGGCCGCCGACGCCGACGTGGCGTGGGTCCAGGACGAGCCCGGCAACATGGGCGCGGCGACGTTCATCGTGCCGCGGCTGACGGCGATGCTGGGCCGCGCGGTGCGCACGGTCAGCCGCGACGACAGCGCCAGCCCCGCCACCGGCTCGCACAAGGCCCACGCCCTCGAGTTCGCCCGCATCGTCACCGCCGCCTTCGGCTGATCCCCGCGGCCGGCGGCCGTCCCCCACGTCTCGCGCGCGACCGAGCGCGCGCATCGGAGCAACGCAATGGCAGATCTGGTTGTCCCCGCCCTTGGCGAGTCGATCACCGAAGCGGTGGTGTCGCGCTGGTTGAAGAACATCGGCGATGCCGTGGCCCAGGACGAGCCCGTCGTCGATCTCGAGACCGACAAGATCACCGTGCAGCTGCCGTCGCCGGTGGCCGGCACGCTGACCAACCGCACGGTCGCCGAGGGCGCCACGGTGAAGGTCGGCGACGTCGTCGGCTTCGTCGTCGCCGGCACGGTCGCGGCCCCGGCCAAGGCCCCGGCCCCAGCGCCGGCCAAAGTCGCGGCTCCGGTCGCGGCCCCGGTCGCGGCCCCGGCCCCGGTCGCGGCCCCGGCCCCGGTCCCGGCCTCCGTCCCCGCCGCCGCCGCGATCGACGAGGACGCGCTGCTCCGCCTGCCGCCGTCGCAGCGCCGGCTGGCCCGCGAGCGCGGCGAGCTGCCCCACGACGTGCCCGCCGCGCCGCCGCCGCGCGCCGCCGCGCCCGCCGCGCCGCCGCCGACGATCCACCCCGGCGACGAGGTGGTGACGATGTCGCCGCTGCGCAAGCGCATCGCCGAGCGGCTGGTGCAGGCGCAGCACGAGTCGGCGTCGCTGACGACCTTCAACGAGGTCGACATGACCGCGGTGATGGAGCTGCGGGCCCGCTACAAGGACGCGTTCGAGAAGACCCACGGCGTGAAGCTCGGCTTCATGTCGTTCTTCGTGAAGGCGTGCGTCAGCGCGGCCAAGGCGTTCCCCGGCTTGAACGCCGAGGTCGCCGGCGATCAGATCATCTACAAGAAGCACTACGACTTCGGCATCGCGGTGCAGGCGCCCAAGGGCCTGGTGGTGCCGGTGCTGCGCGGCTGCGACCAGCTCGACTTCGCCGGCGTCGAGCGCGGCATCGCCGAGCTCGCCGACAAGGCCCGCACCGGCAAGCTGGCGATCCCCGATCTCACCGGCGGCACGTTCAGCATCTCCAACGGCGGCATCTACGGCTCGATGATGTCGACGCCGCTGCTCAACTACCCGCAGACCGGCATCCTCGGAATGCACAACATCGTCAAGCGGCCGATGGTGGTCGGCGACGCGATCGCGATCCGCCCGGTGATGTACGTCGCGCTGACCTACGACCACCGCGTCGTCGACGGCCGCGAGGCGGTGTCGTTCCTCGTGGCGGTCAAGGACCGGCTCGAGGCGCCCGACCGCTTGCTGTTCGGGCTGTGATGCGCGGCGCGGCGCTGGCGCTGCTGCTGAGCGCGGGCGCGTGCTCGCGCGATCCGGCGCCGCGGCCGCCGATCGACAACCGCGGCGGCGCGGTCGTCATCGACGCCGGGACCGACGCGCCCGACCGGGCCGCGTGCGTCGCGGCCTGCGAGCGCGAGCGGCAGATGGTGGCGATGAGCATCGAGGCGATCCGCGCCGAGTGCGAGCGCAGCTGCGCGGCCGCGCCGGCGCCGTGACCGCGTGATCGCCGCGATGTCGCGATCCGGGCGCGCCGCGCCGCCATCGCGACGGCGCTGTCGCGGTCGGTGATGGCGCCCACCCGCCGGGCGGTTGCCCCCCGGTCGACGCTTGCGGCGGCGCGGCGGCGGGCCCGACACTCGTCGCATATGAAGCCGATCTTGTCCGTCGCGTGTGTCGGTGTGGCCCTCCTGCTCCGCGGCGGTGGCGCCCGCGCCGAGAGTCCGCCGTCGGAGCGCACCTGGGTGGTGACGCTCGAGGGCTGCCAGGAGCCCGACGCGGTCGCGACGACCGCCGCCGGGCATGCGGTGATCCGCCAGCAGCTGTTCGGCGGCCAGGACGTGCAGTACAGCATCAGCTTCGGTGGCTTTGCCGGCGCCGAGACCGCGGCCCACATCCACGGCCCGGCTGCGCGCGGCGAGGTCGGCCCGATCCTGTACACCTTGCCGGCCGGCAGCCCGAAGGAGGGCCAGCTGACCTTGACCGGCGACGAGCTGAGCGCGCTGGTCGCCGGGCGCCTGTACATCGACATCCACTCGTCGACCCACCCCGACGGCGAGCTGCGCGGCCAGATCGACGACGCCGGCTCGGCGTGCCCGCCGCCGGTCGACGCTGGCCTCGATGGCGGCCTGATCTGTGATGGTGGCTGGATGCCCGGCGCCGACGCCAACGAGGGCAGCGGCTCCGGCAGCGACGGCTGCGCGGCCGGCGGCGGCGGTGGCTCGCTGGCCCTGGTCGCCGCGATCGGCGCGCTGGTGGCGCGGCGGCGGCGGCGCTGATGCGGCGGCTCCCGCACGGCGCGATCCTCGTCGGCGCGCTCGCGTGCGCCAGCGCTACGTCGGCGCGCGCCGAGTCGGCCCCGATGGGCCAGAGCTGGGCGCTGGCGCTCGAGGGCTGCCAGATGGTGCCGGTGACCGACACCCCGGCCTACGGCAGCGCGTTGCTCCGCAAGCCGTTCAGCTTCGGCACGCCGCTGCAGTACAGCCTGAGCTTCGACGGCCTGCACGGCGCGTTGACCGCAGCCCACCTGCACGGCCCGGCGCCGCGCGGCCAGGTCGGCCCGATCGTCGCCACGCTGATCGCCGCGAACCCGTCGCAAGGCGACGTGGCGCTCACCGACGAGCAGGCGCAGGCGCTGTACGGCGGGCAGTACTACCTCGACCTGCACTCCGAGGGCTTCCCCGACGGCGAGTTGCGGGCGCAGGTCGATTACCTCGGCTCGCCGTGCGCGCCGCCGGTCGACGCCGGCGTCGCCGACGCGCTGTCCGGTATCCCGGACGCCGCCGACGTCGCGCCCGATCGCGGCGGTGGTTGCGCGGCCGGCGGCGGCGGCGCGGGTGCGGGCGCCGGCGCGCTGATCGCCCTCGGCGCGCTGGTCGCGCGGCGGCGGCGGCGCTGACCGCGCGGCGCTGACCGCGCGCTACCAGCGGGTCGCGGCGAGCGTCCCGCCGATCGCCACCGCGCGGCCGGCCAGCGCGATCGCGACCGTCGACTCGATCGCCACCGCCCAGCCGTCCGGGTCGGCGGCCAGGCCGCGCAGCGTGGTGAGGCCGTCGCTGGTCAGCGGCGTCACCGCGGCGACGCCCGCCGGGGTGACCGTCGCCAGCATCGCGTCATCGCCGCCGGCCGCCGTGGCGCCGGCCAGCGTGCCCGAGAACCAGCCGGCGACCACCGCGGTGTCGGCGTGCGCGACCACCGCGGTCAGCCCGTCGAAGTCGGCGCCGCCGACCAGCACCGTCGCGCGCACCGCGCCGGCGCGATCGAAGTACGCGACCAACCCGTCGGCGGCGCCGGCGACCTCGAGCCGCCGACCGGCGACGTCGACCGCGCCGCGCACCGTGCCGGCGACGACCACGCCGTCCGCGGTGGCCGCGACGCCGGCGCAGGTGTCGGCGCTGGGCCCGCCGAACGTCCGCACCCAGCGCACCGCGCCCGCGGCGTCGAGCGTCGCGACGAAGCCGTCGCCGTGATCGTCGTCGAACAGCGCCGGCAGCGTCAGGTCGCGCAGCTCGGCGCGATCGCCGTAGGTGCCGGCGATCGCCAGCGCGCCGTCGGGCAGGGCGGCGAGGCCGGTGACGTCGTCGGCGCCGGGGCCGCCCACGCGCCACAGCCCGCGCACCGCGCCGTCGGGGCCGAGCGTCGCCCAGAAGCCGTCGCTGCGGCCGGCGCTGGTGACGACGCGATCGCCGACCCGCAGCGTGCCGGCGAACGCACCCCCGACGACGACGCCAGCGCCGGTGGCCGCCAGCGCGCGCACGCTGGCCCACTCGGTCGCGCCGATCCCGACGATCCACTGCCGCTGCCCGTCGACGGCGCCGACGCCGAGCACCGCCGCGCCCGGCTCGCCGCGCAGGCCCAGCGGCAGGCCGTCGATCGGCCCGGTGCCGCTGACCGCCACCGCCACCAGCGCGCCCGCGACCGCCACCGCGCCGCCGTCGGCCGGCAGGGGCTGGCTCCAGGTCGGCGCGCCGGCGTCGGTGCGCACCAGCGCGCGGCCCCGGCTGGCGAACGCCGCGTCGCCGGCCAGCGCGATCCCGCCGATCGGCGCCGCGCCCGCGGCGATCCACGCCGCCGCACCCGCGCCATCGCCGCCTGGCGTCCGCGCGCCGCCGCGCGGACAGCCGCCGAAAAGCACGACGGCCGCCAGCGCCATCACGCGCGGCAGCCGCCCAGCGATCGCGCGCGGCGCGATCAGATCCGCTTGCCCTGCGACCGCAGCTCCGCCACCACCACGCCCAGGCCCTTCTTGTCGATCGTGCGCATCGCGCGGGTCGACAGCTTGAGCGTGATCCAGCGCTTCTCGTCCTCGAGCCAGAACCGCTTGGTAACCAGGTTCACCTCGAAGCGCCGCTTGGTGTGGCGGTTCGAGTGGCTGACGTTGTGACCGACGAGCGGCTTCTTCCCAGTGACTTCACAGACGCGCGACATGGCGAACTCCAGCGGCCGTTTCGGCTGCGGACCGGGGCAGGCGCTCCGGTCCGTTTCGGGTGGGGGCCCCGGCGGATGCCGGGGGAGGGGCCATGCGAGCCCCTCCTTGAGGAACCACGGAGGACCAGGCCCTCCGCGGAACGTCAGATCTTCGATTCCTTGAACTCGACGTGCTTGCGCACGACCGGGTCGTACTTCTTGAAGACCAGCTTGTCGGGCGTGCGCTTGCGGTTCTTCGACGTGGTGTAGAAGTAACCGGTGTCCGCAGTAGACACGAGCCGGATCAGCTCGCGGCCGCCTTTGCCTTTCTTCGCCATGACAGATGCTCCGCAGTCGTGAGAGTCGGTCCGGCGGGGTTGCCGGACGGGTTCGCGCTTATGGCACAGGGCCCGGGGCTTTTCAAGCCCCCGTGCCGTCCCCGGGCTTGCCGCCGCTGCTGGCGGGCCGGGTCGGCGGCGCCACGCCGGGCCGGGTCGGGGTCGGGTCCTGCCGCAGGTCGATCGGCACCCCGGGCACCGTCGAGGTGCGGCGGCGGGCCCGGCGCTCGTCGATGCCCATCGCCACGACGGTGATGTCGTCGGACAGGCCGCCCGCGCCGACGTGGCTGTCGACGTCCTGGAGGATCGCCTTCACCACGTCCTCGGCCGCGCCGCGGGCCGTGCGCAGGCGGCGCGACAAGCGCATCATCCCGTACTCGTTGCCCCGGGGATCGCGCGCCTCGAGGATGCCGTCGGTCACCAGCACCAGCATGTCGCCGGCGTGGAGCTGCACCCGGGCCTCGCCGACCTCGAGATCGGTCACCACGCCGATCGGGGCGATGTGTGCGCGGTCGGCCTGCAGCGGGAACACCCGCTCGCCGCGCCGGAGCAGCGGCACGCAGTGGCCGGCGTTGGTGAACACCAGCGTCCGGGTCTCGAGCTCGTAGATGGCGTAGACCAGCGTGGCGAACATGCCGTCGTCGCCGAGCTTGACCATCTCCTCGTTGACCCGGCGCAAGAGCCGCGCCGGCGTGCGCGCCAGGCCGGCCCGGCTGCGCAGCTCGCTCGACAGCCGCGCCATGTACAAGGCCGCGCTGATCGCCTTGCCGGCGACGTCGCCGATGCCGACGCCGAGGTGGCCCTCGTCGTGCCAGATGAAGTCGTAGAAGTCGCCGCCGATCTGGTAGGCCGGCTCGTAGTGCACCGCGAAGTCCAGGCCGACCACCTGGGGCACCACCGCCGGCAGGAGCGACCGCTGGATCTGCCGCGCCACCCGCAGGTCGCGCTCGAGGCGGTCCTTCTGCGCGAGCTGCACTGCCACCCGCGCCGCGTGGATCGCCAGCGCGGTCTGGTAGGCCACGGTCTGCAACAGATCGACGTCCTCCTGCCGGAACCCGGCGGCCTTGCCCTCGACGTAGATCACGCCGTAGTGCGCCGACTGCGCCGACAGCGGCGCGCCCATCCGGGTGCCCGCGAACTCGCCGCCCGCCGCCGGCGCCGAGTCGCCGAGCAGCACGCCGCGGCGATCCTGCACGACGTGGGTGATGATCGTGCCGGGCACGCGCAGGCCGCCGCCGAAGCCGACCTTGCGCGACTTGTGGTGCTTGACCTGCAGCTCGCCGGTGCGCTCCTCCTCGACCAGCACGCCGACGGTCTCGGCGTCGGGGAACATGTCGAGCAGCGGGTCGAGCACCGCCTCGAGCAGCAGATCGGGGTCGGGCGTCTTGGCCGCCGCGTCGAGGATCGCGGTCAGCGCGGTCAGCTTGCGCTCGAGCAGCCGCAGGTTGCGCAGCTCGGTCGACGAGGTCAGCACGCCGGTCGAGCGGACCAGGCTGTGGCTGCCCGACTCCTCGCGGCTGCGCACCACCGCGCCGTGGGCGTCGACGATCGTCAGCCGCGCGTCGCCGCCCGGCGTGTGCAGCACCTGCTCGTCGGGGCTCTCGACGCGGATCCGGTTCGAGGCGATCGCGATCTCGTCGCCGTGGCGGATCGGCTGGGCGCCGGCGATGCGCGCGCCGTTGACCCAGGTGCCGTTGTTCGAGCCGAGGTCCTCGACCTCCCACTTGCCGGCGCTGGCGCGCAGCCGCGCGTGCTGCCGCGACACCCGCATGTCGGGTACGAAGATCTGGCAGTCCGAGCGCCGGCCGATCACGTACTCGCCATCGCTCAGCGCGTAGCGGCGCCCGGTGTTGGGGCCGGCGATGAAGACGAGCGCGGTCACGGAACCGCATAGATACACCACCACACATGCGCGCGCGAAGCGCTGGCGTGGCGATCGCGTGGCGGCGGCGATCGTCCCGCCCGAGCGCACCCGGGAGGCTCAGTAAAAGCGTCGAGATCGCAGGGGAATCGCCGGATACCCCGGGTCGCCTTGACCCCGGCGTGGCCCCCGGGTACGAAGCCCCGGTGAACGCACTTGGCAACTTCATCGGTGGCGTGTTCGTTCCCCCCAGCGGCGCCACCCTGCGCTCGCACAACCCGGCCGCCGACGGCGCGGTCGTGTTCGAGACCGCCGGCGACGAGCGCGCGGTCGCCGCCGCCTGTGACGCCGCCGCCGCCGCCGCGGTCGGGTGGGGGCGCCTCACCCTGGCCGATCGCGCCGCCGCGCTCGGCCGCTGGAAGGACGCCATCGCCGCGCGCAAGGCCGACCTGGTCGAGGCGATCGTGCTGGAGACCGGCAAGATCCGCAGCGAGGCCGAGCAGGAGATCGCCACCGTGCTGGCGCGGTTCGACGTGGCCCGGCAGCTCGCCACCGCCGACCTGCGCGAGGGCCCGATCGCCGGCTCGGCCCACGAGCAGCTGCGCTACCACCCGCTCGGCGTGGTCGCGGTGATCGGCCCGTACAACTACCCGATCCACCTGTGCCACGCCCACGTCGTGCCGGCGCTGCTCACCGGCAACGCGGTGGTGGTCAAGCCCTCGGACATCACGCCGCTGGCCGGCCAGCGCTACGCCGAGACCGCCGCCGCTGCCGGCCTGCCGCCGGGCGTGTTCAACCTGGTCATCGGCACCGGCGCGATCGGCGCGGCGCTGGTCGCCGACCGCCGGGTCAAGGGCTTGTGCTTCACCGGCAGCTACGCGGTCGGCCGGCGCATCCAGGAGGCGGCGCTCGATCGCCCCGAGCTCTTGGTCGCGCTCGAGATGGGCGGCAAGAACACCGCGGTGGTCTTGCCCGACGCCAGCATCCGCCAGGCCGCCCACGAGATCCTGGTCGGCGGCTACCTGTCGGCGGGGCAGCGCTGCACCGCCACCGATCGCGTGCTGGTGCATCGCGCGGTCGCGGCGCCGCTCCTCGACGCCCTCAAGAAGGCGGCGCCGACGCTCCGGTTCGGCCACCCCGACGACGCCGGCAGCTTCGCCGGCCCGCTGGCCACCGCCGCCGGCCGCGATCGCTTCGAGCGCGCCCTGGCCGCCGCGGTCGCCGCCGGCGCCGAGCCGGTGATCGCCGGCGAGCGCCGGGACGGCGGCTTCTACCGCACGGCGTCCTTGCACGTGCTGCCCGCCGGCGCCCACGACGCGCCCGGCTACACCGACGTCGAGCTGTTCGGCCCCGACCTCGGCGTCGAGCTGATCGACAGCGTCGACGAGGCGATCGCGGTGATCAACGCCTCGCCGTACGGCTTCGCCAACGCGGTCTTCACCAACGACAGCGCCGCCTTCGAGCGCATCTACCGCGAGACCACCTCGGGCATCCTCAACCGCAACCGCTCGACCAACCTGGCCAGCCCGCGGCTGCCGTTCGGCGGCGCCGGCAAGAGCGGCAACTACCGCCCGGCCGGCTCGACCGCCCACCGCAACGTGGTCGTGCCGGTCGCGGTGCAAGACAACGTCATCGGCACGATCGCCACCCACCCGATGCTGGCCGATCACCTGCCGGCGCCCGACCTCGATCGGCTCGAGGTGCAGCACGACGCCGAGGACGCGGTCGAGGCGGCGCGCAACCTGATCGACGATCCGCGGCCGATGAGCCTGCGCCGGCCCAAGGGCGGCGTCATGCCCGACAGCGATCGCTGGCTGATCCGCCTGTACGCCGGCGATCGCGTCGTGCGCGAGAAGAAGCCGGCGGTGTTCGATCACCTGCGCTCGGCCGGCCCCTGGTACGTGTCGATCGACGCGCACCCGCTGTGCGTGCTCGACTCGATGGCGCAGACCGCGACGGTGTGCGGCGGCTTCGCCGAGGATCCGGTGGTGCAGGCGCTGGTCGAGGGCGAGTTCGGCGACACGCTGACGGTCAACGAGGACACCGCGGTCGGCGAGACCTGGGCCGCCGCCGAGTACGCGGCGACCTTGCGCCACCTGGTGCCGGGGCTGCCCCACGTGACGTTCGTGGCGTCGGGCGCCGAGGCCAACGAGAAGGCGTTCGCGCTGTGCCGCGTCCACAGCAAGAAGCCGACCGCGACCAAGATCCTCGCGTTCGACGGCAGCTTCCACGGCCGCGCGATGCTGTCGATCCACGCCACCCACAGCCCGGCCAAGCGCGCGCCGTTCGAGCTGCCGGGCTACGAGGCGACCTTCGCGCCGTTCCCGGTGTGGACCACGCCGGGCGACGAGCCGGCCGCGCCGTCGGGGTTCTACGCCGCGTGCGCCGCCGGCCAGCTCGACGAGCTGGTCGAGCGGTTCGGCGACGCCAAGGAAGATCCGCTGCTCGCCGCCGAGGTCAAGAGCCTGGCCGCGGTCCACGCGGCGCTCGGCGGCGGCCAGCACTTCTGCGTCACCGTCGAGCCGATGCAGTCCGAGGGCGGCGATCGCTACGCCACCGAGCGGTTCTTCCGCGCGCTGCGCCTGCTCACCCGCTACCACGACCTGCCGCTGATCTTCGACGAGGTGCAGTGCGGCTTCGGGCTGGGCGGCCCGTTCGCGTGGCACACCAAGTTCCGGCTGCTGACCAGCCGCGGCCAGCCCGACTACCCCGACGCGGTGTGCTTCGCCAAGCGCGCCCAGGTCGGCGTCGTGATGTCGCGGTTCGAGGATCCCGAGCCGGCCAGCGCGCACAACGCGTCCTTGGTGCGCGGGCGGATCCACGCCGAGATGATGTCGACGTCGCACGCCGCGACCCGCATCGAGAAGCTGGTCAAGCCGCGGCTCGAGGCGATCGCCAAGGCGTTCCCGCACCTGGTCAGCGCGCCGCGGGTGTGCGGCTACGCGTTCGCGTTCGATCTGCCGACGCCGGCCCACCTCGACGCGTTCATCGGCCAGCGGTTCTGGCGCGGCGCGATCGTGTTCGCCGCCGGCACCAAGACCGCGCGCTACCGGCTGGCCGACACCTTCGGCGCGCGCGAGATCGAGCTGTTGTTCGACGCCGTGCGCCGGTCGCTGTCGTGGATCGACGCGCACCCCGGCAAGAAGCCGCCGGAGTGGGAGGACATCGCCGAGCCCGCCGAGGCGACGGCGCCGGCGCTGCCGGCCGACGTGACGTTCCGGCTGGTGCCGAGCGCCGACGCGATGGCGCTCCTGCCGGCGATCCTCGACATCGAGTACCAGGTCTACGAGCCGGCCCGGCGCACGCCGCCCGCCGAGATCAAGGCCGCGCTCGACGACGCCGAGGGCTCGTTCGTGGTCGCCGAGAAGCGCGACGGCGACGCGACCCAGCTGGTCGGCTTCGCGATCGGCGCGCCGCTCGAGGCCAGCCACGACGTCGAGGGCCCGGATCGCGATCCGATGCTGGGCAAGCACGACACGATGTACTCGGTGTCGGTCACCGTCGCCCCGGGCTACCAGGGCACCGGCATCGGCCGGCGGCTCAAGGAGCTGCAGCTGCGCGACGCCGCGAGCCGCAAGCGCGCCGACGGCCGCGCGCGCTACGCCCACGTCACCGGGCGCAACCGCGTCGGCCGCACCGCGCAGATGACCCACCTGAACCGGGTCTTCGGCGCGCACGTCGTCGCGGTCCTGACCGGCCAGTACGAGGACCCGGAGGGGCAGGCGATCTACTACCGCATCCCGCTGGGCGCGATCGCGCCGTCGGCCGATCGCACCGCCGCGGTGGTGGCGGACAAGCGCGCGCGCTGGGGCGGGGAGCGGGGCGCCGCGGCGCCGGCCGCGCTCGACGCCGCCAGCGGCCTGACCAAGGTGCTGGCGACGCCGCCGGCGAGCCTGCGCGCCGCCGAGCGCAGCGGCCTCCTGTACGGGCCCGCGGTCAACAAGATCACGCTCATGAACTACGTCACGCCCGGCATGGTGCGGGCGCTCGAGTGGATCGGCGCGCTGGCGCCGGACCTGCCGCACATCTACGTGACGTCGTCGCGCGACGAGACCGTCGACAAGGCGCTGCGGCTGCTCCGCACCGCGCGCAAGCAGGCCGCCGTCGCGATCGGCCTCGACGGCGGCTACCTCGGCCACACCGTCGCGTCGTGCCGCTCGCTGTCGGATCCCGAGGTCCACCGCGGCGGCCCGGCGCACTTCGCGTGGCCGCGGGTGCCGCACCCGGCCAAGGCCGGCACCGCGGCGTCGCTGGCGGCGATCCGCGCGGCGATCGCGGCCGCCGGCGCCGACAAGGTCTTCGCGATCGTCTACGAGCGGGTCGGCGAGCGCACCGGCTGGGTGGTCCCGGCCGACTTCCTCGACGGCCTCGCGGCGATCCGCGCCGAGACCGGCGTGCCGCTGGTCGCGGTCGAGCACACCACCGCGATGTACCGCTCGGGGCTCGGCGCGTTCGCGTTCCCCGCCGGCCCGCGGCCCGACGTGCTGGCGTGGTGGGGCGGCGGCCAGACCGGCTACCTCCACGTCGCCAGCAAGTGGTTCAACGCGGCGCCGCTGGCGCTGGTGTCGACCTGGGACGGCGACGAGCTGTCGCTGGTGCGCAACCACCACCAGCTGCGCGCCGCGCGTGGGCTCGACGTCGCCGGCGCATCGGCCGCGCTCGATCGCGCGCTGGCCGTCGGCGCGGTGCCCCACGCCGGCCTCGGCCTGTACCGGGTGCTCGACGCCGGCGCCGCCGCCGACGCGCTGCACGCCCACGTCGCCGCGCGCGGCGTGACGCTGCGCAAGTTCCCGGGCGGCCGGCTCGGCGTCGTGCCGGCGCTCGATCAGGCGGCGCAGGTCGCCGAGCGCCTGGGCGCGGCGCTGGCCGCGTGGCGCTGACGAGCGTGGTGGGCGGCTGATCCAGCGTCGGGGCCGCGACCCATCGGACCGCCCCGGCGTTCATGGCGCTGGCCCCGGGACGTCATCGACGTCGATGAGGCCGCCGCCGCGCCGCCAGCCGACCGACAGCAGCCAGGTGTGTGGATCGGCGGTCGGGCGGCCGGCGCGCGTGAGCGCTCGCAGCCACGGCGCGTCGGCGCGCAGCGCGGTCTTCCAGCCGTCGAACCACAGCGCGCTGGAGTACGGATCGACCCAGCCGCGCGCCATC
>Ga0075163_10001679_pt1 | contig 29869 bp, 32 predicted proteins | sample JI1023141ADNA_FD_71478 | JGI IMG/M metagenome (GOLD analysis project Ga0075163, IMG submission 71478) | Wastewater effluent complex algal communities from Wisconsin, to seasonally profile nutrient transformation and Carbon sequestration -... | ecosystem: Engineered > WWTP > Effluent > Algae...
TCTTCACCACGGTCGACCTATTGCCGGTCGCCTTCGACGTCTTCGCGGTAGCCGCAGCCTCAGCAGATCCCTTCGCCGGCTTCTTGGCCTTCGCCATCGCGCGCACGGTACCATTCGCGCATGCGCGCCATGCTGCTGTGCGCCGGACTGTCGACGCGCCTCGGCGCGCTCGGTGCGGAGCGACCGAAACCGATGTTGCCGGTGTGCGGCTTCCCGATCCTTGTCTACGGCATCGCCAACCTGGTCGCCCACGGCATCCGCGACATCGTGATCAACACGCACCACAAGGGCGACGTGATCGAGCGCGAGATCGGCAGCGGCGCCCACCTCGGTGCGCGCGTCCAGTACATCCACGAGCCGCAGCTCCTCGGCACCGGCGGTGGCCTCAAGCACGCGTTGCACCTCCTCGATCCCGACGGCAGCGACGAGCCGTTCATCTCGCACAACGGCAAGCTGATCTTCGACGTCGATCTCACCGCGCTGGTCACCGCCTTCCGCATCGCGCGCGACACGCTCGGCATGATGGTCGTCAAGCCGGTGCCAAACGCGAAGGAGTGGGGCGCGGTCAATGTCGTCCCCGATGCGCAGGGCCACAAGATCACCGACATCCTCGGCGACGGCGGGCACATGTTCTGCGGCGTCCACATCACCCGTCCGTCGGTGATGCGCCGGCTCCCGGATGGCGAGTCCGACTCGATCCGCCAGGGCTACTTGCCGTGGTTGCGCGCCGGCGAGCGCGTCGCCGCGTTCGAGCACACGCAGGGCTACTTCGCGGAGCACTCCACGCCGGAGCGCTACCTCGAATCGAATCGCTTGTTGCTCGCCGGCGCGCGGCTCCGCCATCCCCCGGGCCGGCTCGTCGGCATCGATCCCACCGCACGCCTCCATCCCGGCGCCACGATCATCGGCCCGGTGAAGATCTGTGCCGGCGCGCGGATCGGCCCCGTCGAGATCGGCCCCAACACGGTGGTCGGTGAGGGCGCGCTCGTCGAGGTTCCGCTCGCGAACACGGTGGTGTGGGCTGGCGCGCAGGTCCGCACGGCACCGTCCGGATCGATCGCCACGTGACCGCGTATCGGGAGCGCCCGATGGCGTGCCCGCGCTGCACCGTCCCGCTGGTGCGCGCCGCGGCGCGTGACGTCTGGGGCTGTCCGCGGTGCACCGGCGTGCTGGCCAGCGTCGGCGAGCTGGTCACCGAGCTCGCCACCGCTGCTCCCGCGCTGGTGCCCGACTCCGGGGCGCGCAACCTGTACACGTACGGGCGACGCACCACGCAGCCTCCGCTGACGTGTCCGAGCTGCGCCGGGCAGATGGAGCCGGTGTTCCTCGCCGGGGTCGACGTCGATCGCTGCTACCACGACGAGCAGCTCTGGCTCGACGCCGGTGAACCGGCGCTGATCCTCGATCGTGCGCAGGCGCAGGTGCGTGGCGAGCAAGCGTGGTTCACCGCGCTGATCCAGCGCTTGTTCGGATGAGCTCCGCCCTCACCAACGTCTACTGCACGTTCTCGTGCCCGCGCCTGCTGTTCGTCCTCGGCATGGTGCCGCACGGGGTGCCGGTCGCCGATGCCGGTCATCGAGTGGCCGAGGCCGCGCAGATCCTGCTCGCGCAGGCGCTGGCGCGCGACGTGTCGCTCGTCGAGGGTGAGCTGTTCGTCGAGCTCGACGATCCGATCGAGGCGATCGTCGCGGCGCGCGATCACGACCTCTACCTCCAGCGCTGCATCGCCTCGGGCGCGGCGATCGAGCTGCTCCGCGAGCCCGATGCCCCGGCGCGCGAGACCTGGGGCTGGCTGTGCAAGCAGCTGGCGATGTCGCCGCACCAGACGTATCCGCACGGCCTGGTCAAGCTCGGCATCGGTCGCCACGCACTCCCCGACGACGCGGGCCTCCTCGCGAGCGAGCCGGGCATCGCGCTGTGGATCGTGCCCGCCGACGGCGCCGATCGCGTCGTCCTCCTCGCACAGCCGACCAAGCTCAGCTCGAGCTACGCCCACGATCCGGGCGACCTCACCGTCGAGGACGGCGGCATCGAGCACGGTCACTGCCAGTTCACGCAGCGCGAGGGCCTGTGGATCGTCGAGGATCGCGGCTCGGCGTCGGGCACGTTCTGCGAGGGCAGCCGGGTCGCGCAGCGCCGGTTGCTCCCCGGCACGATGATCCGCGTCGCGGCGAGCCTGGTCGTCGTGCTGTCGATCCGCTAGTTGCCGATGCCCATGCCGCCCTTGATCGGCGTCGGGGCGAGCCTGGTCGTCGTGCTGTCGATCCGCTAGTTGCCGATGCCCATACCGCCCTTGATCGGCGGCGCGGTCTCGTTGTTCAGCCACTGCGCTCGCTGCTGGTTGTTCATCAGCTTCAGGCAGCCAGAATCGTCGAGCCGGAACACCACGCGGGCGCAGGCGATCAGATCGGGGGCCCAGCGATCGGCGCGGCAATGGCGCTCGAACTTGTCGGCCGTCATCGTCTGCTGCTCGTGGATCGCGGCGAGCTCCTCGACATCCGTGGTCTGCACGGCGCGCTCCGCCCAGTACTGCTTGATCCCGTTGCTCACCGTCGAGCAATCTGCCGCCGGTGGCTCGCTGCTCCCGCACGCGGCGAGCAGCAGCAGCGCCCACTTCACGGGCAGCCCTCGGTGGATAACTTCGCCGTCTTCTCGATGCACGTCCGCACCGTCTTGCGCACGCTGCCCGCGGCTTGCACCGCGTCCTCGCGATCCGCTTTCGGGTTCGCGGCGAGGCGCTTCGCGACGTCGATCGCGTCGGGGATCGCCTTCGACAGCGCGCAGTCCTCTTTCTTCGCCGGCACCGTCTCGGCGCACGCACACACCTTCGCGATGTACTCGGTGCACGCGGCATCCGCGCGTTGCAGCTCCGCGGGCGGTAGGAGCGCTGGCTTGTCCTCGACCGGTGGCGGCGCGTCGCTCTTGCTACACGCGACGACCAGCCCGAGCAGCCCGAGCCCCAGCCACCTCATCCGGCCTCGATCCTCGCGAGCACGACCGAGATGTTGTCGACGCCGCCCTCTTCGTTGGCCGCGGTGATCAGGCGCTCGACGGCGCGATCGAGATCCCGCTCGGACATCAGGATGTGCTGCATCTGGTCGTCCTTGACCATGCCGGTGAGCCCGTCGGAGCACAGCAGGAAGGTGTCTCCGGTGTGCGGCTTCTCCGACAGGATGTCGACCTGGACGCTCTCCTTCATCCCGAGCGCGCGCACGATCACGTTCTTGTGCGGCCAGTTCTCGGCTTCCTCGGGCGTCACCCGCTTCATGCGGATGTAGTCGTTGATCAGCGAGTGGTCCTCGGTGAGCTGGGTCAGCTCGGTGCCGCGCGAGCGATAGCAGCGGCTATCGCCGACGTGGCCGATCACCAGGGCGTCGTCGAGGAAGTACATCGCCACGCAGGTGGTGCCCATCCCCTTGAACCGGGCCTCGCGCTGCGAGCGCTCCCAGATCTCGAGGTTCGCCAGCATGATGCCGGTGACCATCCGGTTGACGTGGGTCCGCAGGTCGCGGTCCACCTTGTATGGCCAGGTCAGGGTCTGCTGTTTGGCCGTCTCGGCAAAGTGGTCGTTGATCAGCTCGACCGCGAGGCGGCTGGCGACCTCACCGGACGCGTGACCGCCCATGCCATCAGCAACGATCGCCAGGCGTTCGTGCTCGGGAAGTGAGATCGAGTCCTCGTTATGATCGCGTTTGCGCCCGATGTTGGTCGCGCCCGCGAAGCGGACTCGCATCCCGTCGAGCGGGAACGACGTCGACATGCAAGGGCAATTGTAGCTCACCCGCCATCATCCGAGCCACTGACTGATCGACGGGAATACTCGGGGGTTTGATTGACTCGGCCCGAGGGTTTTCTATCCTCGTACATCGATGTGGGGCTATGCCGAAGGCAACGCAGGTGCGATCGCAGTCGTGGTCGGGCTGATCGCGCTCGCCGCCGTGGGGTACGTCGTCACCCGCATCATCAACCGGGGTAAGAAGTGACCGAGCTGGCACGGGGCGGCGTTGCCGACCGGCCATGGGGCTTGACGCTGGGCGCCCTCGGGATGCGCGGCCTGACCGGCCAGCTCACGCTGATCTCCGACGGCAAGCGCTACCACGTCGCGTTCGAGGGAGGCGCCGTCGTCGCAGCCGCCTCGCCGCTGGCCTCGGATGCCGTGGTCCGGCTGGCGATGACCGGCGGGCTGTTGTCGTCGAGCCAGGTCGCCGATATCGCGCGCCGCCACCAGGCCAACCCGCAGCGCGACGAGGTCGAGCTGATCGCCGAGCTGATCCGGCTGTCCCCCGACCAGGCGATGAAGCTGCGCCGCCGGGCGGTCGCCCAGCGCGCCGCTCGCACGTTCTCGCTCGATCGGGGAGAGTTCGTCGTCGCCGACGAGATCACGCTCCCGATCTACCCGGGCGCCGAGCTCGACATCCGCGCGGTGATCTTCCTCGGTGCCAAGACCAACCTGTCCGAGCAGCGCATGGCCGCCGAGCTCGCGCTGTTCGGCGGCTTCTTCAAGTTGCGCGAGGACGCGATCGTCGACCTCCCGCAGTACGGGTTCGCACACACCGAGGATTCGGTGCTCGATCTCCTCGAGGCCGGCGCGACGCTCCCCGATCTCGAGAAGGTGGGGTCGGAGGTCCACGTCGTACGCGCGATGGTCTACGCGCTGATGTCGTGCAACGCGCTCGACGGTGGTGGTGCGCCGCGTGCCCAACCGGCCGCACGCCCGCCCGTCGCGCAGCCTCGGTCGGCCGTCCAGCAACCGCAGGCGCAGGCTCGCTCGGCGGCCACGCAGCCGATCCCGGCCAGCCGCCCGATGCCGCGGCTCGAGACCGACTCCGACGCGGTCGATCTCCCCACGTTTCGGCGCGACCTCGATTCGGTCGGCACCGTCGACGGCACCTATAAACGGAACCTCGATCACGGCGAGACGATGCGGCGCCCGGCCCAGCTCGACGCACCCACCACGCCGCGGGTGATGGTGGCGCGGCCGAAGCCCGTCGCGCACGCCGACCCCGCTCAGGCCGGCGAGGTCAAGGCGCTGATCAAGAAGCACCTCGAGCTGCTCCGCAAGCGCGCCGATCACTATGCGCTGCTCGGCACGCACATCGACGCGACGCCCGAGGAGATCCGCAAGGCGTACTTCGCGCTCGCGCGTCAGCTCCATCCGGATCGGCTGTCCGCCCTCGAGATCGCCGACGACACCAAGGAAGCGCAGCGGCTGTTCGCGGAGGTCAACACCGCGTTTGGCATCCTCTCCGACCCGGTTCGCCGGAAGGACTACACCAGCATCCTGCGCCGCGGTGGCGAAGCCGCGGTCGCCGCCGAGCAAGCGCGCGCCGAGGAGATGGCGATCCGGATCCTCGACGCCGAGGAAGCGTTTCGTCGAGGCGAGGCCGCGCTGCGCCGCGATCAGCTCCCGACCGCGCTCCAGGAGTTCACGCGCGCGCTCCAGCTCAACCCCGACGAGGTCGACTACGTCGCCGCGCACTCGTGGGCGGAGTTCTGCGCCTCGCCCGACAAGATCCAGATCGCGCAGAAGACCCGCCAGATGCTCGAGCGCGCGATCAGCAAGTCGCCGCGCTCTGTGACGCCGCGGTTCTACGCCGGTCGCGTCGAGCGCATGCTCGGCCGCGATGCCGACGCGCTCCGCCACTTCCACGACGTGCTGCAGATCGAGCCGCACCACCGCGAAGCCACCACCGAAGCGCGCGTGATCGAGCAGCGCCTCTCCGGGCCCGCGAAGAAGCGCTGACGGGCCGTCAGAATCATGGGGTCACGCTCCCCCCTTCCATCATCTTGGAATCATTGGGCGCCTGGCGCGAAGCGTACAAACCCACGCAGAATGGCTCCATTCGCCTGTAGCTCGCAGTTCGAGCGGTTTGTACGCTTTGCGCCAGACGCCCAATGATTCCAAGATGATGGAAGGGGGGAGCGTGACCCCGACTGTGACCCGACCGACTGTGACCCCAAGCGGACTGTGCCCGATCGACGAGCTCACTCGTCGGGGTTGCCGACAAGCTCGCCGCGCCACGCCGACACGGCCTCGGCGAGATCGACGGCGTCGGTGCCCGACAGCGTGATCGCCGCGTGCTTCTTCCAGGCGTCGCGGACCTTCTGCAGCCGGATCAGCGCGAGCTTGCCGGGCTTCCAGGTGCCGTCGGCGGCGCGCTCTTCGAACACCATCGCGACGGTCGCCCACGCACCACGCTCGAATACCTTGCGATGCAGCACGCGTCGCACTTGCTCGCCGTCGACCTCGAGGTCGTAGGTGACCTCGTCGAGCTCCGCGACCAGCATTACGGCTCGATCTCGAGCTCGGTGATCCGCGAATCCGCCGGGCCGACGTGGGCGCGCACGGTGGCTCTGACGTCGCGGGTCACGCCGTCCTGCTCGATCCGGATCGACAGCGCCTCGCCGATCTCGAACAAGAATGGCGAGCGCACGCGGACGACGGTAGCCTCGATGTTGCCGAGCACGTCGAACACGTCGTGCGGCTTGTCCGCGTCGAGCACCAGCACGCGCGGCGCGGAGTCGTTGGCCACGGCAGGGCTCGTCATCGCGCCTCGTTATCACATGTCGCTAGTTGCCCCCTCAAGCGGTTACGGTGCGGCCAGCTGTGGGTTACCCTTCCGGCCGGACCACCACGCATGCTCAAGCCGGTCGAGAAGCAACGCGTAGCGGAGGAGATTGCGGAGCAGCTGCGGTCCCTGATCCTCGGAGGTCAGTACCCGCCCGGCTCCAAGCTGCCTCCCGAGCGCGAGCTGTCGAAGCGGCTGCGGGTCAACCGCGCGTCGCTCCGCGAAGCCCTCAAAAAGCTGGAGCATCTCGGCCTCGTGCGGATCCGCCAGGGCGACGGCACGCGGGTTCAGAACTTCATGGAGACCGGTGGCATCGAGCTGGTCCAGCACCTGCTGCCCCTCGCGGCGGGTGGCAAGCCCGAGCTGATCCGCGATCTGCTCGAGTTCCGTCGGATCTTCGGGCGGGAGCTGTCGCGGCTCGCCGCCGCGCGCAACACGGACAAGGAGGGCCATGCGAGGCTGCGCGCCCTCGCCGACAAGGCCGATGCGGTGACCGGTGCGCTCGAGCTGTTCGAGCTCGACTTCGACTTCTACGTCGCGATCGCGGCGATGTCGGGCAACCAGGTGATGCTGCTGCTCCTCAACACCGTCCGCGACGGCGTGCGCAGCTTCATGCCGTTCCTCGCGAACCTCGCCGCGCCCGGCGATCAGGTCCGCCGTCATCATCGCGAGCTGATCGCGGCGCTCGAGAAGGGCGATCCCGTCACCGCAGCGCGGATCTCCGACGAGTATCTCAAGCTCGGCTCCGAGCTCGCAGGTCGGCTCGGCAAGGACACGCCGGAGCTCCAGCCCAAGCCGCTGCCAGTGGAGTAGAGATGGCGCTGACCAGGAAAGAGGTCGAGGAGATCGCACTTCTCGCCCGGCTGCACCTCGACGACGACGAGCTCGAGCGCATCCAGGGAGATCTCGGCGCGATCCTCGAGCACTTCCAGACCATCGCCGCCGTCGACACCACCGGCATCGCGCCGCTCACGCACGCGGTGGCGATCGAGAGCCCGCTGCGCGTCGACGAGCCGCAGCCGCCGCTGCCCGTCGAGCTGGCGCTGCGAGGCACGGCGAAGCGCGATGGCGATCTGATCGTCGTCCCCTCGATCATCCCGGGAGGGCGCGATGAGTGAGTGGTGGGGCGTCGCCGAGACCGCGAAGCGCGTGCGGTCGGGAGAGGTCACCGCGTTCCGCGTCGTCGAGGACATGCTGGTGCGGATCGCGCGGCTCGATCGCGAGCTCGGCGCGTACCTCGAGCTCGACGGCGATGGTGCGCGCGCCGCGGCGAACGAGCTCGATCGCCAGCGCAAGGCGGGCGAGCTGCTGGGCCCGTTGGCCGGCGTGCCGATCGCCCTCAAGGACAACCTCGTCACCAAGGATGTGGTCACCACCGCAGGCTCGAAGATCCTCGCCGGCTGGAACCCGCCGTACGACGCCACCGTCGTCGAGAAGCTGCGCGCGGCCGGCGCGATCATCGTCGGCAAGACCAACCTCGACGAGTTCGGCATGGGCTCGTCGACGGAGCGCTCGGCGTTCAAGAAGACCAAGAACCCGTGGGATCTGTCGCGCGTTCCGGGCGGGAGCTCGGGCGGCAGCGCGGCCGCCGTCGCCGCGGGCATGTGCGCGGGGAGCCTCGGCACCGATACCGGTGGCTCGATCCGCCAACCCGCCGCGTTCTCCGGCTGCGTCGGGCTCAAGCCCACCTACGGCCGGGTGTCGCGCTGGGGCGTGATCGCGTACGCGTCATCGCTCGATCAGGTCGGCCCGCTCGCGCGCACCGTCGAGGATGCGGCGCTGCTGCTGCAGACGATCGCCGGGCACGATCCACGCGACGCCACCTCGCTCGCGACCGCGGTGCCTGACTTCGTCGATCTCCCGCGTGACGTGCAGGGCGTGAAGATCGGGCTGCCGAAGGAGTACTTCGCCGGCGAGATCGAGAAGGGCGTGCGCGTCGCGCTCGAGCGCGCGAAGACCGCGCTGCGCGATGCCGGAGCGATCCTCGTCGACATCTCGCTGCCGCACACCCACCTCGCCCTGCCGGCGTACTACCTCGTCGCGCCGGCCGAGGCGTCATCGAACCTCGCGCGGTACGACGGCGTTCGCTACGGCACGCGCGCCGAGGCGACGGATCTGCTGTCGCTCTACATGAAGACCCGCGGCGCGGGGTTCGGTCCCGAGGTCAAGCGCCGGATCATGCTCGGCACCTACGCGCTGCGCAGCGGCTACTACGACGCGTACTACAAGAAGGCGCAGCAGATCCGCGCGCTGATCAAGCGCGACTTCGACGCCGCGTGGGCGAGCTGCGACGTGATCCTGACGCCGACCACGCCGACCACCGCGTTCCGGTTCGGCGCGAAGGCGACCCCGATCGACATGTACCTCGCGGACATCTTCACGCTGTCGTGCAACCTCGCCGGCCTGCCCGGGATCAGCGTGCCGTGCGGCCTGACCTCCGAGGGCCTGCCCGTCGGGGCACAGCTGCTCGGCAAGCCGCTCGACGAGGCGTCGCTGATCCGCGTCGGTGGTGCGATCGAAGATGCGGTCGGGCTGCGCGACCGACGCCCCGGAGGGTTCCCGTGAGCCGGAGCGTTGCCGACATGCTCGAGGACTGGGAGCCGGTGATCGGCCTCGAGGTCCACGTCCAGCTCGCGACCCAGACCAAGGCGTTCTCGCCGACCGCGGTGAAGTTCGGCGAGCCACCGAACTCGCTGACCGATCCGCTGGTGCTCGGCTTGCCCGGCACGCTGCCGGTGTTCAACCAGACGGCGCTCGAGCTCGCGCTCAAGCTCGGCGTCGCGACCGGCTCGCAGATCCGCGCGAAGAGCCGGTTCGCCCGCAAGCAGTACTTCTATCCGGATCTGCCGAAGGGCTACCAGATCTCGCAGTACGACGAGCCGCTGTGCGAGCACGGCCACCTCGATCTGCTGATCGGCACCCAGCTCAAGCGGATCAAGCTGACCCGGATCCACCTCGAGGAAGACGCGGGCAAGAACACCCACGTCGGCTCGGTCTCGCACGTCGATCTCAACCGCGCGGGCGTGCCGCTCGTCGAGGTGGTCTCCGAGCCGGAGCTGACGTCGGCGGAGGAGGCGGCGGAGTTCATGCGCTCGCTGCACCGGCTCGTGCGCTGGCTCGAGATCAGCGAAGCCGACATGGAGAAGGGGCAGCTGCGCTGCGACGCCAACGTGTCCGTGCGGATGCGCGGCGAGGATCGCCTCGGTCAACGCACCGAGCTCAAGAACATCAACTCGTTCCGGTTCGTGCAGAACGCGGTCGATCACGAGATCGCGCGGCAGCTGCGGATCGTCGACGCGGGTGGGCGGATCGAGCGCGAGACCCGGCTGTGGGATGCCGATGCCGGTCAGTCGGCGCCGATGCGCAGCAAGGAAGAGGCGAACGACTACCGCTACTTCCCCGATCCGGATCTGCCGCCGCTCGTGGTGCCCGGCGCGACGATGGGCACTATCCTGCGCGGCCTGCCCGAGCTCCCGATCCCACGGTTCGAGCGCTATCTCAGGCTCGGGATCGCCGCCGACGACGCGCGTACGCTGGTCTCGGAGCGCGCGATGGCGGACTACTTCGATGCCGCGTGCCAGGTCAACCCGGTCGCCGGCGTCGGCAGGCTGATCGGCAACTGGATGCTCACCGAGCTGCTCGGTGCGCTCAACGCCGACGGCAAGTCGATCCGCGAATCGCCGATGCCGCCCGAGACGCTCGCGGCGCTGGTCGCGTTAGTCGAGGACGGCACGATCTCCGGCAAGATCGGCAAGGAAGTCTTCGCCGAGAGCTACCGGACCGGCGAGGCGCCGCTCGCGATCATCGATCGTCGCGACGTTCGCCAGATCTCCGACGAGCCCGCGCTGTGGGAGATCATCGACAACGTCGTCAAGGCGAACCCCAAGCAAGCCGAGGCGTACGCCGGCGGCAAGGACGGCCTGTTCGGCTTCTTCGTTGGCGCGGTGATGAAGGCGACCAGCGGGCGCGCGAACCCCGTGATGACCACCGACCTGTTGAGGAAGCGCCTCGGCCGATGAGATCGCTCGCCCTGCTCCTGCTCGGAGGGTGCCAGGTGGTGTTTCCGCTCGATGACCAGGGGCCGCCGCTCTGCTCCGTGGGTGTCGACGGTGCCGACGAGGACGGTGATGGGATCTTCGATCCCGAGGATAACTGTCCGGTGCTGGCGTCCCAGGACGTGCGGGATTCCGATGGAGACGGCGTCGGCGACGCGTGTGATCCGCGCCCCGGCCTGCGTGACAAGCTGTGCTTCTTCGGCTTCAACGACGCGGCCGAGCTAGACCTGCTCGAACGACAGTCGGCAGACTGGGAGGTTGCGGGGGGCGCCCTGAGTCAGCCGGTGAGCAAGTTTCGCGATGCCGCGATCCTGCCCTTCGAGTGGGTCGCGCCCGTGGTCACGCTGCGGGCGCACGGCCTGTCCGCATCGACCGGGATGAACGACACGCCGCACTTCGGTGCGATCGCCGCGGGCAGCAGGCTCGACCAGTTCATTCCCGACGGCGTGGTCTGCGATATCGAGAATCACTTCGACGTTGCTCCCACGCTCCGGCTCCGCCTGTTCCCTGGCTTCGACATGGACCTCGAGGACCTCGAGGAGCCGAACGACCAGCTGGCGATGACCCTGACCACCGCGTCGCCGAACGAAGGGAAACCCGCCTGTGCGGGTGACCATGGAGGCGCTACCAGCGACGTCGTGCTCCCGAACGTGGGGCCCCAGAACGGGCAGATCGCGGTCTTCGTCGAGGGGGCAACCATCGCGATCGACTCGATCCAGGTGATCGCCAACGATCAATAGGCGAGATCCGGAGTGCCAGCTAACCCACCGAGATCGCTGGCGCCTTCCGGTTCTCTGAGTGTCCGACCTGCGGACGATCTGCGATGGCTGGCTCGACGGACTTGACCAATGAAAATTGATCGATAAAGTGCGCGGTCCGTAAGCGTTTTCGTTGGAGCAAGTCGCATGTACGCCGTGATTCAGACAGGTGGAAAGCAGTATCGAGTCGAGCCCGGAAAGACCGTCGTGGTCGAGAAGCTCGACGGTGACAAGGGCGCGGCGGTCACCTTTGACGAGGTCCTGATGGTCTCGTCGGGTGATGGCGGCACCGTCAACGTCGGCAAGCCGACGGTCGCGGGCGCGAAGGTCACCGGCGAGATCGTGGAGCAGGGCCGCGGCGAGAAGCTCGTCGTGTTCAAGTTCCGCCGCCGGAAGAACTACGTGCGTCGCAACGGACATCGTCAGGACTACACCGCGGTGAAGATCTCCGCGATCAATCAGTAAGCGCTGAGAAGAGAGACGCGTCATGGCACACAAAAAAGGACAGGGCTCTACTCGTAACGGCCGCGACTCGCTGCCGAAGATGCGCGGCGTGAAGCGCTTCGCCGGCGAGCAGGTCACCGCAGGCTCGATCCTGGTTCGCCAGGTCGGCACCAAGTTCCACGCCGGCAACAACGTCGGCGTCGGTCGCGACTTCACGCTGTTCGCGCTGGTCACCGGTACCGTCAAGTTCGAGCGCCACGGCAAGACGCGCATGCGCGTCGCCGTGTACCCGATCGACGCTGCTGCTGCTGCTGCCGCCGCGTAACTGCGAATCGCTCCGATCATCGGCCTCGTGAGTAGTCACGAGGCCTTTGTCGCGTCTACGAGCCGTTGCTGGCCGGGCGAACTGCGCACACGAAGTGTTCGAACCATCGGCCTTTGAAGCTGCAAGTCCGCATTCACACGACGGTCGCGCTGGCGTTGCCTTTGCTCTCGGCAGAGGCATGAAGAAACGCATCGCTCCTCGTCGTCTCGTCGTCGTTCCCGCGTCGTCGCTCGCCTCTGTCGTCGGTGGCGACGGCGATAGCAGCAAGCCCAAGTCAACCACCCAAAAGCAGCACGACCTGGTGCTCGCGTTCATCAAGAGTTGACGCGGCGCTAGGTCACCACGTTCATCGTCACGATGCGGGCGCCGAGCTGCTCGAGGAGCGCGGCATCGTGCGAGGCCATCACGGTCGCGCCGTCGTTGTCGGCGTGCTCCTTGAGCAGCGTGACGATCGCGTCGAGCCGCTTCGCATCGAGGCCGTTGTCGGGTTCGTCGAGCACGAGCAGCGGCGGTGGACCGACGAGGGCCGCCCCGAGGCAGGCGCGCCGGCGCTGACCGAGCGACATCCGTTCGATCGCGATCTCGCGGAGCTCGTCGAGCCCGAGCGCGGCTCGCAGCGCCTCCGACGGCGGATTCGCGCCACGCGACGCCGCGCACAGCGACCACAGCTCGGTGCCGAGCAAGAACCCCGGTGGATCGGCGGTCTCGGGCACGTAGCCGAGTGAGCGGCGGGCGCGCTGCCGCTCGCTGCGGGCCCCCCACACGCTCGCGCCATCGACGGTGATCCGGCCATCGCTCGGTGCCAGCACGCCGGCGATCGCCGACAGCAGCGTGGTCTTGCCGCAGCCGTTCTTGCCGACCAGGCCGACGATCTCGCCGGCCTTCACCTCGAGGGCGAAGTCCGCGAGGATCGTCCGGCCACCGCGTTTGACGCGAAGCCGCTCGACCGCGAGCCTCATCGCGGCACCTTGACGGTGGCGATGGCGAGGACACACGCCGCGAGGAACGCGCCGACCCCGAGCTCGTGGAACAGGCCGAGGCAGAGCACGGCGAGGGCGGCGATCGCGGTCGAGCCGACGACGACCCGCGCGGCCACCGTCGGTGAGTCCTCGGCGGACAGCAGCACGCGCGCGCACCCGAGCGACGAGCCGAGCGCGACCGCGAGGCTGGTCCCGGCGATCCACAGCAGCGTGCCGTGATCAGGCTTGCTGACCAGCGCGACGGCCCCGATCGCGATCACCGTGGCGGCCAGCTGGACGAGGGCGATCGCGTAGACCACCGCCGCGAGCCGCGTCGCCTGCGAGATGCCGAGCGAGCTCGCGAGCCACGCGGTCTGGCGATGCGTCGTCAGGATCACGAGCAACACACCGACCTCCGCGGGCACCAGGACGACGGCCATCACCGACGCCCCGACCACCGCCGCGTCCATGTCGACCAGCTCGTTGTTGTGGACGAACAGCCCGGCACCCGCCCCGGCGAGGATCGAGAGCCCGGCCCCTCGCACCAGCGCATCTCCGGCGCGCCGCCGCAGGGCGCGCAGATGGACCGCTCGTAGCGCCGTGCCGTCGGCCTTCCAGCCCGGCCACGTGGCCCGCATGACGGGCGGCTTCCAGCTCGCGAGCACGACGATCGCAACGGTACCCGCGGCGACCACGCCGAGCCCGACCGCACCCTCTCCGATCGTCCACAGCAGCAGCCACGGCAGCTGCAACACCACCAGCGCCGCGAGGCCGATCCCCTTCGCCGCGAGCCTCGGTCCAGGCAGGCTGCGCAGGTAGCTGGCGCCGTCACCGCGGATCAGCAGCCGCGCCGTCGGTACGAACACCAGCAGCCACGTCAGGCCGAGCACGCCGCCGACCCCGAGGTTGTGGAGCGCGAGCCACGTCAGATCGCTCGGGTGCATCGCGTTCTGGCCGAAGATCAACGCCCCGACGAGGGCCGAGCCGACCCACACCGCAGCTGCGCGCCGCGTGGCGGGCACGATCACCGCGCGGGTCCAGACATCGAGCCATCGAGTGGAAGCGGACAGGCCCTACTTGTACATCACCCCGGCAGCAGCGTCGGGTACTCGCGACCGGTGCGCGGATCGACGAGCGTGATCGCGTCCTTGTAGACGCGCGCCGTGTGATGGAGCTGGTGCAGCGCCGTGCTGAGCGGCATCGACTGGTAGCGCTCGGGCCAGTGCTTGCGCAGCAGCGTGCGGACCTTGCCGGCGTGGCGCGAGCTCATCGCCGGGAACATGTGGTGCTCGACGTGGTAGCCGAACTGCAGCGTCAGCCGCTCGATCCACCGCGGGGCGGTGACGCTGAGCCCGCTGACCAGCGGATCGTTGATCTCGACGCGCGGGCTGAGGCTGTGATTCGTCAGGATGAACGACATCACGATCGCATTCGCGATCAGCAGCGGGATGACGAACACGAACAGGAACGCGAGCGGGCCGACGAGGATGGCCACCGTCGTCCACACCGCGACGCCGAGCAGCGTCTCGCCGACCGCGAGCCGAAACCCGGTCTCGGTGAGGAACCCGCGCTGCCGCGACATCACCAGCTGATGCGCGCTCTGCACCGTGAACCCGAGCACGAGGCTGAGCCCACCGCGCCACCGACCCACGCCCATCGAGAACGCGTTGACGACGAACCGGATCACCCGGCTCGACTTGTACTCGGCCAGCGTCGGGTACATGTCGGGATCGTCGAGGAGGTTGGCGTTCGCGTGGTGCACGCGGTCGTGCCAGCCGGCCCACAGCCGCGGTGACACCACGAACGGGAGAAACCCGATCCAGCCGACCAGCAACCGCGTCGCGCGCCCGCGCACGATCGCGCCGTGCACGGCCTCGTGACCGATGAACGTCAGGCACGCGAAGCCGACGCCGATCACCACCGCGAGCGCCGGCACGACGAACCAGGGCACCCAGTGGAGCGCGACCGCGAGCGTCGCCATCACGACGACCCCGAGGAAGATCGGGATCAGCGCGAGCCGCGAGGTCGCCGGAGCGAACGCGCTCGCCGGGAGCTGTGGGCGCACGGTCCGCACGTACTCCGCGCGCTCGATCAACCCGGAGGCCGGGAGCACCGACAACCCCGCTCCTGCGACCGCCCCCTCGATAACTGGAACGACGAGGGGCGTGGGAAGCGACAGGACGGCCATCCTCACACCATGGGGTCCACCAGCCCCGTCGCTCGTCACGTTCCGGTCATGCCGCCGGGCACTACGTACAAACACGCATGCGAAAGGCTTTGATACCGTCGTCGGTAGGTGACCGGCGAGGAGGACATCGCGCAGCTCGAGCGCGACGGCAACTGGATGGAGCTGGTCAAGCGGCTCGGGGCGCACGTCGAGACCGTCGCGCCCGCTGACCGGGCGGCGATCCACCTCAAGATCGCGGTGCTCTATCACGATCGCTTCGCGAACCACATCGAGGCGATCAAGTCGTACGAGCGCGTGCTGGCGCACGATCCCGATCACCGCAAGGCGCGCGCCGCCCTCCGCGGGCTGTACGAGCAGCGCCGCGACTGGGAGCGGCTGCTCGAGCTCGAGAAGGGCGAGCTCGAGCGCGTCGCCCCGGAGAAGCGCGGCGACAAGGCGATCGATGTCGCGCGGCTCGCGGCGGCGCGCGTCAGCAACCCGAACATCCAGCTCTACTGGTGGGAGCGTGTCCTCGAGCACGAGCCCGAGCATCGCCAGGCGTTCGTCGAGCTGACGAAGCTGTACGCGCACGGCGAGCGCTGGCGCGACCTCGCGACGGTGTTGCTCCGCCAGGCCGACGCGTCACCCGGCAACGACGATCGCGCGGCCGCGCTGCGCAAGCTCGCCTTCGTCGAGGCGCACTGCCTCGGCGAGCCCGCCAGCGCCGGCGAGCGCCTGCAGGCCGTCCTCGAGCTCGATCCGCACGATCTCGACGTGCACCGCATCCACCGCGAGCTCTCGCATGGGACGCCGGTCGACTGGGCTGCGCTCGGCGATCGCTACGTGATCGCGGGGATCGAGATCACGGCGATCTCGGCACCGGCGATCAGCCCGACGATCGGATCGTCGCCTCCATCGCCGGCGATCAACCCGACAAGGCCGGTCTCGACGAGGACGTGGCTCGCGATCGGAGCGCTGGTCGCGCTCGGCGGCGCCGCGATCTACGCGCTCGCGTGATCACTTCTTGCGGAGCGTCGCGGCGAGCTTGCGCAGATCCGCGAGCTCGGCCTCGCTGCCCGCCGAACAGAACACGTGCGCCGTGTCAGGACCGACCGGCGGCTTGCCGATCACCTCGGTGGTCCACCGACCGCCCAGCGACCACGTCATCCAGTCGACCTTCGCCCCGAACAGCGTGCCGGGCGTCTTGGTCGGCGTGACCTTCGCGTCCTGTTGCGCGTACTGCGGCGACGCGTGATGGCCGAGGTAGACGCCGCACGACGGCATCTGCGCGCCGAGCTGGACGAGCTTGCGGAAGTGATAGACCGCGAAGTCGGGCCCGGGTTGCGCCGCCATCACGAAGCCGTCGGGCACCGTGATCACGAGCGCGTCGAGCGTGCGCTCGCCCGCCTTCGACGCCAGCGTGCGCTTGCCCGCGCCGATCGACGCCGCGACCTGCTTGCCGAGCGCCGACCAGCTCGCACCCTTCGCCGCGCCGTCGGGGTTGACGTAGAACGCGACGAACTGCAGCGTGCCGTCGCCGTTCGCGATCCACGCGGCGTAGGCGAGGTTCGCTTCCTTGTCCTTGGTCACCGTCGCGGGCGCGTGGCCGAATCCGACCAGCGGCTTGGGCAGCGCGAGCGGTTCGAGCTTGCCGGTGTACCCCGCGCGCTTGAAGTCGGTCTCGATGGTGACCTTCGGATCGGTGCCCGCGAGCGCGTAGAGCTCGTACGCCATCATCACGAAGCGCGCCTTGCCGTCGTCGAGCATGCCGCGCGTCTCGTCCTCGCCGGAGCTCTCGGCGGACATGATGCTCGCGCGGCGCGGCACCACCTTCATGCCCTGCGGCAGCTTCGCGGTGAGGCGATCGCCGAGGAGCGGCGACGGCGAGGTCGCGAGCTTCGGGTCGGCGACGGCCAGGGTGGGGACGAGGAGGAGCAGCAGGGCGAGAGTTCTCACGGACCGTGAGCTTGGTACGTCACCCCGACCGGAACAACTGCTAGCGTCCGTCCATGCGCACGCTGCTGTTGATCGCCCTCGTCGGTTGCGAGCACGGCCAGACACCACCCGGCGGCGGCGACGCTCCGCCATCGACCGATGGCGCCACGGGGTGCCTCCCCGAGCTGCTGATCGAGGGCGAGTTGATCGACTGGGACTCGTCGGACGTCGCGTTTCAGGGCGTGTTCGGCGCGAGGCTGACGCAGAACATCGATGCGAGCGTCACGTTGACCACCCCACCGAACGGCCGGCTGTCGTTCTGTGCGACGCGCTCGGATCCGTTCCAGTTCACCGTCGACGCGTCCACCGACGACCACCTCTCCGGCACGCTCACGATCGAGCCCAACGTGGTGCTCGGGGGCTTCACGCCGCTCAGCCTGCGCACGCTCACCCCGGCGCGCGCGGTGACGTTCTTCGCCGAGCAGGGCCTGACGTTCGATCCCGACGCCGCGCAGATCGTGGTGCTGCAGACCGGTGATCGCGGGTCGCTGACGCTGAGCGGCACGCACGACGCGGCGCAGGCGGGCGACGACGATGGCAGCGGGACGATCGTGTGGGGCGCGGGGGCCACCGGGCGCTACGTGCTGTTTCCGAACGTCGCGCCGTCGTCGAGCGTGCAGCTATCGGGCGATCCGCTGGGGCCGCGCCCGATCCCGGCCGTCGCGGGCCAGGTCTCGCTGGTCGCGATCAACTTCGTGTTCGAGTGACGACACCTCGCGCCCGGTCGCGGACAGGTGCGTGCATGAAGCTCGTCCTGATCTGCCTGCTCCTGATCGCGCCTCGGGCGGTCGCCGATCCCGCGCCCGTCGAGGTCACGGTGAAGGTGGCGGAGATGCCGAAGAAGATCATCTTCTGCGGCTACCTCGCGTTCAGGGCGGTCGTTCGCTTCGAGGTGATCTCCGTCGACAAGGGCACCTTCGCGCCGAAGGAGCTGCTCGGGGTCTACCTGTGTCCCGAGACCCTCAAGCTCGGCGCGGAGCTGCGGCTACGCCTGGTCAACCCGGCCACGGGCTCGTACCAGGACGACTTCAAGGCGCGCCCCGGGACGCGCTGGGAGGTCGCGCAGTCGGTGGGGATTACGGTCACCGCGAAGCTCGTCGAGCTGCCGAAGCAGATCATCGCGTGCGGCAAGATCGCCTACAAGGCCGTGACCCGCTACGACGTGATCTCCGTCGACAAGGGCGCCTACAACGGCAAGGCGCTGTTCGTGGTCGAGCTCTGCCCGGAGTACCGCAAGCTCGGGGAGACCCGCACGCTGAAGCTCCGGCTCGTCACCAGCAACGATTCGTTCGCCGATGATTTCAAGTCCACCGCGGGTTCGCGATGGGCGCACGTCGAGTAGTCTCCGCGGCGTGAAGTTCATCGACGAGGCCAAGATCACCGTCAAGGCCGGCAACGGCGGCGACGGTGCGGTCGCGTTCGGCGTCGGCCGCAGCGGTCCGACGGGCGGCGACGGCGGCGATGGCGGCAGCGTCATCGTGGTCTCCGACGGACATCTCGCGTCGTTGCTCGACTACAAGTACAAGCGCAACTACGTGGCGGGCAACGGGGAGCCCGGGCGCAACAAGGATCAGTACGGCGCGGCTGCCGGCGATCTGACGCTGAAGGTGCCCGTCGGCACGGTGATCTACGAGGACGGCGTCGACGAGCCGCTCGCCGATCTGTCGAACGACGGCGACTCGTTCGTGGTGGCCAAGGGCGGGATCGGCGGTCGCGGCAACATGCACTTCGCCACCGCGTGGAACCAGGCGCCTAAAAAGGCCGAGCCGGGCACCCCGGGCGAGGAGCGCGTGATCCGGCTCGAGCTCAAGCTGCTCGCCGACGTCGGCCTGCTCGGGTTCCCGAACGTCGGCAAGTCGACGTTCATCTCGCACGTCTCGCGCGCGCGCCCGAAGATCGCCGACTACCCGTTCACCACGCTGTCCCCGAACCTCGGGGTGGTGAAGCTGTCGGACGAGCGGATCTTCGTGATCGCCGACATCCCCGGCCTGATCGAGGGCGCCGCCGAAGGGGCCGGGCTCGGCCACCAGTTCCTGCGCCATGTCGAGCGCTGCCGGGTCCTGCTCCACATCGTCGAGGCCACGTTCACGGTCGGTCCGGAGCGGACCCCGATCCGGGACTTCGAGATCATCAACGGCGAGCTGGGGCGATACGCCCCCGAGCTGGCAAAAACGCCACAGGTGGTGGTCCTCAACAAGGTCGACGCGACCGACGAGGCCCTCATCGCCGAGCAGAAAAAGGCGTTTGCGGACGTCGGCGTGGAGTTGCTCACGATGTCGGCCGCCACCGGGGACGGGATCAGCGCGGTGCTCGAGGCCCTGTGGGTTCACGTGCGTCGGGCCTGAGACCCTAAAACCGCTCTGCCGCTTGCTTGAGACCGCCTTGGCCGGGTGTTACAACCAAGCCATTCCAAACGGAAAAAGGGCTGACCTGTGTCAGCGCCTACTGGGAAAAAGGACGTCGCTCGGCGGCTTCGCTGATCGGCATTGAGCTGGAGATTCCGCATGCGTGCTTCGACTGTTGTGGTCCTGTCGTCGCTGTTCTCGACTGCTGCGCTCGCGCAGCCGAAGCCGGCGCCCTCGCCCGCACCGCCCGCACCGGCGCCCGCACCTGCTGCGGATCCAGCGCCAGCACCGGCGCAGTCACAGCCCGCCGATGTCGCGCCGGAGAGCATGCCGACGGCGGTGCGCATGCGCCGCCTCGAGCAGAAGACCCAGGCCCTGAAAGAACGCGCGTGGCAGCTCAAGGCCCGCGTGCAGATGCTCAAGGAGCAGGTGCTCGGCGGTGGCGTCGGCGCGCAGACGGTGATCGCGCACGCGAACGAGATGGGGAGCTCGTTCCGGCTGACCAAGCTGATCTACACGCTCGACGGCACGCAGGTGTTCGTCCGGACCGACGAGACGGCCGAGAGCCTCTACAAGACCAAGTCGTTCGACATCTTCGCCGGACCGATCTCGCCCGGGAATCACAACGTCGCGATCGCGGCCACGTACCGCGGCCACGGCTACGGCGTGTTCGAGTACCTGACCAAGTACACGTTCAACGCGAAGGGCGGCCAGTCGTTCGCCGCCGGCGAAGGCAAGATCGCGAAGATCGACTGCAAGGGCTTCGAGAAGGGTGGCCCGACGACGCCGCTCGAGAAGCGCGCCTCCGTCGAGTGCAAGGTCACGCAGGTCACCCCGGAGAAGCCGGCCGATCCCGCTGCGCCTGCACCCGCACCGGCCGCCACGACTCCTGCTCCTGCCCCGGGGAAGTAATCCATGCGATCTCCGAAGCTAGCCAGATGGCTCTTCGCAGCGCTCGTCGTTGTCAGCGCGCCCGCCGGCGCCGACAACGAGAGCCGCGTCGCCGCCTACGAGCGTGAAGCTCTCTCGATCGGCGCGGATCTCCCGCAGCCGAACACGGTCACCAACGCGCAAGGCTCGCGTCGCCTCGTCGATGCCGAGGTCGCGTACTCGCTGGGCGATTACGAGAAGGCCGCGCTGATGCTGTTCGACCTGGCGCAGAAGCCGGGCCCCGAGCAGGAGACCGCGACGTTCTATCTCGCCGAGTCGCTGTACCAGAAGGGCGATCGCGGCGCGGCGCGCGGGTACTACGAGCAGATCTCGACGTCGAACACGGCGAGCCGGTACTACCAGCCGTCGCTGCTCCGCCAGGTCGAGATCGCGATCGCGCAGCGCGATACCAGCAACGTGACGAACGCCCTCCAGGCGCTCGATCGCCTGTCGCCCGGCCTGCGCAAGCCCGAGGTCCCGTACGTCCGCGGCAAGTACGCCTTCTTCGAGGGCAAGTACGACGAGGCGCTCGCCTACTTCACCGACGTGGCGAAGGGCTCCGAGCAGGAGATGCAGGCCGTCTACTACTCGGCCACGGTCTACGTCGCGAAGAAGGATCTCGCGCGCGCCACCGAGATGTTCAACGACATCATCGCGCGCAAGCCTCGCACACCCAACGATCGCCGCGTGCAAGAGCTCTCGCACATGGCGCTCGGCCGGCTGCACTACGAGCGCGATCAGGGCTCGAAGTCGATCGACGCGTATCTCGAGATCGATCGCCGCAGCGATCTGTTCCCCGACGCGCTCTACGAAGTCGCGTGGGTCTACGTCAAGGGCAAGCAGTACGACAAGGCGCTCCGCGCGCTCGAGCTGCTGTCGCTCTCCGAGCCCACCTCGACCAAGACGCCGACGGTGCGCATCCTCGAGGGCAACCTGCGCATCCGCAAGGCGCAGATGATCCGCAACGCGATCGTCACCGGCACGATCGACGCGACGACCAAGGAGACCGAGCCCAGCGTCGAGTACGACAAGGCGGAAAAAGTCTTCACCGAGACGCACGACATGTACTTGCCGTCGTACCTCGCGCTGACCGACATGGTCGACTCGAAGGATCCCGGCCAGTACCTCGCGCAGCTCGCGGGTCGATCGCCGCGCGCGTTCCAGACCACGGTCCCGGTGCCCGACGCCGCGGCGCAGTACCTGCGCGACGAGCCCGAGGTCCAGCGCGTCGTCAACGTCGAGATCGATCTCCACGAGATCGAGACCAACATCGTTCAGGCCGAGGGTGTGCTGTCTCGCCTCGAGGGCGTGGTCGCCGCTGGCGATCAAACCACCGTGTACCCGGCGCTGCAGAATCGTCGCGCGCGGATCGGGGCGATCCAGGATGACCTGATCAAGATCCGTGCGGAGCTCTCGGGCGACGCCGGGATCAAGCAGCGCGTCGCCGCGTACTTCGCCGCAGGTGGGGTCGAGCAGCTCGCCGCCGATCGGCTGTCCGCCACGCGCGGTGAGTACGACAAGCTCGACACGTCGGCCGCCGACGTCAGCGGGATCATCGACGGGGCGCAGGCCGTTGCCGTCGCGCTCCGCAAGTTCGCGAACGATCCCAAGGCCACCGGCACCGAGCCGCTGCCGCAGGATCAGCGCACGTCGATGATGACGGCGCTCGACGAGACCGCGCGTGAATCGCAGGCGATCGAGCAGGAGCTCGAGGACATCCAGCGCGAGCTCCAGCTCGGGCGCGATCTCGCGGCCGTCGGGGACGAGCAGGTGGCTGCGGCCCGCGCGACGCGCAAGGCGCTGCTCGCGGAGCTCGACGCGAAGTCAGGCGCGGGCGTGTATGCACGCGCCACCGCGGTGTCGAAGAACCTGACGCAGATCGAAGATCGGATCGATCAGGCGATCGGTCGCGGCCTCGATCAGGTGAAGGCGCAGATCGTGACCGAGCGGCAGACCATCGCCGCGATGCGCACCGAGCTCGCCGAGCACGAGGGCGAAGCCCGCACGATCGGTGGCACCGTCCTCGGCGCCAGCTTCAAGGACGTCAAGGCGAAGTTCTACGACATCGTGATCCGCACCGACGTCGGTAACGTCGACGTCGCGTGGTCGCGCAAGGAAGACAACGACGACGATCTCAAGCGGCTGAACCTGTCGCGGCAGCGCGATCTCAAGCAGCTGCGCGACGAGTTCCGGGGGATCATCGAGGAGAACACCAAGTCTCCCGCGAAGCCCGCGCCGTCGACCAAGCCCGAGGAAGCGAAGCCGTCGACCAGCCCCGACAAAGGCGGCACGGATTCGCGCGTCAGCCCGGGCAGCAGCGATCCGAAACAGCCGGCCGCGCCGACGGTGCGTCCAGATAACGAGCAGAAACCGGCACCGAAGCCCGGCACGCAGCCGAAGGCACAGCCCAACGCAGGAGGTGCGAAGTGAAAACGCTTCGTATCGGAGTCGCTCTCGCGCTGGCCGGACTGATCGGCAGCTCGGTCTCCGCGCAACCGGGCACCACGCCCGCGCAGCCGGGCACCGGTTCCGCAAATCCTGTCCCGGTCCAGAACCCGCCGAGCGGTCCAGGGCTCGGCCCGCAAGGTCCGGGTCCCGTCCAGACGCGCCCGGTCGTCGCCGTCAAGCCGCCGCTCGTGCTCAACGAGAAGGAGCTCGCCGAGCTCAAGGAGACGGAGAGCGAGTACGACCGCTTCGTCAAGGCCGCGACCGAGCACGACACGCGGATGCGCGTGATCGCGAAGCGCGAGTTCGATACCCGCACCGGCGAGCTGTCGAAGCGCTACGCCGATAACATCGCGAAGGCCGAGGCGTCGAAGGGCAAGCTCCACAACGACACCATCGTCAAGCTCGAGAAGTTCATCGCGGATCACCCGGCGCACGAGCAGTTCACGCCCGACGCACGGTTCCGGCTCGCGGATCTCTATCTCGATCGCGCCGACGACGAGGTCGAGCAGAAGCTCGCCGCGGCGGAGAAGCTGCCGCCGCCCGACCCGAACGCGCCGCCCGCACCGTCGGTGATCGCCGACTACGGTCCCGCGCTCGAGCAGTGGGAAAAGATCCTGACGGAGTTCCCGGCGTACCGGCAGACGCCGTCGACGCTCTACTTGCTCGCCTACTACGGCAAGATGAAGGACGAGCGGAAGAGCCTCCAGATCTTCCTCGCGCTGGCGTGCGCGAACAAGTTCAAGTGGAGCGACAAGCCGTTCGCACCTCCTACTCGCGCGGAAGCGCTCAAGCGCGTCGAAGCGAAGACGCTGCGCGATCCGTATAGCGATTGCCAGCCGTACCCGAACGCGGAGACGGAGCTGGTTCGCCACGCCTGGGTGCGCGGCGTCGCCGACTACCACTTCACCGTTCCCGGCGAGATCGACGACGGCATCGCCGCGTATCTCAAGGTTGCCGAGGGCGGCAAGGACAGCAAGCTCTACGCCGAGGCGCTCTACAAGCTCGCGTGGTCCTACTACAAGCGCGACCGGATGCCCGAGTCGATCAAGCGATTCGACGAGAGCGTCAAGCTGTACGACTCCCTGGTCGCCGCGGGCGGCACGCCGGCCCTCGAGCTGCGCGACGAGTCGATCCAGTACATCTCGGTGGCGTTCACCGATCCGTGGGAAGGCGAGACGGACACGAATCCGGTCCGCGCGATGGATCGTGCGAAGGCGTTCTACAAGGGACGCGAGAACGAGCCGCACGTGCGCGACGTCTGGGTCGCGATGGGCAAGGCGTTCGCCGATCTGCAGGCGTTCGATCAATCGGTCGACGCGTATCGCATCGCCCTCGGCCCGCCGTGGGAGCTGCACCCGAAGAACCCGCTGGTCCACCAGGAGATCGTCAACGTCTACGAGCTCAAGGGTGACAAGTTCGCCGCCGACAACGCGGCGGCCGAGCTCGCGATTCGCTACCAGTGCCCCGGCACGTGGTGCGCCGCGAACGAAAAAGATCGCGAGGCGATGGAGACCCAGCGCCGGATCGCCGAGCGCGCGCTCTACGCCGCCGCGCGAAACACGCACTCCGCCGCGACCAACATGCGCAAGGACTTCGAGCTCGCGAAGTCGAAGGACCCGCAGGCGAAGGCCGACTACCTCGCGATGTACAACAAGGCGGTCGAGCTCTACCGCGCGTTCATCGCGACGTATCCCGAGTCCGACTACGTCTACGAGTTCACGTACAACTCCGCCGAGGCGCTGTACTGGAGCGAGCGGTACCCCGAGGCGATCATCGCGTACACGTGGATCCGCGATCACCGCGACATCGGCACCACGTTCTACATCGACGCCGCGCGCTCGATCGTCCAGTCGTACGAGGCCGAGGCCGCGAAGCTCGTCGCCGAAGGCAAGCTCGCCGCGCTCAAGGTGCCGACCAGCACCGAGCTCAAGGCGACGCCGCAGCCATGGTCGCCGCAGCCGATCCCCGAGGTCTATCGCAAGCTGCAGGGCGAGTACGACAACTTCCAGAACATCGTCAACGACCCGGCCGCGGCACCGCAGCAGGGCACCAACGCCGCGCTGATCTCGCTCGCGTACTTCCACATCGACGACGCGATCGCGCGGTTCACCAAGGTGATGGACAAGTTCTGCAACCTGCCGCAGGCGGCGAAGGCCAAGGACGGCATCCTCGCGATCTACGAGGCGCAGAACAACTTCGACGCGATCCAGCGGACCAACGACAAGTTCATCGCCAGCAAGTGCGGCGACAAGGGCACGATCGACGCCGCGATCGCGCAGAACCGCTCGCTCAACTTCTCGCGCGCGAACGCGCTGTTCGCCGAGAAGAAGTACGGGCAGGCGGCCGAGTCGTTCTACCGGTTCTACAAGACCGCGCCGCCGACCGACACCGATCTGCCGGTCGCGCTGTACAACGCGGCGGTCAGCTACCGCCTCGCCGACAAGCCGAAGACGGCGATCGCGCTGTTCAAGGAGTTCGCCGACAACAAGGCGAAGAACTTCCGCGAGAGCCCGTTCTACCTCGACGCGATCCGCCTCCAGGCGGCGAGCTACCAGGCCGCGCTCGACTACGACAACGCGGTCCGCACGTACCTCGAGCTGTACGCCGTCGCGAAGAAGGCGAAGGCCGCGGGCATCAAGCCGCCGCCGCCGATCGGCAACGAGCCGGCCCGCACCCTCGATCAGATCTCGCTCGACGCGCTGTACAACGCCGCGCTCGCGAGCGAGCTCAACCGCGACTTCAAGAAGGCGATCGAGCTCTACACGCAGTACGGCGGCATCGAGAAGGAACGCCGCAAGCTCGACCGCTCGCTGTGGTCGATCGGCAACATCTACCGCCAGTCCGGCGACGTGAACAGCATGGAGGAGACCCACGACAAGTGGCGTCGCCGCTACGGCCGCGATACCGGCACCGACTACAACAACGCCGACGACTACGTCTCGACGTTCTACGAGGCGTCGCAGCTGCGCAAGAAGAAGAACCAGCTCGGGCTGGCGCGCACCGCGGGGCAGGAGACCATGAAGGCGTGGGCTGCCGTCGGCTCGCCGAAGTCGGGCAAGGCCGCGAAGATGGCCGCCGAGTGGGAGCTGGTGTTCGCCGAGGAGCAGTACACGAACAAGTGGGAGCCCTATGCGATCAAGACCGCGGCGCGCACGCTCGCGGACCAGGATGCGATCGGTAAGAAGCTCGAGGCCGAGAAGGACAAGGCCTACAACATGTACGTCGCGCTCCTGAAGTACGAGGTCGCCGAGTACACGATGGCCGCCTACGTCCGCGGCGGAAACATCCAGTACGAGTACGGCCAGAAGCTCGCGGATGCACCGCTGCCGATCCCGCTGCAGAACCCGAAGAACGAGGCCGCCGCGGCGACCTACCAGACCAAGCTCGACGCGAGCGTCCAGAAGTACCGCGACGTCGCGAAGGGCGAGTGGCTGAAGGTCGTCGACTCGGCCAAGAAGGGCGGCATCTCGAACAAGTGGAGCCGCGCTGCGATGGAGAGCCTTGGTCGCGAATTCCCGGGTGAATTCCAGGCGCTACGCCAGGAGCTGGTCCAGGGAACGGAGGCGCCGTGAAAAAATTAGATCTGATCGAGACCGAGCGCGTCTCATCTCTATTGCCCAGAGTTTGGTCCCATAGGATCGGAGTCGTTCTGCTCGCTGCGGCGCTCGCCGCCTGCGGTGGCAAGGGCAAGAACGACAAGACCACGCCGGGCAGCGGCAGTGGCTCCGACAGCCAATCGATGAAGGACGGCACCGACCCGACGGCGGGCGGCGTCGCGACCAACGGCACCGGCAGCAATGGTGGTGGACCTGCAGGTCCCACCGGTCCGGGCACGCCGCCGGGCCCCACCGGACCCACGGGTCCGGGCGAGGTGCCGTTCACGCCGCCGAACTTCGATCCCGATCCGGCCACCGTGAAGACGCAGGTCGATCAGCAGATCGCCGCCGCGAAGGCCGCGCTCGCGCAGCCCACGCCGGATGCCGATGGCGCGCTGCGCTCGGCCAAGGCGGCGCTCGCGCTCGATGCCTCGAGTGTCGAGGCCGCGTCGTACGTCGCGTTCGCCTACTACCACAAGAAGTTGTTCGACACCGCCGAGCTCGTGCTCGACGACATGATGAACGACAAGGGCGATCGCGGCACCAAGGCGAAGAAGTCCGCGAACGTGTCGTACGTCTACGGCCTGATCTACGACAAGACCAACCGCCCCGAGCGCGCCGAGTTCGCGTTCGCCACCGCGGTGCAGCTCGATCCGAACCACGTCAGCGCGCTCGTCAACCACGGCGTCTACCAACTGAAAAACAGCAAGTACGCCGACGCGCAGCAGACGTTCGAGAAGCTGACCAAGCAGTTCAACCGCACCGATGCGGTGACGCTGACCTCGCTCGGCTCGGCCTATCGCGGCCGCTCGGCCGATTTCCCGAAGGGTGCACCGGATCGCGATCAGTTCGTCCGCTCCGCCGAGGCCGCGTACAAGCGCGCGCTGCAGGCGAGCTCGAACTACGGACCGGCCTACTACAACCTCGGGTTGCTCTACCTCGATACCGATCCATATCCGGGCGTCGCCGATCCGCTCGCGCGGCTCAACACGGCGAAGAGCTACTTCGACCAGTACAAGAACATGCCCAACTTCGATCTGAAGCTGTGGGAGACGCGCAACAAGGACGTCGAGAAGGCGATCAAGCGCGCCCAGAAGGCTCAGAAGACCAAGGCTCCTGCGGCCAAGCCCAAGACTCCCTGATCGGTCATCCTAAGGAGAACCATGCGCACCATCCTTCTCGCTGCTGTTGCCACCCTCGGTCTCGTCGGTTCCGCTCGCGCAGAATGCCGTCAGGAAGACGAGACGCAGCCGGTGACCACGCGCGTGGAGCGGATCAATGGCAAGCCCACGCTGGTGATCGAGAAGGAGATCGTGATCTGCGGTCGCCCGGCACGGCCGGCGGTCGCGTACGTCACGAGCCCGAAGGATGTCGACTACACGTGGACGCAGCTGACCGAGGATCTCGCCTCCAAGATCATCCAATCGGTCAGCAAGCTCGGAGGTCACAAATGATGAAGTTGATCGCACTGACTGCTATCGCGCTCGCCGGCTTCACCGCGCATGCGCGGGCCGAGGGTTGCCAGGAAGAGGGCGACGGCGCCGGCGAGAAGAAGCAGGGCAAGTTCCACATCGAGTACATCAACGGCAAGCCGGTGACTGTCATCGACACGGTCGTGGCGGTGTGCGGCAAGGTGCCGAGGCCGAGCGTGGTCTACGTCCTCACGGCGAAGAACATCGACTACGAGTGGGAGAACCTGAAGCAGGACTTCATGCCGCTGATCCTCCAGACCGTGAAGAAAGCGCCGTTCTGAGATGGCGGCGAACCGTCCTCCTCAGCAGCGCAGTGGCGGCGGCACGTCCGCGGCGGCACCACCGCGCCAGCGCATCCTCCGGATCGGCGTGTTGCTCGGCGGCAAGATCGTCGAAGAGCGCCTGATCCGCGAGCGCGTGCCGGTCTCGATCGGCCAGTCGATGAAGAACACCTTCTCGATCCCGATCGAGGGGCTGCCGCTCGAGTTCACGCTGTTCGCGCTCGACGAGGGCCGCTACTCGCTGCGCTTCCTCAGCAAGATGGATGGCCGGCTCTCGGATGCCGGGGGCCAGGTCAACACGCTCGAGGCCCTCAAGAACAAGGGCTCGCAGCAGCACGGCGACTACTACCAGGTCGGGCTGTCGGACTCGGCGCGCGGCAAGCTGTCGCTGGGCGATCTGACGATCCTGTTCCAGTTCGTCACCGAGCCGCCGCGGCAGCCCAAGCCGATGCTACCGGCGTCGGTGCGCGGCACGTTCGCGGATCGCTTCGATCCCCGCCTGCTCGTGATCGTCGGCTCGTCGATCATCCTTCACTTCATGGTCGTGATCATCGCGTGGATGGGCGACATCGAGAAGGACGGCCTCGCCGAGAAGGCCTACGACCTGACGTTCGAGCCCGAGAAGTATCAGATCGAGCTCAAGCCCGAGCCCGAGCAGATCACCGAGGCGGGATCTGCAGCGGGTAGCGCGGCCGGCGAGAAGAAGCCGGACAACAAGCCCACCACCCCGAAGCCCGCCGGCGGCGGGACGCCGGGTCGCAACGACAAGAACGACGTCGCGATGAGCGAGGACGACGCCTCGGCGTTCGCCGACAAGCTCACCGTCGCGAGCAAGGACGGCAAGGATGTTGGCGACATGTCGTCGCGCAACCCGAACAACGATCTCGGCAAGCAGATCGACAACGTCCGCGAAGGCAACAAGCAGGTCTCCAACGGCGGCGGCACCGGTCGCGGCACGCGTGGCGACGGCGATCCGAAGACGGGCACCGGCACGGGTCCGAAGATCGATGGCCCGGGCGGGCTCGATAGCGCCGGCGGTGGCAAGGTGGCCGAGAAGGGCCCGGCGGGTCGCATCTCGGTGTCGACCAAGACCGCGCTCGACGAGTCGTCGCTGACCGCGGATCTCGTGCTCGCGAAGATCCAGTCGGTCTACATGGCCGGCCTCAAGCGCTGCTACAAGAACTACCTGAACAAGGACGCCTCGGCGCGCGGCAAGGTGGTCCTCAGCCTGACCGTCAACGAGTCGGGCTCGACGGTGAACGGCAAGGCGAACGGCTTCGCGGGTGAAGTCGATGACTGCATCACCGGTCAGATGGGCGGCTGGCGCTTCCCGGTGCCGAAGGATGGCGACGGCGAGAAGACGCAGGCGAGCTTCCAGATCGCGCTGCAGCTCGTTCCGGACTGAGCGACGAGAATCCTCCGTCGAAAAGGCCGGCTCGTTGCCGGCCTTTTTTCGTCGTGCAACCGCTAGATCGAAGTCGCGAGGACGGCGTTGGTATCTTATGAGCCCAACGTCGCGAGCCCT
>Ga0075163_10001680_pt1 | contig 29862 bp, 24 predicted proteins | sample JI1023141ADNA_FD_71478 | JGI IMG/M metagenome (GOLD analysis project Ga0075163, IMG submission 71478) | Wastewater effluent complex algal communities from Wisconsin, to seasonally profile nutrient transformation and Carbon sequestration -... | ecosystem: Engineered > WWTP > Effluent > Algae...
CGATTGTATTGCAGGAGATAGTACCCTTTTTGCTAGGCAAGATGAGGTTTTCCGCTCTTGGGAGTTTTTTACTCCCCTCCTCAACTATTGGGGAAACTACCCTCCACAGGGGTTCCCTAACTATGATGCAGGATCGTGGGGACCACAAGAGGCTGATGAGATGCTTGCAAGAGATGGGCGTAAGTGGAGGCTCATTTGACACATCTCATTGAACCTTCACAGATTGAATCAGAGCTTGAAAAGATTTGGGATTCCTTGCAGGGAACCAATAAAATGAGAGCATGCCTTTTTAATCTCATCATCTACTCAAAAAAATCGCAGCGGATTGGATACTTAAGCGAAATCACCCAAAAGATCATCGAGAAATTCCCCTGCCGCATTATTTTTATCACCCATGATGAAACATGTTCAAGCCATGACCTCAAAACTTCTGTATCGGTCCTCACTGCAGACGAGGGCGAATATGAAATTGTGTGCGACCTGATTGAAATCGAAGTGTGCAGCAAGGACCACCCCCGCGTTCCGTTTGTGATCCTCCCCCATATTCTTCCCGATCTTCCCATCTATTTAGTCTATGCCGATGATCCTTCTGAAAAAAATCCTGTTGCGGAAAATCTTAAAAACCTTGCGAGTCGGATTATTTTTGATTCAGAAGGAGCCTGCAGCCTTCCACTCTTTGCAAAAGCGGTCCTCGGCTATCATGAGAGATGCCACGGCACTATTGCTGACCTTAATTGGGCACGAACCGAAGGGTGGCGCTCTCTTTTCGCTAGTGTGTTTAAAGGGGAAAGCTGTCTTGAAGAGATCAAACATGCAAAGACAATCGAGATGCACTACAACTCAAGGGAAACCAATTATGTTTGTCATACGAGTATCCAGTCGATCTACCTAACAACATGGCTTGCTGTGCAACTGGGTTGGACTCTTAAAAAGATCGAGAAACCCCTCATCTTTCACTATGAGAGTACGTTTGGCCCTGTAGAGGTCTCTCTTCATGGAGACTATAAGGAAGAGATCTCTCCAGGTCGTCTCCTCTCCATAGAGATCTATACAGATCAGGAAACTCACTATTCTTTTACCCGAAGAGGGAAATGCCTCCACCACGTGATGATCCAAAAATCGAGTCCCAAGGTCTGTTTCCTTCCTACTAATTATGTCCTTGACAAAGATGTCTCAGGGCAATCCCTTGTCAAAGAGATCTGCCACACAGGGACAAGTACCCACTACACAAAAGTCCTTGCACTCCTTTCCTCTATCAATCTAGGAGATCTTTTATCATGAGCGAGGAGAGTCACTTTTTTTCTTTTGATGAGCGTCGCGATATCGCCCACCCCGGAGGCAAGGAAAAAACCCTTAACTTTGCAGTCGAACATTTTATTAGCTGCGGAAAAGAGGCGATTCAAAACCACCAATTTTTTGCTGTTGCTCTTTCTGGAGGATCGACACCAAAAGCGATTTTTGAAAAGCTTTCTTCTCCCGAATACTCTGGAGAACTCGATTGGACAAAGGTCCTCCTTTTTTGGAGTGATGAACGGACCGTGCCCCCTACGAGCCCCGAAAGTAATTTTCGGATGGCAATGGATGCGGGTCTTAAAACCCTCTCGATTCCTCCAAATCATATTTTCCGGATGGAAGCGGAAGAAAACTGTGCAGAAAACGCTAAAGCCTACGAACAAAAGATCAAAGAAACGCTAGGCCCCCGCCCTTTTGATCTCATCATGCTAGGGATGGGAGAGGATGGTCACACTGCCTCCCTTTTTCCTGGAACCAAAGCCCTTGATGAAAAAATAGCCCTTGTTGTTGCAAATGAGGTTCCCCAAAAAAAGAGCTGGCGGATGACTTTTACCTATCCCCTTATCAATCGGGCCAAGAATATCGTCGTCTATGTTCTCGGCGCTTCAAAAGGGAATAAGGTCAAAGAGGTGTTTAAAGAAAACCACAAGCCCCCTTTTCCTGTCTCTCTTATCGGAACTCCGGGAAATAAAGCTCTCTGGATCCTTGATACCGAAGCTGCTCAGTCTCTTCTTGCATAATCAGGATTCTCCTCATCCTCCGTAATATGCATCGGTGGCGCGGAAGGTGCAACAGGCTGATAGGAAAGATGCAAGTCATGCTGGACAATTGTTCTAGGATTAGGAGGGAGTTTTGATCCTTCCTCTTTGTAGAGCTTATAGGCCTCTTGATGGAGGGCTAGCGCATCAGGAAAGAGGGGAAGAACCTGAGCATTCCGATCATTTTGGATCTTTTTCAAGGTCTCTGCCTTACTTTTTTGCAGCTTTTCTAGCCTTTCATTAGACTCTCTTAGAGCCTTTGTTTTCTTATGTTGAAACTGGGTTTCTGCGAGTTTTTCCCTTTCGGCAAATTCTTCTTTTACATTCCGGTGAAAATCTTCGATTTCTACCCCTGTTGGAGGAGGACCCTCTAGCTTGGCTGTTTTTTCATTGAGAAGCTCGAGTTTTATCGCCTCATAGTTTTGCAAAATAGGGTTAAGAATATTTTCTTTTTCCTTTTCAATCATCTCGATAGGAATTTTGTGACTCTCGTTGATCCTCTCCATCTCTCTTTCGATGCGAGCATCAACAGAATTATAGTCCCTTAAGAAATGGATATAACGGGTAAAACCCTCTTCCATTTGATCAACTTTTTCCTGTGGAAGAAGCGCATAACGGTAGATATGAGAAGCAAGAGGACTATAGCAGGCTACTTCACTTAAAAGAAGGAGCTTTGTTTTGTCATCATGGGCACTGGCAAGTCGATCCCTCAAAGAGTGGAAATATTGTCTATAAAGTCCGTGAAGCTCGTTTCTGCTAAGAATTTTTTGGAATTCTTGAGGATAAGACCTCATCCGATCTTCTTTGTAGATATAGATCAGTCCTTGTTTAAAAGCAGTAAGCCTCTGATCAGCAATTTCCTTCAGAGGATCCCGTTTCCATTTCTCGATTTCCCCTTTAGCTTGCGCCATTTGGGATCCTTCATACAATGCGTAAGCTCCTCCCAAAAGGGCCCCGCATCCCCCTAGTCGAGATCCTGTTAGAATACTATAAGCCGCTGCTAAGACAAAAACTACAATTCCCCCTATCATATGGTTCCAGTCAGATATTCTCCGACTTTCCCAAAAACGAGTTTTCTGAGCTACAATGGGCTTAGAAAGGGTTTTAACACGAATCACATTGTCAATCACCGCAATCTGATAAATCCCCTCTTCAGATTGATGGATTCTTTCAGCTAAACTGCGGGTTAAAACTTGCTCCGATTCTTCAAAAGAGGGCTCTTTCTCCTCCTTTCTTATCTCTAAAACAGCTGCTTCACCATATTCATAATCTCTTGTTCCACTTTCTACTCCAGACCCAATTGAAAAATCTATTCCTGACATAAATAAGCTCTCTTTTTGTGCAAATTTTAAAAAATATTTTCACATCTAACAAATTAATGTCAAGGACTTGCAATCAATGACTTCCAAACAGCAAAGGCCTGTTGCTTTTCCACAGCGAGTCTCTCTTGTCTTTCACGATTAGATACCCCTTCCAAGAAATTACTGATACGACTTGAAGCATTCCATCCCAAAGAAACACTATCCCATACAAGGCCTATCATGATGCTCAGGTAAGATCCACCACTTCCCAGAACTGCAGAGGGATCAATTTGGTTAGCTAGCCATTTAGAAGAAGAATAAGGAATTGTATTTAGAACAAATCTTAATAGATACCCATATATAAAGACTTTCCATTTATTAGACTGAATCCAAAAATGTGCTTGAGCCGCTGTCTTATATCCTTCGCGCAGATAACGATGCGCTTCTTCTTTAAGATAATGGCGAGCCTTATCAGCTCCAATCGATATCTTCTCATATGCGATCCGCCCATACTGAACAAGCTTATAGATAATATATGCAGAAAGGGCAGTCTTGAAAAGAAGATGACCGATCATCTTTGCCCCAAATGATGTTATATCAATCATGACTACGTTTCTCAGCTTTGAATACCCTCTCTTTCCTCCTGCTACATATGAAGCTGCAATGACATCTTCTGACTTCTCTTTAAAGGCTTTTTCAAATATCTGGTTCAAAATGCGCTCTCGATCATTTTCAATCCCAAAAAGATAACGAGAAGAACGGCTTTCAAATTCACTCTCAAAAGTAGGGAGAACAGCTTGGAATGTTGTCTCATCAGCGTTAACAATTTGATATGCATAACCTACAGGATCAACCGCGCCTCTAAATGTAGCCTTACCTTTCTCGTCTAACCGCACTATTCCAGAGGGCTGAACAAAGGATTGAGGATAAAACACCTCATGAACATTAAGAAGCCATTCCATAAAAAGAGGGCAAAGCCCTTGTTCTTTGAGATTCCCTATGTTAAGTGCCAAGAGAAATTGAGTATCATGCTCAAGGGTTCGATACCCTCTAACAACATCTCCTACATCTGTTTCTTGTTTAAGAACCCGGCCCAAAATATCTTGATCTATGGGAAGAACTTGCCGCATCTGTTCTATCTTTTGTAGTGCAATCAACTCTTCTTGGCTTAGAACGGGCGGTGTCTTTTCTTTCTCAAATTTTTCTCTACAAATCTTCCCTGATATCCCATATTTCAAAAAACTAAGGAACTCATTCTTCTTCCTCAATCGATCAATAACATTCAGATTTGGAAATTCTTGTAGAAAAATCTTCTTTGCTTGATTCAAAGCAAAAAGATCATCAACAAATTCATCCCACGGCTGATCCTTTGAAGGATAGTCCTGTACATTTGAGTCAATGGAAAAAACAGTTCCAATCACCTTCAATATGCTGTCTTGCTCAGGAGAAATTGCCAACTGTTTATCGATGATCTCCTGCATCTCGTGAACAAGCGCTTCATCAGATTTTTCAAGAGGTGGAATCCAGACGTCTCTTTGATCTTTTAACCAATCAATCACAAGCTCTCTAAAGGGTTGAGATTGGCGGAGTTTTTCCTGAATCGTCTCAATGATACATGCTTCATCGTATGCAGCAAAGAAACGGCCCATCGCCTCTTCAATATTGAAAGACTGAGAAATGTGCTCAATGATACTTTCTGTCCCTGGAATAGCAAGAATTGAGCCCATATTCTGCATATATTTGCTAAATGCATGGGTATCTGTGCCATAATACATTTGGATCTGTGCTCTGGCAATCTTTAGCCGTTTTTCAGCAAGGACTTGAAAGATCGTTTCCTGCAATGTCCCTGAAATCTCCCCTTCTCCACAAATATGGAAGTACGCCTCCATGACTTCTCCCATATACCGAGCTCCACAACGATTTCCTGCAATCGCTAAATCAATCACCATTCGTGATCGATTTTCAAGATGGTTTTGATACTCTTTTTTAATTGCAGGATCATCACTTTGAGAGGCATCTGGATTTTTCTTTAGAAAAGCTGTCAATTTTGTCTCTAATTTATGGAGTGATAATCGAATAGCATTTTCCATTTGCTGATAAAATGCTTCTAAACGTGCATTATCATAAGCAGGAGGCGTTCCCAGGAATGCCGTGCGATTATTCACACGCTCTACCAATTGCTTTAACCTTTGTTCTAATTGCTCCTTTGTTAGACCACTTCTCAGAGTCATGTAAAAGGGAGAATTTTGATTTGTAAAATCAATCGCCGCAAAATGTGTTAAAAGATCATCCACTTTAATTTCTTTAGGAACATCAGAAACATCGAGTTTGACCTCTTTCGTCTGAATGTGGCTTGGATAAATCCCTCCCTTAAGAAATTGGGAAAGATAAAGCTCATTAGGAGAAGCATAAGCCTCAAAAATAAAACGTCCTGTAGCCGAAACAAATGTAAATCCTTGAGTAAAGACCCAATAGGCGATTTTAAAAGCTCCAAAATAAAAGTCTGTAATTCTTAGAGTGTCTAAAATAAGGCGAGAAAAGGAAGAGTAGGTATATTTAAGGGTAAGGAAAGCCCCCTTTATAGTAGAGATAAAGATAATCCCGACAAAGCGAATAATCTCTTGTGCAATAAAGGTACATTTTTCAATAAGTCCAATTTCTTCTTGCTCAGTTTTTTTGGGGAGAAACTGTTTAAAATTCACCTTAAACTCTGGCGCTTTAATAAAAATAACTTCCATAACGACCTCCGAAAATAAAAAAAGATTTTATATAAAAAAAGATTTTATCCAATAAGAAATCATGGATTTGCTATACTTTTCCCATGAATGTTTTAGGGATTGAAACCTCTTGCGATGAAACAGCGGTTAGTATCGTTCAGGATGGAAAAAAAATTTTAGTGAACCTGGTTGCGTCGCAAGCGGAGATTCATGAACAGTATGGGGGCGTTTTTCCCGAAATCGCATCGCGCCATCATATCGATCGCCTTCTTCCTCTCATAGAGGAAGCAACAAAGGATGTTCCAATAGACCTCATTGCTGTCACTCAAGGCCCTGGCCTTATGGGGGCTCTTTTAATGGGGGTGACCGCTGCAAAAACCCTCGCCTACGGATGGAATAAACCGATTGTAGGGGTTAACCATGTTGAAGCCCACCTCTATGCAGCCATGATGGAAACCGATCCGGTTTTTCCAGCCCTCGGGGTCGTCGTTTCTGGAGGACACACCTTTCTTGCCAAAATGGAAGACATTTGCAGCTACGAAATTCTTGGAACCACCGTTGATGACGCTGTTGGAGAGGCCTTTGATAAGGTAGCCTCTCTCCTCGGCCTTCCTTACCCCGGTGGTCCCTCCATTGAAAGACTTGCCCTTTCTGGGAATGCATCAAAATATCCCTTTAAAGGGGGGAAGGTCAAAGGACGCCCTCTTGATTTTTCTTTTAGCGGCCTAAAAACAAATGTTCTCTATACCATTAAAGGGACGAGCGGCGATCGGAAAGGGACGAATCTGATCACCGATGAAGAAAAAAAAGATGTGGCTGCAAGCTTTCAAAAAGGAGCCCTCTCTGACATTTACACGAAAGCCATGGTTGCTGCAAAAACTTTTGACTGCCAAGCGATCTATCTCGGGGGGGGCGTCACTCTCAACTCCTCTCTCCGTTCCCTTTTTGCCGCTTCTCCCTACCCCACTTTTTTTCCTCCCTTGCCCCTTTGCCTTGACAATGGTGCAATGATTGCTGGCCTTGGCTACCATCTCTACTTAAGAGGAATAAACTCAGGCGATCTACACCCCTTTCCCCGCTCAACACTCTTAATGACACCCAAGAAGTGAAAGCTCCTTGTGTTTTTCAAATGAGGTTGATAGAGTTACCCTTTATGGAAGAAACGAATCAAGAATCTCGGGAAGGGGTATGGAAGATGTTTGATCAAATCTCCCCTCGGTATGATTTGGTCAATCATCTTTTTTCTTTTGGAGCCGATCTTTATTGGAGGCGGAAGTTGATTCGTCATTTGCCTCATGGACAAAGAATACGCCTCCTTGATTTAGCAACAGGGACAGGGGATCAACTCTTAACCATTGTGAAGAAGGCAAAACAGGTCGAAACAGCTCTCGGTCTTGATTTATCTCCTGAAATGATTCGGGTAGGGCAGGGAAAAATTATCGATAAACCTTATGCCCATCAGGTGACTCTTATGGAGGGAGATGCAACCAATCTCTATCTTAGAAACGGAGCTGTAGATTGTGTTACAATGTCGTTTGGAATTCGAAATGTGATCGATGTAGAAAAATGCCTTTCAGAGTGTTTTCGCGTTTTAACCCCTTCCGGAAAGCTCCTTATTTTGGAATTTTCTCTCCCTAAAAACAGGTTTTTCCGTTTTTTTCATCTTAATTATCTAAGGTTTATTCTCCCCTACGCAGCAGGATGGATCACACGAAGTACAAAAGCTTATAAATATCTCAATAGAACCATCGAAACCTTCCCTTATGGTGAGGCGTTTTGCGATAAAATGAAGGAGGCAGGGTTCTATCGAGTCAAGCCGTATCCGATGACCTTTGGCGTTGCAACCCTCTATGTAGGAGAAAAAGCCCCATGCCAAACAGACTGATAACCCCTCCCGATGTTTTACTAAAAGCGCTCCTTAAAACCCCTTTTCGCCCTCAACCTCTTTCTATTGATGGAAAAGAGATTCCCTACATGCGCTTAGAAATCCCTATTGAGATCGATGATCTTTTTGCTTTTATGGAAGCGCAAACTCTCTATCCAAAGGTCTATTTCGAAAATCCCCAAGATGGGATTTGTGCAGGGCTCGGCGCCGCTCTCATGCTTGATCACCTTCCTCTGTTCGGTGAAAAAGAGGGCCCCCGTTTTTATGGAGGAACCGATTTTATGGAGAGGAGGCGGACAACATGGGAAGATTATCCTGAAACGACCTACTTTCTCCCCCTTATTGAAATCGAAAAAAAATCTTCGGGGATGATTCTTGTTCTTAATCGCGTTGAAGAAAAAATCGATGCCTCTCTTGAGATGGAAAGGTCTATTCAACATGATGTGAATGTGATTTCCCGCCTTGACTCCCCTTCTTATCCCGTTTGGGAAAGAGAAGTTAAAGAGGTTCTCCAAGGAATAAGAAGAGAGGACTTTCTTAAGGTTGTCCTTGCGCGATGCACACGTTTTGAGTTTGATGAGACGCTCAAGCCTTTTGCTCTTTTGAAAGAACTGGAGGGAGAAAATCGTCTTGTTTTTCAATTTTCCAAAGGGCAGGCTTTTCTTTCTCTGACCCCAGAAACGCTCTATCGAAGAAAGGGAAATTTAGTGGAAAGCGCTGCCGTTGCAGGAACGCGCCCCAGGGGGAAAACAGAAAAAGAAGATCAATCCTTGATGGAAGATCTTTTGAAAAGTCCAAAAGATCAACATGAGTTTCAACTAGTGAGCCAGATGGTCCAAAAAGCCCTTCACCCTTTATGTTCTACCCTTGAAGTGCACGATGAAAAAGTGCTGAAAACACCAACAGTTCAACATCTTTTCCATACCTTTCGGGGGAAATTGATAAAAAAAACCGATGATAAGGCGCTCATTCAGGCGCTCCATCCCACTCCAGCGGTAGGAGGAATGCCTCGCCTTCAAGCCCTAGATGAAATCAGCAAAAGAGAACGTTTCGATCGGGGGTGGTATGCAGCTCCTCTAGGATGGGTGAGTCCTCAAGAGGCACACCACCTTGTGGGGATACGCTCTGCCTTTATTGAGGAAAATATCCTCCGCCTCTTTGCTGGGACTGGGATTGTTTTAGGCTCTATTCCTTCAAAAGAATGGGATGAACTCGAACAGAAAATTCAGCAATATGTAGACGTGCTATGACAAAAGAGACGGGACAATTAAATGAGGAGTGGGGAAGGCTCATCATTAAAGAGCTAGTTCATCATGGGGTGACAACCTTTTGTATGGCTCCGGGAGCAAGGAGTACTCCTCTTGTTATTGCTGCTGCAAGCCACCCCCTTGCTGAGACCATTGTCCACTACGATGAAAGGGGGCTTGCTTTTCATGCACTTGGAATCGCTAAAGGAAAGAGAAAGCCTGTTGCCCTTATTATCACATCGGGCTCAGCTTTGGGTAATATCTTTCCTGCTGTCATGGAAGCTCACCACGATCAAGTCCCCCTGATCTTACTCACAGCAGACCGTCCCCCAGAGGTGAGAGATACCGGCGGCAATCAAACAACCGATCAAGTGGGACTTTTTGCAAAATTTGTCCGCTACAGCTCCGATCTCCCCTGCCCTGATCCAAAAATTCCTCAAGGCGTCGTCGAAAGAGTTGTAGCGCAAGGGATAAGCCGCGCCCTTTCTCAGCCAAAAGGTCCGATTCAACTGAATTGCATGTACCGCACCCCCCTTGCTCAAAAAGGAGAAGGAGGAATATCTCATCAGATCTCCCATGCAGAAACGGCGTTAAACATAGGAAAGCTTACCCTTTCTCCTCAAGACTATAAACAAATTGCAAGAGAACTCACCTCTTATGAAAAGGGGATCATCGTTGTCAGTGGAACACATCCAATCGATGATCCGGAAAACCTCTATAAAGTAGCACAAATCCTCCAATGGCCTATTTTCCCCGATATCCTCTCTAATGTCAGAGGCGATGGCGAAAAAGAGACAATCATCCCTTACCACAATTTTATCCTAAACATCATCGGTGCTAACGCAACCTATGCTCCCGATGCGATTTTGCAAATCGGTGATCGATTCGTTTCACAAGAGTTGATGGATTGGATCGCCTCAAAAAAGCCAAAACTCCACTGTCACCTCTCCTCTCATTCCTTGTCCAGAGATGAAACCCATACCGTCACACGGAAAGTAAACGCCGATCCTAGCATCTTTTTGGAAAACTTCCCCGCTTATTTATCAGCGCGCATGCCTTCAAATTGGCTAAAGGAATGGAAAACACTTTCTAAGGAGGTGACAAAAAGGATTTCTTCTTACTTCAAAAAACATGAAGATCTTTCAGAACCTCACATTTTTCATAGATTAAAAGACTATGAAAATACAGCATTCTTCTTTTCTAATAGCATGCCCATTCGAAATGGAAACACCCTCTTTTTCCCTAAAGGAAAAGGGATTCAACTCTATGGAAACCGTGGCCTTTCGGGGATTGATGGAAATATTGCAACAGCAGCAGGAATTGCCAAGGGTTTAGGAAGACCTCTTATTGCTTGTCTTGGAGATCTTTCCTTCCTCCATGATTTAAACTCTCTTCCTCTTCTTAAAGGAGCTGCACTCAAATTGATTGTGATCAACAATGATGGTGGAGATATCTTTACCTTCCTTCCCATTCATGAACGGAAAGAGGTGTTTAAAACCTATTTCAGGACCCCCCATCACATTCTTTCGTTTAAAGAAGCAGCTAAGCTTTTTAATCTTAAATATGAAAGCCCTATGACCATGGTTGATCTTGAAAAAGCTTTAAAAATCTCTGAGAATGTTATCATTGAGATCAAAACCAAGGGAGGCGAAAACAAGAAAATTCAACAAGAGCTCCTAACAGTTCTCAAAGAGTTATGATTATTTTTCTCCATGGATTTTTAGGGAGCCCAGATGATTGGAATGAAGTGCGAAGGGAGCTTTCTATTCCCTCTCACGCGATCTTTCTCCCCGGTCATGGAGATCAACCTCTTGACCTTCTCTCTTTTGAAAAACAGATCCCAGAAGGAGCGATACTTGTGGGATATTCTATGGGAGGACGACTAGCGATGCACTTTGCAAAAAAATACCCAGGGAAAATAAAACAATTGTTCATCCTCTCAGCAAATCCTGGCCTAGAATCTGGAAAAGAAAAAAGGATAGAGGAGGATCAGAAGTGGGTAGACCTTCTTGAAACAGAAGGGATGGAGCGGTTTTTAGAAAAATGGTATCAGCAAGACCTATTCTCTTCATTGACTTTGACTGAAGCTCTTAAAAAGAAGCGGATGGAGCACAACCAAAAAAAAATAGGGAAAGTTCTTAAAACTTTCAGCCCCGCAAAGATGGAAAATCTATGGCCTCATCTTCAAAATTTTTCGTGTCCTACTGTGTTTTTATTTGGAGAAAATGATATAAAGTACTCTTCTATACAAGGAAGACTCGAACAAAATTTCGAGTGCATCACAATTCCTAAGGCGTCTCACCCTATTCACTTGGAAGCGCCGAAGGAAGTTGCAAAAGCGATCATGAGGAGGATTTCATGACAATAATGGAGCAAGAAAAGCTTGGTTGGACAGAATGTGGATCTTACACTGACATCCTTTACCATAAAATGAAGGGCATTGCAAAAATCACGATCAATCGCCCCCGTATTCATAACGCATTTCGCCCTCTCACAGTTCAAGAAATGGGATCCGCCTTGGAAGATGCGCGAAACGATCCAACAATTGGAGTGGTTATCTTAACAGGAGCTGGAGAAAGAGCCTTTTGTTCGGGAGGAGATCAAACCATCCGTGGAGAAGGGGGATACTCCGATGATAATGGAATCGACCGCTTGAACATTCTCGATTTTCAAAGGGCCATTCGGACCTGCCCTAAGCCAGTGATCGCAATGATAGCAGGGTATGCCATTGGGGGGGGACATGTTCTCCATGTCGTTTGCGATTTAAGTATCGCTGCAGACAATGCCATCTTTGGACAGACAGGGCCAAAAGTAGGCTCTTTTGATGGAGGGCTTGGCGCCAGTTATCTTGCGCGGATTGTAGGACAAAAAAAAGCGCGAGAAATTTGGTATCTTTGCCGCCAGTACAATGCTCAAGAGGCCCTTCAAATGGGGCTTGTAAATCATGTTGTTCCTTTGGAAGACTTAGAAGAAGAGACAATCAGATGGTGCAAAGAGATCCTTCAACATTCCCCCCTTGCTCTCAGATGTTTAAAAGCAGGTCTCAACGCAGACTGTGATGGAGAAATTGGCCTGCAAGAACTTGCTGGCAATGCTACCCTTCTCTATTACATGTCAGAAGAAGCAAAAGAAGGGCATCAAGCCTTCTTAGAAAAACGAAAACCCAATTTCTCAAAATTTCCAAAAAGACCATGAATAAATGGATCGAAGGCGCGCGCCCTAAAACCCTCATTGCTTCCCTCTCTCCTGTCATGATTGGAGGAGTGATCGCTTTTGATGACGGCTATTTCCCCCTTCTTGTTTTTATCGCCTCTCTTCTTTTTGCACTATGTGTCCAAGTAGGGACAAATTTTGCCAATGACTACATTGATTTTCTTAAAGGAACCGACAGCGAAAAAAGGGTAGGGCCCCGCCGCTTAGTTCAAGGAGGACTCGTATCCCCCCAAAAAATGCGGCAAGTCACCATGGTGATCTTTGGGACCTCTGCCCTCCTTGGAATCTATTTGATGAAAATCGGAGGATGGGAGATTGGGATTTTAGCTCTTGCTGCAATCCTTTTTGGCTACCTTTATACGGGAGGTCCCTTCCCCCTTGGATATATTGGGCTAGGTGATCTTTTCGTCCTGATTTTCTTTGGACCCGTTGCAACGGGAGGCGTTTACTACCTTTTAGCAGGGAAGCTTTCCCCCCTTGCAATTCTTGCGGGGTTCCCTCCAGGTCTTTTATCAACAGCGCTCCTTGTGATGAATAACCTCCGCGACTTTGAAACCGATAAACGTGCAGGGAAAAAATCTCTCCCCGTCCGCTTTGGGATGGAATTTGGGAAATGGGAATTTGCCTCTGCTGTTTTCTTGGGAGCCCTTCTTCCCCTTCTTCTTTTTGCAATTTCTGGAAAACATCCTTGGTCTCTGAGTAGCTCTCTTTCACTTGGAATAGGATTTCCCATCATTCGGACGATTTTCCATGACCCCTCTCCAAAAACTCTTGCCCCTCTTTTTCCCAAAGTGGGAAAACTTTTAACAATCTACACCCTCTTATTTGTGATAGGGTGGCTTGTATAAACAAAAGTAAATTGCTATTTATCAATAAGTTACAATTTATTTGTCATTTTCAAGCCCAATTTTAATATAAAAACGGGCTTGAAATCGGTATTTATCTTGTTTTAAGCCAAAAATAAATCATATTTTGGGCTTGAATTTGACATTCAATCTGGCTGTGGGTATAATTTGTTTTAAAGCTGCATCTCTATGAGACGAACTTAAGGATTGAATGGATCAAAAACCACTATTTATTGGTAGAAGTAAAGAACTTCGCCGTCTTCAAGACACCAAGGAAAATCAGATTGCTGATCTTGTTGTCATTACAGGTCGCCGCCGCATTGGTAAGACACGACTTGCTGAAGAGTTTGGAAAGACTTTTCAGAACGTCCTTTCATTTACAGGACTTCCTCCCACAGAAGGAATTACAGCTCAAAAACAGCGAGACCATTTTGCTCAACAGCTTTTAAAGCAAACACGACTTCCACCACCATCAGCAACAGACTGGAACGATCTTTTCTGGCATTTGGCTTATCATAGCAGTAAGGGAGAGCTCCTTCTTATTATAGACGAAATTTCCTGGATAGGAATGAAAGATCCTACTTTTTTAGGAAAGCTCAAAGCCGCTTGGGACCAAGATTTTAAGAAGAATCCAAATCTTGTCATTATTCTTACAGGCTCGATATCTAGCTGGATTGAAAAAAATATTCTTAATAGCACAGGCTTTGTAGGTCGCATTTCTATGGAAATAACGCTTGATGAACTTCCTCTTTATTGTTCCAATGAATTTTTTGGGAAAGAACATAGAAAAATCTCTCCCTATGAGAAATTTAAAATGTTGAGCGTAACTGGAGGGGTCCCTCGCTATCTTGAAGAAATCATTCCATCAAGATCTTCAGAAGAAAATATTGAACGTCTTTGTTTTGAAAGTGGAGGGTTACTTGTGAAAGAGTTCGAGCGTATTTTCTCTGATCTCTTTTATAAACGATCAGCAATTTATAAAAAAATTGTAGCTTACTTAGCCAATGGGAACTCTGCTCGTAAACAATTGGCTAAAGAAACAGGGATTGCAAATTCAGGCCGTCTTACCGAGTACCTTTATGATTTAGAAACAGCTGGATTTATTTCAAAAGATGTCGTCTGGGATATTAAAAGCAAAAAAGAGTCTAAAGTTCCTATTTACCGCTTGAAGGATAATTATTTGCGTTTTTACCTCAAATATATTGAGCCTAATCTTTCTCGAATCAAAAGTGGTCGCTATAAAGCAGATCCTTATCAATGGGCCGCTATTTTTGGTCTTCAGTTTGAAAACCTTGTTGTGAACAACAGAAATCGTTTGCTCGATCTCCTCCACATAGATGCTAGTAAGGTGGTCTGGGATAATCCCTATTTACAAAAAGGATCTTCTCGAAAAAAAGGGTGCCAAATAGACTATTTAGTACAAACTCGGGATAAGTGTTTATACCTATGCGAAATCAAGTTTTCCACTCACCCCATTCCACCCACTATTATCCAGGAAGTAGAACAAAAGATTTCAGCCCTCTCTCCCCCTCGTGGATTTTCAGTTAAACCTATTCTCATCCATGTTAATGGTGTAACCCCAGCTCTTCTTAGAGAAGAATATTTTTCAGCAATCATTGACTTCAGTCAATTTCTCAAGTTAATCTAATGGTAATGAAACAATCAGTATATACCTATTCTCGCCGCTTTAATGGAGCAGTTAGGCAAGGAGCCCTTATTCGACTGGAAAGAGAAAATGGGAGAGTGGGATGGGGAGAGGTAGCCCCTCTTCCAGGATTTAGTCAAGAAACCTTAGACGAGGCTCTTGAAGATTTGATCGAAGGAAAAAACTCTTCCCTCCCTTCTGTCCAATGGGGACTTGCTAGTGCCATGATGGATTTGATCGATCCAATCGAAGTAGAGAAGATCCCCATACGGACACTCCATACAGATAAGGTGAAAATTGGACATCTCTCCCTTAAGGAAGCCTCCCTAAAAATCGAAGAAAGTCAATGCACGGGTGTCGATATGAACGGAAAGTGGAGCTTAACCGATGCCCTTACTTTAGCAAAAACCTTTCCCCATTTGGAATACTTTGAAGAACCCTTAAAACCTGGAGAAGACGCTAGAGCCTTCCCCTTCCCTGTTGCCTTAGATGAATCCCTAAGAAAAAAAAATCCCCCCCCTTATCCTCAGGTAAAAATCCATGTGATTAAACCCACTCTTCATGGCTACCCTCTCCCTAAAAAAGTAAAAGGTATCGATTTTATTTTAAGTAGCAGCTATGAGAGTGAATTAGGGATTTATCAACTCGCAAAGCTTGCAAAACGGTTGAAACTCCCTATGAAACCAATGGGACTTGGCACGTGCCACCTCTTTGAGGAGCCCCTATTTGAAGAAGAACTACATTGCCATGAAGGCTTTCTCCACTTCCCAAAGAAGTGGACACCTCTTATGGATAAACTGCAGGTAATTTTCGATGAGTCTATTTGAATGTCCTTTTTCTATGCACGGGAGAAAAAATCCAAAATCTATTGCCCTCCTTTCAAAAGAAAGGAAATGGACCTACCAAACATGCGAAAGGATTATCGAAGGAGTCGCTGCTAAACTCAAAGAGCTAGGAGTCAAAAAAGGAGATCCTGTCGCCCTCTATCCCACAAAAACCTTTCCTACCCCCCTTCTCTTTTTTGCCCTTTTTCGAATCGGCGCCATCTGCTGCCCTATCAATACCTATCACCCCTTGACCACCCTTTCAGAAAGTCTTGATGAACTTGGAACAGCGCTCATCCTTTATCCCGATGAAGTCTCTCTTCCAAAAATCAAACAAATCACACTCCCCTTTTCGAAAATTATGGAAGAAAAAGGATCTTCAAACCAAACGATTTTAGAAAAAGAAGCTTTAGCAACCTACCTTTTCACTTCAGGAACAACCTCAAAACCCAAAATCGCTTGTCACACCCTTGGAAATCATTACTATAGCGCTCTTGGCTCAAATGCTCGGATGCCCATTGAAAAAAACGACCGCTATCTCCTTTCTCTTCCCCTGTATCACATTGCGGGGATTGCCCTTCTTTTTCGGACTTTTTTAGCAGGGGGATCTCTTGCTCTTGATGAAGAGGTTGATAACATCACCCACCTCTCTCTTATTCCGACAACCCTCTTTCGTCTTTTAGATAAACCATCTCTTCCCCATTACAAACATATTCTTCTTGGAGGAGCAGAGATTCCTGAGTCCCTTTATAAAAAAGCTCTCGAAAGAAATCTTCCCATCCATCCCACCTATGGGATGACAGAGATGAGCTCCCAAATCACCACACAATTTTCTAACCACTCCTTTTCTATGGGACACCCCCTCCCCTACCGAGAAATCAAAATCGGGAAAGAAGGAGAGATTCTTGTAAAAGGAAAAACCCTTTTTAAAGGATATCTACAAAGTCATGGCTTTTTCGATCTTCCTCTAGATGACGAAGGGTTTTTCAGGACCCGCGACTTAGGATCTTACTCTCCTAAGCAAGGACTTTCCATCTTAGGACGAAAAGACCGCCTCTTTATAAGTGGAGGAGAAAATATTCAACCTGAAGAAATCGAGCGCCTTTTGAAAAACATCGAGGGAATCATCCGTGCTGAGGTCGTTCCCGTTCCCGACAAAGAATTTGGATACCGCCCGATTGCTTATATTGAAAGTGAAAAAACCTTCCAAGAAGAGGAGCTAAAAAGCTACTTAAGCTCTTTTCTTCCTAAGTTTAAAATTCCGGTTTCTTTTGGGCGCGTCGGTAGTGGGAATACCCACAAGAAATAACCATAACAACTGTTCCATAGTAAAGTCCCCGTATAAAACTTTGAGGAATAGATAGAGGGCGAATACACATTGAGACAACGACTTTGCTAAAAATACAGGGAATAATCGTATAAGAAAGTCCCCAAATAGCACCCTTTACATTTTTTTTGAGAGGATTGCTCTCATTTGCAACTGCTTTGTTAATTTTATTATTCAGGAAAATCAGGTTAAATGTCAGGATTAAAACCTGGCTAAAAACAAACTGAGCCTTAAAATTTAGGTTTGGAACAAAGACTTTAGCGGCAACTACCCCAACCACCCCTGCCACTCCAAGATAAACAGACCTTTTAAGCAGCTGCAACGGGTTCGGATAGCTAGGAATAGTAGCGGTTATTGTTGTAGTCGATTCAGCCATAGCATTATCCTTTTTCCAAAGTATTATGAAAAAAAAATTGATTATACTCAAGAGAAAGTGACAAAAATTTCTTTGAGTTCTTGAGGGATCGGAATACCTTTATTTTTGACAGGACAAGAAACAACATGAACAATGGAAACAACCCCGACTTTTTTCCCCTTCTTTTTCACTTCAGACATATGGGTAAAAGAGGTTGTCCCTACCTTTGGAAAGGTTAGATCCAGCTCAAGCTCATCGCTCAAATAGATAGGGGCAAAAAAATCGGCTTCAGCATGAACAATAGGGAGAAGAAACTTATTTTTTTGAATCATCTCTCCTATCTTAAACCCTTGAGTATGCATAAATTCTTCAAAGGCCTCTAAGCCTATTTGAAGCTGATTAGCAAAATAAAGGACTCCTGTAGCATCGGTATCCTGAACACGAATCTTTCTTTGATAAACGAACATGAAATAAATTTTAGATTAAGACTCCCTTTTTTTAAACCCCTTATTTTAAGTGTAGGAATAAAAATTCTCCTTCCCAAAATCAATTTTTGAGAGGGAAAGAACATTGTCGAAAATCGACCCCTTACCTATAATCCCTTACTTATACCCTTCAAACTTTGGGCAGGCATGGCAAAAACAAAGCAGATCAAAATCCCTTCCGATATAAGACACTGCGAAGAATGTGAGTCTCTTGGAAAACCAATCGATGAGCTCAAAGGAAACGACTATTCCGCTTTAAGTTACACCCTCCTTCAAAAAGGAGAATTCCGCCTCCTTGACGGAGATAAAGGGGGGATCGAATACTTTGAGATGGCCCTCAAATTAGACTCCAAAAATCCCAAACTTTATCTTGATCAAGGGCTCGCCCTTTTTGAATATGGAAGTAGAGAAGAAAGCGAAGAAGGGCTCATCTTAGCAAGTAAACGTTTTAAAGTAGCCACCTCTCTTGATCCCTATAATTTCCAAGCATGGCACCTTTGGGGAAATACCCTCTATTTTCTAGGACAGAGGCGAAAAGAGCCAAGTTACTATGCAAATGCTCTCCAAAAATATGAAAAAGCCTTAGAACTTTCTGGCAATCAGCCTCCCGATGTCCAAGCAGATCTTTATTGGGACATTGGCGATCTTTGGAGCATTCTCGCTGAAAAATCAGGGGAAATTACCGACTACAGCTACGCCATAAAAGCCTATGAAAAAGCCTCCTTCACTCAAGACGACCTCGCCCCTGAATTCTGGATAAGCTTTGGGAATGTTTACCAAACTGTAGGAGAAAAAACAAACGACACCCGTTTCATCATCAAAGGAGTCAATGCCTATAAAAATGCTGTGTCGAGCAAGCTCTCCTTCTCCGAAGGGTGGTTTCTCCTTGGCTACTCTATGAAAACCCTTTATCTCTACTCTCATGACGAAGACCATTTTTCTCAGGCAAACGAATGCTTTGCTACCGCCGTTCAACTCGAAAATAACGTAGCAAAAAACTGGCTTGAATGGGGTCGTCTCTTACTAGAATCAGCCATCCTTACAAAAGATATAAAAAAAATCCACGCAAGTATCGATAAATGCTATAAAGCTTACCGGATCGAAAAGAAAAACCCTTTCACCATTGCAGTTTGGGTCGAAGCCCTTGCTCTTCTTGGAAGTTTGACCGAAAAATTAGAACCTATCCATGAAGCCCTAGGAAAAATCGAATCTCTTATTGAACGGTCCCCAAATACTGAAACCTACTATGCTTATGGAATGTGTTTTCACGCTCTTGGAAATTACTACAACGATCTCGATTACTATTATCAAGCATTAGAACAGTTTCAAGAAGGGCTGAGCATTAATCGCAATAAACACCACCTTTGGTATGCAATGGCCCTTTCAAGCCAAGCTGCTGCAGAACTTGATCACGAAGAGAAAAGCTATGAGCGCTCCCTTCACTTCTTTGAAAAGGCCCTTCATCTTAAAAAGTTAACCGTTTATTATAGCCACTACGCTAAGTGTCTCTTAAGGTGTGGTGAAATCTTCCATAACAAAGAGACTCTTTCTCATGCTGTCTTTTACTTCGAAAAAGCGCTAGCGCGTCAAAGAAACGCCCCTTATCTTCATACCGATTGGATTTTCTCCTACGCCTCCTCTCTTGACCAGCTTGCTGGATTCGAAGAAAATAGTGCCCTATATACCAAAGCAATCGATCTATTAAATCATATCCTCATGTCCAAACCTGAATTCCCCCAGATTCACTTTCAGCTTGCCCTTACCTATAGCCACTACGCAGAACTCGTTAATGAACCCGACCTTTTCTACCGCGCCATCCATTACTACCGTATTGCCCATCAAAAAGAAAATGAAAATGATCAAATCATCTTAGATTGGGCCCTGACCCTCATGAATCTGGGAGAACTCCTTGAAAACGAACAAACTTCTGATGAGCTCTACCGCGAAGCTGAGCATAAGATGATCCAAGCCGCCAAATTCGGCAATATTCATGCCTATTACTCCCTTTCTTGTCTCTATTCCGTGATTGGGGATCTCGACAATTCCCTCCGGCTACTAGAGAAAGCCAAAGTCTTCGAAGCTCTTCCCCCTTTGGAAGAGCTTCTTGAAGACGATTGGCTGGATAACCTCCGTGAAACCGAAGGGTTTCGCTCCTTCCTCTCCACTCTCGAATCCAACACCAAATAATATACCCCTTCCAGTTCAAACTTACCCAACTTACGCTGAATTGAAAGCTCTCGCAGTTGAATTATTTTAAAAGGGGCTCGTATTAATTTAATACTACCCCTTATTAAAATAATCCAAATCCGAGGCTTTGAATCAGCCGACTTGGGTAAGTTTGAACTGGAAGGGGTATACATCCTTCAGAACCACCAGAGTTTGCATAGATAACTCATTGAATATCAATACAATGATTAATTTTTTATTAATAAACGACTTGTTATAAATAAGTTATATTATAGTATAAATTAAAAGAAAATTGTGGTATAATTAACTATAAACAATAAAAAAACATGGTTAATATGGAAAATATAACAAATTGTGAAGAAATTATTGCGATAATAAATAGTTGCCCAAATGATACCTCTCCTTCCATAAATACTACCCAACAGACCTATTTTGATTATTTATGGACTTGGTGGAATGGAACAACAAGCTCTCATATCCAAACAATCACTCAAACTTTCAAAGACGTAGATTTGGCAAGTCTAAATGTTTCACCTGAAGAATTAACAATCTTTTACAACAATTTAAAAACTAGATTTCAACCTCACTCTAATGATCCCCAACTAAGTACTCTTATCAAAAGACTCAATGATTATTTGTATCCATCTACGCAAAAGGAAGAAGTTACAAAAACAAGAATTCAAATATTAGATAATCCCGCCACTAGAGAGTTATTTATCGCTACTATCTTAACCCTAGAAGGAGATGCACGATTCAAAGATACTAATAATGACATCTCTGCAGTCACTGATCTCTTATTTAACGTATACCATACAGGTTCTTCTCAAGATATTATTGAAAATGAGGTTCAAGTCGCACGCTTTGAGCGACTATTTTCTGCAATAGATGCTTATTCAACCATTCCCAGTCAAACTCATGATACACCTTCTCAATCGACTGATAGTTCAACTCAGCAAAAGATCTTAGAAAATCCCTTTTGGAGAGGTCCGATTATTGACAAGCCACAAACAATTCAAGATTATGCTCACAGTCATTTTGGAAATACCAGAAATCTTCGTAAACAGAGAAGTAACGATCGCATCATGCATTTTGCAAACCAAGGATATATCATGCGGATTGCTAGGGGTGATGGGAATTGCTTTACAAATTCACTGGCCGGAGGTCTTATGGATGTTATCACAAAAGATCCCAGTTATAGAGAAACTTTGATTGACAAACTTCTTACTCTTCAAAACAAGACAACCCCTTATGTCTTAGAAGACAACGGCTCATCAGCCCCCTCCTATTCTCAATCTTTCACAAAAGAAAAAGACTTTACACAAGTACTGAATGCTTTAATGGACCAGCAAGAAGAATTAGATAATGACACAATGGCTGCACTTTCTAGAATATTACGGTATGTTTTGACTCTAGAAAAATTTCACGATGACTTCATTGAATCTGCTCCTAAAATAGTAGGAGAAAACATCGACTTTACGAATATTTACACCTTTAATAAAGCCTTTAACTTAAATGCTCGAGTTCTGGTTGTAGAAGCTTACTCCACTCAAAATCGATCTGGAGAAGAGATTTTAAACCAACAAGACCCCGAAACAGCTTCCTCTATCTATCGCATTGAAGGATCAGACCCTGAGAAATACTTTGATGAGTCTCCTATAGTGGACATCAATCAACTTTTAGAGCAAGAATCACATGAATCTTTCAATGTCATAAGAGTTGATGGGCACTTTGATTTGATGGTTAAAGATGGACGGAAATAAAAACTAGTTGAATTAAATCTGATGTGCTATGATGACCCTCTATGAGCACTAAAGGTTTGAGTAATGAATAAACGTTTTATCTTATTTGTCATGGCCATGACAATCGCCCTCTTCTTTGTTAACCAATATTTTACATCAAAAAAGCAAGACGAATATCAGGCATACCAGCAAAAACAAACAGCACTGACTGAAGAAAAGAGAGTCGAACGCGAGGAAAACATCCAAAGTCGCACGGCTTCGATCCAAAACCTCCCCTTAGTCAAAATTTACCAAGATAGCAATGAGCGAGAAGCTTTAAGCTGGGCAGTACAAACCGAACCTGGAACCTATCTCGCTACATCATGGGAAAACGACTGGCCGAAAACGGTGATCATCCGTGGCAAACAGGCGCGCCTTGTACAAACCGACGACCATTTTGCCCTCTATAGCTCAAGTGGGACCCCCTCTATTTCATCTATCGTCCTCCCTCAAATCGGAACGCACGATACCCAAGTTGTTTCATTCTCGCCAAATGAAGAGCCAACCGTCACTCTGGGAGAATATGATGAAGGACAACTCTTCTTCCCTTCCCACATGCCACAAAAAAATGGAATCGTCCTTTACCGTGTGGATGGAGAATTTATCGCTGTAGGAGTCTACCGAAGTCAATCTCAGACATTTTTCCCCCTTTCCAGACTTTCGAACTTCACAGCTTATGTAAACTACAAACTTGATACCCTTCCTTCTGAGGAACTTTCCAATGAAGAATTTTACGTTCTGGAAAACGAAACGATGCAAGTTGTCTTCTCAAACCTCGGAGGAGCCATTGCAGAGATTAACCTCCCCTTTCAAAGTAAAGAGGATGAAATCAGCGTTGTCCTTTCCATCGACTTTGATCGGATCATTGATAAAAAGTATACAAACAATGCACGCTTTCCCCTCCATTCCTACAATATCGTAGAAAACGGAAATCGGATCACAAAAGAGACCGTTTTAGGAGGCTATTATCCCCTCCTCCGCCGAGGGATTACAAAAAACAGTGGGGTTCCTCCTTATAAAGTTCCCCCTCAATATTATGCTTTTAATACCCTTTCTGAAGATCCTGAAACAGCAAATACTTATTACAAAGTTGTCCGCTTCGATGAAAAAATGATTCAATTTGAAGGAACGTTTCCAAACAGACGGATTATAAAAACCTACAGTTTTCCCGAAGAAGGAAATAAGGCCCCCTATTGCATGAATGTTTCGGTAAAAGTCGATGGAGATTCAAGGGGGCTTTGGGTAAATTCTGGGATCCCTGAAGTAGAACTCATCTCAGGAAATCCTGCTCCCATCATCAAATATAGCACCGTTCAAAATAGCAAGCATGTGGTAGAAAAACTCTCCCTACCCAAAACAACGACCACAATGTCCTCTTTCCAACCTGACTGGGTCTCCAACTCAAATGGTTATTTTACCCTGATTCTTGATCCAATAGTAGAAGTAGGAACAGGATTTAAAGCTAATAACATCCCTGGAACAGCAGACCCCTCACGAATTGTGTTGATTGACTCTGAGCACGATCTTTACCCCGCTTCTAAATATCCTGGCTATGAAGTCCAAATGCCCTTAAGACGGACAAGTGAACCGATGAATTTCCGCTTCTATGCTGGACCCATTGATAAAAATATTCTCAAAAAAGTCGATGAGACCTATACAAACCCCGTAACAGGCTATAACCCTCGGTATACCGAAACACAAAGTTTCCATGGGTGGTTTGCCTTTATTTCAGAGCCCTTTGCCAAGTTTCTCTACTTCATTATGAATTTTTTCCACACTCTTACAGGATCATGGGGCTTTTCGATTATTCTTCTAACGATTGTTCTGCGGATCTTGATGTATCCCCTCAATGCATGGTCAATCAAATCAACGCTCAAGCTGCAGGAAATCAGCCCTAAACTTGCAAAACTCCAAGAGAAACATAAAAACGACCCAAAACGGGGACAAATGGAGATGATGGCCTTTTATAAAGAACATAAGGTCAACCCCTTTGGAGGATGTCTCCCTTTGATTATTCAGATGCCTTTCCTCTTCGGGATGTTCGATCTTCTAAAGTCTGCATTCCCTTTGCGTGGAGCAAGTTTCATTCCAGGATGGATTGATAATTTAACAGCACCTGATGTGATCTTTTCATGGGGATACCCGATCCCCTTTATTGGAAACTCCTTTCACCTCCTTCCCATCCTTTTGGGAGTCGTGATGTTCTTCCAACAGAAAATGGCAGCTGCACAAAATAAGAAAAAAGGACCCCTGACCGACCAGCAACAGCAGCAACAGAAGATGGGGATGATCATGACCATTGTCTTTACCTTCCTCTTCTATAAATTCCCCTCTGGGCTGAACATCTACTGGCTCTCTTCCATGGGCTTGCAAGTTCTGCAACAGTGGTACATGGGAAAAGTAACCGGGAAGCCAAACAAAAGTAGCCGCGAAATTTTGGTAAAACAAAAAAAAAAGTAGCCTCATAAGCCAATGAAAGTTTGGGATGCATTTCTCACCCTTCTTGAAGATAAGCTTGGGAAAGAAACCGTTGATGAGTGGCTCCGCCGCCTTAAAGTTGTGAAATTTGATGCAGGAAATCTCTATCTCGATGCTGCAAACTCCTTTCAAATCAACTGGTTTAAAGAATATGCCACTCCTTACCTCTCCAAACACTTTCTTAGCGGAAGGGGAAAGCCCATTAAAATCCACTTTACAGTCCAAGGGAAACCCTTTCCTCCCAAAAAAGAGATTCAAGAAGAAGAATCTCTTTTTAATCCCGATCCCTTAGAGCCCCATGCCACCTTTGAAAAATTTATCACAGAAGAAAAAGAGCACCTTCCCCTTAATATTCTTTCCGAGATCGTCAATGGAACACTCCCTTTTGGGAGCTACAATCCGATCTACCTCTATGGTCCCGAAGGGAGTGGAAAATCTCACCTCCTCATGGCCACCGCAAAAGCGCTCCAAGAAAAAGGATATAAATGCTTCTACGTACAGGCTGATACCTTTACCGAACACGTCATTCGAGCCTTTCGCTCGACCTCACTCCAAGAATTCCGAAAAGTCTACCGCGCGATTGATGTCCTTATTATCGATGACATCCACCTTTTCTCTCGTAAAACAGCGACCCAAGAAGAGCTCTTCCATACCTTCAACCATCTTCATACTGCCAAACTTCAGATCATTCTTAGTTCCATAGCCCCCCCCCGCCTTCTTGAAGAAATTGAAGAACGCCTCGTCAGCCGCTTTGAATGGGGAATCACCCTCTCCATTCACCCTCCAACAGAAGAAGGGAGGAATAAACTCCTTGAAGAGCGAGCCCGCGCCTTTGAGCTTCCTCTCAGCGGACCTATCAAAGAATTTCTCCTTAAAACCTTTAAAAATCCCCATCGCCTCATACAATCTATTGAAGCGCTCGCTCTCCGCCTTCCCCATGCAACCTCGCCCCCCGATTTAGAAATTGCTCAGTATCACCTCAAAGACCTCATTGAAAAAGAGTCAAAAACAGCCCTAACCTCAGAAAAAATTCTTAAAATCGTTGCCAATACCTTTGGAATTAAAATTGAAGATATTCTTGGAAAAGGACAAAACAAAGAGTGCGTTCTTCCACGGCAAATTGCCATGTTCCTCTGTCGTGAAAAATTAGGACTTCCCTATCCCCAGATTGGTCGCCTCTTTTCCCGCGATCATTCAACCGTTATGTCAAGTGTCAAACGGGTGAAAACAGGACTCGAAAAAAAAGAGGAAGAATTTCTTCTTCCTCTAAGTAATATTCAACGAATCATCTTTTAAATTTTGATGAAACGATCGCCTGGTTTCGGCTTATCATCATCCTTACCGCCCTGCTGCTGCCGCTGCTGCTGACCACCGCCGCCCATAGGACCACCACCAGGAATTCCCGTTGCACCAGGATCTCTTCCTTCGATAATGTCTTTCGCTCTTTTTCTCCACTTTTCTACTGACTCTACAAAAAGAGGGGCAAAACGTCTAAGAGAAGAAGGATCAGCACCTGACCCCATTTCAAGGACGCAATGCATCAGAATAAGCTCTTCTTTTACGGCAACACCAACGCCACCACCGGCCATCTGGCCACCGAGCATTGATCCCTCAAGGAGGGCCTCAAACAATTTTAGTTTTGACGCATCATCCCTCGGCAGTCCATCGAGAATGGGAGAATAAAGGTAGAGACGGTCAGAATTGGGCTCATAGGTCAAATGAAGGGAAAAGGTATTATCAATTCCTAGAATACAGGTGTGATTTTCATCAAAGGCTAATCCTTCAAGATTAAGTTCTTTTCCGAACTCCCTTAGATTTGCCTCGGCATTTTGCAGTGACATTTACAGTCTCCTCCGTAATAATTTAATCATTAATCTTAAGGAGATTTTTTCACCATTCAACAAAAACTGCAAGAAAAAAACTCAATTTTCGAAAAATAAGCTAGGTTATACCCAAACAACTTCAAAACTTGGTTTTGGGCGAACGCGAAAGATTGCGAAATATATCGATCGTAAGTAACCTAATATTAGAGATATGGAGTCTCTTACAATCGGCACATTTCGGCGGCCTGGCACTGCTGAAATTCCAAGTTTTGAAGTTGTTTAGGTATAGGTTGTAGGGGGAAGTGATTGCAGGGAAATGCTCCTTTCGCTATCCTTAAAATTTTAAGGAAAGCTATTGGAGAATTGAGATGATTAAGCGCTTAGGATTATTGGGAGTGGTATTACTCGCTCTTGTGGGATGCTCTACAAAGGGAAACTATGAACACGCAACACGTTTCCATGAAGATGGACGGGCCAAGCCAATTGTTGCCTTTGTCCCTGTTTTTGATCGATCAGGCAGCGGTATAGGTTGGAGCCTTTCCGAAGAATTTACTCATAGTCTAAAAAATCGTTTTTTGAAGCGGGCAAATTTTTACGTTTCAACCCCTGATGAGATTAATACTTCCATCTCCACGCTCACTACCGAAAATAACCCTTTCTCTTCCGATACAGCTTGGATTAAAGAAACTTTTGAGAATCACGAATATGTCATCTTTGTAGAACTTATCGAGCATGATATCCATCCAAAAGAGCTAAAAGGTAACTTCCTTGACAAAATCACCCCTTCCTCTGAGCTTACAGCGACAATGAGGATCCGTGTCTTTGACTTGAGAGGATCTAAGCCCGAAGTGATCTTGCAAGAATTTGTCCGACAAACCCATGTTATCCCAAAACCCTCAGATTTAAAAGAACATAACCCTGAAAGATGGAAAAAAGTAACCTATGCCGTTTCTCCTATGGGCCTAGCACATGCCCAATTAGCAAAAGAAGTTGTGAAACGGATTGAAGACTATATTCTTCTATCGAAGAGTAAATAATATTATATTGGATTCATAGTGGATCAATTGATGATAGGACTCCTATTTTCAGGGATAGGAGCCCTTTTTTTATACATTGCCGCCCGGTATTCTTTTTTCGAATTGAAAAGTTGTCGTCCCGTTTCGACAACCCTTCGCTTTCCCCTTATTGGCTTTATTGGTTATTTACTTATTTTCTTCTTTATAGCCCCCTTAAGCATTCAGTTTTTTGGAAGCTCATTTATGAGTTTAATGGTGCATTCCCCTCCCCTCCTCCTGATGATAATCCAGCTTTTTGCTTTAGGCTGGGTCATTTTATACCTTGCTTTCTTCTCTTGCCTTCAAAAAAAAGCGATTCTTGGAGCCGTGTGGATTCATCCCGATCATAGAAATATGAGCTCTTTCTTTAAGGACGTGGGATTGGGACTTGTGACATGGATCATTGCTTTCCCCGTTGTTGTTGCAGTTTCTCAAATCACAGAGTCGATCGTCTTTATGCTGACAGGATATGTAGGACTTGATCAACTTGCAATTCGATTCTTAAAATTGGCAAAGGGCTCTTTCTACCTTCTCATCATGGCTCTTTTTTCCATACTCATTGCCGCTCCAATCATCGAAGAGTTTGTGTTTCGTGGCATCCTTTACACCTACCTTCGAAATAAAATGAGTCGAAAAAGGGCAATCATCCTCTCTTCCATAATCTTTGCCTTCTTCCATTTTTCCCTTGATCAAGGTCTCAGCAACATTTCTCTTCTTGTTTCCCTTTTTTCTTTATCTCTGTTTTTAGCTTTTCTCTATGAAAAAGAGCGAAGTCTGATCGCTCCCATCGCTTTACACATGACATTCAATTCAATAAGTGTTATGCGTATACTTATTAATTGAAAAAATAGGGTATACGATGCGACGCCTGGTTTTCTTCCTCTTCTTAAGCACTCTCTCTTGCCTTAAGGCTGATGAATCACCTGCAAGCAGTCTTAATCAAGCAGGAATGCTTGCCTACTACATCATAGACAAATCATCGAATACGATCCTCTCACCCTTAGCGATAAATATCTCTCTCATGATGTGCTACGAGGGAGCAAGGGGAAACACTGCCAAACAAATCGAGAACGCTCTTCATCTTTCAATGAACCCTTCTGAGATGGGAAAGGCCTATCAAGAGCTCCTCTCCAAATTAGGAAATGGGATAAAACTAGGGTCGAGCCTTTGGGTTGATCAGTCAACTTCCATCCTTCCCACCTTTAGCCAAGTAATTTCCGAAGACTTTGAGGGATCGATCCAGAAGGTTAACTTCAAGCAGTCATCCCAAGCAGCAGCTACAATGAATAATTGGATGCACGATTATTCCGGAGGAAAAATTTCAAATTTTGTCGATCCAAGCACCCTTTCGGGAGGAACAAAAATGGTCCTTCTCAATGCCCTTGTTTTACAAGGGGCATGGCAAAACCCCTTCCCTACACAAAGAACAGGGATGCAAGAGTTCCAAACAGCGCAAGGACAACATGTAAACTGCTCAATGATGAACCAAGTCTCCAACCTTTATTACTTTGAAAACGAAGAGACTCAGATCGCCTCTCTTCCTCTTGCAGATCCCCATTCCAACATCTCCTTCATCGTTTTCCTCCCCAGAAAGAAAAATATCGATCCCTATAACTTCTATTATTCTCAAGATGAATCTAAACCTGAAGGATTCTTATCTTATCTCAATATGCTTGAAAACCGGATGGTAAACCTCACCCTTCCCAAATTTATCATTGGACAAAAGCTCAACTTAAAAACACTCTTCCACTCTTTAGGAATCACAGACGCTCTTGGAACAGAAGGAGATTTTTCGGGAATTGATGGAACAAAAAACCTCTTTATTTCTCAGGCAATGCACGAAAGTATCCTTTCGATTGATGAGGGAGGAATTTATGCAGTTGCTGCTTCAGGGATCACCTTTAGCTTAAAGTCTTCCAAAGGGCCTGAGGCGATCACAATGAATGCTAACCATCCCTTCCTTTATGCCGTTTATGATTTTGATGCCGATGTTCTCCTCTTTTTAGGAGAATGCCAAAATCCTGTTGCAGCTCCGGAGGCAAGGTCGTGAACCAGTGCGATTTTGCTCTTTCTTCCTTCGGGATGACCGATGTGGGGCTTGTCCGCAGTAATAATGAAGATGTCTTTTTGAGTCTCAAAGAGTATGCCTTTTTTGCTATTGCAGACGGAATGGGAGGGCATAAAGCAGGCGAGATCGCTGCTAGAGAAGCGGTCCGTTTTGTCGCAGCATCTATTGAAGAGCTTTTTGTTTCCACCGAAAGAAATTGGAGTATCTTTGACCTCACCGCTTTTAATAAGCTTTCGATCGAAAATGCCAATAGCTGGGTCCACCACCTAGGACAAAAAACAAAAAATTGCAAAGGGATGGGAACAACAATTTGTACCCTCCTCTTTCACGAACGTTCCCTCATCTATGGACACGTTGGAGATTCTCGGATTTACCGCTTCCGTGAAGGACTTTTAGAGCAGCTCACCGAAGATCATTCCCTCACCAACCAGATGATTGCCAAAGGACAACTTCAAAAAAATAGTAGTGAAAGACTCCATTATAAAAATGTTTTAACGCGGGCTCTTGGGACACAAAACGAGGTCGAAGCTGAAATCCATATTGCCCCCGTAAACCCTCATGATATATACTTGATGTGT
>Ga0075163_10001681_pt1 | contig 29829 bp, 20 predicted proteins | sample JI1023141ADNA_FD_71478 | JGI IMG/M metagenome (GOLD analysis project Ga0075163, IMG submission 71478) | Wastewater effluent complex algal communities from Wisconsin, to seasonally profile nutrient transformation and Carbon sequestration -... | ecosystem: Engineered > WWTP > Effluent > Algae...
TAGCTGAACGACGGGATGCAAGTAGGTTTGGTACTGCGATTGCTGCGATGATTCCGATGATTACTACTACGATTAATAGTTCGATGAGTGAGAAACCCTTGTTATTTTTCATATCTTTCTCCTTAGATTGATTATAGTTTAGGCTAAGATTTTAGACATTATGTCTGCAAAAGTTGTAAAAATCTATACTATTCATTAACAAAACTTCAAACTGTAATCACGATACTAGTTACCAATAGGAGAACTAGCAGAATCAGCTTGATCGCTGGCAGTGCTAGAAGCGCGAATAACGCCAGTAGCATCTACATAGAATGTGCGGTCACCGCTTCTGTTAACACCAGTGGTGCTAGCTGGAGCAGATTGAACACTAAAGTCAGCCAAGTTACCAGCGGAAGCAGAAGTTGTGGTTATACCAAAAACATAACCAGATTTAGCTGTGCCACCAGGAGCGCCACTAGCTGTAGCTGCAACTAATACTTCGTCAATTAGGTCTTGGTTGTCTAAGTCTGTTGGGCTACCAAAGTTACCATTACCAACACCAGCTTGATATGTTGCTTGTGTTGAGTGGAATAGTCTCATTGCTTCCACTGCACTAGCGCCATTAGCTGAACGACGGGATGCAAGTAGGTTTGGTACTGCGATTGCTGCGATGATTCCGATGATTACTACTACGATTAATAGTTCGATGAGTGAGAAACCCTTATTATTTTTCATGTATTTGCTCCTATAAACTTTGTATTAATTTTTAGATTGTTGTCTGACCTAAAGTAATAGCAACCTCTGTGCCATTAAGCGCTGGTCAAAAAAAAACTTTTTAGTCCAATATTATCTATCACTTAGAAAATTTGCAGAATTTTCGATCTATGGCTACTGACAAAAGATGTCAATCTAGGTCTAACAAAATTTGTAACACGAGATAATCAATGACATTTTAGTGCTGCTAAAAATAAAATATCACAATAAATTATTTAAGTTAAAGCAATGGTAATGACATTAACCCTATTAGAATAAGTCACTAAGATGTTTGTCGTAGCCACTCTGTTCTAGTAATAAAAGCTTTTGGAGAAATTGCATGATCTAAAGCAAGAACACCATGTAAATGATCTATCTCATGTTGAAGTAGCTCAGAAAAATCATTCTCTGCTACTAATTCTTTTTTTAACCCTTCTTCATCTTGATAACTTACCTGTATTTTTACTGATCTAGATACTTTTACCATTAAATCTGGAAAGCTAAAACAGTCATCCCATAACTCAAATTTTTTATCATCTGCCCATGTAATAATAGGATTAATTATTGGGCCACAAAACCTAGGCATACGTACAAAAATAATTTGTTTTAGTGCACCAATTTGAGGAGCCGCAATCGCTCGACCAAAACCAGTTTGATTACGAAAATTACCTAAAGTATCACTAAGGCTATTGATTAACTCCTGATTGGTACTTGTATTAAACTCAATAATTGGTAAAGATTTTTCCCAAAGCAGGGGGTTCCCTAGCTGTAAAATTTCTTTAATAGCCATTAATTAACATAGCTCCTTATAAGTATTTAGAATTAAGCTGACAAAATTACTAATAAGTAACTTTTTAGCAATTATCAGTTTATGATGCAATACAAATAGGTAAACGCAAACTTTTTAGAATCCCTTTCTATACAAACATATATCTTATAGATAAAATAAAATTGTTTTTAACTAAAACCCTTCAACTTTGTTTTCTGGCTCTAAAACAAAAGGACAAATTGTGTCTAAATATAATAATGACGATGACTATTTAAACTTGGGACAACAAAAACAAGTAGACGAATTTGCTTTAGGAGAAAATAATTCTGACTCCATAGAGGAAAAAGCTCCTATGCCCCAATTTTTTTATATTGCCCCTCTAGTTGTTGGGTTTATTATATTAATTGGACTAGGGTTATCTATTTTTGTTATGCGAGCTTGGGATCAAACCCCATTACCAGATATAGATACACGTAGCATTAGAGTAATAGACCCTAATACTTCTACTAGGGAAAACCAAAAGAATATTAAGAAAGAAAATAGTTCCTCAAACAGTCTTAGTAATAGCAAAACGACTACAATAAGTCCTAGTGTAAGTGCTTCTAACTTATTACAACCTGTAAATGAAATTTTGCCTCAGGTAATGCCTGCTATAGGAATGGTGCTAGTAAAAACTACTGATAAAGTAAATTCTGGTTCAGGGTTTATTATACGTAGTGATGGGTTATTTGTTACTAACTACCATGTAATTGAAGGTGGGCAAGAAATAGCAGTTAAATTAAATAATAGAGAGAAAGTTAATTTTGCTGATGTAATTACCTATGACACCCAAAAAGATCTAGCAATTCTAAAATTACGTGAGGTTGAAAAATATCCTGTTTTAGCATTAGAAGAAAATTTTACTCCAAACTTAGGAGAAGATTTAATTGTTTTAGGCTATCCACTTGGGGCTAGATTAGGGCTTGAGGTAACAGTATCTACAGGAATTATTAGTAGTGTTAGAAAATTACCAGAAGTTAATTTAATTCAAACTAATGCTGCTATTAATCATGGAAATTCTGGTGGGCCAGTGATTTCACGGCGTACTGGAAAAGTAATTGGTATAGTTACTGCTAAAGCTCGTGATAGCGAATCTATTGGTTTTGCAATAAATGTTAGAGAACTTGAGCAAATGATTAATAAATAATATGCGTTCAATAGCACCAGACTACCTTGACCGCTTAGGTATCCCTCGTAATGTTAGGGAAGAAGAGTTAGAAAAATTTCTTGTAGCACAAGAAGCACGCTGTCAAGTCTTATTAAAAATTCCTGTAAAACGTACAGAAGCTACTAGTCGTTTAGAGTTGATTCAACTAGTTCGAGGCTTATTAAATGCTGCCACCGTTTCAGATCAGCCTTTTGAAATGCCTCCAGAACTTGACCAAACAGAAACTAATTTATTTACCCCACCACCTAAAAATAAATCTTCTAAACCTGATTTACCAAAAGAAACAATTTATGAAACTTGTAAAGTTACTAGCGAAGGCGAAATAGGACGACTTCGTGCAGTTCTTAATCAATGGGCTGTAAGTATTCCCTATCATGAATATTTAACCTTTGGTAATGACATCAACATTTTAGAGATTGAAGAACGACCAATATACTTAATAGATATTAAATATCTGTTAGAAACTAGAGAAATAATTGCTAAAGAAAAACCTTATCTAGGTGAAGCTCTACCAGCTAATACTCCTATGATCGCTGAGCAAGTAGCCATTTGGGATATAAAAACCCCTAATCCAATAGGGTTTGAGCCAAATAGAGTAGAAAGAGATATTGCTACTTCACGTCAAAAAACTAATTGCCCTAGTTGTGAAGGCCAGGGTGAAATGTGGTGTGTTGCTTGTCGTAGTACAGGACAAGTAGCTTGTAATCAATGTAGTGGAAAATATCAATTTACATGTCCTAATTGTAGTGGTAGAGGCCAAGTAGAAGAAAACCGTCGAGCAATGGACTGTAAACAATGCCGTGGAATTGGAATTGCTATTTGTGGCTATTGTCGTGAAGGTTTAGCTCAATGTAGCACTTGCAAAGGCTATAGACGTATTTCTTGCCAGCCTTGTAGTGCAAAAGGGGAGTTACTAAATTTTCTTGCTCTAGTTGCTAATTACAAATCACAAAACATTCATTCTACAGTCTTTCCCTTAAATTTTCCTGATTATGCTCGTAAACAATTTAATCCTGAATATGAAAAAACAGTTGTTTTTCGTCAAGAAGGTGAGCGTTTTGTTAATGCTAAACCAATCAATGAGTTAAAACATTTAGACTTACGTAATAAAATAATTCAATTAGTTGAACAGAGACTGATAACAGACTTACAAAATCAAGATAATGTAAAAATCAATAAACATTTGATAGAAGTAAGAATATGTCCGGCAATTTATTTAAAATATAGTTTTGAAGAAGTTGAGTATGAGCTTTGGATTGTTGGTTCAAATAATCAAGTTTACTGTAAAACTAGCCCAATTCATGAATATGATAAAAAACTTTCTCAGCTAGCTACAGAACAATTACTTGGTAATAACTTCTTAAATTCTATAGAGTTACTTTCAGATGCTTTTCGCCATACTCCTAATTCTGCCAGTGCCTTAGTTGTAATTAATAATTGTATAAAAAAATTACAAGAATTATTAAAAGTAAAAAACTACTATCAAGTTATTACAGTTGCTAGCCAAGCAGAGAGGTTTTTAGGTGATAGGTTAGCTGTTAATTTTACTAGTTTAAGCCGACAAGCCGCATTAAATATGCGTTTAGAATATGTTGCATCTAGTATAGGAACAGGGCTACTAGTAATGCTTACTACTTATATTGTAATGGGGGTTAATGGTAACTTTTATGCTCGTTCTATTATGTTGCAAATAAGTATACTGTTAATAATTGCAGTAACAGGGTTTGCATGGTTTTTTGCTACCCAATTAGCCTCACAAATAGCACGTATTTTATTAGCTTCACTAATTAGTCTAGCTTTAGTAATTGGTAGTAGTGTTTGGGGATTAATTGAACAAGATAATTATCTAAGTCGACGCAAAGAAGAAATTAACCTAAGGTTTTTTGGACAAGATAATTATCAAGCCTCTAAAGCTGCAATTGAACCATTAGAAGCGCTACTAGAAAATTTTCCTAAAGATTGGCAAGTCCGTTTAATGTTAGGGCGTGCTTATGTGAGAGCTACTTATTATGAAAAAGCTATTCAATGTTTAACGGTTGCAGTCGATTTAACTAACGGCAAAGAAGCTGAAATACATAATGAATTAGGTTTAGCATTTTTGGGAAAAGGCGATAAACCTAATTCAATAAAACATTTTATTCAAGCAATAAATTTACGCTTACCTAATAGATATCGTGAGGCTTATCAAAATTTTGCTCGCTCTCTAAATATGAGTTACATTGAGGGAGCTACTTTTGGAATGGGGCGTAGTGATGGTAATTTCTTAGAATCCCCAACTCATAATGTAACTGTTGAACCTTTTATGATTGACCGTTTTGAAGTAACTAATGAGCAATATTTAGAATTTGTAAAAGCTACTAAACATATTACTCCAACAAGTTGGTCTAATGGTGAACCATTACCAGGAACAGAAAAAATGCCTGTTATTGGTGTAAGTCTATTTGATGCAAGAGCTTTTACTGTGTGGCGTGCAGAAAAAGAAGGTTTTCCTTATCGTTTACCTAATGAAGCTGAATGGGAATTAGCAGCACGAGGAGCAAAAGCTAGAAAATTTCCTTGGGGTGAAGATTGGAACGCTGCATTAGCCAATGTAAAAGGCAAAGAAGGGCGGATTAACAATATAGGTGCTTTTCCAAAGGGTGCAACTCCTGAAGGGGTAGAAGATTTAATTGGCAATGCCGCAGAATGGGTAGATGAGACATTAAAAACCTATCCAGGTAGTAGGGCAATAGTAACAGGCGAGCTTTGGGTTTCTCGTGGAGGTGCTTATGACTCTTTACCAAATCAAGTTCATGGAGCTAGTCGCGTTGGTATCCCAACCCAAGGAGGAGATTATCACAATATAGGGTTTAGATGTGTTATTTCTGTGGATAAATTAAAATAAAAATTAAAAATAGCAAGGCCAGGGTAAAATTAAACTATAGGAGCATTTATGAAAAATACTGTTTGGTGTTTTATGGTACTAATGCTAGTACTATTAATTAATTTAACCTTTGTAAATAATAGCTTTGCTGATTCACGGAAAATTCCTATTAAAGAAATTTCTGTTTTTAAGGATGGGCATGTTTTTGTTTTACATGAAGGAGTATTACCTACAAATAGTAATGGTGATGTTTTAGTTGATTATTTACCAAGCCCTGTTTTAGGTACTTTCTGGCCTTATTCAGCAGATACAAATGCTAAACTTATGGGTGTATCTACTGGATATAGAAAAGTCGCTATTGAACGAACTGCACTAAGCATACAGACTTTAATTGCTGCTAATATTGGAGCAGAAGTGCTAATTACAGAAAAACCTGTTGGTGCTAGTACTTCTAGTGAAAAATATACAGCAACAATACTTTCTATTCCTACTCAGAGTTCAGAGGAAATAATAGCAACATCACCCCCTAACAGCCCTGAACAATTATCTAGAAAATCAAATCTTGTACTCTTAAAAACAGCTAATGGTATTAAAGTATTAGCAATGGAGCAAATACAAGATGTTACTTTTAAGAACTCTTTTAACTATAAATTGACTGAAGAAGAATTTCGTAATCAAATGGCGTTAAAGCTAGATTGGGGAAAACAAAAATCTGCTCAAACAGCCAAAGTAGGATTAGTTTATATACAAAAAGGGATTCGCTGGATTCCTAGTTATAGAATTAGTCTAGATGGTAATGGTAATGCAATAGTTAAGCTTCAAGCCACTTTATTAAATGAGTTAACAGATTTAGAAGATGTAAATGTAAATTTAATAATTGGTGTACCAACCTTTGCTTTTAAGGGTACAATTGACCCAATAGCTTTACAACAAACGGCTGCACAACTATCTCAATATTTTGGAAATGAGTCAGGACGATTAAATAATATACGTAGTAATAGTTTTACAATTGATGGTCTAGATAATAATGATATTACTAGACAACAAGTTATTGGTGGACAGCAATTAGATCCTAGCACTCAACCTACTGGAGACAATTTTGGCACTGATATCCCTAGTGCAGGGCAAACGGAAGATTTATTTGTATTTAAGTTAAAAAATATTAGCCTGAGAAAAGGCGAGAGAATGGTTTTTACTCTAGCTGAACAAACCCTTAAATATAAAGATGTTTATATTGTTGACCTACCTTTTTCTCCACCATCAGAATTATCAGGTAATATCAATAGCCAACAGCAATTAGAGCTTGCTCGACTAATGAGAACTCCCAAAGCAACACATAAAATTAGAATTAGCAATAACGGTAATCATCCTTTTACTACTGCTCCAGCATTAATTGTTCGTGATGATTCAGTGTTGGCTGAAGGAATGCTTACTTATACAGCTATTGGGGCAAGTACAGACCTAGAGATTACCAAAGCAATCAATATTTTAGCTAAAAAAACTGATACTGAAACAAAACGCACTCCTAATGCAGTTAGATGGCAAGGCAATGATTATAGCCGAGTAGATTTAGCTAGTTCTATTAGCCTAACAAACCTATATAAACAACCTGTTTATATAGAAATAAATCGTTATATTTTAGGTAGTATTGACAGTGCTTCAACTAATGGTGAAGTTAAAAATATTAATATTTTAGAAGATGATAGTTTTCTAGGATTAGGTAGTAGTTCATATTCATATAATTCATCTTGGGCATATCAATTTAATGGGGCAGGGAAAGTTAGTTGGAAAACAACTTTAGAATCAGGCAAAAATATTAGCTTTGATTATAATTGGCACTACTTTTGGCGCTATTAGAGATTGATAATAAGCCATTTCAAAAAAAAATATAGGGTTTAGAGACAATCTCTAAACCCTATTTTTTAACTAAAGAGCATTATGAACAACACATAATGAACAACACACATATTTGACTGAGAAAGATATGAATATTTCGGTCTAGTAAAAACGGCTTATTAGAACTGGGCAAGGTGCGGCACGCAAGATTTTATCTGTTGTCGTACCAAATAAATATTCCCGTTTAGAATCTTTTCCATGTGCTCCCATACAAATTAAATCAGCACTTCTTTCTTCTGCATGTTTTAGTATTTCTTGGTAAGGTTCTCCTTCAGCAACAAAACGATTAAATTTAATGTTTTCTTTTTCTTCAATAAGCGCTTCCATACGATTCATGCTTTGATGAATTGGGTTACCTAAGACTGGTGACCAGGAATTACGCATATCTGTAGGTAAAACTTGTAGTAAATCTACTTCTGAACTATAGGTAGTAGCAAATTCTATTGCATAAGAAAGAGCTAGTTTGGAATATGCAGAAAAATCACAACCAACCAAAATACGTGATATTTCTACTCTACCGTTTTCTTCATTAGTCCAAGAAGTTTCTTCTGGGTGAATTACTAGTACAGAGCAAGGTGCAGCCTTACAAACTAGTTCTGCTGTAGAGCCTAAAATTGCTGCTCCTAATGGACGACGACGTGAAAGCATTACAATTATATCTATATTTTGTTTAATGGCTGTTTCCACAATCTTATTAGCTGCATCTCCTTGTTCTACAAGGATTTCCCAGTCTAAGATAGGTGGCTCTACAGGATTTAAATAAGTTGCTATTGTTTGAGTAAAACGGTTTTCAATTTCTGCAAATTGTTCATGATAATTATCTAATGGTGTTTCAACTGCATGGAAACAGAATAGTTTGGCATTATATGAACGTGCTAACAATAAAGCATAATCTAAAGCTTTAGATGATTCTGAAGTAAGTGTACTAACACATAGAATCCGTTTTATATCGGCTTTAGGCAATGTTAGTGAAGGGGTCAATTGAGATTTTACTGTTGACATAATTTTTTCGCGCTTTTAGCGGCCTCCTTTCATCTCCTTTTAATTGCTCTGTTACTACGCAATAGATGTACCAATTAAAGAAATATCCTAATAAAATCATTATAAAAACATCAATAACTTGGTATTTTGTTGAAAAGACAAGGTTAAACAGAACACACATTAAAAAAGATAAATTTTACTCTTATTACTTAAAAATTTTTTTAATATGGGAAGTTAAAAACTTTATGAGTTTTTACCCAATATAATGTGGATTTTCGCACTCTAGATGTAGTTCCTAAAAGTCTAGCTTATGTAAAAACCATTAGCTCCAACGGATTGAAAAATAAGGGGTTAGTTTTCTAAGCAACCACTTGAGCTAATTGAAAACTTATAATTTATCTATACTAAAAATAACTAGCAAACCTAGGTTAAAACACGCCTATTACAAATAGCTATTTGCTTAGCCGCCGCTTCTTAGCTTTGAGTTGCTCACAAATTTTATTTATACGTGATAAAGCTTCATCAACTAAACGTAATCTATGAAATAGTTTACCCCGTAATTTTTCTGGTACTACCTTGATATTAGGCCAATTATCAACAAATGAGCCTACTGTTAATTGAGCACGGATTTTTCTACGTTCAGCTTGTAATCTCTTTATTGCTATTTGCTCATTAGTTAAATTAGAAACCTTGTTATTGCTATTTGGCTTATAGTATAGTTTTTTAGCTGAAGCTCTTTTGGTATACATAAAAGACCTCCTTTCTTATAAGTATTTGTAGGCAATTTATATACCTATTTTCTTATCAAGATTTTTTCTTGGCACAATATTTGATGTTAGGTAAATCGGTAGCTAGGCTTATAAATATAAGGCTTTAAGTGTTTTTAATGAGCCTATAAGGAGTATAGTTAATGTACACAACTACTATGACTAGTGAAAAAAGTTATGCTCAAAATGTGGAAAGAGTACTATTAATTATTTTACTGTTAAATATTTTAGTAGTAATTATTAAGCTGATTGCGGGTTATTTATCCTCATCATTAACTATAATTGTAGATACAATTCATTCTAGTATTGATGCTGCTAATAATATTGTTGGGGTATTTATTATCCGATATGCAACTGCTCCACCAGATAAAGAACATCCTTATGGACATGCAAAGTTTGAAACTTTAGGGGCTTTTTTTATTGCAGGGTTTTTAGCTGTAACTTGTTTTGAAATAGGTAGTCAGGCAGTACAACAGCTTTTTGCAGACCAGCCTAGAGTATTAAAAATTGATCAGACAACATTTCTAATGATGACTGTAACAATAGTAATTAATTTTCTAGTAGCATATTATGAGGCAGAAAAAGGAAAAAAATTAAATAGTCATTTTTTAATTGCTGATGCTGGACATACAATGTCAGATATTTATGTAAGCATATCAGTGATAATTAGTTTGATTTTCAGTTATTTAGGGTATAAACGTATAGATTCATTTTTTGCTTTAGCTGTAACAGGTTTTATTGCTTATCAAAGCTTTCAAATCTTTCGTCAAACTATCCCAATCTTAGTTGATGCTGCTAGCCTTGATTCTAGCGAGATAGAACAATTAGCTTTGGAAATTCCAGGGGTAAAAGCTTGTAATAATATTCGCTCAAGAGGTAGGGCAGGGAATCTATTTGTTGAAATGGTGATACTTGTTACTCCTGATACTTTACATCAAGCACATAAATTAACAGAACAAATTGAAAATAAATTAAAAGAAAAATTTGGCCAAATGGCTATAACAATACACTTTGAGCCAATAGAGTAGGGGCAAACTGTTTGCCCTTCTTACTCTTAAATCTGTAAGGATGTTTTGCCCTATTTCTATATGATTATTTTTCTTTTTGGTATTGTTCTAGTTTTCGATAAAGTGTTTTTCTACCAATACCTAAAAGGGAAGCAGCACGAGATTTATCACCTTGGGTAAAAGTAAGCGTTTGCTCTATTAAATGGCGCTCAACCGTTTCTATAGGAGTCCCTAATTCAATTTCTAGTTTTAATTTTTCTGGAGTATTAACCCTAGGGGCTAGAGATTGAAATATTTCTATAGAAAGAAAGTCTTCAACAGTAAGAATACGGCTTTTAGCAGGAATTGCTGCACGTTGAATAATACGGTCTAATTCTCTTACATTACCAGGCCAATCATAGGCTTTTAGCAATTCTAAAGCACTGTCAGAAATACCAGAAAATGACTTTCCTGTGTTTTTACTATGTAAGTCTAGAAAATGCATTGCTAGTAGTGGAATATCTTCTTTTCTATCTTTAAGAGCAGGTAAGCGAATAGGGTAGACATTTAATCTATAGTAAAGGTCTGGGCGAAATCGTCCTCGCTCAATTGCTTCTTTTAGGTCTACATTAGTAGCCGCAATAATACGTACATCTACTTTTATAGTTTCATTACTACCAACTCTAGTAAAAGTATTGTCTTCAAGTACCCTTAAAAGCTTGACTTGAGCGGCTGGACTCATTTCTGCTACTTCATCTAGGAAAAGTGTCCCAAAGTTAGCTTCTTCAAAAAGACCAATACGACGGCTACGAGCATCAGTAAAAGCGCCTTTTTCATGTCCAAAAAGCTCAGATTCCATAAGGCTTTCTGCAATTGCCCCACAATTTACTTTTACAAAAGGCCCATCTCGCCTAGAAGAATTTTGTTGAATAAAAACTGCTAAAACTTCTTTTCCTGTCCCTGTTTCTCCTTCTAAGAGTACAGTGCTTGAGGTATCTGCTACATTTAGAGCATTTTCAATAAGTTGGCGAATTTTATCACTAGACCCAATCATTACATTATTGGCTTGGCGGCCTTTAAGTTCTCGTCTTAATTGTAGAACTTCAGCAGAGAGTTGTTCTCGCTCCATTGCAATTGCAATTTGACTTGCAATTCCTTCAGCTAGTTTTAATTCAAAATCTGTAAATGGACGATGACTTTCAGACCAAACTAGCACTAAAACCCCTAGAACACGGTCATTAATTAGTACTGGAGCAATTAAAGCAACTTGACCAATAAAAAGTTTTTGTAGGTAAAAACGAGAGATCTCAGTAGCTTCACTACTTTGTAGGACTAAAGTTCGTTTGTCTGAAAAAATACGACGTAGGAAAGGATAATCACTTAAAGATAATGGGCTAAGGCTATTATTAGCAGAAACTTGCCCACTGGCACCTACTTGACTAACAGCGTCAAAATAGATTTGTTTAGTAGAATCTAGCATGGTTAAGCAACCAAAATCTGCTTTTAATATTGCTAAAGACCTCTTTACAGTATGAGCAGTAATTGCTGCTAAATCTCTTTGGACATTTATATCATTAGCAATTTCTAAGAGTACTTTATTAATTTCTGCTTCTTTTTCTTTTTCCTGATAAATACGAGTATATTGATAACCAACTGCAATAAGACGGGCAATGGATTCAACAAACTCTATTTCATCTTTAACCCAAGTTCTTACACGTTCACATTGATGAAACCCTAAAAACCCTAATAGCTCACTACTTAAAGTTATAGGTACAACTAAAAGCGAACGGGTTTGTACACCTTCAGCTAGTTGTCTAAAAATAGGATCTCTATTAGAAGTTTGAGTATCATTAATTGCAATAGGTGCTGTTAAATTTAAACTACGGCTTAAGCGTTGTAGTTCTAGAGGGATACTTAATCCTAAAGAAGAGGGAATTTGTTGATGAGCGCGATATTCAAAATCAATTTTTAATTTTGCATCCTTACGTAAAACCATCATATCACAACGATCTACTTCCATCATTTTACCTAATTCAGTAACAGTTGCTTGAAGGAATTTATGTAAATCAATGGCTTTGTTAATTTCTGGATTAATTCGGTCTAGGATGCGCTCACGTGCTGCATACATTTGCAGTTTGCGTTCAATCGATATTGTTGTTTCCGCCAACACTTTGTGTATCCCCCTTAAAATAAGGCACTAAGTTTCCCAGTTTAGCTAGAGGCTACATAAGAGGTAAATGCCAAAACACCAGTAATATCAGGGAAATAAGCTGTTTCTAGAGGAGTTTTCTAGAGACTTTAATAATCAAACACAATTGCATTATTGCTAATGTCTAATTTAATAGCAAGACAAGCATACGTATAGAAATTCATTTTAAGAAAAGTTACTAGGTTAAGAAGAAAAGTCTAGCTTAAAAAGGCGACTTTGCGTCTAGATTTTGCTTGTTGTTGAAGGAGCAAACAGCAGGCAATAACTAAAATACGCATACCAAACCAAGCAATAGGAGGGACATTTTCTGCAGTACTTAAAAACTTAAATATAACTGCAATAATTAAAGGAAGAATCACCACTACTACTAGTAACAAGCTAGTAAAGTTAAAGATTCTACCAAATATAATACTATTACGATAAGCTGGTAATTGGTCTGGAATAATAATTGAAATATTAAAACCTATTATAGTAAGAATTACTATAGTACCAACAATGGAGTCAACAGGTAATCCAGACCTTTGAGTAAGAGCAGCAGAAACAGGATCAATACTATCAAAAGCCTTAGTCATAGTTAATGTTACTAGTATTGAAACTATTGCTAGTGCAAGATCTAAGTAAGATATTTCAGGTGCTTGGTTTGGAACAGCACGGTAATAAACACTATCAGCAGTTTCTCCACGTGCTTGCTCAGAAAGACGGCGATTGGTATTAGTTGCTTTAGATTGAGCTTTAGCAGATGCCGCCATAGCAAGATCTTCTTTTCTTTGTAGAGTTGCTGATAAATTAAACTCTCCTGCCCCAGCAGTAAAAGATTGCTCCCAATCAATATAGCCTTTTAGAGTAATTCTTGCTTGGTGTAAACCAGCTTTTAGACCTTTAACTACTAGTCTGCCTTCTGGCCCAGTACGGCCACGAAATTCATCATCTATATATATTTCACAGGATGGAGGGACTGTTTGAACTGTTACATTTAACTTTTGTCCTTCAGGAGTAGCATAAATATTCATTGCTGCATCAAAATCTTCAGCAAACTCTGAAATATTTTGATAACGCAAATCAGGCTTTTTAGCTAAGGTTTTAAGTACTACTTTTTCTAATTTTTCTGGAATTTCTGGTTTAATACTACGAAGTGAAGGAGGAGCTTTTAGTAAATGTGCACTAAGTACTGCTGTTAAAGAGCTACCCTTAAAAGGTACTTCACCTGTAAGCATATGGAAAAGAATTATACCTAAGCTATAAATATCTGAGCGTTCATCTACATTACTAGCTTCTTCACATTGTTCTGGTGACATATAAAGAGGTGAGCCAACTAATCCACCTTCTTGGAGTTCTGAACTACGATTAACCGCTGTTTTTACAAAACGTGCTAAACCAAAATCTACTACTTTAGCAATTTCATTATCAGTAGCTTTTTTATCTTCAGGTTCGTCTGTGAGTGGGATTAAGATCTTAAAGTCATCTTGTGGGTTAATTAAAGTAGTTAGCATTATATTAGAAGGCTTTAAATCACGATGAACCATATGTAAACGGTGAGCAGCACCAATACCTGCTAGCACCTGTTTAAAAACCTTATAAGCACGCTCTGGAGACATTGCTCCTTCTTTACGTAAGATATCTCCTAGGCTTTTGCCTTCAATATATTCCATTACATAGTAAAAAAGTTTGTCACCAGTAACACCAAAATCTGTAATTGCTACAACATTAGGATGTTGAATTGCTGCTGCAGATTGAGCTTCTTGTAAAAACCGCTCTTTGGCTTGTGGATCACGACTAGCAAACTCGGGTAGAACTGTTTTAATAGCAAAAGGACGGTTGAGATGAACATGTTTTGCACGATAAACAGCGCCCATTCCTCCTCGACCAATACAACTTTCTAGTTGATATTTTGTGTCAAGGATACAACTACCAGGTAAGGTTTCCATTACTGGTTGGTTATCTTTAGGACAAACTGTTACATCGTCATCAAAACAGCGATTACAATAGGCACACTCTTTCATGCCTGTTTTGCCTCCGCGGAGTAAAATTTATAAGCCTTAAAAACTGTGCCTGCTTAACTTACTTTTTTGAATTGCCCATTTTAGCATAAGTTTGACTATGATACAGCCAAAGATATTTTTAATAAAAGGTTCTTTAATCCAAAAACCGCCCTCAATTGTAAGTCAGTTTTACTGCTAATACCAAATGTTTTGCTTGGGATTTTGCACTTACTTAAAATTTTTATTAATTAATCTTCTAGATTAATAATATTAAGTTTTTTGGAACTATCTCAAATTCAAATAGTTAACAGAATATTACTAGAGTCTATAGAATGGTTAACTTGTTAGGATTATTATGCTTCTAAAAAGAAAAAACATTAATATTTAGCTAGATGTTATCCACGCTTTATTAAATAAGCAATATAACCAGCATAAACAAATAAAAACATAACTCCTTGCCAACGGTCAAGAATATGGCGTTTTCCAATAAATAGACAGGCAAAAAGTAGTAAGTTAGAAAAAATTAATGCACTAATATCAAAATTATTAGCAGGTTGTAATTCAATAGGTTTGAGAATTGAACTTATTGCTAAAATCCAAAAAATATTAAAAATATTTGAACCTACTACATTACCAATTGCAATATCGGATTCTTTACGATAAGCAGCCATTGCAGAAGTTGCTAACTCAGGTAGTGAAGTTCCTACAGAAACTATAGTTAAGCCAATTAAAGTTTCACTTAATCCTAGTGTTAGTGCCATTTTAACTGCTCCCTGAACAATCCAATTACCACCTAAAATTAAACCTGTTAAACCTATAATAACCATAATAATAGACCTAGTGGTGCTATATTGGTCTACGGCTTCTACTATTTCTCCTTCATTAGATCTAGCAATATTGATTGTGTAATAAAGAAAAACAAAGAAAAACCCAATTAGTACTAAACCTTCAGACCGACTAATAATTGATAGATTAACACGGTCTATTAAAGCATCATTAGCCATTGCTGATACTACTAAAACCGCCAATAAACATAGAGGAATTTCTATCCAAACTGTATTTCTTTTAACTGTTAATGCACAAATTGTGGCAGAAACCCCTAATATTAACAATATATTAGCAATGTTACTACCTAAAATATTTCCAAAAGCTAATTCGGTTTTACCCTCTAAAGCAGCAATAATATTAACTACTAGCTCAGGTGCAGATGTACCAAAAGCTACAATGGTTAATCCAATTACTAGGTTAGAGATTTTAAATTTTTTAGCAATAGAAGAGGCTCCTTCTACTAAAAAATCTGCTCCTTTAATCAATACTACAAATCCCACTAGAAAAAGGAAATATGTCATTTTATGCCTCAGTTAGTATTAATTTTTACACGGCCATCTAAATTGACAGAAATAGGGCTATTTTGACGAATATAATTAATCACTAATTTATTAAGCTCTATATCAGTTTTGGTTAAATCTTTTGTTGCTGCAAACCTTTCTTTATAACCACTAGCAACATAGGCTAGATAATTAGCCGTTGCTACCAAATATTTACCTTTTGGATCTATTGCTTGATAACTAGATTGTGGGTTAGAAGGATCAATTATTACTTGAACATCACTAATAGTTTTATCCTTAGTATTAATGGTATAACGTAAGCCACTAACTTGACAGAAGGTGTCTGAACCTCTTTGTTTAACACTAAATGCCAGTAAATCTAATAATTGTTCTCCAGTCATTGTTGTAGTAACTAATATATTGTTATAGGGCAAAGCGGTAAGAAAAGTTTCTTTATTAATTTGACCTGGAGCAATTGCAGCACGAAAACTACTGCTAGTATGAAAAAATGCATGTGCTTTTGTAGCATTTCTAGCTAAGTCTGTAACAAAATTACCTATAATTGCTTCTTCTTTGTCTATGCCAGTATTATCAATTAAGGTTTTAGCTTCTCCCAACACTTCAAAACGTTCTGGGTATTTTAATTTTAGTGACTCATACATTGTCTCAACTTTTTGAGATAAAAATGTATCTTCAGGAAGTCCTTTTGTTATAGTAATTAGCTCACCTTTTGCTTTGAGAACTTTGCTTTTACTTACTTGTAAAGTTACATGGCTTAAGTAATTTAAATATTGATAAGGAGAGATAAAATAAGTCTCTGTTCCTTCAATTTTAGTCATTTCAGCTTTTAAGTGGCCATGAGTACCTAAAATTAAGTTAATTCCTTTTACAGCACGAGCCATAGCAAAATCTTCAGCCAAATATTGATGTCCAGCAGCAATAACAATATCAACTTTTTCTTTTTCTCTTAAAGTCTTAACTATTTCTTCTACACGTTTGAGTTTTTCATCTCCTGTAATCCAATGAGTATTAGGTGGTAACAAATCAGTTTTTACAAGGCTAGGAAAATCATTTCCTGCTACAGCAAAAACACCTATTTTTACTCCTGCACGCTCATAAATTTGATATTCAGGTAAAAAGCTTTTGCCACTGTCTTTAAATACCAAACCACTACTAATTACAGGGTAGGTAGCACGGTTAACACAATCATTAAAGACCGTTGCTCCATAATCAAACTCATGATTACCTAGTGCCATACCATCTAAAATACCATTAAACCAACTCCATTCTGTACAAGTATAAGCATCTGACCAAATAGGATTATTTAAGTTAATTGTGTCACCACCACTTAAGACCAACACATTACTAGAACGTTTTTTAGCTTCTCTAAGTAGACCAATAACACGAGCAATTCCACCTCTACTATAATCGCCTTCAGCATAACTAGGTAGTGAGTGACTATGGTAATCACTCATATGATAAATTTCTATAGTTGTAATATTGGTTTTAGCTGCTTGGCTAATTGGCAAGTAATTAGTCAAAGTGAAAATACATATAATAGAAAATAAAAAAAACAATCTTAAGCGATATTTCATAGTAATAACCTATTTGTTTTAATAAATTTTAGGGATTAACTTAAATAAGCATTAACTTAAACGAATTTATTTTTTATCACAACACCCTTAAGTGTTTCTAGCTTTCCGACAAGCAGACTTTCTTCATAAGATTAATTGGGCTTAAAATCAACCTTTAAATTTCATTTTAAGGACTGGAATATTAAATGTCTCGATTTAAGGATTTGTTAGAAGACGATCATGCTCATGTCTTTGATGGGGCAATGGGTACAATGCTTTATGCAAAAGGAGTTTATATCAACCGTTGTTTTGATGAACTCAATATTTCTAACCCTAAAATGGTTTTAGATGTGCATAAAGAATATATTAAAGCTGGTGCAGAAATTATTGAGACTAATTCTTTTGGAGCAAATTACCTTAAGCTTACAAAACATGGACTAGAAGATAAAGCCTTTGAAATTAACCGAGAAGCTGCCAAAATTGCTCGAGAAGCTGCTGGAGATAAGGTTTGTGTTGCTGGGGCTATGGGGCCTTTAGGTATACGTATTGAACCTTATGGGCCTACTTCTAGAGATGAAGCAAAAGAAATTTTTAAGAAACAAGCTATAGCCCTATTAGATCCGCCTAATGCTATAGATTGTTTTATTCTAGAAACATTTAGTGACTTAAGTGAAATTAATCAAGCCATTCGTGCAATTAAAGAACTTTGTGATTTGCCAATTATTGCTCAAATGACTATTCAAACCTTTGGTAAAACCGCTTTTGGTACTGCTCCAGAAACATTTACTACACAACTAGATGCCTGGGGTGTTGATGTAATAGGGATAAATTGTAATGTAGGGCCACAAGCTAGCCTAGATGCTATTCAAATAATGTCTGCTGTAACAGAACGTAAGCTATCTGTTCAACCTAATGCAGGGCTTCCCCGTGAAGTTGATGGACGCAAGATGTATATGTGTTCACCAGAGTATATGGCTAAATATGCAAAAAGATTTATTCAATCAGGAGTTAAATTTATTGGTGGTTGTTGTGGAACTACACCAGAACATATTAAGTTGATTTCTAATGCTGTTAAAGCCTCTTCTCCTCAACGTGTTTCTGTGTCTGTTTCTACGCCAAAAGAACAAACCCCTAAAGTAGAAGTTGTTCCTGTAGCTGAAAGGTCTAATTTTGCTCGCAAAATTACTAGTGGAGAATTTGTTACATCAGTTGAAATAGTTCCAGCAAAAGGTTGTGATGCCGTTAAAATGCTAGAAAGTGTTAAAGAGTTAAGAAATGCAGGAGTTGATGCTGTTAATATTCCTGATGGCCCTCGTGCTCAAAGTCGTATGGGTGCGCTTACCACAGCCATTTTAATTCAGCAAAAAGTTAGTGGGATTGAACCTGTAGTACATTATTGCTGTCGAGATCGTAATCTTTTAGGAATGATGTCAGATCTGCTTGGTGCAGCAGCTTTAGGAATTAATAACCTATTAATCATTACTGGTGATCCACCAAAAATGGGGCCATATCCTGAAGCTACAGCAGTTTTTGATGTTGATTCTATTGGGTTAACAAACATGGTTACTAGCTTAAACCATGGTTTAGATATTGGTAGTAATCCTATAGGTAAACCAACATCTTTCTTTATTGGTGTAGGGGTTAACCCTTGTGCTGTAGACATTGATACAGAAATTCGTCGTTTTGAATGGAAAGTAGAAGCAGGTGCACAATTTGCTGTTACACAACCAATTTTTGATGTAGATCAATTTTTTACTTTCTTAAAAAGAATTGAACATTGCCAAATCCCAATTATTGTTGGGATTTGGCCTTTAGTTTCCTATCGTAATGCTGAATTTTTAAGTAATGAAGTGCCAGGAATTAGTGTTCCAGCTAACATACTAGAAAGAATGCGTAATGCTGATGGACAGGAAGCTGCTAGACAAGAAGGTTTAGCTATTGCTCGTGAAATGTTAAAAGAAGTAAAACATGCAGTTAAAGGAGTACAAGTTAGTGCGCCTTTTGGTAAAGTCTCTTACGCTTTAGATGTTTTTAGTGTTTTAAAATAGTTTTTTAGAGAATTAAGAAGAGATTTTGTTTTATTTGGATTTTTCCTTATTTTGCTAGAGATGAATGGTTGTTTTAAGAGACTGAAATATAGTATAAATAGAGGCATCTTTTTTGCGTTTCCTACAACCTGCATTTGCCCTGTTATGCGGAAACAGTTTTAAACACACAGATTGTACAGAGAATGTTAAACATTCGCAGCAAGCGGGTGTTTTGGAGGGCTTCCGTGAGAGTCTTAAAACAGTTTTTGGTATTAACCTTTATTCTTTCTATTGCTACATTTTTTGCTGCTACTTATGGTGTAGCTGCATTCCAAAAGGGAAAACCTGCAGCAAAACCTGCTGTTGGGGCAAAACCTGCTGCAAGTCCAGCGCCTGTTGCTGATCCAACTGCAAAAGTACCTTTTTCTGGCAAGTATGATACAAAGTATAATCACTTAACTATTTCTGATCCAAGTAAACCTCGTAAAGCACATGATGTTTTATTAGAAGCAGCTAACTGCGAAAAATGTCATACAAAAGTAGACAATAGACCAGAAAATATAACACCTTATCATGATGCTTGTATTCAATGTCACACTAACCAATTTACTGATACTAAATTGGAACTATGTATTGGTTGTCACACCAAACCTTATATACCTGCTACTAAGGAAGGGGAAGAACCTAAAAATCCAGTAGTACTACCTTTTAGTCCTGTATTAAAGCAATTTGGTATGGAATTCTCTCACTTTTCACATAGTACTCGTCCTAATTATAAATGTGAGGATTGTCACTCTACTCCAGCAGATGGTAAAACAGTACGTTCTTCAATGCCTAAACATAAAGAATGTTACACTTGCCATACATTTGAAAATAAACCTGCTAAGGGTGGTTGTTATGAATGCCACACTATAGGTGCAGGCGCAGAAAAATACCGTACTCGTGGACAAATTGATTTTGCTTATAAATACTTTAAGTTTAATCATGGTAAACATTTAGTTGTAGGTAGACAATGCGCTGAATGTCATGATGTTAATGCATCTGATGCTAGTAAAGATAAAACAGATATATCTCGTATTACTTTAGTACTATCTAAGGATATTAATAAAGTACATAAGTCCACTTGCTTTAAGTGCCATGATAAAACAGGAAATGAAAATACTGGCGCTCCAAAATGCCAAGTATGCCATGCTTTACAGCCAGGAGAACTTGTTAATAACCCTCCAGCAGCTTACTTTAAGCGTGCAGACTAGCCTTTAGTTTATAAGTTTAATAAAGAAAAAGCCCAATGCTAAAACATTGGGCTTTGTTATTTTAAATACAATTGTTATATCAATTTTTAATAACTCTTCTACCAACTATTTGCCAATTTCTATCTAAAATAAACTGAACTGCCTTAGCATAAAGTTTATGCTCTTCTACTAGTATTCTACTAGCTAGAGTTTGTGCATTATCCTCATCAACTATTGGAACCACTGATTGAGCGATAATAGCGCCACTATCACAACCTTCATCAACAAAATGCACTGTACAGCCTGAATACTTTACTCCATAGTCTAAGGCTTGTTGTTGGACATCTAAGCCAGGAAAAGCAGGAAGTAGTGATGGATGGATATTTAAGATTTGTTGGGGAAAGGTTTGGACAAATTCAGGAGAAAGTAAACGCATATAACCTGCTAAACATATTAAAGCAGGATTATGCCATTTAAGTTCTGCTATTAAGAGCTTTTCATGCTCTTGGCGAGAAAGACCTCGACTAGGCATAATAACTGAAGTGTAGCCACGTGATTTTGCTAACTGAATACCTTGAGCATCAGCGCGGTTACTAATAACTACTGCAATTTGAGCATTTAATTCCCCTGATTCAATAGCATCCATCAAGGCTTGCATATTTGAACCACGACCAGAAATTAAAATAGCGATTTTACGATTTTGTTCCATTGGTTTATTATTTTATAAGTCATCTAAAGAAAAATTAGGGTCTTTTTGGCATTTATATAATGCTCGACCAATAATCCCACCTATTACTAAGTTTATATAAAGTAAAGGGATACCAATAACCATTAAGTGTGGTATTGAGCCAGATATAACAGCAATTCGCTCTCTATTTAGAAAAACAATTCCTAGTGTAACTAAAGCTATAACTAGATACATTAGAAAAGTTTTTAGATAAATATCTTTCATACGAATAATAATTTTTATTCCTATTATTGGATTTAGTATAGATAGGCCATTTTTAGTTACATGTGCTATTAATAAAGTTAAAGGATAATAAATTATTGCCCAAATAATCGCAATCACTGCTCCTAAGCTAAGTTTAGGTAGAAATAGGCTTGAGAAATTAGAAAAAATTACCCAAGCATCTTTAGCTTTTACTAAATAAGTAGTTTGTATAGCAAAATAAGGAGACATACAAGTTAGAAAAATAGTAATAGCTGCTATTAATTGGGTAGAAAAATTTTTATTCATTTCTGTTATATCAAATGTATAAAGATTTGATGTTTTTAACCCTTCACTTTCTGCTTGTGCTATTACTTGGCTAACAAGGGCAAATATAAAAACAATGGATACTATAGGGCCAATAAGAATATATATACTAGGCAGTAAACTAATACCAATAACTACTCCATAAACTAGTAGAGATAAAAATTCTTGTAATGGATAACGAAGTGCTAATTTAAGGTCTGCTAACCCAAAAGGCTGTGCCTGGTCTTGATGTCTGTGTATTTGCTTAGTAATTTCTAAGTAAGAATGGCAAAACACCTGACAGTTAGGACAAATATTAGTGTTATTAACAGTAGGAAGACAGTTATTACAAAAACCTTTTAGACAATTAAAACAAAACTTTTGAGGAGTTAACTCTGGATGTTGATAACATTTTGAGGATAAAACTTTTTCTGTTACTTGTGCTTTAGCAATTTGCGATGAAATATCATTAACTGGATTAACTAGAACATTTATTTGATTAACATCTGTTTCAGTAGTAGCTTTAACTGATGAAAAGGCTTCTCGTAAAACAGGAACTTTTATTGCTTCTAACCAAGTAAGATTAGCTTTTTTTACCTTATCTGTAGCTTGTAGGCGGCCTTCTTTAATCCACTCTTTTAATGTACTAAGGTCAGCTTCATATATTTCTTCTTCAATTTGTACTTGCCAAAAATCATTATTAGAGTTATTTGAATTTTCCATAAAGATTTATTTTATAAGAAAATAATGAGCTAACTTTTAAGCTTATATCATAAATCTAGATAAACTATCTAGATATAAAAAACTACATGTTTTGAGGCTTTTTAAACCCGCCTGTAATAGTTTCCATTAGTTCTGCAATTTCTAATAAACGCCAATCTTGCCACCGTTTACCATGAATTTGTATTCCAATAGGTAACCCTTGTAAGGAAAAAGCTATTGGGATTACTACAATAGGGTTAGCTAGAATAGCTGTTGGACAGTTAAAAGGAGAAAAAATATCTGAATAGGGTAAGGTTTTATCATCTACAGGTACTACTGCCCCTGTTTTACAATGCTTAAATGCTGGGGTTGCACCTACAGGAGTGATCCAAATATCATAACTAGAAAAAAACTCATTAGCTGATTGAATTAAACTATCTCGCTTTTCTAAAGCAAACATTAAATCACGTCTAGAACTATTAATCCCTTTAATCAAAGTATTTGTAAACTTAGACCTAGAAAATTTACTAAGTAGCCAAAGTTTAGGTAATAGCTTAGGGATAAACCTAGGTAATGATGCTCTAAAGTCTCCTGCTCCACAAATAATTCCCCAAATCTCTTGCATATAATCTACATCAAAATTTTTTGGTTGTGCTTCTTTAAGCTCACATCCTGCACTATTTAATTGTCCTAAAAAATCATCAAAAGCTTTTTTGGTATCTTTACAGGTAGGGGTATTGCCTAGGGTAGTACTATAGGCAATTCTTAACCCTTTTAGTGTAGTTACTGGAGGAGTATTTTTTAATTCTACAGGAGCAATAGACCAATTATTAGGATCTGAACCCCATAAAAGCGGGTAAATAAACTTAAGGTCTTCAACAGTACGAGCCATTGGGCCACAAGTAACCATATGACGGCCTAGTTTAGGCTGATCAGGTAATTTAAAATGCCCAAAGTCTGATAAAGCTTGTTCAGTAGGGCGTATAGTTGTAATTCCACAACAATGTGCTGGCACACGCAAGGAGCCAGCAATATCGCTACCTAGGCAAATAGGAGTAAATCCTGATGCTAGGGCAGCGGCTGAGCCACCAGAACTACCACCAACAATATGATCTAAGTTATAAGGGTTACTAGTACGACCAAAAAGAGCCTTATTAATTTGCCAATCAAAAGAAAAGTCTGGTAGGTTAGTTTTACCTAATAGGATTGCTCCAGCATCTTTAATCCTGGCAACTAGAGTTGCATCAAAGTCAGGTACATAATTTTTATGGAGTGGGTTACCAAAAGAGGAGCATAGATTTTTAGTAGCATAAGAATCTTTAACTGTAAATGGCACACCATGGAGTGGCCCCCAGATTTCATTATTTGCTAAAGCTTGGTCTGCTGCTTTGGCTTTTTGTCTTGCTTGCTCTTCATCTAAAAGAATTATGGCATTTATTTTAGTATTATACTTAGCAATTTGTTTAAGATGAATTTCTAATACTTCTATAGCAGAAATTTTACGTTCAAGAATAAGGTTAGCAATTTTAGATAGAGAAAAATAAACTAACCCTTCCATTTATTAATTAACTCCATCTAAGTCTGACCAATCTGCTACAAGGCGTGCTTTAGAACGTTCTACTTTAGCCGCAGCATAAACATTATGTTCGCTACGAGCAATTTTTTTCTGTGCATATAAGCCTTCTAGGAAAAATTCAGATGCAGAAACTACCAAGCTAGGGTGGCTAGTGTTAAGAGCACGATTATTTTTTATTACAGAAAATAGACCATTAATAGACTTAAGTGTAACTAAGTAATCATCATCTTTAATTGTGTCAGAGGCTTGTATTGTACCTCCTAGGTTAAACCATTCTACTACAGGAGCAATAGCAGCATTAGTAAAGTAACGCATAAAAGTTTGTCCTACTGCACGTTTAATTAAATCATAGGCAATACGGTCTGCTCCTAGTTGCTCACCTTCATACTCAAGCTCTAATTTTCCAGTAATAGTAGGTAAAGAAGCGTAAATATCGCTAATTCTTGGGACGATTAAGTCACTATTATTAACTAACATACGGCGCTCAGCATTACTTACTACACTTTCTAATGTGCTAATAGGAAGTCTTTGACTTACTCCTGAGCGTTTATCAATACGACTATCTTCACGGGCAATAAACGCAATTTGTTCAACTATTTCTAAAATATAAGAAGGAAGTTCTAAATTACTTTGAGAAAAACGGTTAATCCAAGCCTCTTGTTTTGTAATACTAATGCCTGCTTCTACAGTTTTTGGATAGTGAGTGTGAATTTCTGCTCCAATACGATCTTTTAAGGGAGTAATTATTTTGCCACGGGCTGTATAATCTTCTGGATTAGCGGAAAACACTAGCATTAAATCTAAAGGCAAGCGAATAGGATAGCCTTTAATTTGGATATCGCCTTCTTGCATTATATTAAATAACCCTACTTGGATTTTACCAGCTAAATCAGGTAGTTCATTAATAGCAAAAATTCCTCGGTTAGCACGAGGTAATAACCCATAGTGAATGGTAAGTTCGTCAGATAATAAATAACCACTACGAGCAGCTTTGATTGGATCAACATCGCCTATTATGTCTGCAATAGTTACATCAGGAGTAGCAAGTTTTTCTACATAACGTCTATCACGATGAGTAAAACTAATAGGGGTATTATCGCCTAATTCATTTATTTGAGTTCGACAAGAGCGGCATAGAGGTGAATAGGGGTTATCATTGATTTCACAGCCAGTAATTACAGGTAAATATTCATCTAGTAAACTAACCAAACTACGCAAAATACGGCTTTTAGCTTGTCCACGTAGTCCCAGTAAAATAAAGTTATGTCGAGATAAAATAGCATTAATTAATTGAGGAACAGCAGAATCTTCATAACCAATAACACCAGGAAAAAGAGTTTCATTACTTTTTATTTTGCGGATTAAATTCTCACGCATTTCTGTTTTAACAGATCTATTATGATATTTTTCTTGGTTAAATTCACTAGTCTTAAGTTCTTTAAGTGTAGAAGGAAATGACATTGTTGCCCCTAGTAATGTTTGTAATATGTATTGGATAAAAATAAAAAGGCGACCTTTTTTAACAGGCCGCCTTTTATTTTAACATAAGAAAAAATTTTGTCTCTTAAGCAGTAGCAGGATTATCACCAGCAACAGGTAAGATAGGTCTTAATACAGAAGGTTTTTGTTCTCCTTGAGACTTATCATCTTTGTTATTGGTAGAAGAAGTCGGACTTGATTCTTCTAAAGGTAGTCCAGCAATAACTCTACGGATTTGAATAGCGTCGAGAGATTCATGCTCAAGTAATGCTTCTGCTAAACGTACTAGAGCTTCTTTATTTTCTTGGATAATTTGTTTAGCACGATTGAATTGTTCAAGAATTATACGTTTAACTTCTTGATCAATTTTAATTGCAGTTTCTTCACTATAGTCTTGATGACGAGATATATCACGGCCTAAGAAGATTTGTTCTTCTTTTTTACCAAAGGTTAGTGGCCCAAGTTCAGACATACCAAATTCACAGACCATTTTACGAGATAACTCTGTTGCTCTCTCAATATCATTGGAAGCGCCAGTAGTATTGTGATTAAGGAATACTTCTTCAGCAATACGACCACCCATTAAAATAGCAATTTGTCCTTCAAGATATTCTCTAGTATGAGTATAGCGATCGGCTTCAGGTAATTGTTGAGTAAGCCCAAGAGCCATTCCACGAGGGATAATTGTTACTTTATGGACAGGATCAGCATTAGGAACTTTAATTCCTACTAAAGCATGTCCGGCTTCATGATAAGCAGTGTTACGTTTTTCTTCATTGCTAATTACAATTGAACGTCGTTCACTACCCATTAACACCTTATCTTTAGCGGCTTCAAAGTCAGACATTGCTACAACTTTACGGTTATAGCGAGCAGCATTAAGAGCAGCTTCATTAACAAGGTTTGCTAGATCTGCACCTGTAAAACCTGGTGTACCACGAGCAATAACAGAAATATCTACATCATCACCAAGAGGAATTTTTCTAGTATGAACAGAAAGAATTCCATCACGTCCTTTAACATCTGGACGGTTGACTACTACACGACGATCAAAACGCCCTGGTCTAAGTAAAGCAGGATCAAGGACATCAGGACGGTTAGTAGAAGCAATTAAAATTACACCATCATTTGATTCAAACCCATCCATTTCTACTAAGAGTTGGTTAAGGGTTTGTTCACGTTCATCATGACCACCGCCAAGGCCAGCGCCACGATGACGGCCTACAGCATCAATTTCATCAATAAAAATTATACAAGGAGCATTTCTTTTTCCTTGTTCAAAAAGATCTCTTACTCTAGAAGCTCCAACACCAACAAACATTTCCACAAAATCCGACCCAGAAATTGAAAAGAAAGGAACATTTGCTTCGCCAGCAATAGCGCGAGCTAATAAGGTTTTACCTGTTCCTGGAGGCCCCATTAGTAAAACGCCTTTAGGGATACGACCACCAAGTTTTTGGAATTTTTGAGGTTCTTTAAGAAATTCAATGATTTCTTGTAATTCTTCTTTAGCTTCTTCTACCCCAGCGACATCTTTGAAAGTTACACGTTTGTTTTGATTTGAAAGGAGTTTTGCACGGCTCTTACCAAAAGACAGTGCTTTATTGCCGCCAGATTGCATCTGTCTCATCATAAAGATCCAAAAACAGATGATTAAAAATAAGGGTGAGAAACTAATTAACATTGTTAGCCAAGCCCCGCTAGATGAGGACTTAAACTCAACGGAAACATTTTTCTCTTGCATTTGCTTAACCAAGTCTTTTTGTAGTTCTTGATTAAACATCTCTACTTTAAATTTAGCGTTTTCTTTACTATATTGGCCAACAATAGAAGTTTCATCAAATGTTGCTTCTTTGATTTCTCCTTTGGCAATTTTTTCTGATAAAGCAGTATAGGAAAGCTTATCTTCCCTAACACCAGTTTTACCACTAAGAACAACGTAAAGAAGAACAGCACCACCAAGAATAAATAACCATAAAAGGATTTGTCGTACTGTGGAGTTCAAAGCTTACTTACCTCCGAAAGTCACAATTTTAATTGCTTAGCTAAAACTATTTAATTTTAGCTTATAGTCTAATAACAATAACTAATATCTTAAGTAATAGATTTTGGATTGAGCCTTAAAGGTTGTATTAACATCTTTGCTCCCTATAAGTTTCAACCGCAAAACAATCCCTAGTTTATCACTTTGCGTTTATGATTGCAAAGTGGCTAGATTTTGAGTTAGCAGCAAACTCTGCTGCTACTGGTAAACAGGGCGACCAAACAATCTCATTATTAACTGTTGTAACAATTGGCCAAAAATTACGCGCACTTAAAGCAATACGCGCTTCTAACATTAAACGCTTAAGCTTTTCATCCTTTTGATGACCAATTGGCTGGTATTTATCACCTGGCAAGCGAAAACGTACTTTTAAGCTTTCTCCTGTTTTGTCTAAATCCAAAAAAGAAAACATTCCTTTAGGGTAACTACTAGCTTCTATTTTACTTACTCTTTGATAAGAAAGAGTAAAGAGCTTTCCCTTCCAATAGCCATTTAATAAAAGATCAAAAACTTCAGTCTGATTGTTATTAGTGCTATTGAGAGTATTAGTAGCTGGCCTAATAATAATGTGATCAAACTCACGGGCTACTTCTAGGTTATTAGGTAACACTATTTTCTTACCGCTTTTTCCTGTTATTAATAAACTATCAATAGAAAAAATATGTTTGGCTGTTAACCCAGAGACTTTCCCATTTATAAGCTCAATACTATCTCTTAGTTTTTGATGTCGCATAACAGAGGGTAAAGCTTTTAAGCTATCAAGAGAAAACCTTATCTCATTATTAATAACCTGATTTTCTGAAGTATCTATAACAATTTCTTGCCAGTCTTTTAACATATCTACTGAGCGGACAATCGCTTCTATTGCTTTAGGGTTTATTTCTAGCATCCTAGGTAACACCTCTAGGCGTATTTTATTACGAGTTAGTTTAGTAGAAAAATTTGAACTATCTATACAAGCAGTAATATTTTTTTCTTTTAGATAATTTTCAATCTCACTACGTTTGGTGTTAAGTAAAGGTCGTACAATAGGGATAGAGTAATTTTTAGTAGGGTTTTTAGAATGATTATTAATAGAGTAATTTTCAGTAGAGGTTTCCAGTATATGATTCATTTTTAATATAGGTTTTATTGCACTTAACCCTGTAACTCCAGATCCACGAATAAGGCGCATTAAAAAGGTTTCAGCTTGATCATTCATATTATGGGCTGTAACAATAGATGTTGCATCAATTTTTTTAGCTATTTCTTGTAAAAAGTTATATCGTATTTTTCGGGCAGTTGCTTCTAAATTAGCTCCTTTAGCTAATTCTCCCACATCAATTTGATTAACTGTTAATTCTAAATTAAACCTTGTGGCAAAGTTACGAACAAATAATTCATCTTGTTCCGATTCTTTTCCTCTTAATTTATGGTTAAGATGAGCTAAATGGAGCCTAAGTTCTGGGCAAATGTTGGCTTGAATCTCTTTTAATAACATAGTTAATGTTATTGAGTCAGCACCGCCAGAGAGCGCAATTAAAACATGTGCCTCTTTATTAAACATTTTATACTTAGTAATAAACTCCCAAACTTGAGTAAAAAGTGGTATTTTTTTCATAAATGGTTTAAGTAAAAACTACTTCTTATAGATATTATTATAAATGTTAATCAGCAAGCTATCAGCTTTTTTAAGATCGGCTAATAACATAGTATGTTATAATAGCCCAACCTGCTATATGTAGTGCTTCATAACCATGATCAAGTGAAGAGAATGTTTAAGTCATAACTAGTTTCTAAATGTATTAATGGGGAGTTTATGGCGGAAAAACAAGATAAAAAATGGGCAATACTAAAGTTTACTGATCCAAATGGCTCTGCAAGGAGCCTTAGCCTGTATAAATCTGTCTTTACCATTGGCCGTCTTGGTAATAATGACTTACAGCTAGATGACCCTTATGTCTCACGCCATCACGCAGAAATTATTTTTGATGGAGAAAATTACTCTTTTCGTGATAAAGGAAGCACATCAGGTAGTTTTGTTAATGGGAGTAAAGCTCAAGAAACACCCCTTAAGTCAGGAGATAAAGTTAACTTAGGTAGGCGTAATGGAATAGAGTTACAATTTGAATGGACAGGGCAAAAGGCCACTACAAATACAATTACTGAAATAAAACCCCAAGAAGAAGATGCCCCACATGTGATGAGTGTTATTGATCATCGTCAAACTCGTTACCTTAATACCTCCCTAATTCAACAACAAAA
>Ga0075163_10001682_pt1 | contig 29824 bp, 24 predicted proteins | sample JI1023141ADNA_FD_71478 | JGI IMG/M metagenome (GOLD analysis project Ga0075163, IMG submission 71478) | Wastewater effluent complex algal communities from Wisconsin, to seasonally profile nutrient transformation and Carbon sequestration -... | ecosystem: Engineered > WWTP > Effluent > Algae...
TTAGATTTAAATTTAGAAAGAGAACATCTAAATGGTGATGCGTGGGCGAGATTCTATTTACGATTTTTAGAAGTGAAAAATTCAATTGCCTGGCTTGAAAAAATTCTTCCCGAGCTTGATATCTCTAAAGCGGGTAAGGGTGAATTGCTTGTGCAAAAGGTAAAAAAATTTAAACCTGGAATTTACTTTCAAAGTGTAGAAGGGTGGAGAGGAGCAGTTCTTGTTGCGCTAGACATTAACACGAAAGGTCAAATCGTAGAAGCATATATCAGGGATCCTTCTGTTTTAAATTGGCACGCTTTGGAATTGGCTGTGAGAGGAGAGTTAATTGGTGATTTTCCGCTCAATAATAAATCATTTAATTTAAGTTATGTGGGGTTTGATCTATAATGGGAATCTATGAAATAAAAAATTTATTTAAAAAACATACAACGATGGACTTTGACAAAGCATCGCCGGTAAATCAAAATGCCAGAGGCATACCTGTTCCATCTAAAGCGGCAACGGTTGGTTCGTGTAAGAATTGTAAAGTCTGCGAGACTAATTGCCCAACCAAAGCAATTGATGTTAAATCAGATGTAGAAATTAAATTTGACTACGGAGCCTGTCTTCAGTGTGGAATTTGTGTAAATATATGTCCTTCACAAAAGTTAGAAAATTCTGGACTTGTGTATGTGTTTGCCTTTAACCGCGAAGAAATTAAAATTTCTTATGTGAAAGGAGATTTTGTTCCGAAAGAATTTCCTACACCTGAAAACGTTGGCGTTTTTCAAAAGTTAACAAAGAAAAGGGGTTTCAACTATCGCGAAGTAGCCGCTGCCGGAAATAATACCGTTGAATGGGAATTAGGCGCTAGCTTTAACAACTTCTTTGACTCAGAAGGACAAATGGTTCGAAGTGTTGCTTCTCCAAAACATGCAGACGCAGTTTTATTTTCGGGTCCTGTAAGTGAAAACATGGCGGGTCCTTTGCAGACAGCCTGGGATTGTATGCCAGAGCCAAAAGCATTAATCGCAGCGGGCACGGAAGCAATATCGGGCGGACTATTTCCGATGGGAAAAAGACCCAAAGAGCCTGATTTATTTATTGGAGGAGATCCTCCTAGACCGGACGTTATGCTAAATGCTTTTCGTTTTTTAATGGGGCAATTTAAGTATGCGTTTCAATTTGCGCTAAAAGATCGAATTGCAAAGCTAAGGGAAACTAAATAGGAGAGTTTATGGATAACAAGAATATACCGCTAGATGGTATTGCTGGGTTAAAAGAAAATTGGAAGACAGATATTGTATCTGGATTTATCATTTTTTTAATCGCTTTACCTCTTTGTATTGGGATTGCACTGGCTTCCGGCGCTCCACCAATGGCAGGTCTTTTTGCAGGTATTGTAGGTGGGATAGTTGGTTCGTTACTCGGCGGCTCTTATGTAACTATCAATGGACCGGCTGCTGGACTTATCGCAGTAGTGGTTAATTCCATTAATGTGCTCGGTGGTGGTGATGCTCAGTTAGGGTTTGAGTTGACCTTAGCCGCTATTGTACTTGCAGGGCTACTTCAGATTATCCTTGGTTTATTAAAGGCTGGAAATTTGAATGTCTATTTTCCAGGTTCTGTCATTCATGGAATGATGGCAGCTATTGGAATCATAATTATTTCTAAACAGATTCATGTAATGCTTGGTGTTACTCCTCAGGCAAAGTCAATCATGGGTCTACTTGCCGAAATTCCTTCGAGTGTAATGAAGTTAAACCCTCAAATAACCTTGATTGGAGTTGTTGGGATTATTATACTCATTGTTCTTCCAATGATTAAAGCAAATTGGGTAAAAAAAATTCCAGGTCCACTTGTGGTTGTGCTAGTCGGAATGGGGATTGGACTTTATTTTGATTTAGAAGAACAACATACTTTTACTTTTTTACAACAAACGTATGAGGTTGGTCCGAAAAATTTAGTTAACCTTCCAGCACATATTTCGGATGGTTTTACAAGTCCAAATTTTTCGAAAGTTTTTACATTAGATTTTTTCCTAATGATGATTACAATTATGCTTGTCGCAAGCATTGAATCTCTATTAACCGCTACCGCCATCGATAAATTGGATCCATTCAAAAGAAGTAGCAATATGGATAGAGAGTTAATTTCTAAAGGGGCTGGAAATTTTGTTTTGGGAATGATAGGCGGTTTACCCATAATAGCCGAAGTAGTGAGAAGTTCGGCTAACGTGAACAATGGTGCTAAAACGAGATGGTCAAATTTTTTTCATGGATTATTTCTAATGATTTTTATTGCGCTTTTTCCTGGAGTATTGCATGAAATACCTCTTACTGCGTTAGCCGCTATACTTATTATGGTTGGATTTAAACTTGCTTCTCCGAAGGAATTTATTCATACTTATAAAAAAGGAATCGATCAGTTTATTGTTTTTATAATTACAATTATTCTTACACTAATGGAAGATCTATTAGTTGGAGTTGCGGCTGGTATGGTGGTTCAAGTTCTTATATTGATTTATCATGGCTTGCCAGTTAAAAACATATTAAAGGCAGACTTTACAGTTCAATCAGAAGGTAAAAAGCATAGAATTACAATCAACAAAGCATTAGTTTTTTCCAACTACTTATTCATAAAAAATGCACTGTATAGTTTACCATTAGGAGAGCAGGTTACTATTGTCCTTTCTAATGTTACCGTCGTAGGACATGCGGTTCAAGTGTATTTAGCCGATTTTACTTTGTATTATGAAGGTAAAGGTGGAAAGGTTTATGTGGAAGGTCTTGAAGCGTTGACTCCTCTTTCAAATCATCCAAATGCAACAAGGAAGTTAGTGTCAAAAAAATAAATTGCTAAACTTCTTCACCGCCTTTGCAGTGAGTTTTTTAGGTTCAATTCCACTTGGATCTCTTAATCTCACTGCAATTCAAATTTACCTTCAATCTAATTTTAAATCTGTTGTTTACTTCTCCTTATCCGCAAGTCTAGTTGAATTTATTTATTCATATTTAGCAATCAAAGGGGAAATGTATATTTCAGAAAATGACTTTATTAATTCGTTTTTTTCGTATATTAGTATTTTAGTTTTCTTATTATTAGGATTTTCAAATTTAAGGTCTACGAATAATAATATAAAATTAGAAAAGATTTCTTATCAAAATTCATTTTTAAAAATTAATTATAATCAACCAATACGCAAAGGATTAATGCTAAGTGTTTTAAATCCACAGGCAATTCCTTTCTGGATTATTCTATCAAATTTTTTAAAGAAAGAAGGCCTTGTGCAATTTCAAAGTGTTGCGGATATTCTATATTACACTATGGGGGTTGCTTTCGGGACATTCTTTTGTTTACTCACACTGACTTTGTTTGTAGGTAAAATTCTAAAACAAAAGAACGTTCGAATGGTCTTTTTAAATAAATCCATTGGAGTTTTATTGATTGCAATGGGATTTATTCAGATTGGCAAAATTATAATGGAGCGTTAATTATAAATCCACTCCGAGATAACTCAAATTAAAAGATTTGTTATTTAGTGGAAAATCCCCAATTAACTCTCCTCTAACCGCAAGCTCGAGTGCATGCCAATTTAAAACGGATGGATCTCTCACATAGGATTGAAGAATTTTACCGTCAGCCGAAATATCTAATGCAACTAATACAGGACCCCGCCAGCCTTCTACAGAGGAAAAATAAAGCCCGGGCTTAAATTTCTTTTTCTTTAAAATTTGAAAGTCTCCTTTGGATTTTAATTCCAATGAAAGTTTGGGTAAAATACTGATTAGCCAATCAACACTATTTTTTAATTCTGCATAACGCAGATAAAATCTGGCCCATGCATCTCCAAGTAACTCTTCTTTGTATTCTTCTAGCCATAGAGTCATTCCCGTTTTTACATACAGTTCTTCAGATAAACGAAGATCCTGTGTTACACCAGTGCATCTTGCTGCCATTCCAACAAATCCATTTCGGTAGACCTGGTTTCGACTAATGGTTCCGCAGTCATGAAGTCTTTCCCGAATCGTCGAAGATTTTAAAGCTCTTAAAACTTGCTTTTCAACGCGACCAAATGCATTTTTTAAATTTTCTCCTAAGGCTATTAATTCAGTTTGAGAAAATTCTTTTTTAAGTTTTACTTCTCCGGGGAATATACAGGATTTTCCAAAACGAGAACCTGTCAGAGTTTCCATTAATCCAAGAGGGACTCCGCGATCTGTAGAGCAAACTCCAAGAAGAGGATAATATCCAATATCCCCTGCAATCGCTCCCATATCTGCAATATGGATTGCTACTCTTTCAATTTCTAAAAGAACAAGTCTTAGGAGTTTTGTTTCTTCTGGAACTTTAATTCCCGCAGCCTGTTCAAATACATTGGCAAAAGCTGTTGAATAAGAAATAGTTGAATCAGAAGCAATTGCTTCTGCAATCGGCATTGCTTCTAGCGGTGATCTTTTTTTAAGAAGATTATAAATTCCTCTTTTCTGATATCCCAGGCGAATATGTAAAAATTGAATCATTTCACCGGTTACATAAAACCGAAAATGACCTGGCTCAATGATGCCGGCATGAATAGGACCAACAACATGATAATAACTATTATTTCCAATTGGAAGCTTCATCCCTCTGTATTCTAAATTCTTTAGAGTCTTATCAGGATTAACCGCTACAGAAAGTTCTCTTTTGCGCTCTTCTTTTTTTAGATAGTCGGGATAAAGACTATAATCTTCAAGTTCACCACCTGATTTACCAAGACTGTGTCTGAGCATTGCTAAGGGGTATTCCGGATTCTCATAATTATCCTCTGGCATGAAATCTTTTAATACTTTCATTGTGACTGAAGTTGGATTCTGGGTAAATACATAGTATTCGCCAGTCCTGTTTAGTTTAAAGATTCCGGTGTTTGCGTTGTATTGGAGTGATTTAGACATTATCAAGCCCTCCCGTGGTGAACATATAAAATCCGTAAGCAGCTATTAAGATTGCGATTGCAAATAAAAATAAAGTCAATCCTATACGAATACGAATCATCTTATTATTTTCTGGTTTAAATCCCCTGGAATCAATATTCATAATAGGGAGAATTTTATAAAGTGTGATTGCAAAAAAGGTTATCCCAAGGCATGGAACTAACGTATACCAATAATAAGAATGTTTAACAGCCATTCTCATTGCCATCATATCGGATAGAAACATAGGCGAAATCGGAACTGCAAATGCCATAAATATTGATCCGAGGTAAATAAATTTTGACATTGGATGAAGACCTTCTTTGGGATTGATGTCATCTATGATTCTACTAGATAGGTCAAGTCTAAGGACTCCAAGGGATGCGAAGATTAATGCTTTTATTACTACAAGACTAGTAAGTGCTAAATAAAAAATTTCATCTGATGTATTAAGCCAAAGGAATACACCGATTGCCCCGTTATGAAACATCGCAATAAGAGAGGTTATTCGTCGTATGTCTCTTACCTGGTATAAGGTTAATATACTGTAAACCATTGTTGACACTCCCATAACAAGAAGGGCATCTTTGGAACTGAAGTGGGGAATTAGCATTAGCTCATCCATTTTTACAATGGGTCGAATCGCAATAGAAACGGATACGGGAATTAAGGAAGCAAATAAAGCGGATATCTGACTTGGACTTTCGGAGTATGTGTCGCTTACCCAATATTGATTTGGAAATAATCCCAATTTTGTGGAATATCCAAAGACAACCAGCCAAAGTCCGACTTCAATGATCGGATTTTGCTTCTCCTGAATATGTTCCATAATTATATCAATATTCATGGATACAACATTATGCACACCATAAGAGAGAATTACGAGTCCCAGAAATGCTATACCCATTCCGAATGAGTTTAGAAATAAAAACTTCCAGGCAACGTTAGTTGCTTTCTCATTTTGACTCATTGAAATAAGAAGAGCTCCGATGAGAGTGCAGGCTTCAATTAAAACCCACTGGGTTGCAAAATCAGTCATGAACCAGGAAATAATTAATACAAATGAAAATGCTACAATGAGTGGAGACCAGCGTTTTACATTTGCATCACTTTTCGTAAAAGCATAGTAAATACTAGAAAATAAATTTATAAAAATGATAAGGCTAATAGCTGTTAGTATGTAAAGATTCATTTTCTATCCTTCACTAAATTTTTATAGAAATCGGCGCGAGTTTGAAGTGAAACTGCAGCAACTATTACGAGAAGAGCATCTACGAACGCAATTAACTCTGTTCCGAAGGGAAGACCTTTGTTCAAAATAAGCGTTAGTAGGAATACTCCGTTTTCAAACATCACAAAACCAATAATTAGAACAACCCAATGTCTTCGAGCGACGAAAGTTAATATTCCCAAGTAAATTAATAACAATACATAAATTAATCCGACCTTATCTATTTGAACAGGGAGTTCTTTCATTGCATTGCTCATTTTTAGCACTGCAAATAGTCCAGGAACAAAAAGTAAAAGTGTTATAAAGTATCCAAATCTTGGTTTTGTATGCTCAATCAATTTTAATCTTTTTAAAGTCATAATTAGAATATAAGGAGTGAGAAAAGTTTTGAATGTGAGGATAAGAGTGATTAACATCCAAAAATGAAATTCAGTATATTCGTAGACTTGAAAAACAGATCCACAGAGTAAAAATCCCTGGACTGAAATTACAATGATTTGCCTCGATAATCGATTTTCTACAAGGATTATAATCCCGGTTAGAAGGAGTAATAAATAAATTAAATCAAATATCATATAAGTTTTACCAATGTTCCAAATACAATTAAGAATAAGAAAGTTAAACCGATAGTCTCCGGTATCCACGTCCATTTTCTGCGAGAACTAATTGCTTCCCAATAACCTATCACTGCGGCTAATAACAATGCGCCGCCAAAGGAAAGTAAATTCGTTAGGTAATGAGGAATTTCTAAACCGTATATGTCATGAGAATGCTCAAGCGCAAGCTTAGTAATGAAACTCATAAAAGAAGCAATTTTAATTTGATAACTTATTTCAAATAATGCCATCGATTTTCCGGATGCTTCTAAAAGCATTGCCTCATGAACCATTGTTAATTCTAAGTGAGTTCTTGGATCATCGAAAGGAGGTCTAGCCAATTCTGCAAGGATTGCTACTAAACTTACAGAAAGAAAAAGTGCGCCTAATACCAAACCAACCCAGGAAAATACCATCGACATTTTTGATTGCGCAACTATAATTAATAGAATGATGATTGGCTCTGTTGCGATGAATAATAAAATTTCTCTAGAAGTTCCAAGTCCTCCGAAAGAAGTTCCGGTTTCCATTGCGTAGCCGGTGAGTGCAATTCGTTGCATGCCTAAAAAAAACGGAATCATGATAAAGGGTGACCATTCAAAAACTACGATCGACCAAATCATCAAAGAAGAAAAAAGTGCAAAGATAGGACCGATTTCTCCAAAAATTCCTGAAAACGGTCCATCAATAGGAGTCTTTTTTAGTAAGCGGATAATATCATTTAGGTTCTGAAGTATGAGCGGCCCTTTTCTACCCTGCGCTCTTGCTCTAACTTTACGAATAATACCTCCGGTAAAAAGGGGAAGAGTAAAAAAAGTAAAAATCATAATGAATATTGTGAGTATGGTATAATTCATAAATTGACTCCAATTAAACTTTGGTAAGCGATTAAAATTCCAAGAGAGAATAATAATCCAACCGCAGATAAAAATAGATAAGTAGATAAATCACCTGATTCAAAAAACTTACTCCAAAATCGTCCCAGGTTTAAGACTTTTGTGATAAAGTTTAAGATTGAAGAGTCTATTCGTGATTCGCCGCTACCAAGCTGCAAGTATTTACCCATTGTTTCATACATTGGATCAGAAATAACCGAGCCTGGAATGGAAACTTCATGCCCTCTAAATTGACTTCCACAATCCCATAGTTCTCTAGTTTTGATTTTATGAGAAAACTTTGTGGTAAATACTATTATGCCAAAGACAATTACAAGTATAGATATGCCCGAGATTTGGTATATCCAGGAAATGAAATTTTCAGAGACATTCATTCTTATAAAATCATTTAGTAAAAATGGTAACCAGATTAGAATAGGGATGGCTAATATAAATAAGCCTATAGTGGAAAGTGCTTTGGATAAGTATGGAGAAGGTTTTACTTGGACTTCAGGAATATTTCTCGGAACTGATAACATAAGAGTCAAATAAAGTTTTAAATGAGCGGCACTTCCTACAACTAAACCAGTGCATATGAAAACTAATGCCGGCAAAATAAGAGTAGACGCTGAGAGTGGCAGGTCAATGACTACGGTTGTAAGATATAAAAAGGTTGATTCAGAAAGAAATCCAATTGTCCCAGGGATCATGGCAAAGCTCATACTTCCCATGCTCGACGCCAAAAAAGGAAGTCCGGAAATTCTTCCAATTCCTTTGCATTCGTCCGTGCTTGTAGAGCCTCCAAGTTTAGCAAGATATCCGAAAGACAAAAATTGATAGATTTTTGAAATAGAATGATGCGTTAGTGTAATATAAAACAGAATTAGAAAAGCAAATCCAAGCTGACTTAATACTGGGTTTTCATTTGTCATCCAATACTTTGCAAGTAAGAGGCTTAGCCATAAAAAATTGCTATTCTCAACTGTGCTATAAGCTAAGGTCTTCTTTAAATCAGAGTGAAAGAAAGAAGTTATTCCTCCTAAAAATATTCCAAGCCCGGAAAAAAATATTAAAAATTCAACGGGGCTAAATGTCGCAAGGCTTGGAGGACTAAAACGAAGAAAAAGGATGAAGGGGAGATTTATCATTAGCCCTGAATATGTAGCGGAGCCGTGCGCTGGCGGACCTGAATGAGCTTCAGGAAGCCATAGATGTAAGCCAGAGAATGCGGACTTTAATAGTAATGCTATTAGTAAAAAGTAGAATCCAGTTGTATCATTATCCGGTAAAAAAATCCAAACGCATAGTAATACCATTGAGATGCTGCTTGCTAAAAATAAGGCAACAATACTTCTGATTCCTTTTACAGTAAACGGTCCTCCAAGATAAATGAATATTGCGCCTACCGTTGAAATTTCCCAAAAAAAAAGGAGGAGAAAGTTTTTTCCGGCCAGATAGGAGCCGGATAAGCCAAAGAAGAAAATAAAATATCCAAAGAAAATTTTATTTAGATTTTTATGCTCATATCCGCGAACATAAAATAAAACTATATTTCCTAAAAAAGCTTGAAGTGTTAAACCAAAAAGTAGGGGGAAGTCAACACCGAGGAAATTTTTTTCTAAATAAAATCCGAAAGGTATTGGTAAAAAGAGAGATATTCCGACTATCGCGTGAATAATATTCATATAATTTTAAATCCTATAGAATCGTGAATTAAAAAAACTTATTATTAGAAAATTTATAATCATGTCTTTAATAGATATTATTATACCCCATGATTAAATTTCCGTTTAGTATTTCTATTCTTTTTTTAGAAAGAAAAAGTCGTAAGCATATTGAGATAGAAAATCAATTCAGATTCTGCTTATTTCGAAAGACATTGCGTTTAATTTAAATTATCCCCAAAAAAAACAAACAAAAATAGAATGTATGATTCGATTTAATATACTGAGGATTGGGTTAAAATTTAGAATTGTAACCAAAGCTAATGTAAAATAAATTTTGAACTATTTTTTGAGATTGGTATTCTGTTTTTATATAACTTTTTACAGAGTCTGCGGCATCCAATTGATCGATTGCAGAATAAACTGCTTCATTTTTTGCACCATACAATTTAGATGGATCCACTGTTTTACCGTCATATTGACTTCTGTTAGGCTGTGCTTGTGTTCCCTGCGAAACTGTATAATACCAGGAATCATTGTCATACATATAGAGATCAGGTCGAAAGACATGGTTGAGGCTAAAGAAGAAATCCGCAAAGAAAAATTTTAAGTTATTTGTTAAGTCATAGAATCCAGATTTTTGACTTATATTATCATTTTGATATTTATATCCAAGGTTTGACGCTGGTTGAATTCTAAAAAATTTTCCTTCAAAAAATGTATGAGAAACAGCAAAAGATAAATAATGACCGCCAGCAAAATTAGAATTAAAGTCAAAAGAGGATTGAGTATAAAAAGATACTGTAGGTTTAAGTGTTTCCTGTAAAAAGGGAAGTCCCCAAAAAATAAAATATTCATCCCAGGAATACTTTGAATTTTTATCAAGTTGATAATAAAACCAGATTCCCCATGTAATATCACCAAATTTTTTATTTTGAAAGTTGTAGGCAAATGTGGTGAAACCTCCATCGGTTCTTGCCATTCCATTTTTTTCTTTATGCTTTTTAATAGACCTTGGATCTACAAAGGAAACATCCGGATTCGTGCAATTGTTCGCACCATCCGATTGGCATTTTGCATTTACGATATTTTGTGATGGATCAAATAACAATCCAGAATTCATAATGTTGGTATTAGATGGATCTGCTTGAATTGAATCTAATTTTGAGAACAATGCATTTGGATCAATAGCAGGTGCTCCAGGACTTGCTTGAAATAATCTCATATCGGAATCTCTATCTTCTCTACCGACTAATGGTAAATTACCCCAAAATTCTAAGTATAAACCTTTTAAAGGAGCATTCAGTCTGATATTCGGCTGGTATGCCCAGTATTGGGTTGTTCCAGTATACGGAGTATTGTTTCTTCTGCTTAAGTATTCTCCTCCATAACTATTCCCTCTCCATATAAAGTCAGAAACTATTTCGTGGGTTAATTCAATGCTAACCTCATCATTTTCATCTGCGGGAGGTACAGGATGCGTGTGTATACTTTTTGATCCACCATTAGAAAGGTAGCTGGTTTTTTTTTCTTTTGAATCTGCAGTTTCTTTTCCTGAAAATTCGGAAAGTTTTTTTTCTTGCGCTTTTATTTGTTCATCTTGTTCTTTATTTTTTTCAGTAAGAGTTTCAATTTTTTTATAAAGTTCTTGGACTTTTTCCACTAACGCATTAAAGTTTTGCTTTGATTCTTGATTAATTGGTTCTACAATAACTTTTATTGGAGTATCTTCGTTTTTTTTATCTAGTGTTACTGATTTGACTTTTTCTATTGGTATAGTCTTGATTTTTCCTGAGTTGTCTTTGAATTTTATATTCTTTTTATTTCTTTCAATTTGAGTTCCTGTAATTTTTTTCCCATCTTTTAAAATTATATTATCTGGGTAAATTATAAAACTTATACCAAAAAGAATACAGAGGATAATAGCATTAAGCTTCAAATTCATTGCAAACCACCGTTTTTATTTTTTGTCTAAAGCTTGATTAGCAAGTTTATCTGCCTTTGTATTTTTCTCGCGAGGAACATGTTTAAACTCCAGGCTTAAAAAATCAGATTTAAAGCTATCTATTTGTTGCTTTATTTTCAAGAGTTCCGGATTTTTAGTTTTATATTCACCTTTCATTTGCTTAACAACTAATTCTGAATCTAGATGAACTAGAACTGATTTCTCTGAAAGCTCCCGACATTTTTGTAGAGCAAATAATAAAGCAGTCCATTCGGCAACGTTGTTTGTTTCTCTTCCAATCGCTTCAGAAATTGTAAAAACTGTATCTTGATTTTCCTTATCTCTAAAAGCAATTACCCCAATTGAAGCCGGACCGGGATTTCCGCGAGATGCACCGTCACAATAAATGTAAATCAAAACAGAGTATAAATAAAGGGTGAAATTGCCGAGCCCTGAGTCATTACAAGTAATACTGATAATAATACTAACAAGAAGATAATTGGTATTAGCCAAAACTTTTTTCTTTCCATTAAAAATTCAAAAAATTCTTTGATTAGTGATAACATAATTTCCTTTTTCTAAAAATGCCTTTCGTAGTGTTTGATGTTAAGTTCTTTTTTAGGTCTTTCATTCCAATATGTGGTGGCTTCTTTTTGGATATTTTTATCCAAAATATCTTTTCTAAAAATTCTTAATAGAATTGATATAGGCACAACGGTCAGAATAAAAACTAAAAGTAAAATTATTCTAGTATTTACTACCCCGAGAATATGTGCGAATTTCATCCAGCCTACATGAATTGGTGTAATCCATTTATAATTAATCACACGTATAAGTAAAAATGCTCCTGCTAAACTTGCAATTGCGTAGGAGATTTCTATCTTCTCTTTATAATAAAAGAAACCGGCTAGAGCGGCTAAGAATATTCCTCCACCTAAAGAGAAAGATTTTAATTCTTTTGTTTTTGTTTCTATTTCAGTCGAGTTCAAATTCGTTTTTCCAGTCATTGTCATTTTTTAATTCAGGTTGTTTTGTTTTATCTAGGATAAAATTTTCCACAACCAAATAATCCATATTAGTTCTCATAAAGCATCGATATGCATCTTCCGGTGTGCATACGATTGGCTCGCCTCTTACGTTAAAAGAAGTGTTTACTACAACGCTACAACCAGTAAGTTTTTTAAATTCAGAAATCAAATCATAATATACTGCATGATCTTCGCGGCTAACGGTTTGAATTCTTGCGGAATAATCAACGTGTGTGATTGACGGTAGAGTAGAGCGAGGAACATTTAATTTATCGATTCCAAAAAGTTTTTCTTGCTCGGAAGTCATTTTTATTCGAATAGATTCTTTAACAGGAGCTACGATTAACATGTAAGGTGAATCGCCATTATGCTCAAAGTATTTAGAGACGTCTTCCCGCAAAACAGATGGTGCAAAAGGGCGAAAGGATTCTCTGAATTTAATTTTTAAATTCATAATGGATTGCATATTTTGAGATCTTGGATCGCCGATAATCGATCTTGCGCCAAGGGCACGCGGACCAAATTCCATTCTGCCTTGAAACCATCCGACTACTTTTTCTTCAGACAGAACTTTAGCAGTTCGTTTTGCTACTTCTGATTTTGGAACTTTTTCATAAGGGATATTATTTGTTTTAAAATAATTTTCAATGTATTCTTCACTGTATTCAGGACCCAGGTAGGAAGCCTTTTGCATTTTTGCAAAATTAGTTCCCTTTCTAGGTGCATTGTTTACATGGTAGTGGGTAATGAGCGCAGCCCCTAATGCAGAACCTGCATCTCCACTTGCTGGCTGAATCCAAATGTCATCAAAAGGACCTTCTCTTAGAATTTTGCCATTAGCCACACAATTAAGTGCTACTCCACCGGAGAGGCAAAGATTTTTCATACCAGTAACTTTGTGAATATGTCTTGCCATTTTTAAAACTACAATTTCTACCACTTCTTGAATGGAACGGGCTAAGTCCATTTCTCTTTGCGATAATTTTGTTTCGGGTTTACGAGCTGGAGCACCAAAGAGTTGATCAAATTTTTTATTTGTCATCTTCTCGCCGCCAACATAATCAAAATATTCTAAATTAATTTTGTATGATCCATCTTCTTTTAGGTCTATGAGGTTATCGAGTATTAGCTGCACATACTTTGGCTCACCATAGGGAGCAAGCCCCATAACCTTATATTCACCTGAATTTACTTTAAAGCCGGTATAGTATGTAATCGCAGAGTAAAGAAGTCCGAGTGAATGAGGAAATTTTATATCGCTTAAAATTTCGATTCGATTGTCTTTGCCAACTCCAAAACTAGTTGTTGTCCATTCGCCGACTCCATCGACAGTAAGAAATGCAGCATCTAAAAAAGGAGAAGGAAAAAAAGCTGCAGCTGCATGGGACTCATGGTGCTCGGGAAAAATTAATTTTCCTTTGAATTCTTTTTTGCCTAGTTGTTTTTTAATTTCCTCACCGGCAAAAAGTTTTTGGCTCATCCAGATTGGAATTGCTTTCATAAAAGTTGGTAAACCTTTTGGAGCTGCACTTAAAGCGGATTCAATAATTCTTTCAAACTTTAAAAAAGGTTTATCATAAAAGGCAACATAGTCAAGTTCACTTACTTTAAGGTTGGCTGTCTGAAGACAGTATTCAATGGAGCGATTGGGAAAGTTAGCATCGTGTCGTTTTCTGGTAAATCGCTCTTCTTGTGCGGCTGCAATGATTTCGCCATTTTTTAAAATAGCGGCAGCACTATCGTGATAAAAACAAGATATCCCTAAAATATTCATACTTGGATAATATTTTAAATCCTACTCAATTTGTAAATTAGATAAGCAATAACTTTCAATTTTCTCGAACTTAAATAGTAACTTGTTTTGATAAAAGAATCTTCTTTTTGGATAGGTCGCAGGGAAAAAAATCATTGTAGCTAGAATATTCTCAGCTTTCTCAAAAGTTAAATCTTAACTACCCAGGAGTTGCCTGGAAATCTAAATTCTTGTAATAATTTCAATTCTTTACAAAGAAAAACAGGCTATTTTATATCTAAAAAAAGAGAAATACATTTGGATTAAAAAGAAATTATTCAATTCATCAAGAACTAATATTACCGGTTAATCTATGTGTGATTGTTTGCAGTAAATTTGTGTTATCCTCCAATATACTTGCGGTTTGTAGAATTTCTTTTGAGCGATTATGAATCGTTTGAATATTTTGTAAAATGTCTTTACTGAAACTGTTTTGCTCATCAGAGGTTAATTTTAATTTACCCGAAAAGTTCTGCATTTCTTTATTTTGTGTTAGAACTTCTTTGATTAGAATCATTTCCTTTTTTACTTTTTCATCCATTTCGTATAGCTCTGATACTATAAGCCGGATGCCTTGAACAATATCGTGAATGGAACTTACGACAGATTGAATTCGATTTGAGCCTTTTTGGGTAGCAGCATTCATCTCTTTCACAAGCTCTCCAATTTGATTTGCGTTTCTTCCAGCTAGGTCAGCTAATTTACTAACTTCGTCTGCCACAACTGCAAATCCTTTTCCCTGTTCTCCAGCTCTTGCAGCTTCGATTGCTGCGTTTAGTGCAAGTAAATTTGTCTGCTTTGCAATTCCATAAATAACTGAAACAATATGAGATACCCTTGAAGATATATCTTTAATATTCTCCATTTCCTGGACTGTATTTTTTAAATCAACTTCTCCAATTTCGGCTCTCTTTAATGCATCACTTCCTTTTAAGGAGATAATCTGATTTACCCGCTCTGCTTCGTTCATGGCAATATTTAATTCATTTAAGGAAATAGAATTCTTCTCAGAAACAGATTCCTGGTTGGATGTTAATAAAAGCATTTTGCTAGTAGTAGCATTAGACTTATCTATTATATTTGTAATTTCATACATGAGTTGAGACTGTTCGTTGTTTAATTCTTTATTGTTAATTACTACATTGTTTATGCTTTGAAACACTGAGTTTAATTCTTTTATTGCAAACTTTGTTTCTTCAATAATTTTAGTTAGATTCTCTGATTGTGCATTTGCACGATTTTTAGATTCGATTTGTTCTTCGACTAATTGTCTTACATATCGAGTGCATGTAGTGGTTGTAACTGCCATCGCCCATAAAAACATACTATTAACAATAATGAATGCTACATCAATTCCAATTCCAGTGCCCGGAGTTTTTTTTACAATGATAAAAAAAATAATAGAAAGTGATGTAAATAATAAGGAAGTGAGAATACCAACGATTAGGCTGAACCTTGGAGAAAAACGCAAACTGGCTCCAGCGATTAATAAGAAGTAAACACCATACAATGTAATGCTTCTAACTCCCCGGGCAATCTCATCTTTGGTGTCAAATCGTAAATATCCGCTGATAACAATTCCAAAACCAATTAGTTCAAATATGATTGCATAGTATTTCAAAGAGGGATTGTAATTTTCTCGTGATAGGTTGTATAAAGAGAAGGTAATGGAAAGGCTATAGATAAAAATCCCTATAATATAATTGCCTATGATCTTGGGAACTTCGTTTTGAACAATTACTCCGACAACAACACCGAGAGAAAAAATTGTAGTTAAAAAAAGCCTCAGGTAAATGGAAGCTTTTTCTCCTTTGCGTTCAAGAATATATTTTTCATTCATACTTATTTTTTTACACAACGAACTCTAACGTCAATGTCCTTATGGTAGTAATTTCCATAACCATCATTGATGTCAATATAATAGGCATAATCTGTATCTTTTGAATTTGATTTAGAAGTCCAGAAAACACAACAGGGCTCATGCAAAATATGATTTTTTAAATGCGCCATATCTCGAAGTTCCTCTGGAGTCGGAAGCCGCATACCTTTACTTTCACAGAGATCAACAGCATCTTCCCATTTCATAAGACCTTCAAAATTTCCCCAATTGACAGGACCAACAGAAATTATTTTTGTTTCGGTAAATTGATTGGTATCTTGCTTGGAATAAGATTCTTTTTTATAATAATTTTTTGTTTCTCCAGTTTTAATTCTGTAACGTGGATTTAAAATTTTTATTGCAGCTTCTTTAATGTAAAAATCAAAATCATTTTCGAAAAAAGAAATATCAACAATGGATTTTGTGTAGAAGTCTTTTGTTTTCGGATCCCGTTTTAGATTATTGAGTAATAATTTTATTTGTCCATTGTCTTTAAAAACTTTTCCATGAATCATTTCGTCTGCATCCCTTGCGTCTGAAATTTCGGAGAGAATTTCTTTTGTATCTTTTCCCTGTCTTTGAAAAATCTCAACTTGCTTAAGAAGTAAATCTAGATCAGATTGGGAAATAATGTTGTAATCCGCTGAGAACCTTTCCACTAAATGAGATTTTAATTTTGTTACAACGCTTTCCCTTATAGTTTCAGGGACATCCGGGTCTATGGATAAATTTGCAATATAGATTCTATTTTTCTCGTTTGGCGTTTCCGTATGCGAAAGCAAATAATTGGCATTAGCCTTAAAAAATAAAAACAAAATAATTACAAAGAAAGTTATTTTAAATTTTAGAAAATAATTTTGGCGAAGCATAAATACAGAATATGCATGAATGAAAAAAATTTCAACCTTTATTCAGATGATTGAGGATATTACCCATACAGAATTGGTTTGAATTAGGGTTATTACCTATAAAATTTTATTCGAAAAACAAGTAATAGCTCAAATAAGACAAAGTAAGTCTCCCGTCGAGTTAACTTATTGACGATTTATTCATTGATTAAGCTGTCTGAAAAATAAATTGAGAAAATGATTGATACTTTGCAAGGAAGAAAATTGGAAAATACCTACACCGAAGTCTTTAGATTGCAGAGTCTTTTTTTCTTGAAAGCATTGCAATTTCAAAAAACCTATCCACATGAACCATACCTATCGACTAATTTGTATATGCCTGATGATTTTGAGTAATATATACTCTTGCAACTTTTCTCAACAAAAACCAGAACCAATTGAAATTGAACCAGAAAGTCCAGTCGTTATCCCTGAAGCAAAGGAGGAAAAATGGGAAGAGGTTACAAGCATTATAAAGCCCGAGCCAAATTATAAATTAATAAGTGCAGTGGAAAAAATTAATTTTCACTTAGAGCCTAAATTTGGTTTAATAGAGCCGTTTAGAGATAAATTAGCATTTGTAAAATTTCAAGAAAAGAAAGAAGTCAAAGAAGGCTTTATTGATACAGAAGGTAAGCTCGTATTGCCGACTAATTATGATTATCCGAACTTTTCATTTCACTATGGCTTGGCGAAAGTAATTAAAAACAATAAGACTGGCTATATTGATAAGAATGGAAAGATTGTAATTCCATTGCAATTCCAAGATGCCGGAGATTTTGTCGATGTCATAACATGGTTCAAATCAAAAGGAAAATATGGATTTATAAATTTAGAAGGTAAAATTGTAGTTGAGCCAATCTATGATTTGGTTGAAAACTTTCAAGAAGGTCTTGCCTGCGTTAGCCAAAGAGGCAAATTTGGCTATATAGATGAAAAGGGGCAAATGATGATTTCCCTTATATATCAAGAAGCAAGTTCTTTTCGAGAAGGATTAGCTCCTGTAAAACAAAATGGAAAGTATTTTTTTATTAATCGATATGGCAAAAAAGCAATAAAGAGTAACTTTGATTTTGCAAACAATTTTTCAGAAGGACTAGCACGTGTTCGAATGGGTGAAAAATATGGCTATATAAATAAAAAAGGAGAGTGGATTGTAAAGCCTGAACTCGAGCAGATGTTTCATGATGCATTTTATTTTCGAGAAGGGAGAGCTGTCTTTGCAAAAGGGGATAAATACGGTTATCTTGATCGGTCAGGCAAGGTTGTAATTGAGGCTAAGTTTGATTTTGCGGATTCATTTTCAGAAGATCTCGCCGTTGTTGCTGTCAATAATAAAGTAGGTTATATCAATCGATATGGGGAGTATGTAGTGAAGCCTCAATTTGAGAACGGAGAAAGTTTTTCGGAAGGATTTGCTGCTGTTAAAAAAGGTGGATTATACGGGTTTATTCGTAAAGAGGACATTGCAAAAGAATTTATCATGAAATAAAGTTTCTCAGAAAGGGCTATATTATACCTGAAAAGAAAGTTTACCTGCTTTCGCTGAAATCATAAACTAGTTTCATCATGAGACCTGGATTTTTTGTGACAAACCGAATTACGTCTGCATGCTTTACTGAATATAGGGAAACTGAATCTTCATTTATATAAGTAAAATCGGAAGGTAAGCCTCTCTTGAGACGGAGCATTGAACCAACAAAATCTCCACGCTTCAATACACCCATAAGCCTTCCTCGTCTTTCAACCTTAACTTCGCCCTGGCGGATAATGTAGATCTGGTCGAGAGGTGTGCCTTCTTGAATTAAAATCGAAGGTTGGTAAACTTCGATAGGATTAAGCATTGATTCTAACAATGTTTTCTGAGTTGCGGTTAATGCCTGGAATGCGCTACTCGAAAGAACATTCCACGATTCTGCATCCCTCATCTTGGCAACTTTTGCGAGAGTCTTTTCAAACTCTGTTCCACTTATAAAACTTAAAAATCTATCTTTTGTAATTGTATAGGCAACGACGTCTGTTTCTGCGATTACTGCAGCTGTTCTTTTTTGATCTGTGATTAACGCTACTTCTCCAAAATAATCATAAGTTCCATAAACCTTTTTTGAAACCAAACCTTCGGATACTACTGAAACATTTCCAAAGTAGATTACATAAAACTTATCTGCAATCTCTCCTTTCTGTATGATTAATTCCCCTTTCTTAAAAGTAACCTCTTCTACAATGTTTATAAATTCCATTGCTTTACCGATGGAAAGTCCTTCAAAAAAATCTAAACTTTTTAATACGCCTAGAACTTGACTTGCTTTTTCAAATTGAGGAGGAGTTACCGGAAAATAGAGAGTATTCTCAATTCCGAATTTGGCTAGAGTTAAACTTGTTTCTTTAGGAAAATCTTTTGCAGCAATATGATAGACAACGGTCTTCTTTTTTATTTCTTCGGGCAATGCATCCAAGTATTTGATTGGTGTGTGAAGAGGGGCAACGCCGGATTCATGATAAATCACATTGGAATTCCATGGAAAGTCTCTCAGTTCTTCGTATCTTTCGCGGCTAATAATATTTTCCTGTAAAAATTTTTCATGTATCTCTGGATCGTTGTTGTGATCAGAAGAGTAAACAAACGATTGATCCTGGAATTCCATTTTAAATCCAATTGCTGGAATAGAGTGAAGTGTATAGAACATCTCAAATTTTCCACCATAGATGAATGCAGGTTTATTAATTTTAATTGGATGGAATGTGAAAAGACTTTTTAAATATTCCCTTGAAACGTTAGTGAACGCAGAGTATTTATAAAGAAAACTATTCATGATAGTCTCAGTGGTATAAATATTAATCTTTCCTTCTTCTAAAATTTTTTGAAAGGTTCCTGCGTCATGATCAGCATGGCAATGGGTAAGTATAATTGAATCTATAAATTTGGGATTTACATTCGAGTCTAAAAGCCACTCAGTAGAATTTACCGGCGGATCTACCATAATGCCAAAATGATTTAACCAAATTATAAATCCGGAAGTATTTTCATCTGGATCAAATCCATGACTCGGTCCAAGACAGGTAACTCCAAATAAAGGAGGAACAAATGGTTCTTTTAATCTTTCACTAATATTGTAAAAGGCTTTGTATTCCATTTTACCTGGAACATCCGTAATATGCTTTGAACCAATGGACACCGAAAAATCGCCATTAGCCTTCTTTTTTATTGTTGTGCCTTGAATTGTAAATTGGTTGTCTTTGAAAATTCCAAAGCCTACCATTTCATGAAATTTGAATGTGCTACTAAAAAAATTATGCTCGGACTTTAAATCTGGAATATAAGTATTTCCATTTATCAATTGATAGTCTTTTGTTAAATCTAAATTACGTGGTCCAAAAATAGACTCTCTTAAGACTTTTTTAAATCGTCTGAATTGTTCTTCACTGCAAATGATGAAAGTTCTTTTCTTTCTAAAAAAGAAATTAAAATAAATAGGAAATTCTAATTCGGCAACGCTAATGCCTTTGGTCCAACTGAAAAATTCATTGGGAAGAACAAAAATCTGGGGGACTCCTCCCTCTAAAAACATAGTGTCCTTAATCGTCTCAGGCGGAGAGCCAAATTGTATAGCTGAAATATCTGTTTGGACTAAATACCCACCCCTTGGAAGGGAAATTAGACATGGATTTTTTTCATCATGACCACTCATTTTTGAACCTTAGATACTACACGAATTGGTTAGTTAGATAGAGTCAACTTTTTTATAAAAGGATAAAAGTAATTTCGAAAAGGGGAAAATAAATGGAAAATAAATAAAAATTTTATCAAAGAACCGCACAGGAAAAGGTTTTTTTGACCTAAAGAATTGTAGACGGAATTAATTTTATTTTTTAATTACCGGAATCTCTGGAGAAGAAATCTTATTTTAAGGACTTTTTAAATGAATCAGTTTGATAACTTAAATAAAACCGACAACACTCAAGCGAAAAAAGAAAACATTATTTCTAAGGACTCACTCAACGGTTTCGATAATAATTCATCAAATCCAATATCAGAAAATACCAAAGAAGATTTTGAAGCTATTATTATCGATGATCCAAGTCAATGGACATGGCTACCAAATGAACCAGTCACTTCGGAAGAAATTGATCAATTACTTACTAATTGTGAGCAGTCAACAAGTAAGAATTATTCTCCAAATGGAAATCTATACAGTGGATACGAAGGATTTACCGCCGAAGGCTATGAAAATGGAAAAACTGTTACAAATTCAAAATACAACTTTCCAAAAGAGAACTTCAAAGCAAGCGATATACGCTCAAGCCTTCTGATTCCAGAAAAATATTTGCCTGTCTTTAAAGCCAAAGTCAGAGAGCATCAGGGGGTTCGGGCTTATATCTCTTATCTGCTACATAAATATAGAATTCATATAACGAATGGTATCGTTCCCGCCTACTCAAATCTAACGACTAAGTATCAAGAAAAAGACCAGTGTCTAAGGAAAATTGGCTTTCGCCCAAATCAGAGTGACTGGGCAGAATTGAAACTTTATCGTATCAGTTTTGGGATGTCGATCTCTGCGTTTTTGATTTACCTACTTATTGCAGATTCTACCAATTTTGCGCAAAATCTCTCCTATTTCTTGTGGACTGTCGGAATTCCTGCGGTCTCCAATTTAGACTTGGCTACAAAGGTATACTTATGTCAAAATAGAGACTTCTACACGGTTATTTTTCGGTTTCGGCAGAGTCAGACATACTAAATCAAAAGCTATTTTACTACAAAGCGGTTACACTTTATTACTCACAAAGCAATAATAGGCGAAGCTATACTTTATATTTCTCTATCTAGACTAAAACCTTCAATCATTTCTGGAAGTTTTGATTTCATTTTTTTTGCGATTTCGTAGGCTTCTTCCATTGGAAGTCTCACAGCAAAAGTGAGATTTTCAGACTTTACTGAAATAGCGGTTAATTCAAATTTAACTTTATTTAATTTCAGAAAACCTTTTATCGCTTCTTTTGATTCTATATTTTTACAATTAAATTTTATATAAGTATGGTGTATTTCAAGTGGAGGTAAATATTTTAAAATAATTTGCACAGAACTCATAATTAAAAAACCAAAGCCCGCCAAATTAATATAACCCGCTCCACATGCCACACCTGTTACAACTGAATAGAAAAAAGTAGCAGTATCTTTTGCGTCTCTAAGTGTAGTTCGAAATTGAATGAAACTAAGAGAACCAAAAATTCCAACAGCCCAGGCAAGATTTTGTCCTATTACATTTATCATAATAGAAAAAACAATAGTTACAATAATTTGAGAGTGAATTACTGACCGATCATAGTTTTTTCCGGTGTAGGTAAGATAAGAAACCCCACTGATTAGAAAACCAATGATTGTTGCTATTCCAATTCGAAATGCAAGTTCGCTTAGGGGAACAATGTCTTGCTTTTCAGGAGCTTGTAAAATAAGTTTAAGAAATTCAAAATCCACTTTGCTGTAATCATTTGCGCCCATGGATTTTTTAACAATCAAGTTTTAGATAGACAGGGAAATTTATTTAATTAGGTTAGGGTTATGCTTTCCTTTATAAATGCCTTCATTGTTTTTTTCACTTTTGTAACTATAGTTTTTTACATTAACGGATGTAGAAGAGAGAAAAATGGATTGTATGGAAACGAGGATGGTCCAAAAGTATTTTGGTCATCGAGTAAAGCAGTTCTATCCAATGCAATTCGTGAAGAAAAATTTTATAAACTTTTCAAGGGATTTCAAAAGAGCTTTCGATTTGAGGGTAGTGGCGTTTATGCAAAGGGAAATTTTTTTTATGTAGTTTTTGATAATTCGAAAGCGGTTGGTGTTATAGAATCATCTCTTACAAATGATTCAGAATCGAATTTTCTAAAAGGAAATTTATTTGAAAAATCAAATTATGAAGGAATTACATTTCGAGATTTAGAACCATCCTCTTTTTATATAATGATAGAATCGCTTGAAAAGAATAATACCTATTATCCGGCAATAGTGAAATTGGACAATGATCTAAATTTTCTAGAACAAAAAATTGTAAAATTTTCATTGGAGAAAAAAAATAAAGGACTTGAGGGATTAAGTTTCATTACGCGCAGTGGAGAAAATTTTATTCTTGGGCTTTGTGAAGGAAATTTTTGTAATAGCGATAAAGAAAAAACTCGCGGGAATGGTAGAATTCAAGTTTTAAAAGAGCAGGAAGGGGATTGGATTCCAGTTGCAGAAATAAAACTTCCTTCTTCTATTAATTTTTTGGATTATTCTGATATGGACATTGAAAATGGTAGAATTGCCATAGTCTCCCAGGTGTCTTCTGCAGTTTGGATTGGAGAATTGCATCCCGAAAAATGGGAAGTTTTAGAAAAGGGAAATATTTATTATTTCCCTTTTGGGGATCGACAGGGTAACGCAGGGTTAGGTGGAGAAATTATATACTGTAATATTGAAGGTGTTTCCTGGTTTGGGTTGCATGAGATTGTGGTCGTATCTGACAAGAGAAATGAAGAGCAAGACAAATGGTGCAATCACAAAGAAGAAATGATTCACATATTTGAAATTCCGCATAGGTAAAGTGAACTTACCTTGCAAAAATTTGCCGAAAATAGAAATATGATTTTGTCACAAAGGAAATAAGTGTTTAAAGTTTCAGTTGAAATTAAGTAAAAATTTTATATATTTTTTAAGAACATTCCCGACTTAAAACAAATAGATAATTATTTAAAAATAAGCATTTATGTTTCTTCAAAAGAATTTATTTATAGTAAGATTTTTTCAAGGAGAGTAATTATTTCCCTGGAAGACTGACTTAAAGAATGAATAAAACAACATTTTAATATTAGGATAGATTTATGAGCAGAAAAGTTGGAATTAAAGAAAGAGTTAAGTATGAATTTGAAAATACACTTTCAAAGGGAACGATTGCCATCATAGGTTGGCTAGCGTTAGTTTCATTATTGATTGTTATCATTGCTGGAACAGTAATCACTGTAGGACAAATTTCGCAAAACCCGGAAGAAAAGCTAGGTTTCTTTGAGGCAGCCTGGCAGAGTCTTATGCATGCCCTTGATGCGGGTGCTGTAGGAGCAGACCAAGGATGGACTTTTAGATTAGTAATGCTACTTGTTACGATCGGTGGAATTTTTATTTTAAGTAGTTTGATTGGGGTTTTAACTTCTGGTTTAGATTCAAAATTGGAAGAGATGCGTAAAGGACGATCTAGAGTATTAGAGCAAAATCATACTTTAATACTTGGATGGAGTGGAAAAATATTCCCAATTATTTCTGAAATCATTATAGCCAATTCGAGTCTCAAGCGGGCAAGTATTGTTATCCTCGCGGATAAAGACAAAGTCGAAATGGAGGATGAATTAAATTCTAAAATTGCAGATAGAAAGACAACTCGTATCATTTGTAGAACAGGGAGTCCAATGGATGTAAATGATCTTGATGTTGTCAATGTCGATGAGGCAAAATCAATTGTTGTCATGTCTCCAGACGATCCAAATCCAGATATAAGTGTTATAAAAACTATTTTAGCAATAACTAATAATCCACATCGCAAAGAAGGCAAATACCATATTGTCGCAGAAATGAAACATCAAGAAAACCTTCCAGCCGGTTATTTAGTCGGTGGCGATGAGGCAACTTATGTATTGTCTCCCGATTTAATTGCACGGGTAACAGCGCAAACGTGCAGACAATCAGGATTAAGCGTAGTATATACAGAGCTTTTAGATTTTGATGGAGTTGAAATTTATTTTAAAGAAGAACCAGTATTAAAAGGAAAGACATTTAAAGAGGTAATATTCGCTTATGAAACCTCGGCAGTAATTGGTTTAATGACAAAAGAGGGAACGGTTTTAATTAATCCTCCTATGGACACAGTTTTTGGAGAGAAGGATAGTATAATAGTGATTGCAGAAGATGATAATACAATTCTTTTAGGTGAAAAAAGCAATTACGATATTAAAGAAAATATTTTTCAATCAGCAAAATCAGAAGGATTCAAACAAGAAAAAACTTTGCTTTTGGGATGGAATGAAAAGGGTTCAAGAATTATAAATGAATTAGAAAACTATGTTGGAAGCGGATCTGAAATTACTATAGTCTCGGAATTACCAGAAACAGAAGAAGAAATAAATGAAATAGCACTCAAAAAGCAAAAACTAACATTGGTTAATGCTAATATAACAGATAGAAAAGTTTTAGATTCATTGGATGTTACTTCTTATAGTCATATTATTATACTTTGTTATACAAAGGAAATGGATATTCAAGAGGCAGATGCAAAGACCTTGATTTGTTTACTTCATCTTAGAGATATAGCTAATAAAACAAAACAAAACTTAAGCATAGTAAGTGAAATGCTAGATAATAAAAATCGCGCCCTTGCAGAGGTAACGAAAGCAGATGATTACATAGTGAGCGATCGCATAATCAGTCTTATGCTCTCTCAACTTTCCGAGAAAAAAGAATTAAAAAAAGTATTCGATATTTTATTTGAAGCAGAGGGATCAGAAATTTATTTAAAACCTGTTACTGATTATGTAAGAACGGGTGATCCAATTAATTTTTATACTATTCTAGAATCTGCAGCTTTAAAGGGACAAATCGCTATTGGCTACAGGATTTTTGCCGATGCCAATGATGCTTCTAAAGCTTATGGTGTTGTTATCAATCCAAAGAAATCTGATTTAATTCGTTTTACTTCTGAGGATAAAATTGTAGTATTAGCAGAAGATTGAAGCTAACTTGAATTCCCTTTTCTTTTATGAATTAAAACTTTGGAGTGTGTTATGAAAAAAATTATAATTCTTCTGTTTCTGCTTACAGCGATAAATGTAAGTTATCCGCAAACAGTTAGTAAACCGGAGATATCCCCCAAACCAGAATCGCCCAAAGAGGATGTAAGCAAAAAAGAAACGGGAATTCCCTTTATAAAAGGGGAATGGAAAGACGTAGTTACTAGGGCGACAAAGGAAAAAAAATACATTTTCTTAGACGCCTATGCTGTTTGGTGCAATCCATGCAAATGGATGGATGAAAATGTTTACAATTCTAAAAAGGCGCAGGACTTTTTTAGCGAAAAATTTGTTAGCATTAAGATGGATATGGAGAAAGACGAAGGACTTCTCTTCAAAGAAAAATACAAAGTTGATGCATATCCAACCTATTTATTTTTTGATCCAACAGGAAAGATTGTCCATAGATTTCAAGGTCCACTTGAAACAGATGATTTTATTAAGGAGGTGGCTAATACCTTTTTACCTGAAAAAGCCCTGTATGAATTGAAAAGAAAATATGAGAATGGAGCAAAGGATGAGAAAACTTTATATGAGTATATTTTCGCTTCTTTTAAGGCTCATGGAGAGGTAAATTCTGATTTATTGGAAGATTACTTTGACACTCAAGATGATCTTATTTCAAAAAAGAATTGGAAGATTATTGATGATTTTGTGCAAGATATTAAGTCAAAACCATTTCGTTATTTAGTGGCTAATAGGGAGAAGTATTATCCAGTTCACGGAAAGGAAGCTGTAGAGAAAAAAATCTACTTAACCAAAATGTCTTATTATGCAAAAATTGAAGATTGGAAAAATTATGCTATAGTAGCCGTAGCCTATGCTGAAAAATATTCCATGAATGATTGGAAAGATTTAGATGCAATTGCGTGGAGACTTTCTGAAAAAGTAAAAGACCCAAAAGTATTAGCCAAAGCGGAAACTCTTATTAAGCGCTCGATTCAACTAGAGCCAAATTTTTTAAACCATGAAACTCATGCACAAGTTCTTTTCAAGCTTGGCAAATACAAAGAAGCTCATCTTGTAACTATGAATAGTATACGTATGGCAAAGGAAGCAGGAGAAAGTTACGAAAATAGCATTAGCCTTCTCAACTTTATTATTCAAAAACTTTTGATTCAGTTAGAGGCTAAAAAAGGAAAGTAATTTTAATTAAATGCCAGGTGAAGTTTTTTTTTCCAGTTTTCAACGTGAGGCAATTCATTGTCTAGCCAATAGGCTGTAGAATCTGTCACAACTAAAATTTCTTCCCATTTAACGCCAACATCTTGTTTGCCGATATGTGGTTCTACAGCCCAGAGACCGGGTTCTGCTCTATGATTTGATGATTCATTCCAATAGGGAACAACGGTGTTGTTATCAAATCCAAACTTGGGAATCATTGCATCTACAGTTTCTCCCAGCAGATACATAAAAGTTTGTGCATGGAATCCAAGAATCTTGACCGGTGGAATTTGTAGAAATGGTAAACGTCCTATTTTATGACCGAGCACTTCTGCAGGATAAAGTTTATGACAATTTTTATAGCCTAGTTCTAAAATTACATTGTCTACATTTTTGTATATTTCGCTTAACGTATTTTCCGCCATAATTCCTTCTAAGATTAAATTGCGAAAAATTTCTAAATCAGAAATCGCTTTTTCAACTTCTGAGTTTTCTCCAAAAGAGAATGAGTATCCGATATCACATGCCCGGCCTTCTAAAGTTGGGGCGGTATCAAGAATTACGCACATCCCTTTTTCTAATTTGCGTCTCGTTGGTTGAAAATCAAAATAACTTTTAAAATTAGTGAAAGAGGTTCTATCTCCAAACCAGGCAAAGGAGGTATGAAAGAAATTTCTGACTCCTTTTTTTTGTAGCACTTCATCTAATAAATCCGCCGCTTCTCGTTCAGTAATACCAGCGGATAATTTTGATTTAACTTCAAGCACAGAATCATAGGCAAGTTTCTGAACTTTTTTGTATAGATATAGTTCTGATTCTGTGTATGTTTCCATTACTCTACTTTCAATAACTCTACTTCAAATAAAAGTGTTGCGTTAGGTGGAATATCTGCACCTGCACCACGCTCACCGTAGCCAAGATAAGATGGAATGGTTAACGTGCGTACACCACCGACTTTCATTCCCTTTACTCCCCTGTCCCAGCCTTTGATTACATCGCCACGACCTAGTTGAAAACTAAAGGGTTGGTTTCTATCTCTAGAACTATCAAACTTTTTTTTGTTTGTTAGAGTTCCTACGTAGTGAACTGTAACCGTATTTCCATCTTTGGCTTCTTTTCCAGTTCCTACTTTTATATCCTTTACAACCAGTTCTTTTACGTCCTGGGCTCCCACGCTAAAAGCTGCTAGACCAGCAACTAAACTTATTGTTAACAAAATTTTATACATACTTTCTCCTTTTTATTACTACTTCTTATTCTCTTTCAAACATTTTCTAAATTTACTACGTCTTTGTTTTTCAAAACTAGTAATAGAATTTTCATGAACGAGTGTTAATCCGATATCATCAAGACCTCTGTAGAGACAGTCTTTACGAAATGGATCTACATCAAACGAATAGGATTTGCCATTACCCGCTTTGACAGTTTGGCTCATTAGATCAATCTCTAGCTTTGCGTTAGGTGTCGAGTCTACATACTTAAAAAGCTCATCTACTTGTTCAGCCGGAAGAACAATCGGAAGCATTCCGTTCTTAAAGCAATTATTGTAAAAAATATCTGCATAAGAAGGAGCAATGATCGAGCGAAATCCATAGTCTTCAAGCGCCCAGGGAGCGTGCTCGCGAGAAGAGCCGCAACCAAAATTATCACGCGCCAAAAGGATAGTAGCCCCCTGGTAACGTGGTTGGTTTAATACAAACTCAGGATTTGGTTTGGTTCCTGCGTCGTCTAAAAATCTCCAGTCGTGAAATAAATGAACTCCGAATCCAGAGCGTTCAATCTTACGAAGAAATTGTTTAGGAATGATTTGGTCTGTGTCAACGTTCGCCTTATCTAAAATAGCCGCGACGCCGTTTAAGGTTGTAAATGCTTTCATGATTAACTCCAATACCTGATGTCTACAAATTTCCCTTCGATTGCCGCTGCTGCTGCCATAGCGGGGCTAACAAGGTGTGTGCGTCCACCTTTTCCCTGTCTACCTTCGAAGTTACGATTAGAAGTAGAAGCGCATCTATCACCCGGAGACAAAACATCATCGTTCATAGCAAGACACATAGAACAACCAGGATTTCTCCATTCAAAACCAGCTTCTACAAATATCTTATCCAGACCTTCTGCTTCCGCCTGACGTTTTACGCGACCAGAACCAGGAACCACAATCGCAGTCACTTTAGAGGAAACTTTTTTTCCTTTCACAGTGCTTGCAGCAATTCGTAAGTCTTCAATGCGAGAGTTTGTGCAAGAGCCGATGAAAACTTTATTCAGGGTAATATCTGTTATCTTCTGACCTGCTTTTAATCCCATATAAGCAAGTGCGCCTTCAATCGATTTTTTAACTGTCGGATCAGTTGCAGAATCTGGATTCGGAACAGCATCCACAACACCAATCACTTGACCGGGAGAAGTTCCCCATGTTACCATAGGAGGAATATCTTCTGCTTTTAAAACTACCGTCTTATCAAAAGTAGCCCCCGGATCAGTTGTATACGATTTCCATTTTTTAACAAATAGTTCAAAGTTTTCTTTTGGAGCATGGTCTTTGCCTTTGATGTAATTAAAAGTAGTTTCGTCAGGTGCAATAAATCCAGCGCGTGCTCCGGCTTCTATCGACATATTACAAACAGTCATACGACCTTCCATCGACAAAGAGCGAATAGCCTCACCGGTGTATTCAATCACATAACCAGTCGCACCGTCTGTTCCAATTTTACCAATAATAGCGAGCACTATGTCTTTAGGAGTAACGTGAGGTAGAAGTTTTCCTTCTACACGGATTTCCATGGTTTTAGGTTTTTGTTGGACAAGAGTTTGAGTGGCTAATACGTGTTCTACTTCACTAGTTCCAATTCCAAACGCGAGAGCACCGAAAGCCCCATGTGTAGAAGTATGAGAATCCCCGCAAACAATCGTCATCCCCGGGTGTGTTAGCCCAAGCTCGGGTGCGATGACGTGAATGATTCCTTGGTCAGGGTTTGTGAGATCGTAAAGAGTAATTTTATTTTCTTTGCAGTT
>Ga0075163_10001683_pt1 | contig 29819 bp, 39 predicted proteins | sample JI1023141ADNA_FD_71478 | JGI IMG/M metagenome (GOLD analysis project Ga0075163, IMG submission 71478) | Wastewater effluent complex algal communities from Wisconsin, to seasonally profile nutrient transformation and Carbon sequestration -... | ecosystem: Engineered > WWTP > Effluent > Algae...
ATAAAAAAAATATCGCCCTACAAGTTAGCTATAACATTGTGAGTGATGTATGGGTTTCAGCACAAACAACGTGCGATTTCAGGACTATGTTGGGACTTCAGCTTCAGTTTTAGTTTTCTCTTCCTCTGCTTTTTTAACACACTCGCCAAAAAACTGCTCTAAAAATCGTGCCGATTTAACAACAATTTCGTGTGATTCTGCGTTTAACTGTGCCATCCTTGCAGCTTGATATACTGTATGTAGGGCCTGTAGCACTGGATGCGGTTTTTGTTGTTCCATAATCTTCTCCTTTAAAAACAAAATAAGACATAAAAAACATAAGTCAATCATAATTTTTTTTTGATTTTTTCACGCTATTTTGATCAACCATATTTTTGTACGACTGTTTCTCTAATTCTTCTTTAACATCGTTTAAGACTGTTGTTTGCTTTTCTAACTCGATTTTGATAGCTACTATTGTCTCGCTTACTTTATTCATATTATTAACATTTGCTTGAAGTATATAAAAACCGAAAATGAATGAACAAATAAGTGGCACAAGCATAAGTATTATTATTAGCATAAAAAAAGGATTTTTTGACCACATTTTTTCAAGCACTATCTCGGCGGATTCGATGTTTTGTTGTTGCATTTTTATTTTCCGGCTAATTTTTGATAGTTTAAAACCAGAGGCCTGAGTTTTTTTTCTCCAAATTTCCGCTCAAACGTTACGAGCCTGAAGTACTCTCTATTCATGTCTTCGATTTTGGCCCATTTTTCGTTTAATTCTTGATCTAGCTGCGATTGTTCGTTTTGAATAAAAAAAATAGCAAAAATAGATGTAAAAATAATTAAATATTGAATCATTTTTCGCTTCCGATATAAATATTTTCTGTTTTTGTGCATTCTCTTCCTGATGCTTTTTCGTAATACCCGCACATTCTATTAAAAAATGTTTTTTCCGCTTCAATCAACGTTTTTGTGTAGTTTAGGTTTTCTTCTGTTTTTTGATAAACATAATCGACATGCTGAAGAATAAGAGTTTTGTTAGCATTAAAATTATTGTTGTAGTTAAAAAAAGTTAACAAAATCATCACACTCGTAGCGCCGTAAAAAGAAGCTTGCTTATTTTGCATGAAAAATTCATACAAATATTTAAAATAATTAAATAAATTCACTTTTCTTGTCTCTTTTTTTTCTAATTTAAAAAATTCAACATCTAAATTCATTTTTTATCCTTTATGCATTAATCACATAAGACCATGATGACGTCACTTGATATGTGTCATTCACGACGCTTTGCAAACACATAACACTAAATTGCACGTGTTGGCTATCTGCTGCAATCACTGTTCCGGAGTTAAAACAAGGTGTTTTGAAAAAAGTAACATGTCCGCAAACGTCATCAGTATTTGCTAAAGAAATCCCTGTTATGTTGCTTGGCAAATCGCAGTACCACTGAATCATGTCTCCAGCATTTACGCTATCAACGCTTACTTTCCATTTCACGTAACATGTAACAATATTACCAACACGCTGCCACCAACTTGAGAATTTATCAGCTCCAGTAACAAATGGACCCAATGTAGCATTCGGCTCAAAGTTGTACTGCATCGCAATACATGATTGATCGTATCCTGCTAAAGTAACACTCGGATCTACTGTCGGCATTTGTGGCGTCATTATCGCGCGTTCATTTTTTAAACGCAATACTTCGCTTAATCCACCGCCTGCGTTAACATTAAACACAAGACTACCGTAGAGGTGCCCATCATTTACATAATCCCCTGTTCCCCATATCGCTCCTCCAATATGAAATCCGTCTGTAATTGCGTCAGCATAAGTGCTAAAAGCAAGAATGCCCAAAGGATTAGTATCGGCATCGATTGACGTACTTATGTTTAAAAATCCATAATAACTAAAACTATCGGTATTAAATTCCCAGGCGGGGAAAACGCCATCAAACCCGTCCGACCCTGTTCTTCCGACACCAGCAAGCGGACCAGTGCCAGTGCTGCCGATTCGAGTCGTATTTTTTGTTAAATGTATGCCAAATCCGCTGCTGTCTAGTTCAACTTTGTAATAATTATTTGGAGATCCAGCTTCTGTTTTTGTAAAACTTGTTACTACCCTGTCGTTAACCGCCTCTTGAAACCCTAGAGAATAAGAAACTGATGAATTATCCGACAAATATGGAGCGTAAAACGAACTAACTACGCAATCTCCGACACCATAATTATTTGTTATATTTAGCAAAGATGTCGAAGTTGTTCCATCGTTTGTTACTAAAAAAGAACCTAGAAGATTTTTGTCTCCTCGAAAATTTTGCCCTCCGGTGTTTACAACGCCGCGAGCTGCTGCGGAAGCGTCAGGCAGGCTAATAGTTAGTAAGTTAGATGAAATATTAGCTGAAAAACTAGTACCAGCAGCATTTGTAGTAACAGAACTAACAACAGACGGAGAAACAGAAAGCGTAGGAGAGCCACCACCCGTAATTTGCAATCCCGACCCAGCATTTATGCTTGCTATATAATCTGTTCCGGCTGTTGCGGTACTTAAAGTTCCAGTCGTTCCAGTTACTGTGTTTTTAAGTATACCCGTCGTTAAAGCTCCAAGGCTTTGAGCTTGCGGAAGAGATCCGTCGGCTTGTTGCAATATATATTTAGCGCTTGTTGTTGCTACAGTTACCGTTTCCCATGCAGCTTCTGTCCCTCCCGCGTTCATTCTTAAAAATTGATGAGGAGTTCCAATACCAGCTTTTAAGCCGAACATTGTCCCGGTTAAATGCAACGTTATCTCATCGGCGCTATAAGTAATAGTCGAGCCAACTATTACTGCTTCTTCTGGGTATAAAGCTATTGTCATTTTTAATACTTTCTAAGCAAATGTTTTTTTAACAAACGAAGCGTTAAAAGTTCCGGAACTGGCATTTGGGAGCCACTGAAGTCGGAGCCAGTTGCACGCAGTCTCGGTCTCAAACAAAACATAAGTATTTTGTAAATAAGCAGGAACAGTTACACCGTTTATTTTATCAACTACCCCGGCAACAAACTCGGCGTTTATTAAGTTTATCCATGTCGATACATCCGGAGACCCGTCTGCCGCTGTTGTCCCAACTGCTGCTTGTAGGGTAAGGTTTCCGGCAATTCCCGCACCGGAACCAGCAACAAGAAGCGCTAGTTTTGTTTGTAAATCGAATGATATCGGAGTAGAAACAAATCCAATCGCACTATTTTTATTTACTAAAAAATCGGTATCTTTGTTTACCCTGGACTTTGTAAAAATTGTCATTTCATTCTCCCCTGTGCGCCTGGCAATGCGTAATTATTAAATTTGAACCCCATATTTTGGGGTGAATACGGGTACATCTGGTCCGGTGTCTGTTGTTGTTGTTGTCGTGACTTTGCGTTATTTTGCATAGTTAATAAACCGTTGTTAGCATATATGCTATTTGTGTCAATGTTAAATAATGATAGCTTAGAAGCAACATTGTAATCAACTTCTTTTAAGTCCGCATCTTTCTGCAATTGAGCTGTAACTTTTTGAACAATATAAGGGTTTTTTTCAATAAAAACTTGTGTTTCTTTGAATGATGCTGTTCCGTTAAGTATTTTTTGCAGGGTTTCAGTTGGGTACATCACTGCATTAAACGTGTCTACAAAATCCTTTTTTTCGGATGGTAAAGGTTTTGAGCCTCTTATTTCTGGAGGCAAGGCAGACTGAAGAAATTGCAATGTTTTTGAAGCTTGGAGCACGGACTGTTGCAAAAGGTCTGGTGGCAAAACATCCTTTATTTTGTTGTAAGCTATGTCAACATTTGATTCTAAGTGATTTTTAACTAAATCGCTTAGTTTTTTATATTCTTCATTGTAATTACTTACAGCGGACCGTGTGGACAAATTTGATATGCTTGATTTTTTAATTGTTGGAAAACTATTTAATATTGTTGTATTTAGCTTTTTTTGTTCTTTTTCAATATTTTTACCCATAATTATCTTGGCTTTTAAAACTTGAGAAAAGTTCTCTTTGTCAACTTTTTCCCATGCTTTATTTGCGTTTATTCTTGTGTCGAAATCAACGTTATGTGATATGTTTTTAGCAAACTCGATTGCTCCAAGTGCCCATTTATGAGGCATTAATATTTCTGTCGGCGCACCTAAAATTCTTTGACCAGCAGCTTTACCTATCCCAGAAATAACATCTTTTGGTTTTTCGAGGCTTACTTTTCCAGCTTTTTCAAGTGATTGATACCAGGACGCTCTTGTTAATTGAGTTATTTTTTTTGTACGATCAACTGCGCTGTTTACTTTTCTTAATAATTCATCTGAGCCAAAATTCACATCTATCCCGTTGGAAACATAAGCTTCTTGGAGATTTTTCAATTTTTGCGCGTAATTGTTTAATATGTCCATTTTTTGCAGGTGAATAGGGTTTTTACCGGCTCCGCGCAAAAACATACCGATTTTTGAAGAACTTATTTCTCCTTGAACTTTAAAAGCTTTATCAAACGCTTTTTTTGCTTTTATCATCGCACTTTTAGCTTCATACAAGTCGGAAATAGATTTCCCGAATTGTCCCCAAACGCTTTGATCTTTCATAGCGGAAGAAACCGTATCATACGCTTTTGAAAGCAAGCTAATGGAGTAAACTTCATGCGGCTGCATGCCAAGTGTTACTTTTTTCTCCATGAATTTTCCAAGATTCGCTCTGTATCTGTTCAAAGCACTGTAAAATTCTGCTGGAGTTGTAGCTGATCTTATTCTTATTAAATACTGTTTGTAACCTGCTTTTATAGCCTTAGCTACCGCTGAAGACGAATATTGCGCTGCTGTTAAAGCTCTTAACTCTTTGTCTGTTATCGGCTGAAAATTTTCATCCACACGACCGTTTATGTGGTCGATCATATTCTTCATGTCATCGTGAAGAACTGAAGCCTGACCTTTGATTGGCATTGTATCTTCAATTTTATTTAATTCTTTCGCTTTCCATTGCCATTCTTCACCCCTCTCTAGTGTTTTCGCAAGCTCAGGATTTGCAGTTAGGTCGAAGTTTGTGCCATAATTCAGTTTTTTGCTAGCTTCTTCAAATTCCTTGGAATGCGTTTCTACTGCTTTATAAGCATCTTCTAATGGAGCTGCGATCGGATGCACTTCTGTTGGATTTTTAAGCTGATTATGTAAAGCAATCGCGTCATCAAGATCTTTTGTTGTTTTATACGCGTCTTTCCACAGACTTTCGACAAAACTGTTATCTTCCGCCGCTTTTATTGCAAATCTTGCGTACTCTGGGTCTTCTGAAGACTTTTGCATAATATTTTGTATTGCATCTTGTCGCTCTTGATAAGACGTTGTTTTTTTTGAATTTTCTATGTAATCTTCGTTGTAATGTCCTGATTCGCCGTATTCTTCGCTTTGATTTATTTTGCTTGAATTAGTTCTTTCCTGCTCGCTTCTTATTTCAATGTTTATTTCGTTGCTTTTGTCTATCGCGTCTTTTTCTATTGCATTCCCAATTTTTTCTCTTGTAAAAAGACCTGACAGTACTTTTCCAGCAACATGCGTCACACCTCCAAGAACTCCGCCAAAAGCCGCACCAGCCAATGCATTGGAAATAAAACTTGTTGCAGTCACAGGGTCGCCGATTGCGTAGTCGTGAAGAGTTGTTTGCGCTGCAAAAGCGGATCCAAGAAACGCATTTGATGTTATTGGGTTTAAAACACCTTCACCGAACTGTTGCCCTAATTTGTTAGAAATATTTGTTATGTATCCAGCTGGTGTTTTATCAATTGCGCTTTTTAAATAATCTTTTAATCCTGGGTCGATTTTCGCCGCGTCAATTGCTTCGTGAGCTTGCTGAGCGTATGCTTTAGCTGCTGTCATTCCAGCATTTATCTGTTCTTTTGTTAAAGCACCGCCTGATGCTGCAGCATCAATCCCGTTAAGAGACGATTGAGCAGCTATTTGAGCAGCGGAATCCTCTGATAATGCTTCTGCTCCTTTCCCGGCTTCTTTTGCAAATACTTTACTTGCTGCCTCTGTTGCTGCTGTTCCCGCTTTTACAGCTCCGCCGAGTTCGCCTAAGATTGGCACAAGAGCTCCAGCAGCTTCGCCGGTTAACTCTGCGCCGGGGTTCACTTCATACAGATTTTTTAAATTTTCAGCCCCGATCAGTTTGCTTAAAATAACATCAGACAATCCGAGTGAAACAAAACTACTAGCTCCTGCCGTTGCTGCTGCGGCACTTCCGCCAAAACCACCGTATTTTCCTTCTTTTAACGCTGTTTCGTAATCTGACCCGCCTTGATATCCTTGTCCAAGCAAATTAGCGGTAACATTTTTAGGGTAATACCCAAATTCCCCTGACGGTGATATTAACGGTACCCCGCGCTGATCTTCAGGCTTTTCTAAATTTTGTTTAACTAAATCAAAATTAGCATCATTTATCATTTTCTTTGTTGTCCGTACATCGGTTGCGCAGGCAAGCCATGGTTTAATGTCATGATTTTTTGTACTGTTGGACGATTAACAAATTCATTCAAAAATTCATACGCTCTATTTGGATCTTGTACCATAAAATGCGCTGGATTACCAATCTTATCTTCAATCTCTTTTGCTGGAATTCCGGTCAAATCTTCGGCATATTTTAGCATGTTTTTATATTGTATTTCGTCTTCATGGCTGTACTGGCTTCCTGGAACAGGATGCCCAGCTGCATCTCTATTCCTAAACAAAGTATTTAAAGATTCGTTAAAAAGTCGCTGATTTTGCACGATAGGAGCTATTTTTTCCGCTGCTTCTTTGTTTATAGCTATTCCAAATCCTGGTGCAAATCGTTCGCTTGTAGGCCCAAGATCTCGAGCGTATTGAGCTTGTAACATCTGGTTTTGAAAATGCATTTGGTCCAGGACCATCTGCGCTTGGCCAGTCCTTTCTAGCGCGTTAGCTCTTAAAATTACAGGCAAATTTTGATCGTGCGCTATGCTATCCAGCTTACTTTTAACAGCATTAACTTGCGCTACATTTGCGCTACCGAGATTATTAACGCGCATAATTAGCAAATTTCTTTGCGTTTCTGTCAAGCTTTTGTCATTGTCAAGCTTGTCTTTTGCTTGCATGTATTCTCTGTTGTTTTTTGCTATTTCACTTTCTGCCAGACTGTCAAACTGCTGCCAAAACGGGTTTGTGTTTGTTCTTAACAACCCCTGAGAAATGCCACCGGCTATTGACCCTATAGCTGTCATCAATTTATCAGTTCCGTTCATTCTGTTTAGCAAATCGGCTTTTGATAAAAACTTATGATTTTGTACTGCTTCTATGTCCGCTTTTTGTTGCTCTATCGATTTAGATATATCCGACTCGCCTTTTTTTTGCGTATTTTGCAAATCTGAAGCATACTGCTCGTTTAGTCTTTCCATCCTTTGATATTCCGGATACGACTTTTCAGCCTGATTTGCTTCAGCATCACCTTTTTGCTTGTTAGCCTCAACAACCATCCGAGCGCCTTCGTCAGGCGCTTGAGGTATTGTGTAATTGTAATAACCAGGGTCTTGAAATTGATAATTATTTTGCAAACTCGGTACTTTATTGCTTTCTTGTGTTTGTGTTTGAGGTTGCACGTTTTGTGGCTGAAAACCGGCATTACTATATTGCTGCTGATTTTGAGAAACAAAACCTCTGTATGCACCAGCAGCTCCGGGCTCAGATGGCACCATATTTGGTACACTATAGTTTTGCTGTTGCGGTAAAGGCTGTTGATAGTTTTGATCAACAGAAGGCTGATAAGGTTGCTTATCGTTAAACTGCTGATTTATTTGATTTTGTTGGTTATTTGTTCTGTACAGCATCTCGAGCAATGATGCGTTCGGATTGTAAAAACTATTCATTTTTTCTTTGCTCCCTTCATCATTTTTTCTATTTTTTCCTCGATTTTACCGATTTTGTCATGATGTTCAGAAATACTTGCTAGCAGTGTGCTTGTAGCATTTGGTATGTCTATAATTTTATAACCAGTGTTCGGGTCTGTTTTTACCATACTTGCCCCAACTGGCCCCGCTTTTTCAACTTCTTGAGCCATTACTCCGGCATGCATTTCACCGCCATCATCCGCTGGGCTTCCTTGCTTATATTTAAAATAATAAGGATTTATATGGTCAAACATATCGGAAATGTCGTCGTCAGCTGGCTTTAACTTTGTTTTTGCCTTTTCGTCGCTAGTAACTTTTTTAGGAGGATTCGAAGAGCTTTGTTGTGACGGTTTTATTTTGCTATTCCTATACCTCATCTCTTCGTCCTGCATAATTTGCGCAGCATGAGGATTCATATTGTACAATTCTTTTAGATATGGGTGGCTATATTCAAATCCTCCCGTAACTGTTCCTTGTATGTCTTCCTTTGTTCTTATGTCTGACATTACAGCCGCTCCAGCTGCTTGGCTTACTCCGCCAATTACGCCGCCAGCTAGAGCTGCTTGCCTTTGAGCGGCGTTTTCATACGCGTTCATATTAGCACCTTGCGCCGCGTTATAGTTTTGACTGTTTAATGTAGCCGCTTGCATTTGCTGCTGGGCGTTAAACTGTTGTGCCGCTAGATTTTGTTGAGCTTGCTGCTGTGATATTTGCTGCGAAGTTTGCTGATTTACGTTAGCAAGATTGTTGCCTACAAGTCTTGCTGTTAAGGCTGGATTTATCCCATGCTGCGAAGCTACTGCAGCGTTAAATGCGTTAACATTTTGTTGCTTTTGCTGATTCCCATATCTTGCGATTTGCTCGTTCATTTTCGATGTATCGATTTGTTGTGCCGTAACAGTTTGGTACGGCGTATATGTTCTTGCAGGCTGACCCGAAGCTGTTCTTTCAACAGAGTTTAAAATATTTTCACCAGTTTGAAAAACTTTATTAACAATTCCACCCATTTTTATATCTCCATCTCAAGCGTTATACATCCTTGTTTTACCGCTATTATTTTAAAACCATAATTAATTTGCGCTTTTAAACTAAATTCGGGGTATTTGCTAGGATAATTTACAAAACCGATAACTTTTTTACAGCTTTGATTTTTAGCAATTTGTATAATATTATCAGCGATTAAAGCCATTTTTCCTGATTTCCTGTGTTCTTTTTTTACAAAAATATCATGAATATACAATATCCTATCAGTTATTCCATATGTAGCAAAGCCATATTCACACTCAAACACGTTTGAATCATGATATTCTTCAAACCATTCTTTGTACATTTATTAGCCCACCATTTGGCTTCTGCCAACTTTAAAGTTACCTGATTTAAGCCCAACAACAAACTGTATATCAGAGATAGCAAAAGAATTGCCAGTTTCCGAACCAATATTGTCAAACACATCCTCAAACGTCAGAGAAATAGCTTGAACTTTTTGTCTTGGGAATTTTAAGCGGAATTGATAAAGGCTAGTAAAATCACCGCCGTACGGTAATATTTCCCCGTAGCTTCCAATACCATAAGAGTTTTTTATACCTAGTGATTGTTTTGGGTCAAAATATACATAATCGCGTACCGTATCAACGTAATCGTAAGATATACTAACACGGATAACATGTTCCCCTTTCAAGTCACCTAAAAAAAGCATTTCATATATTCTTTTGTAATCTTGAAGTTTAGAAAAGCTCAACCAACCGGTTTGTATAAGCACAGAATAATTCGAGGATTCACGTTTGTAATAGTCTTGCTTTTGTAAATATATTTTACCGTTTTGCAAAAGCGTAACAAAGCTTGCGTTATATATTGCACAGCTAACGCTCGGCAAATTGTTTTCTGTTGACCATGTCTGATAGTAGTAGTCGTAAACTAAGATCGACCCCTCTTTTGTTATGAACTTTACTTTATTTTGATTTAACAACAAAGCTGAATTAACTATTGTTTCTTTGTTGTATTTTTCTACGTCTGCCCCTATATATGAAACCGCAAGAGATCGGTCAAGAATGTAGATACCTTTTAGAGACTTAAACATAATCCCGTCAGGAGTCCGTATAATACTGTTAGGCTCGCTACAACCAACTGGCGAGTTAACTAGCTCTGGAAAAGACAAATTTATGTTATTACCCGTCGCGTCTGCACCGTCACCAGACACTACGTAAATGTAGTCCCTTTTAAAAATAAGTAATTTATCATCTAGTGATGCTAATTCCGTTATTTTTCCGCCGCGTGGCTCAACGTTAAAATAAAGGTATGGGCTATACCCTACACCGACACCTGGCTGATATGGCTTACTGTAATAAACGGCATTAACGTCGTCTGATGGTACACTAAATAGCCTGTTAGCATGCAATGTCGTAACTATGCTGCTTGGTGCGGGGTAATTATCTAAAACGCCGCCGGACGTGTAAAGCAATTCAGCTTGTGAGATATCAGCGGATCCTGTGTCAATAAAAGTAAGGTTAGCTATAGTAAAATACTGATGTATAATTTTTGTAAGCAAATTAAACACATTTCCGTCAGCATCAGTCCGGTAAATTTTTACATATTGCGTTTGTGCCTCGCCGGTTAATTGTTTTTGCGTGAACCACGGTGGAGGCGTAACAACAATCTCTATGGATTTAGCCGTTGCACTGTACGGCGATGTTTTTGCTATTGCTGTAGCGCTTTCAAATACTTCCCCTTTTCCATTCGTCCACTCATAGCACGCCGTGTATTCGTAACTTTTTGTTAAATCAAGACTACCTGTTCCCGTGCCAGATAAAGCGAGATGTATCTGCGGATAATCAGAAAACCCCTGTTCACTGAGCCGTTTTGTTGAAAACTGGAATAGTTTACCAACCCCCATGTAAACACTTAGCCCGCGCTGCCAGGAAAAAAACGGTGCCGTTATGTCATTGTCAAACCTATGTGCTGTTAATTCGTAAGAATACGTAAACTGTTTATTTTGTATAGTTAATCGTGATTCGTTATAAAAAGTGACAGGGTATAAATTATTTTTATAGTCCGGAACTATTTGTGACGGACAAATATAATCCACCCCAGATACACGATATATTTGACGTATTCCGGTTTGGTTTATAACTGTGTCGATTATGCAATAATCTTCATCTAAAACAAAATTATATACCCTTCTTTCTTGAATAGGGACTATATTTGGATTGGATGAAGTGGGCAATGCTATATACTGCACGTTAAAAAAAGCTTTATTGCCGTTTGTGAATAAATCACTAGATAAGCATGTATTGTATAGCATTGTCGGATCGTATCGAGGATCTAAATCTTCTCCCGATTTTGTAAAACCTCCAAAATCAAGATTTATTTTATTTATGTAAGGAAAAGAGCATGTGCTAGATGTTGTCTGATCGTTTCGCCATCTGCTTCTCGCCAAAACGATTTCTCGAGTATTCTGAACATACACGCAGCTATAAAATGGAGCGGTTTTAGGGTCAGAAACCGGTAATTTAAATGTGTATTTTAAAGAGTACGAAGTCATGTCATACGCGAAAACAGTATCGCTTGCTGCAATTATGAATAAATTTAAATCAGTAGCTACAGTAGAGCAAAAAGAAAATTTTGTGAAGCTATCAGATGAGCTATCAACAGGAATTATATTTGTTATTCTGTACAACTGCTGGAAAAATGTATCTCTCACAATAACAGTTGTGTTAGCTAATGCAGCGCTAGCCCCCTCTTTTACTAATAAATACAGCTTTTTATTGAAATACTTGCAAAAAACAGATCTGTCCTGAAAATCACCCCAAACAAAATCAGTTGTTATTATTGTGTTACTTTGCACAACTGCTGTTGTATAATCTATAAAAATTTCATTTAATTGTGTTTTCAGAGTTGTATTTGTTGCATATATATATACGCCTGTTTCAGTGGCACACACAGCAAGAGGGGCAATAGTTGCGGATAATATTTTTAAATCTACTTTAAATATTTCAATGTTTTTTTCGCTATCAAAAACTGTTAAAAAAATACCATTATCAGACTGGTTAATTGTAGTTATGTAGTCGAGGTCGATCCCACTAAGAACTTGCGAAAGAGCTGGAAGCGTATTTATACCTGTTTTTATTGTAAAAGTGTCGTGATGTACATAGCTAAAATTTCCTCTGTCACTCAAGCTATCGCTCAGACTATCGTAAATTGACACTCTATCATTATGAGCTACTAGCAAGTTATCATTAAAATTTGTTAAAGCTTTAAAAGCGTTTGTGTCAATTTGATCTTTTCTTGCTAAACGAACATAACCTGTTGTTTTTTCAATTTGTTTATTATTCACTTGTGCATTTTGTAATTCAAGAAGCTTACCTTTCACCAGTTTAGGATTTGTTTTTGTGTCAATACCCAATTCGAATGACATGTTAACTGTTTGTTTTTGTAAAACCATACTTAAATTCCAAAAGTTTTTTTATAATAGCACATAAATTGTACTTTATAACCTGCACCAGAAGTGTCGCCGTAAAAAACTACACCGTCTCTACAGCATATTGCAATTTCAGGCGAGTGGAAAGAAAAATCTGATCCGAAACTGCATCCCAGTACGCTAAAATCGTCAGCAGTAGTGTCTATAGATGTTTTTAATATAACAGCAGATAATGGCGTTGTCGGTTTAAAAGCGTAAGAACTACGCATAATGCAAGTGACAGATGTCAAGCTGTTTACAGTATCTACTTTGTATAATCTTTGAGAAATACTGTCGTTTTGTGGAGTATCCCCCGTTGTATATCCTACAAATTTTGTTTTTAAAGTATCGATAGTGAACGGATTTTGCTTTCTTAGGTAACCGTTGCTATTAAAAAAATGAAAAAAGTTGTTTATATTAAAAGGATAATCCGCTTCGTTGTAATAAAAATTAGACATGAATAAGCTTTGATTTTCGTCGAATGCTATCATGCTATATCTAGTTTCTATTTTATCATCGTAATAACTTGGACGAATATAGTTACAGTTAATGTGAATTGCGTTTAAAGTTGTCACAGATATGTCGCTTATAAAAGTATCTACGTCATTAAAATACAACGACGTTAAAACATTACCGTTCGATGCTAAAAAATTGTATGCACTTATATCGTCTATGTAATCACAAGTAGCTCCAGATTGCACATAATCGCCTGTAAAACCACCGTCAAATGCGGATGTCGTGTTTACAAATCCCTTTTTAGTTATTTGTATTTCGTTTAAATTACCGTCCACATAATACAAGTCCCTGTTTTTTACAAAAAATGTATTTTTTTGAGTTAAGCTATTGTTTATATTCGAAAAATTTATATAGTTTGCGTTTAAAACCCCAAATCCAGCAAAATCTATCGCTTGCCAGTCGATTGACGCCTGGTTTATGCCCTTGCCGACTGTACTATGGTTGTGGGAATCAATAATGTTAAACGATTGTGTTAATAGATCAGAATAGTTATTTTCTTTGCCCGTTTTTATATCGGGCATCTTCATGTATTTTGTGGGCATTACAAAGCACCCCCGATGCTAATGGATACAGGAAACACGTTTTTTGTAGCGTTTGAAGAATAAACCTGGTACCTTTGGGCCAATGTGCTACCGTAAAAAACAAGCAAAAAATCGTCTCCGTCTTGATACTTATTTTTAAAAAAAGACCCGACATTACCGGAAAAAACACCGGAATTAAAAAATGAAGTTCCACCTGGGGCAAAATATCCGCCTGAAATTTTTATACCGTTCGGAGTATATAACTGAGAAAGAGCCGGTATTACAGTTATGCTATTAACCTGATAAGTCAAAAACCAGGAAAAAAGTTTATTTGGAATAGTTGTTTCCTGGGGAGACAACGGGGCAAAGTCACCGTTTTCATAGGTTATTTTGTTTGTTATTGTGTAACTAGTTAATTGTAAAGGCGTTATAGATCCTGATGCATCACGCTTGACAATTGATGTTATATCGTAAGTACTAGTTAAATAATCGAAATTATTGTCGGAATCGCATATAACTAGTGTGTTTGCAGTAACAGGCGAAAGAGAAGTTATAGTAAAGTTTTGGAATGTTGTACTCAAAGACTCGATATCTAGTGATGTTCCGATATTATTACAGAATAAATTATTTGCTATTAAATATGCTAAATTTCCGTTACTGTCTTGCCAACTATACTTCTGGTTTGTTGAGCTATAGTTCACAACAGCTGAAGTTGTTGGATAATCCCTGTGAATACCCCCCTGCGTTAACAAAACATTTATATTTGCTGCTTTTGTTAATCGTATATAATTGTTGTAGCCATCCAAAAAATAAAGGTCCACATCATCTGTGTAAAAGCTATTTAAAACAAGGTTTGAATTATTTGGAACAAACGATAAGTTATTAACATTTAAAAAATAGCCATCATTAGAAACACTAAAGCTATCGTTTATTTTTATAGTTGCAATATCTATATACAAACCTTCGGACGCGCTAAAATCATGATTGTGGTTATCGATTCTTTCAAAAACAGCGTTTAACAGGTCAGCCCAGGAGAAGGCTGGATCCGTCTGATCCGGAATAACTAACCCCATGTCTGGCGTTATTTTTGCCATACTAAACTCCCTTAAATCGGTTCTAGATACATTATAAAATAATGGGAATAGTTGTCACTTATTCTTTCATTTTGGTTATACATAGCAAAATGTACGTTACCGTTTAAATTCTGATCAATCGAAACTTGTGATGAATAAACACCGAAAGTTCCAACACCGGAAATATACGAATTTATTATTTTAGCGGCTATTTCTGTGAATTTACAAACTAAACTGCATGATACTATATAACCTCTATACTGTATGTCCATCTGGTAATTATTAGGAACAGGTCCCGTCAAAATTTTTATTCTGTTGTTAAAACTTGCGTTATTTATTGTGTAATTTGTAACATAATCGCAAGTGTTTGAAATTGGGAAACTATGATAATTAGGAGCTGTGTCAAACAAAAATGTTCTAGCATCTTTTTTAAACGTGTTTATAGCTGTCTCAGAATTTTTGTTTATGTAAACATATGTGTTTGGTATGTAGCTGTCATGGTAATTTTCTGCGGGTACATTAATATCTGTTGTTGTTTTAAAGTACAAAAATTTACGCAAATCCGACGCAGGAAGGCCGTTATCTTGTACTTTTCCGAGTATAGCTCTGTTTCCTGTGATAGTGTTACATGATAAATTAATGACAGAAAAGTTTTCAGCTTCGCAATTAGCTAAGCCTATTGAATTGTTGTTGTAAAAATAATAAGATTTATTGTTATTTACGTATACCGCAGAAGCTCCAGATGATAAAAAATCCCCCTCAAAACCCTTTATTGCCGGCAAATTTATGCCGCCCGAATTTGTAAACTTTATAGTATTGTCGTTGCCGTCTTTGTAAAAAAAATTTATACCGTCGTCTGTGAAAATACTCCTTTTCAAGGGCACTAATCCGTCCTGTTGAACGACAGACAAAAACAAAAGGCTTTCTGCTGAGTAGTAGTTTAAATCAAAATTTGAGTTTATGTTAATATTATCTGATGATATTTGTACACCATTGTCAAAACTGTGGTCATGAGCATCAACTAACGTTAATGCCCTGTTTATTATGTCAGCCCAGTCTTGCCCATATGTACCTTCTTGCTTGTTTATCTTGTTTGTGTTTTCTGGCAAAACAAGATGCATATTTTTAGTTTTTAGCATAAAAACCACATTTGGAAATAGTTAAAAAAGTCTGTGTCTTGGTCCGTCTTGAACTGTACACTATCTGTGCCGTTGTTTTTTAACTCTATCACGTCACCTGCATTTAGTATTAGCATTTTATGACCGGAAGCAAGGTCCGATGAACCGCTGCTAATATTATCTCTGTAGTACAAAACACTATCTTTTTTGTTGTTTATGTACAATGCTATACTATTTACCCACGTACCTCCTGAAAATGTATTTAAAATACTAAAATCAATGAAATAAATAGCATTTGTTTTGCATTTATATTTCCCCGACATAATATCGTAACACAATAGTAAATCTTGCTCTGTTTTATCAAAAACATACGTACCGTTCGATTTTATCACAGGAAAAGTTTTTTTTATTGCATGTATATTGCATAAATAGTTTTTCCAGTCAGCAATAACGCCCCCCATGGTGTCGAAGGTGTTTTGTATGTTTTGCTGCATCCGCGTTAAAATGTAATCCTGAGCATTTAGCTTTGAAAACTGTATATTATTCACTTTTGTTATTTTCTGTTGCATTTTATACCCAAAAATTGCTCCCAGTGCCAAACGGAAACTGAGCAGCTTGAGACCTGTTGTCAGCTATTCTATCTGGCTCGCTAAAGTCTCTGTCGTCTGACATTTCCAGTATCCTATCTTTAAGCATGAGCAATTCTTGCGCGTTTCCAGAATAATCGCTTTCACTTTTCATCTTTGCCTGGATTGTAGCGTAGCAAACAGCGTACTGCTCAAAGCCACCGCCCCAATCATCGATAGTGTCGCTAACGCTCTGGATTTTTTGGACAGAAGGGACATACCAAATCCTGAAAGCGTTAAACGGAAATGTCGGCGTAGGTATAAAATAAATTTTACTAGCAATTATACGGAACATAATGTTCGTTATGCCGTAAACATATGTAAAATTAAATGGTCGATAGATATTGCGTTCCGTGAACGTAAATCTTCTTACGTTCCTCCACACATTCGGTGAAATCTGTACATCCACCCCACGCAAACGATAATAATCGTCAGGCAAAAGATAGGACTCTTGACCCTGTACTGTTGTGTATTCTTTGATTGTTACAGCGTAATCAGTAACTTGCCGAGTCAGAATGTCGTAAATTTCCTGAACACCGACGTTTAGCCAGTATATGATTTCTTTGTCAGAGATAAACTCGCTATTTTGCTCGTCTGCTGAAGAGCGAACTCGATCGATTAATTCAGAAGCCGCTACTAAAGCCATGCTAGTATCCTCTAAAAAGTTCAAAAAGCGTACAAAAACTTGCACAAGCATTTTTTGCATCTTTTTTGTGCACATACTCAATAAACTCTGACATCTCGTTTTCTATAGCTTTTTCTTTGATATCCTCAATATTATCTTCTTCGTCTTCGGATGAAGATTTTTTATTCATCGCTTCTAGTAGTTCTTCAATCATTGGTTTTCTCCCGTGCTCGGTAAAGTGCTGTCTTGAAAAATAATATGTACTTTCACATCCGGCTTTATTAAAACAGTGCTATCCCCAATTGCAAGATATATTATTTTAGCGCCTTCATTGTTCCAACAGTACAGAAACGGTTCAAAAAGAGGCGTATCTGTCCCAATCGTTACTGAAATAAGTCTAGCACACGGGTCCTTGAATGTTAAAATATAATTATTGTTAACGTATTCCACTGATTTTAATATGTTTTTCGGTCCGAATTTTATATCTGTTGTCATTCTGTCTATATAAAAATAACAGCTTTTTATGTTTGGGTTTTTGTGCTTAACGTCGAAAGATCTTGCTGTTGTTTGTTTTAATGTCATGAGTAATTACCCAGTGCTTTGCTATACATTAAAGTAGCGACAATCGATATTGTACCAAGAGGATCCACTAAATTTCCAGAAAAATCAAACGTATTTATGCGCACAGATCCTGTTGTATTATCTATTGTTGTAATTGTGTCGTAAAATTGACTTAGGCCACTTTTGCATGTCGCGTAACTATAAATAATATTTGTCGGGATATCCGGGTCGCCGTATTTATCAAAATACACGTCATAAACACCAGGACCTAATCTAAAAAAATTAAAACCAACACCGGACGGAGTTATTACAGTTCCGGAACCATTCGCCCTGAATCCCCCGTAACACATGACGAGCTCGGGCGTGTAATTTTTTATAGGATATTTAGCTTTACTTTTATACGCCATTACGTATCACCCGCTGCAGTAGAATTTGTTATGTAAATATTAAAAGAGAATCCCCACTCTGGCTCTGTTGCATTACCGGCATTATTTAAAAAAAATATTCTAAAAGTTCCTTTATTATCAAGCAATTCAGTATTCACGGCTCTTAAATCAGCGTAAGGGATTGGTAAATTATCAGAAATCGCGCAAGCCTCGCATAATCCCATTGTAGGGCTAGAGCCGCCTTTAATTAGATAATTGTCTGTCATAGTTATTGTGTACACACCAGGGCTAAATCTAGTGACTTTATACCCCTTGCCGTCATGCACAATTGGGCTGGTACCATTGCATTTTACCATTCCACTTAGAATAACTACATTATTATATCTTGACGATATATTGTATGTTTGATATCTGCTCATTTAGTTATCTCCGACTATTGGCAAAGAACTATCTTGATAACATAAGAATAAAGTGAAATCCGATTGAGAAAAGCCAAAAATAGTTCCGAATCCAATTAGTATTCCTGTGTTCTGTAGGTTATTAACTCCTACAATTATAGGGGCTGTTGTTGATGTTATTTGCGGTGTTACACAAATTGATAAAACTTTCATGTACGGATCTTTGAATTCTAACAAATACTGTTGGCTACCAGCAACCCATGTTATACTTTTTATATTTGCATCAATTCCGTATTTTATTTCACCAGTATCTTCCACGTAAATATGTGTGTTTTTAACTTTTGGATTTTTGTGTTTAACATCGAATGACCTTGCCGTTGTACCTTTTGTTACCATTTTTACCTCTATATTTTTTTAGGTAGCTGAGAAACGCTATATAAAATAGCGGCTCGCACACTAATATCGCCGTCCGGATCAACATGCGCACCGGTAGAATCAACGCATGTTATATAAATAACGTTAAAATATATTTGAACAAGCGTTGTCAAACCGGTCCCTATAGAATGTTTACAGTACGCAGCAGCATGTAAAGTTGTGCCATCGGCGTAAGCATAATCCCCGGTGTAATAATCGAATTCAACCGAATACAAACCGGCAGAAACTCTTTCTACCACATAACCAGTTCCTGCCGGAATTGTTTGCGGTGGTGTGCCATCAGCTCTAAAGCCGGCATAAACATAAACAATATTTTCAACTATTTCCGATACGGGATACATTGCTTTACTTTTCATGCTTCACCCGCTGATTTTGAATTTGAAATAAAAATAGAAAAAGTAAAGCCATAAGTTGGGTCGGCCAAATTGTCGTTATAATCCCGAAATTGCAAATCAAATCCTTTTTTTGGGACAGTGATTGGCGCGACTAATACTCTTCGCAAGTCAGAAATAAGAAGAGGATTTCCTGCGCCTTGAGCGCATGCCTCGCAAAAAAGCATGTTTTTATCTTTTCCTGTGCCAAAAAAATAATCATCTTTTAAATATATTTGATACGTTCCCACCGCTAAGCGTGTACAACTAAACCCCCTGCCGGCAAAAATTGTTGGCGGAATTGTTTCTGTTTTTACATATCCACTGATTATATCCGTATTGTCGTATCTTGAAGAAACCGGGAAAGTATTATTTTTACCCATTTTATACTCCAAAACCCCCGCAAACAAAAATGATGCGAGGGCTTTAATTAATAGCTTAATAACTGTTATTAGCTAAAAAAACCTACGCCAGAAGCGCCCGGATTGTGACAAGCTAATTGCATAAAAGCAAAGCAACGGAATTCAATCGCGTCCTGATTGTATACGCGAAGCATATCGAATCCATCTGTATCGAACACACGCGGAACTCCGCCGTTGCTATACAATGTCCAGTCATCTAATTTAAGTGCGTAAAATTTATTGATAGGACAGTTTCTGTCATGGATTACTTTAACGTCTCCGAATGGAGTTTGAACAAGTACAGATTTAAAGAAAACTTCCCCTTCTGTTAATTTACCCTTTTCGTCAATTTGTACATAAGCACGTCTAGATTGCAGAGATTTAACAAGTTCTGCAAGTTTGTAGTTATTCATAACTACGTGAGTCGGAACACCAAACCCGTTTGACGCCACAGCTGTGACTAAGTCTAGGATCGCTTCTTCAATTGGCGCTCCGAGTGCGTTGTATCTTGTCCCGGCCAAAGCAACAGGATTTGTTGTTCTGTCAACGCCAAAAAAAGGTGTTGACCCTGGAGCAGAATCAGGAATCCAACTGCCAAGTCCATAAAGACCTGCTGGACTATTTAATGTTGTTGAATAGTCGCCGTTGATAAATAAATAAGCGTTTGCCGCAGGAGCAGTTCCTGAAACCAGGCTTACAGTAATAACGCCCGAATTATAGTCTACGCTTGTAACTGTCATCAAGTTTGTAGGTGCGGTTCCCGAAATTGCTGTTGAGGAAACAATTTGCTGATTAACTGCAAATTTATACGAATCGATTTGATTTGTTAAAGTAATTGTGTAAGGTCCTGTACCGGTAATTGTAGACACAACTCCTAGAACGCTATATCCGTCTCCAAACATTTTCCACGCAACAGTATACGCAAACTGATCCATGTTCAGGTCAATAGTTTTTGTAAGATAACGAAAAAAAGATCCCATGTCAGATTTGGTGTTTTGAATGACTTGGTTTGGAATTTGAGAAATACCGTATTGCAGTGATTGCGTAATAAAAAACTCTGCTCCGGATGTGCCGGTAGCGGCGGCAGCCTGGGCAGCGGAAAATGTTTGAGAAATACCTTGAGGGCGTCCAGTGATAATTGGAATAGGTAGGCTTTTACCTTCAAATCTATTATCTTTCGGCATTAAACCGAATAAAGGTCTGTCTTTGAAAATCGCTTCTTCGACGTATTTTACCGTATAAAACTCTTTTAAATCGTACATAACTGTATCTAAAACTGATGCCATAAAAAAAATCTCCGGTTGTTAAAAAGTGTGTTTCGTTTAATCTTTTTAACGACATCGGAGATTTTACCTTAGAACTTATTACTGTATTTTTTACGTAGTTTTTCTGAAACTTCGCTCAGCATCTCCTCACGAGATTTATACTCTTTTTTAGCTGGCGCAGAAGTAACAGAGCCTACATCTTTTGCAGTAATAGTTGGCGTAACTATTTTAGCGTCTTTTTCCATAGCTTTTTTAGTTTCGCCGGAGCCTTCACTCATACCAAACAAATTAGCAAATTTTTTTGCTGTTTTCAATGAATTTATTAAAGGTTCGTATTGCGACTTTAGTCTTTCTTCAACTTCTTTCGCTGCTTCGTCTAACGAAAGAGCTTTTTTGTTTTCTTTCCAGTAATCAACAATTAAACTATATACTTCTTCTTTTTTATCTAATTTGTTTATAAGCTCATAGTCATCTTGTTTTTCAGATAAAAAAGAATTGATTTGAGATTTAAATGTGGAAACTTTTGAATCGAGGGCTTTTTGCTGCTCTTTTTTCTCGAATTCTATTTCTCTTTGTTCGATTCTCTCTTGTAAAGATTTGATTTCATTGCGCAATTCAAGTACTTCTGGGGATACTTCAATATTTTTTGACCTGAACTTACTTATTTTATCATGATCCCAGCCTACAGCTTGCAAAAGGTATTCAGGATCTTCTTTGCCCTTCTCCTCGATTTCTCTGTACCGTGTTAAAACAGAGTCTCTTTCCTCGAGCTGTTTTTTATACTCCATTTCTTTTTTTCTGAATTCTGCTTCTTTTCTTAAGAAAGATTGCAGTTCCTTACTTAATTTTGGTTCAACTTGCTGACTTTGTTGGACTTCCGCATTTTCTTGTACTTCAGCAGCGGGTAATGTTGCTGTATCTGTTTGTTCTAACATTTATTGCATTCCTCCTTGTTGTGGTTGTAATTGATTTAAATCCTGGCCCTGCATTTGTTGCTGCTTCATAGCCATTGCCATCATTTGCGCTTGTTTCTGCATTTGCTGGTTTTTAATATCTTGCGCTCTTTTACATTGTTCAATAAGCACTTGTATTTTATATAAAACATCTTCAGGCGCTACAACTGTATATTTATAATAAACGTATGATTTTTGAGCAATATCGAATAAAAGATCGATGTCTACCATGCCGTCAAACTCTACTTCACCGTCGCGGACTTCTAAATCGCCCTCTACTAGCATACCAATAATTTTGTTACAAGCATGATATTGAGCGTTTTGAACATCAAGCGAATATGTTGTGTCAGGCAATTGCAAAAGCTCAAGAGTAGTTTGTTGGTTGATCATACCACTTTGGGCAAGATTTTGAACATACTCAAGCTTTTCAGCCGGATTGTCAGGCAATGCTGAAACTGGAAAATCTTTGATCATAAAAGCATCTTCATCAAGATTAATATGCGAAAATAGTATTTTTTTAGAAATTCTATCACCAAAGTGCATAACTCCATATTCGGGATATTCTTTGACGATATCCTTGCCCATCTTTATAACAAGCTCCGCTGCGTCTTTCCACGAATCTTGCCAAGCCCGTTCTGTTGCCGCAAATCTATCGCTTTCTACATCGAGATAAGTATCTATAGCCTTACCTGAATTTAAACCGGCAGGTTTTTTTGACTGCGAACTTAACATCGATATACCAACAACGCTATATATTTTATCTTCCCAAATCTCCATTAGCCGGTACAAATCTGGAGGTATACCCATAATCGGTGCCCATGTCGGAGGAGTACCTTTGTACTTCAAAATACCGCCAATATCAGTGTTCACATGTGAAGAAATAACCGAATTTTCTTGGATGAGAATTTTCGGAATACAACCGAGATACGCTGATTTTTGTATAACATTTGCAACGTAGTTTAACTCAAATTGCATTTGCTTTGTTTCTTCCATGATGCCAATTCCAAAAAAACCAGTCTTATCATGCTTATATCTGTAGACAACAAACGGGAACCATGTGTGAGTATACGGCTTTGTTATTAAGTCGCAGCCAATGATTGTCATCGCGTAACGACCATCTTCTTCTCCTTCAGCGCTAGCCAGATACCAGCTTTCCACAACTAAAACCAACTCTTCCGTTCTTGTTGGGGCTCTTATTAAATCCGAATCAACTGGGGACTGCATGATTTTTTTTGCTTTTTCTGGATCATCTTTAAACTTGTTTGCTAAAGCTGTTCTGTTAACAACTTTCAACTTGTGTACTTGCCTGGGTTCTCTGTATGTCGCTTCTGCAAGGTCAATCATGAAATCGTAAGGAAGTACTCGTTCCCATGCAATTCTTTCTTTATCAGTGTCAAAATGTGCTTGAAGTATACCGGTACCATACACAAACGCGTCATGAGCAAGCTCTGACGCCTTTTTTTTGAACGACGATCTGTAAAACTCTCCGTCAACAAAATCAGACAGATTTTTTGATTTTTGCTGCTGCACAAAGTCGGCGTTATTTGTAACAAACATGTTTTTAGGGGTATTTTGCGTTATTTTACTATGCAATGTGTCGATAGCGCTTGCACTAGCGTTTATACTAAGCCTTGTGTTGCCAACGTCTTGAGAGTATCTATCAGCTCCGTAGATAAAATACGGCTTTTCTGAGTACATATAACCGTATCGCTTCATTTCTCGATAGTAATATGCTTGCGTTGATTTTAAATATTTTGCATAAGCTACTACTTTCGTATGCACATCACCGTCTTCTGATTCCCACCAATTAAACTCAACTCTACTCATTACTAGTAACCTCCCCAGAAAGGATCCTTCGGCAGCGGAATTTCAAACTCTTTTTTCATTTTTTCAGCGTTTTCTAAATTAAGTTTTTCGATTTTCTCGATTTCGCTTTTTGTAGGATACTCTACCATATCCTTTTTTGCTACAAATTTAAGCGTAATGCCATCGCGTTGGTTGATATATTCTTCTACTTGCTGCTTTTTTAAAAACTTAATTAATTTTTTAATATCTGGGGACAGTGTCTTGTCGCTCGAACTCATTTTTTTTATTCCCGTATAAAATTTGTTTTATTTTTTCTTCCTCGGTCATCTCAGGCATAGTTTCATCTGTTTTGTATTTACGCATTTCTCGCCACGCATAAAGAACTGCGTCACAGAGATGGTTATCGGCGCCAGAAGCCTCTTGTGGTTTTTGCTTTGTTAAATCCCATGTCAGATTTTTGGCTTCGTGTAACCACATACTGTCGGCCTTACACTTAAAGTATCCGGCAAGAATATCCGCATTAAACATTTCAATATTCCCTAGTTTTTCGGACTTAGATGCTGCATAAATAGGCAAACCGTAGCGCTGAGTTATCTCTTCCGTTATTTTAAGCCCTAAACCGCCCGTGTCGGCGACTATAGCAATTGGGCTATACTTACTATAAAACTCCTGTAATTTTTCAACCATGGGCGAAATTGAAGACCCGGAGCACTTATACTCGTCAATTAAGTATATGTTTCTATCATAGTTGTTATGAGCGAGTACGGCTATAGCGTCGGAGTCTCGCATCCCGTAATCCACTCCAAAAAAATAGTCAAGGTCTTCTGTTCTGTGCGGAACAGTTTGGTAGACATTTCTTTCTTCAGATGCTTTGTAAACAAGGCTGTCAGAGTCTAGAACCCATTCGCCGAGCCACTCTCTTCTGAAAGTCGGGTGATCTCTATCCCATCCGCGTTCTTTGAGTAAGTTTTGTATGTACTGCTCATTGCTAATCCCCGATTGTATTTCCAGGTACGGATTATCGTTCATTGTCCAGTGAAAAGGCTCAAAGCCTTTAAGCTCCTTTATACCATGATATGCTTCATAAAACACTCCGTGCTGCAAAGGGTTTGGCGTTCCAATTAGTATCAATTCCCCGTTCAAGTCGCGTAGCGCCGGCTCAATGCTATCGTTGATTAACTCTCGAATAAAAGGCGGAAAACGTTGGGCTTCGTCAATTATCACTAGGATATATTTTTTACCACGAAAATTTGACACTTCTGATTTATCCGAACATCCCGATAACCTAATTTGAGAATTGTTTTTAAATGTTATCGATAATTTTGTGTTATTTGCTTTGTACTCTATTTTTTGGTCATCTAGGAATTTTAGGCAATCAGCCCAAATAATTTCTTCCGCGTCTTTCCTTGTGAGTGTTATGTATTGACAAATGCCGTGAGGATTTCTCAAGCACTGCTGTATCATATAGCGCGCAGCCCACGATGTTTTTCCAGCGCGACGCGAGCAGCTTATAGCTTTTCGCTTGCTAACACTTTCAAGTACTTTCTGTTGTTTCGGAAACAGAAACGGCAGAGCGCTCCAGTTCTCGGTCTGGTTTTTTTGATTTTTTCTGTTTGCTAGTCTCTGCAGGTAAGTCCGCGGTGAAGCATAAAATGTGCGCATAAGGTATAACTTGCTCCTTGACTAAAATCCCATACTCAGTAGCTGTCATTTCGCCAAATTTTTGGCTAGTGAAGTAAGAACCATGGTAAATTATTTTACCCTCGGAGTCGTGAATTCTGATCTGAGCATTTGTCTCAAATTTTTTAACTAACACGTACATTTCCTTTCATTAATTTATCTAATAGCCGTGTTTTAATGCTAAATTTAACATTTTTATTTCCGCTAGATATGCTATCAACCAACAGCTTACCAATATTTTTACGCCTAAATAAAGGCTTAACAAAAACTGCATGAATAATAATATCGTCATTTTTTTGTTCATGCAGGCAATAACCAAGCACAACGTCGTCTTTTTCGTATGTTGTTACGCTTAGATTATGTAGTTCAGAGTCTAGCCAAACTTTAAGTATGTTGCGATGTACTTGAAATATAAGCTTTTTAGCAGTGTCCGAGAAGCTGGCGTATATCAAGCCCTTCAAGTCGTCAGGCACTTTTGAGTAATGTTTAATCATTTGCTAACCGAATTATTTAATATTTTATTTCTTGTCATTTTACCTGCAAAACAACTTACTAAAAAATGATCTATTTTTCTTTTCGTATTCAATTTTTTCTTTGAGCTCTTCCCTTAACTCGGATAGTGATTTTTCTGCTTTTTTCAACTCTTCCAATCTGTAATCTAACTCTTTTTTAATTTTTTTATAATATTCATGTTCGTAAACCAGGTGATTTGTTTCATCTTTATCCATTATTTTTATTGAATAACACATTGGCCGCTTAATAATTAATTTTTTGTTGAAGTCTTCTTTAAAAATAATAATATCAACATTTGTACTATTACAAAAAGAATTAATCCTATTATCAAACTCTGATTTAATGCTTACTTTTTCCCCGGTACAAAAATCAGGATATTCAACTTCTTTAATTGTATAAACAGAAAACAACTCTAGTAAAATATCTGATTCACTTTCTCTTAAAATATCAATTTTAAATTTAATATCTTTAATATTTTTCTTAGATTCTAAAATCGAAGATTGTAAATACTTTATGTAGTTATTATTTGCCATCAGTTAAAGCTTTCTTCCCATATAGTTTAGTTAGTATCTCTTCAGCATCCTCAGGGCTTAATTTGCTTGCAATGAGAGCTTTAAGCTCAAGGTCCTGTCTTTTTAGCTCAAGAGTTTCACGTTTTTCGCGCTCCATCCAATCGCCATGCACTTTTAAATAAAATTGTCTGGCCATGGTATCGGATTGTTCAACTAGCTCTTGCGCAACTTTTGCCACACCAAGACTTCTGCCTTTACTTATTGCCTCTTTAAATTCGGCGTTTTCGTTGAGATATTTATAATATTGAGCTTGAGGGATATCTAGTGCACCAAAGATATGTTTATCAAGCAAACCTAATTTAGCTAATCTATGGGCTTCTTTCACTTTCCTTGGCCAATCATCTTTCTGGTCTGTGCGTTTTCTCCCAGCTTTTCCTGGTATAGTCATTTCATTCCTCCGATTTGTTTATAATTTCAAGCATCTCTCTATCCCCGATCGAATGATCTTTAATTAAAGATTTAAGACCATAATAAAAATCTCTTTCTTTAATATTTTCAATATCATCACAGAATTTATAGTCTAAATAAAAATATCCGCTATTTTTAATTTTCATTCGCATTTCTTTAACAATATTTATCAATTCCTGACTATCTTCTTTTATTTGTTTCATCATGTTTTTTTCTGATTCCATTATCATCATCACTCCTTATGATTATTTATAGCCTCAACCTCTTCGTCTGTTAACTTCGCATCAACAGCGTGCTTAAGATAAACCTGCGCTTCATAAGCACTAAATTTTCTGTCATTACCAATTATCCGCCTAAAATCGTACACTTTACACAGGTCTTGAGCCGAGAAAACCGTTAACTCCCTCATTAAATTTTCCATGTTACCGTGCTGCTGCTTGATTTCATCAAACTTTTTAATAACGTTTTTAACGCTGTCTAGAACGGACATAATTTCAAATATAATTGAACTTTGCCGCATCGTTGTGTTTGCCAGTGCCCCTATTTTTTCTAGAGCTGAGTCAATGTTTTCATTACTCATTGAAGCTCCTTTAATTTCTCATCAATTCTTTCAATTATTTTTTTATAGTCTATAATATCAGAAAAACACAAAATACATTCTATTTTTGATTTTACTTCGTTCAATAATAGTTTTTCATCAAATTCGTCATAAATCTTAACCTCGACACTTTCCAACATTTCTCGATAATTACCGATTAGTCCTATTAAAATACAATGATTACAATCACTAATTGATTCATAATAATCCAGAATATACGGGCATCTCACAGAATTTAATATACCGCAAACTTTATTAGACAGATCTTCCAATTTTTTATTATCACTCATCGCTATCTCCATATTTTTCTTTTAGTTTTTCTTCGACTCTATTTTTAACTCCACGCCAGAAATCATTAAAGTCGTAATCATCTACACCATAACTAGTAATTATGCGTAAAATAAATTTTAAACTTTTTTCTTCTGATTTATTTTCATCTTCATTCATTGGGAATTCAATTGGTTCTCCAAAAAATCTAATACACATTAATTGTTCACCAATCTTATTATCCTCTATATACGATATAGAAAAAGGACAACCAACCGAATTAAAAACCCTACAAATTTCATTTGCTTTTTGTTCATATTTTTCAATATTCAACATAAACCACCACTTTATTTTATCATTGTTGTGACGCAATTTGTAAAATAATGCAATCTCATGGCGTCATAAAATCTATAGATTTTACAATTGTTTACTTCAAACAATTCATAAACCTCAAATTGATCTTTACTTCCTTTTTCAAGGACTTTAACACCGTGTTCCGCACACGACGAAACTAATAAAGATAATAAAATAAATATTAAATATCTATTCATAAACCACCTATTTATTCTTTTCTAGCAAAACGACTAATTAAATCAAGATGTTCTTCAATCAAAAACTCAATCATTTCTGTTGATATTTCCATCGTTTTATTTTTTTTTGTCAGAATTTTTACAAAATCATTTTTCTGAAAATCTATAAAACATGGATCGCATTTCTTTTCTTTTTCAATCATTTTATCTAATTCTTTTAATTTACTAAAACATGTAGAAATTCTGTTTTGTAAATAAGCATCCAATTCTTCGTCGATAACACATATAAGCGCATCTCTAATTTTTTCAAATCGAATTGAAAAATCATAATTTGATTCTAAAAATCTTTTAATATTATATAATAAAATTTCTTTAGTATATTTTTTTTCTGTTTCATAAGTTAAAAAAATTAAATGATCACCAAGTGTAAAACTATAGAATCTCATATTAGAAGATTCAAAATATTCATATTTTACATTAAATCCTGCTGAATCAATAATATCTTTCACATTTTTAAAAACTTTATCGTTTTCTTCAAATCGCTGTTTATTTACTCTTGATATTAAACATTTAATATCAAAAAATAAATCCTCAACGTTGTGTTTTTTATTTAAATTAATAGTTGCAATGGTTGAGAAATCTTTGCAACTAATATAAAACGTAGCATTATTTTCATTTAAATTAATTTCATAACTTGTATTAAATCCTAATTCACTAAGTCTATCACAAACAACTTTAAGTATTTTTTCATTTTCTTCAATAATATTTTTGTTTTCTTTTTGTTTAAGTGTTTTAAAGCATTCTTCAATAAGTCTTTCGAAGTTTTCTTTATGAAGACGCTTGAAGCTTTCTTCAAAGAGACATTGAAAAAATTCTTTATTAATATTTCCGTATTCTTTTTCTTTAAGTTTTATGAAGTATTCCTCAATATTACCATTTAAATCATTAAAAAAATCTTTACTATATTCTTTTTTTTCTTCGTTTTTCATTTTCCCTCTTCAATTCAAAGAATTCATTGAATCCAAACAATTTTTAATCGACATTAAATCATCGCTATTGAGAATGTTAGATAACTTTTTGTTATTTAATTTCATGGTTTTTAGTAGCCTAACTTCCTCATGAACGATTTTTTTTGTTTCTGCTTTTGAGCATTTGTCGATCATGTTTAAAATTTCTTTCAAAAATTCCAGTTGATAATCAATCAGCTCGTTTTCAAAAGAAATTTCGTCCAAGCAATCATCTGCTTTTTGTCTAATTTTATTTATTTTATTGTCAAATAACATCAAAAACCTCTCTAAAATATAGAACATTTTGATTAAAAAGTCAATAGTTTTGTACAAAAAATTTAACAAAATTTAAGTTATTTTTTACAAATATCATTTTTTTGTTAAAAAAATCTATCGATATTTTGAATTTCGATTCTTTTGGCTCAAATTTGAACGATTATAGATTTTGGCTACATCTGTATATGTCGATGTATAATCTTTCAATCTAGGTGCATTTAAACGATTCCTTGGGTATGTTTGTACGTCTATGTCAGGTCCATCCCTTCAAGACGGTTTTAACCTGGCTTAATTCATTTCAATTTTTTTTAAGCTTGTCAAACGGGTGTAGTGGCCGACGTTTCCACTACTATGAACGAAGTGAATAGTAGTGTTCTTTAAGTTTGTATTAAGAGTTAGGTGCAGTTTTGGGAGTCAATGGAATATTGATTTTTCAATGTTTTAATAACGTCGTTTGGTTATTCCACCCCCCGTTTTCGGGGGTAAGCACCCCCCGTTTTCGGGGGTAAGCACCCCCCGTTTTCGGGGGTAAGCACCCCCCGTTTTCGGGGGTAAGCACCCCCCGTTTTCGGGGGTAA
>Ga0075163_10001684_pt1 | contig 29808 bp, 29 predicted proteins | sample JI1023141ADNA_FD_71478 | JGI IMG/M metagenome (GOLD analysis project Ga0075163, IMG submission 71478) | Wastewater effluent complex algal communities from Wisconsin, to seasonally profile nutrient transformation and Carbon sequestration -... | ecosystem: Engineered > WWTP > Effluent > Algae...
GTCTCGCCGACCATCTTCGCGTCGTAGCGGACCAGCGCCTCGATGTGCGCCGGCGTGACGATGAAGTCGTCGAAGTTGCGCAGGCACGACTCGAGCAACACCTTGATGCTGTACGGCAGGGCGTCGACCGGGCCCAGGCCGCGCAGCGCGTCGAGGCGGTACACGGTGCGCTGGCCGAGCGGCGTGTCGAGCTGGGCTTTGGCGGAGAACGGGTCGCGCTTGGAAGCTGTCATGGAAGGCGGCGCAGCCTAACAAATTGGCCGGCGGCGCTGAAGCCGCGCAATTCACGCAGCGACGAAACTTGCGCGGCCGGTGGTGGACAGGCGGCAAGCTGGCCTATCTTCGGCGGACCACCCCCCCGACGACGAGGACGACGCCATGGCCGACAAACCGTTTCTGACCGACATCAAGACCCTCCGCGAGCGCGCCCGCAAGCACATCGAGCAGGGCGCCGTGACCCACGGCTATCAGGGGGACCGCGAGACGATCCTTCGCCTGCTGGGCGAGGCGCTGGCGACCGAGCTGGTGTGCGTGCTGCGCTACAGGCGGCACCACTACATGGCGACGGGCCTGAACGCCGAGGGCGCGGCGGCGGAGTTCCTGCAGCACGCGACCGAGGAGCAGGGCCACGCGGACGAGCTCGCCGCGCGCATCGTCCAGCTCGGCGGCAAGCCGGACTTCAACCCGGACACCCTGTCCGGCCGCAGCCACGCCGAGTACGTCGAGGGCGAGACCCTGCGCGATATGCTCAAGGAGGACCTGATCGCCGAGCGCATCGCCATCGACAGCTACCGCGAGATGATCGACTACATCGGCAAGGACGACTCGACCACCCGGCGCATGCTCGAGGGCATCCTCGCCGTCGAGGAGGAGCACGCCGACGACCTCCAGAGCCTGCTCGAGACCAACGCCTGAGCGCGCCCGCATGCACACCCTCGAGCTCACCGCGGACGCCGACAAGGCCACGGTCTACGCCGAGCTGCTCGCGACCGTGCGCGCGCTGGTCGACGGTGAGCCCGACCTGATCGCCAACCTCGCCAACGTCGGCGCCGCGCTCAAGCAGGCGCTGCCCGGCGCCTCGTGGGTCGGCTTCTACCGCAAGATCGGCGCAGATTTGGTCCTGGGGCCGTTCCAGGGCAAGCTCGCGTGCACACGTATTGGCCGAGGCCGCGGCGTGTGCGGGGCCGCGGCCGAACGCCGCGAGACCCTCGTCGTCCCGGACGTCCACGCCTTCCCCGACCACATCGCCTGCGACAGCGCCTCGCGCAGCGAGATCGTCGTCCCGGTCGTGCGGGCGGGCGAGGTCGTCGCCGTCCTCGACCTCGACTCCGAGCTGCCCGCCCACTTCGACCAGGTCGACGCCGAGCACCTCGAGCAGATCGCCGCGCTGGTCGCCGCGCTGGCCTGGTAGACTCCCGGCCGATGTTCATCGTCACCGGCACCAAGCGCTCCGGGACCTCGATGTGGATGCAGATCCTCATCGCCGCGGGCATGCCCATCATCGGCGAGGCGTTCCCGATGCGCTGGGAGCAGACCATCAAGGCCGCCAACCCCGAGGGCTTCTACGAGTCCCACCTGCGCCGCGGCATCTACTTCCGCACCAACCCGCACCCGAAGACCGGCGCCTACCTGTTCCCGGAGCAGGTCCAGCACCACGCCGTCAAGGTGTTCATCCCCGGCCTGGTCCGCAGCGACCGCGCGTTCATCGGCAAGGTCATCGCCACCGTCCGCGAGTGGCGCGAGTACGAGTCGTCGATCGCCCGCCTCTACGCGATCGAGGACGCGTCGCGCCGCGCCGAGGGCAAGGGCGAGCTCATCCCCGAGGAGCGCATGCCCGGCGCGCTCGAGTGGTGGGCCGAGAACTTCTCGCTCGTCCGCGACATCGCGGTCCGCCGCTACCCGGTCCACGTCCAGTCCTACGAGGGCCTGCTCGCCGAGCCCGAGCGGGTCATCCGCGACGTGCTGCGCTGGCTCGGCAAGGGCGACGCCGACAAGGCGCTCGCCGCCGTCAAGCCCGAGCACCGGACCCAGAAGCGCCCGGAGTCGACCAGCGTCGAGCCGGAGATCGCCGAGGTCTTCGACGCCTTCTACGCGGCCCTGCACGCCGGCAAGGGCCTCGACGCCGCGCTGCTGCAGCGCCTCAACCAGACCAACGAGGTGCTCGCGCCGCGCATCGCCCAGCTGCAACACGGCCTGCGCGAGCAGGCCCGCAAGCGCCAGATGCTGAAGGCCAAGCTGCGCCGCGAGCAGGCCGCCGCCGGCGTCACCGCGACCCCGGAGGACAACTCGCACGAGGACGACGAGACCGCCGAGGAGCCGGCCTGAGCGCGAGGTCGCGGACGCGAGGCGCGAGTCCGGCGCGCGCGAACGGGCGCGTCACCGCGTCACTGCGGCGCGCGGGCAGCCCTTGCGCCGCTGCGCTGGACGCGTCTATCCTCGGCCTCGAGGGGCGCCACGTGGGCGGGACCAACAAAACAGTTAGCGCAACTGGATAGCGCGTCAGGTCGTCAATCTGAAGGTTGCGGGTTCAATTCCCGCACGGTTAACGGTGTCCGTCGGGCGCCCCTCACTTCATCTCTCCGCTGCTCCTCACGGCGTGCACGCCGGGAACTGGCCGCCGCCCGGGGTCTCCTGCGAATCCAGCAAGGGCACGTCGGCGTCCTCGAGCACGTTGCCCTCGACATCGGTGACGCGGAAGTGCAGCGGGCCCGTGCCCATGCCGCCGTCCTGGATGAAGTAGTTGTAGCTCTCGCGGGCGACCTCGTGCCAGCCGCCCATCGCGTCCTGGAACTCGAACTTGGCGATCGCGTTGCGGTGGTTTCGGACCTGCACGCCGGCCCAGTACTGGCTGCTGCCCTCCTTGTAGCGGTACGAGATGTCGCCGCTGACCGGGCACGACACGAAGCGCCACGCGATCGGGACGCGGCCGAGCGCCGGGTCGGCGATCTTCGCGAACGCCTCCTGACTCAGGTCGAGGTCGCCGGACTTGCATTCCGGGCACAGGTCGACAATGCGGACGGTGATCGTCGCGTCGGGGCCGTCGACCGTCACGCACGCGCCGCACACCGCCGAGCCCGCGTAGTCGGGCATGTTCATCGCGGCGACCATCAGGTCGCCCGGGCTCGCGTCGAAGCTGCAGGCCCCGGCGCCGGTGGCCCCGTAGTAGGTGCCCTCGCCGGTGTGCATCGCCCCGTCGCAGGCCGCGCCCGCGGTGGGATCGCCCGCCTCGTCCGTGGCCGCGGTCACCTGTCCGCTGCTGTCCTCGGCCTCGCCGACCTCGTCGCCCGCCTCGTCCATCCCGCCGTCGCCGCACGCCAGCAAAAGCCCCACCAGCGCGCCACCCAGGACCGTTCGCCACGTCATGCGCTCCAGGACAGCGCAGGCCCGCGGGGCTGTCAACCGGCCGCGTGGGGCGGCGGCGCGCCGGCCGACCTGTCTCCGCGGACAGGCGCCGCCGCGACGGTCCGTGGTATCTCTGGAGCGTGGCCCTCCAGCGCCTCACGATCGGGCTCGACGCCGACGTGTACACCGCGCGCCACGCCGCCGAGCGGCTGGCGCTGGCGGAGGGCTGGCCCAAGGTCGTCGCGCAGGAGGTCGCGCTGATCACCTCGGAGCTCGCGTGGAACATCGTCCGTCACGCGGGCAAGGGCAGCATCAGCCTGGCGATCGTCGACCACCCCAAGCACGGCTCGGGGCTCGAGATCCGGGCCTGCGACGACGCCCCGCCGATCGCCGACCTCGCGCTCGCGCAGCGCGACGGCCACACCGCGGGCGGCCCGATCCCCGTCGACGCGATGCTGCGCCGCCGCGGCATCGGCAGCGGCCTCGGTGCCGTCGTGCGGCTCGGCGACAGCCTCGTGCAGCTGCCGGTGCAGCTGGCTCATGGGACAGGCAAGTGCCTGGTCGTCACGCGCTATCTGGTGCGGCCGCGTCCGGGAGCATGACCGGCGGGGCGACGACCGGCGGCTTGGTGACCTTGAAGCCCATCGTGCGCATGCAGTACTTCAGGCCCTCGCGCAGGCTGCGGAGGGTGATCACGCCCTGCATGTCGAGGCCGAGCGCGACGATGATCTGCGCGACCGAGGGCTGGATGCCGGTGATGACGCAGCGCGCCCCGAGCAGGCCGACCGCGCGCATGACCTTGAGCAGGTGATCCGCGGTCGCGGTGTCGACGGTGTCGACGCCGGTCAGGTCGACGATCGCGAACTTCGCCCCGGTCCGCGCGACCGTCTCGAGCAGCGAGTTCTTCATGTCCGCCGCGCGCACGCTGTCGACCAGGCCGACGACCGGCATCGTCACGATGTCGTCCCAGACCTGGATGATCGGCGTCGACATCGAGTGGATCGCGTCCTGCTGGGCCTCGACGCGCTGGCGAAGCTCCTCCTCGATGCGCCGGTAGTCGGACTCGAACTGGGCCGACAGCGCCAGCGCCTGCTCGCGCTCGGCCAGCGCCTCCTTGAAGGCCGTGACGTCGCGGGCGACCGCGAAGATCAGCTTCTCCCGGATGTCGACGATCGCGCTCCACGCGAGCCAGCGAAACTCGCCGTTCTTGTGGCGGTAGCGGTTCTCGAAGCTGACGACCTCGGTGCCGTTGTACAGCCGCGCCGCGCACGTCAGCGTCGCGTCGCGGTCCTCCGGGTGCACGAAGTCGATGAACGGCTGGGACCGCAGCTCGTCGAGCGACCAGCCGAGCACGCGCGGCCAGATCGGGTTGAGGTCGACGAAATAGCCGGCCTCGTTGGCGGTGGCGAGCATGTCGAGCGACAGTTGGAAGAAGCGGGCGAAGTCAGCCATGGCGCGGGTCCTCGGCGGGCGTGGATAACGATAAGGCTACTCAGGGCTGCGGGCGCGCTCGCGCGCGGCGCTGCGGCTGCTGGCGGTGGCGATGCAGGCGTGCAGCGCCTCTTTGAGGTTGGCGAAGGTCGGGATGCCGGTGAGGTCGACGCCGAGGTCGACGATCGTCTGGGCGACGAGCGGGCCGATGCCGGAGATGATCCCCTGGGCGCCGAGCAGCTGGACGCCGCGGATCAGGCGGACGAAGTTGTCGGCCGTGTTCGTGTCGACGGTCTCGACGCCGGTCACGTCGAGGATCGCGTGCCGCGACTTGGTGTGGATGATCGTCTCCAGCAGCTTCTCCATCATGCGAGCCGCCCGGTCGCCGTCGACGGCGCCGACGACCGGGACCGCGAGCACGCCGTCCCAGACCTGGATGATCGGGGTCGACAGCGCCTGGATCGCCGCCTGCTGGCGGGCGATGATGTCGAGCTTGTCCTGCAGCTCGAGCACGCTGCGGTCGCGCTCGCCGAGCGCCTTCGCGTGGGCCTCGGCGGTCCGGCGCAGCTCGGCGAGCACGCGCTGGAGGTCGATGCTGGTCGCGTGGTCGGTCTGCGCCAGATCGGCGAGCTCGACCTCGATGTCGCGCTCCGAGGCCTCGACGACGATCTCGTCGTAGGGGTCGCCGTCGGCGATGAACATGGTCTGGCGGCACCAGCAGTTGGTGCCGAACAGCTTCTGGCCGAAGCCGGTGAACTTGCCGGCGATCAGGCCGCTGCCCCAGTTGACGCCGTTGCTGCGCTGGGCCAGGCCCTCCCAGCTGCCGTGGACGCGGAACAGCGCCTGCTGGCCCTCGCGGTCGACGGCGACGCACTCCCAGCGGCCCCAGCCGGTCGTGTACGCGTAGCGGGCGAGGTCGGCGAAGCCGGTCTCGAAGTCGGGCGCGGCGGAGATGATCGCCCAGTCCTCGGTGATGCCGCGCTGGCCCTCGGCCTGCAGCGCGAGCGAGAAGCGCTGGGGCCCCACCATGCTCAGGAAGCCCATCAGCATGCTCGCCAGCGACGAGTCGCGGAACAGCATCGTGCAGGGCACGCCGGCGATCGTGAAGCCGCCGTGCTCGAGGTCCCAGCGGAACTCAAGGCCCTCGACGGTGATTTGGGGGTGCAGGTCGCTCATGAACGCGGTCCGTGGATCATCAGGCGAAGTCGCGGCCGTCGCCGCCGCCGTCGAGGTCGTCGGGTTCGATCTCTGTGAGGGTAGCGGTGACGCCGAGGCGCTCGAGCGCGTCCTCGAGGGTCAGCGCCGTCTGGGCGAGCCGGAAGTCGGCGCCCATGGTCTGCAGGGTCATCGCGATCGGCGCGCTCATGCCACAGATGACGGTCGGGGTGCCCATCAGCCGCGCTGCCGCGGCGAGGTTGGCGATGACGTGGCACAGGTGGCTGTCCATCGTCCACATGCCGGTGACGTCGATGACGAGTCCGGCCGCCGACGTGTCGCGGATCGTCCGCAGCACGTCGTCGACGAGCACGGCGGCCGTCTCGTCGGTGACATCGCCCTGAAGCGGGACGACGATGCGCTGCCAGAGCTGGATGACGGGGATGCGGTTCTCGTAAGTGCTCATGGCGTCATGCCTTTTAGATCACAGGCGACCACAGTGGCGTCGTCGCTGGGTTTGCGGTGGCGCGAGATCAGCTCCTCGCACAGGGCATCTGGCTCGAGGTGACGCAGCGCCTCCAGCGGCGAGCGGTGCGAGATCCCGTCGGAGAACAGCACGAGGCGGGTCCCCGGCGCGAGCTCGGCGCGACACATGCGAAATTGGACCACGCGCGCCCCGAGGACGCCCGGGCTCAGGAGGATCGGGACCTTGCTCCCGAAGCAGCGGATCTCGACGTTGCCGACCCCGCAGCAGACCAGCTCGTTGCCGTGTAGCAGGCACACGCTCGCCGCGGCGCCACGCGTGCCACGCAGCGCCTCGTGCAGCCCCTGCATCACGGTCAGCAGCTCCCCGGTGAGCGCCGCGCCGCGCAGGAACAGCACGGCGCGGTCGGCCGCCAGCGCCGCGAGCTCGCCGTGGCCGAGGCCGTCGATCAGGGCGAGCATCGCCCTGTCGCCCTCGTGGCGCAGCACGGCGGCGTCGCCGTTGGCGCGCTCACCATCCTTCGGGAGCGTCCGATAGGCCATGTTGAGCATCAGTAGCCGACCTCGACTTCCACGCGGGTGCCCCCGGGCGCCGACTCGATGACGAAGTTGTCGGCGAGGCGCTTGGTGCCGAGGATGCCGAGCCCGAGGCCGCTGCGGCTCTTGTACTTGCCGGCGAGGATCTCCTCGAGGTTGGCGATGCCGGGGCCCTGGTCCTTGGCCTCGACGTGGACGCAGCGGCGGTTCGAGGTGCACTGGCGGATCGCCAGGTGGCCGCCGCCGGCGTAGCTGACGATGTTGCGGGCCAGCTCGCTGACGATCGTCGCCAGCTTCTGGATCACCAGCGGCGAGGCGCCGAGCGCCTGGCACAGGTCGCGCGCGGCCAGCCGCGCCCGCGCGATGTCCGACTCGAAGCGCAGGTCGAGCTCGATCGCGTCGGCCTTCTTCGTCGAGGTCAGCCGCGTCAGCTCCGCGACCGCCGCGCGCGTGTCGGCCTCGCCGACGAACATCCGCAGGCCCTCGGCCAGGCGCGCCAGCAGCTGCGTCACCGGCGTCGCGCCGCGCAGCCCCAGCGCCGGGGACTCCCGTCGCGCCCGGACCAGGATGCTCTGCGCGCGCGTCGGGCTCACGTACTTGCCCAGCACCTGCAGCAGCGCCCGGTCTTCCACGTCGCGCCCGGCCTCTGTCACAGGTTCACCTCCACTTCGATCCACGTGCCGGTCGGGCCGGTGTGGATGCGAAAGCCGTCAGCGAGGCGCTTGGCGCCGACGAGGCCGAGGCCCCGACCGTTGCGGCTGACCTTGCGGCCAGCCAGGATCGCGTCGAGGTCGGGGATGCCAGCGCCCTCGTCGACCGCGCGGATGAACACACACTTCTTGTCGGTGCCGACCGAGCCGACGACCAGGCGCCCGCCGCCGGCGTAGAGCACCATGTTGCGGGCGAGCTCGCTGACGACGGTGGCGATCTTCTGCAGCGCGAGCGGGCGGGCGCCGAGCTTCTGGCACAGCTCGCGGACCGCCATGCGGGCGCGGGCCACGTCGCGCTCGGCGAGGACCTCGATCTCGAGCGCGACCTCGGGCGCGCCGGCCTCGATGTGGACCGCGGGCAGCTCGACGGTGAAGGTCGAGCCCTGGCCGCGCGCGCTGGTCACCCGGATCTCGCCGCCGAGCATGTGACACAGGCGCTGCGTGATCACCAGGCCGAGGCCAGTGCCCTCGTAGCGGCGGGTCGACGAGCTGTCGACCTGATAGAACTCGCGAAACAGCTGACCGACGTGCTCGGGCGCGATGCCGATGCCGGTGTCGCTGACGGCGAAGGTCAGCCACGCGCGGCCGTTGACCTGCGTGCGCCGGATCTGCAGCGTCACCGTGCCGTCGCTGGTGAACTTGCCGGCGTTGCCGAGCAGGTTGACCAGGCACTGCCGGATCTTCAGCGAGTCGGAGCGCATCATCCCGGCCTGCGGGTCGATGTCGAGGCGCAGCTGGTTGCGGTTGCGCTCGATGCCGGGGCGGACCGCCGCGAGCACCTCGTCGACGACCGCCGCGACCCCGAACTCCTCGATGTGGACCAGCATCTTGCCGGCCTCGATCTTCGAGATGTCGAGGATGTCGTTGATCAGCTGCAGCAGGTGCTTGCCGGCGGCGCGGATGCGCAGGACGTCGGCGGCGAAGCCGGCCTCGCCGCGCTCGCGCAGCTCGTCCTCGATCAGCTCGCTGTAGCCGAGGATCGCGTTCAGCGGGGTGCGCAGCTCGTGGCTCATCTTGGCCAGGAACTCGCTCTTGGCCCGCGAGGCCTCCTCGGCCGCCGCGGTGCGCTCGGCGACGCGGCGCTCGAGCGACTCGTTGAGGTCGAGCAGCGCCGCCTCGGCCTGGCGCCGCCGCGTGATGTCCGTCGAGATCCCGCACAGCGCGAACACGGTCCCGTCGGCGCGGCGCAGCGGGAACTTGACCGAGAAGAACGAGCGCGGCCCGTCGCTGCCGCCGGGCAGCTGCTCCTCGCACTCGATCGGCCCGCCGCGCTGACGCACCTGCGCCTCGCTGGCCGCGAACAGGTCGGCGACCGCGACCGGCAGCACCTCGCGGTCGACCCGCCCGAGGATGTCGGCCCGGCGGCGCCCGAACGCGGCCTCGAAGTAGCGGTTGACGAACAGGTAGCGGCCCTCGGGGTCCTTGATGTAGACCAGCGCCGGCGTGTTCTCCGACATCTCCGCGAGCCGCGACTCGCTCTCGGCGATCGCCTGGGCCGCGGCCGCGTGCTCGCGCGCCACCGCCTGCTCGGCCTGGACCCGCGCCGTGACGTCCTGCGCCAGCGCGTAGACCCGCCCGGTCCCCGCGTCCGCCAGCGCCTGCCAGGCCAGCCACACGACCTGACCGTCGTGGCGCAGGTAGCGGTTGCGAAACCCGACGACGTCGCCGGCCCGCGCGCTCATGTCGCGGCTCGCGGCCTCGGTCGCGGCGCGGTCGTCGGGGTGCACGAACTCGAGGTAGCTGCGCGAGCGCAGCGCGTCGCTGCCGACGCCGAGCACCTGCGACATCGGCTGGTTGACGCGCAGGAAGTTGCCGCCGGCGTCGAGCTCACACACAAGCGTCTCGCCCGCGTCGAGGAGTCGTCGATACGACGAGACGTCCTGCTCGCTCAAGATCCTCCCCGACCCGCTATGCTGCGCGCTGTCCATTCCGTGCGGCTGCCGGCTATCTTGCACCGAGCCGGCCCCGACCCGGGCCAAGAAAATCGCGGCCGAACTCGCGCCACCGAGAATTTCTGCGCACACGCGGTAACATTGCCTCACCCGCGGGTACTTCGGGACTCGCACCCTTGATGACCGCGCAAGAACACACCCCGTCCTCCCCCGCCGAGGGCGCCGACGCGCTCCACGCCGCGCTCGTCGAGCGCGCCCGCGGCGGCGACATGCAGGCCTGGGCCCGCCTGTATCAGGACCACTGGGCCCGCCTCCTCCGACACGTAGGCTACCTCACGGGCGACGCGGCCACCGCCGAGGACCTCGTGCAGGAGACCTTCGCCCAGGCCCTCGCCGGGCTCGCGCGCTACGACCACCGCGCCCCGTTCTTCGCGTGGCTGCGGGGCATCGCGCTGAACGTGGTCCGCAAGCACTGGCGGACTCGGGGTCGCCGCAACCGTGCGTATACGAAGGTCGAGGCCGACGCGGACCTCATGGCGGGAGGGTCCGGCGACCCCGACGCCGTACACGTGTCCAAGCTCCGGGCGCAGACCCTGCTCGCCGTGCTCGAGGACCTGCCGGAGCACCTGCGCGAGGCCTTCGTCCTCTGTGATCTGCGCGACATGTCGACCGAGGAGGCCGCGCAGGAGCTCGGCATCTCGCCGGGCAACCTGCGCGTGCGAGCCACCCGCGCCCGCGCGCGGATCCGCGTCGCGCTGCAGGAGCTCGGCTGGCTCGCGCCTGAAGGAGGTGCCCGATGACCGACGACGACCTCGAGCTGTTCGTCACCGACGCCCGCGCACACCTCGACCGCACGCTCGCCGCCGTGGCCGCGCCCGACCTCGCGGCATCGGTGGCCCGCGCCCGGGAGATCGACCCCGGGGCGGTCCCCGCGCAGGCGGTCAGCGACGCCTCCGCGCTGGCCCCGGTGGTTCAGCTTCGCCCGTCGCGCGGCCCGACGCAGGTCCGCGAGCACCAGGCCGACCGCGCCGCGCTCACCCCCTTCACCGCTGCGCTGCGCGATCAGCTCGAGGCAGATCTCGCACGAAGGATCCACCGCGCCGCGATCGCGGGCGGCTCGGCGGGACCCGTCGTCGCCGCCCCGCCGCAGGGCCGCACCCCCCGCCGCGTGCTCGCGGTGTCGCTGGCCCTCGCCGCCGCCGTGCTCCTCGCCTTCGGACTGCGCGGCGCGTTCGAGGCCCGGCAGCAGCGGACCGCGGCCGACGCCGGCGCCGCCGCGCTCGCCGGCGCCGCCGACGACGCCGCCAGCGCGGCGGTCCAGCGCGCCGCCATGGACCGCTCACCTGGCGCTTCGGACAGGCCCGAGCCGGGCGCCCCCGAGGACAGCTCGCCTGTCCCAGAGGATAGCTCGCCTGTCCCAGAGGACAGCTCGCCTGTCCCCGGGGACAGCTCGCCTGTCCCCGAGGACAGCTCGGCCGGCCCCGGGGCGACCGCCGCGGACGCGGGCGACGACCGGGCCCGCCCCGCGCGAAGGCCCGGCAAGCGGCCGGCGCCCGCGACCGCGCCCGAGGCCCCTCCTGCGCCCCCCCCCGAGGATCCGCTCGTCGCGCTCGACCGCGAGGCCCAGGCGCTGTGGCAGGCCGGCGACCTGAGCGGCGCGGCCGCGAAGTTTCGCGCCGTGATCGCCCGCGCGCCCGGCAGCCGCGCCGCCGAGGCCGCCTACGGCGACCTGTTCGCCGTCGAGCACCGCCTCGGCGGCGACCCCGTCGCCCTGTGGCGCGCCTACCTGGGCCAGTTCCCCGCCGGGCGCTACGCCGACGACGCCCGCGCCGGCGTGTGCCGCCGCGAGCCCGAGCCCGCCCGCCCGGCCTGCTGGGAGGCGTATCTCGCCGCCCACCCGTCCGGCGCCCACCGCCGCGAGGCCGAGCAGGCCGCCGCTGCGCCCGCCCGCGACCCGTGACAAGGTCCAGCCGCCTCGCCCGTGCCGCCCGCCCTCGCCCTCGCCCTGCTCCTCGCGTCCGCGCCCGGCGCCGCGCCTGTCCCTTCGGACAGCCCGGACGCGCCTGTCCCTTCGGACAGCTCGGTCGCGCCTGTCCCTTCGGACAGCCCGGCCGCGCCTGGCCCTGCGGACAGCCCGGCGCCCGCGCCGTTCACCGCGCTGGCGCTGCGCGCCGACGGCCCCGGGCTCGCGGGCCTCGGCGACGCGCTGGCCCTGCGCCTGCCGGAGCTCCCGATCGTCGCCGAGTCGCCCGCCGACGGCGCGCCGTTCGTGTTCGTGGCCGTGCGCACCGACGCGGCGGTGCTGGTGCGACATCAGGTCGGCGTGATCACGTCGGACGGCCGCGCCTACTTCCGCGAGGTCGACACCGGCGCCGATCCGCCCGCGCGCGTGCTCGCCAGCGTGATCGCCAACCTCCTGCGCTCGATCGCCCAGGGCACCGTCCGACCCGACCGCACCGACGTCGCGATCCCGCCGCCCGACGCCGACCCGCTCGCGGTGCCACCTGTCCCCGAGGACAGGCCATCGGAACCTGTCCCCGAGGACAGGCCGCCGGAGCCCGCCGCGAAGGCCGCCCCGACGCAGCCGGCGACCCAGCCCCCGCCCCGCTGGCAGTTCGCGCCGGTGCTCGTCGCCGGCGCCGGCCTCGGCCTCGGCCCGCCGCAGTTCGGCCGCGCGCTGACCGGCGGCGGCGGCTCGCTCGGCCTCGACGCCCGCGCCCCGAACGGCGCGCTCCTCGGCCTCGAGCTGCGCGCGATCGGCCAGCGCGCCGACGATTACGGGCTCGCCCGCCTGCGCGTCGCGGTCCTCGCCGGCTACGCGCTGCGCCGCGGTCGCCTCGAGCTCCCGGTCGCCCTCGGCCTGTCGGTCGAGCCGTGGTGGGTCTCGCCCGCGACCGCGGTCACCGACACCCGCGGCGCCCGCCCGCTGCTCGGCGCGCTGCTGCGGGTCGCGCCCGGCCTCCACTTCACGTTCGCGGGGGCGCGCGCAGGTCTGCGCGGCCTGCGGGTCGGACCGCGCCTCGAGCTCGCCGGCAGCTTCCTCGTCGACGACGGCGCGAAGGTCGGCGGCGTGTCGCGCCAGGTCGACGGCGGCGCCCGGGAGCTGTTTCGCGTCGGCGGCCTCGAGCTCCACCTCGGCCTCGAGCTCGCGCTGTGGTTCGGCCGCTGAGGGCCCCGGGCTATGATGACCGCGTGCTGCTCCCGCTGCTCGCCGCGCTGCTCGCCGCCGCGGCCGCCGAACGCGTCGCCGACACCGTCGACCCGGCCGCCCTGCGCGACGCGGACGTCGTGCTGCACACCTCGCGCACGCGCCAGGCCGGCGCGGTCGCGTGGGCGACCGCCAGCGTGTACACGCACGTCGGCCTGATCGCCCGCGACGGCGCCGGCGTCGTCGTGATCGAGGCGGTGCAGCCGGTCAAGCGCACCCCGTGGGCCGCGTGGCAGCGCCGCGGCCTCGGCGGACGCGTCAGCGTGCTGCGCCACCCAAACCTCGACGACACGCAGCGCCGCGCGATCGTCCGCGCCGCCGAGGCCCTGCTCGGCCGCCCCTACGACCTCCACTTCGCGCCCGGCGACGATCGCCTGTACTGCAGCGAGCTGGTCGTCCGCGCCTACGCGGCCGCCGGCGTGCAGCTCGCCCCCGCCACCCCCGCGGGCGCGCTCGGCCTCGCCGGCGCGCCGGTCCAGGCGCTGCTGCGGGCCCGCTGGCGCCGCCACCCGAGCTGCGCCGGCGCGCGCTCGCTGGCCGCCTGCATGCCCGCGCTCGCCCGCCTGGAGATCGTCACCCCGATCGGCCTGCGCCGGGACCCCGCGCTGCGGCTCGTCGCCAGCAGCTACCCGCCCGCGCTGCGCTGACCCTGGCAGAGCCGGCCCGCGCCGTGGCAAAGTCGCCGCCATGTCCGCCCCTCGCCCGCTCGCCGAGCTCGCCCGCGACCTCGACCTCGACCCCACGCACCGCGCCTACCTGCCCTACGGCCACGACTTCGCGAAGATCGACACGATCGGCGCCGGCCCCGGCACCCACGCGGGCAAGCTCGTGGTCGTCTCCGCGGTGACCCCGACGCCGCTCGGCGAGGGCAAGACCGTCACCTCGATCAGCCTGGCGATGGGCATGAACCGCATCGGCGCGCGCACGATCGTGTGCCTGCGCCAGCCCTCGCTCGGCCCGGTGTTCGGCAGCAAGGGCGGCGGCGCCGGCGGGGGCAAGGCGCAGGTCGTGCCCGCCGACGCGATCAACCTCGGCATGACCGGCGACGGCCACGCGATCGGCGCGGCGCACAACCTGCTCGCGGCGATGCTCGACGCCCACCTGCGCCACGGCAACGAGCTGCGCCTCGACCCGACGCGCGTGACCTGGCCGCGCGTCAGCCCGGTCAACGACGGCAGCCTGCGCAAGCTCGTGGTCGGCCTCGGCGGCCCGCTCAACGGCGTCCCGCGCGAGACCTTCTTCGAGATCAACGAGGCCAGCGAGGTCATGGCGATCGTCGCCCTCGCCCACGACCGCGCCGACCTGCGCCGCCGCCTCGGCGCGATCGTCGTCGGCCAGGACAGCGGCGGCGCCCCCGTGCGCGCCGAGCAGCTCGGCGCCCCCGGGGCCATGAGCGTGCTCCTGCGCGAGGCCGTGTTCCCCACCCTCGCCCAGACCTCCGAGGGCACCCCCGCCCTCATCCACGCCGGACCGTTCGCCAACATCGCCCACGGCAACAACTCGATCGTCGCCACCCGCTTCGCCCTCACCCGCGCCCCCTGGGTCGTCACCGAGTGCGGCTTCGGCAGCGACCTCGGCCTCGAGAAGTTCATGCACATCAAGGCCCGCTCCGCCGGCCTCGAGCCCGCCTGCGTCGTCCTCGTCTGCACCGTCCGCGCCCTCAAGGTCCACGCCGGCGTCGCCAAGGTCGCCGTCGGCAAGCCCCTCGACCAGGTCGTCTCCGTCCCCGACGTCGACGCCGTCCAGCGCGGCGCCGCCAACCTCCGCCACCACCTCCGCATCGCCCAGGGCTTCGGCGTCCAGGTCGTCGTCGCCCTCAACCGCTTCCCCAGCGACAGCCCCGCGGAGGTCGCCGTCGTCGAGCAGGTCGCCCGCGAGGCCGGAGCCGGCTTCGCCGTGCACTCCGGCTTCGCCGACGGCGGCGCCGGGGCCACCGACCTCGCCCGCGCCGTCGTCGCCGCCGCCGAGCCGCGCCCCCCGACCTTCCGCTACGACCTCCACCAGCCGCTGCTCGCCAAGCTCGAGGCGCTGGCGACCGCCGTCTACGGCGCGACCGGCCTCGACGTCAGCCCCGCGGCCCGCACCCGCGCCGCCCAGCTCGAGGGCTGGGGCTTCGGCCACCTGCCGCTGTGCGTCGCCAAGACCCACCTGGCGACCACGCACGACCCGGCCGACGGCGGCCTGCCGCGGCCGTTCTCGCTGCCGGTCCGCGACCTGCAGCTGCGCGCCGGCGCCGGCTTCGTCACGGTGCTGACCGGCGAGCTGACGACGATGCCGGCCCTTATTAAACGCCCCAACGCGATCGACATGGACGTCGACCCCGCGACCGGCGAGATCCGCGGCATGTGACCGTTCGGGCAGGTCCGATCGGACATGTCCGTTCGGGCATGTCCCGGAGGACATGCCCTTTCGGTCACAGCGGCGTGATGCGCAGGGTGAACTCGCCCGCCGTGCCCGGGATCGCGCCGTCGACGAAGATCATCACCGAGCCATCCTCGGCGAACAGGAACACGTCGAAGGCCGGGTTCGTGCCGCCGCCGGGGTTGTTGCAGCCGAGCTCCGCCCCGAAGCAGTCGAACTGGCGCACGTACAGCACGGTGTCGAAGCTGGCCGCGACGATCTCGACCCGGAAGGTGCCCGTGAACGGCGGGGTCCACAGGAACACGAACTCCTGCGCGTCGGCCCCGCCGCAGAAGTCGCTCGACCACTGGCTCGGCAGGCCGAAGGTCGAGCTGGCGAAGTCGCCCGTCAGGTCGTCGATGACCGCCTGCACCTCGCAGCTCGGCGGCGGCGGCTCGCCGAGGTTCTCGACGTTGAGCACGACCTCCCCGAGCTGCCCGCCGAGCCCCTCGACGACCGCCGTCACCGTCTGTCCGGTCGCCAGCTTCGCCGTCACCGACGAGAACGCCCCGATCGTGTCGTCGTTGCAGCCGAGCTCGGGGCCGCCGCAAAACCCGTCCTGCACCGACAGCACCGTGTCGAAGCTCGAGCCGACCGTGTGAAACTCGAACAGCCCGTCGAACGGCGCGGTCCACACGAACACGCTCTCGGCCGCGGGGCTCGGGTTGCAGCCGAGGAAGAACAGGTCGTTGCCGGCGAAGTTGTCGCCGAAGCCCTGGACAGGGACCGCCGAGATCAGGGCCTGCTCGCCGCAGATCCCCGGCACGCCGGAGGGGTCGTCGGTGTCCGAGGTCACCGTCGCCGACGTGATCGTCGTCGGCTCCGGGAACGTCGGGTCCGGGACCGTCGGGTCCGGGAACGTCGGGTCCGGCCGCGTCGGGTCCGGCCGCGACGGGTCCGGCGTCACCGTCGTCGGCTCCGGCCGGTCCCCGGTCGTCGTCGTGCCGCCGCCCTCGCCCTCGCCGTCACCAAAGTAGCCGTAGCGGTGGTCGTTGCAGCCGGCGGCGCCGAGAGCAGCGAGACACAAAGACAGGGCCAGACGCACCATCGGGCTACCTTACCACGGCCCCGGGCCCCGGCGGCGCCGGGTCGGCGGCCAGCACCGGGATGCGCAGGCTGAAGGTCGTGCCCTCGCCGACGGCGCTGCGGACCGCGATGTCGCCCCCGAGCAGCCGGCACAGCTCGCGCGAGATGGCGAGGCCGAGGCCGGTGCCGCCGTACTGGCGGGCGACCGAGCCATCGGCCTGCGCGAACACGTGGAACAGGTTGGCGAGCTTGTGCTCGGGGATGCCGATGCCGGTGTCGGAGACCTCGACGAGCAGCCACTCGACCTCGTCCTCCCAGGTCATGTCGACGCGCAGGTCGACCCAGCCGCGGCGCGTGAACTTGCACGCGTTGCTGAGCAGATTCAACACCACCTGCTTGAGCTTGGTGCGGTCGGTGGTGATCGATCGCTCCAGCACCGGGCAGTGGATCTGCAGGCGGTTCTGGTTCTTGATCATCGGCGGGAGGATCGTGCTGCGCAGGTCCTCGACCAGCTCGCCGACCGAGAAGTCCTCGACCGCCAGCTCCATCTTCGCCGCCTCGATCTTCGACAGGTCGAGGATGTTGTTGATCAGCCCCAGCAGGTGCTCGGCGGCCCCGCGGATGCGGTCGACGTCGGTCTTGAGCTGGTCCTGGCCGTCCTCCGCCTCCTCCAGCAGCAGCTCCGAGTAGCCGAGGATCGCGTTCAGCGGGGTGCGCAGCTCGTGGCTCATGTTGGCCAGGAAGTGGCTCTTCGTGCGGCTCGCCGCCTGCGCGTCGGCCTCGGCCCGCCGCCGCTCCTGGACCTCGAGCGCCAGCGCCTCCGTGCGCTCCGCGACCCGCTGCTCGAGCTCGTCGCGCGCCCGCATCACCGCGTCCTCGGCCTGCTTGCGCCGCGAGATGTCGGTCACCGCGACCAGCGAGCCCTTGTGCCGGCCCTCGGCGTCGTACAGCGGCTTGGCGGCGACGATGCTCCAGAACTCCGAGCCGTCCTTGCGGCGCCAGCGGAAGTCGAACTGGTCCTCGGCGCCCTCGCGGCGGCGGCGGAGGTTGGCCCTGGCCGCGGCCGCGCTCTCGTCGTCCATGTAATCGAAGATGTAGTGCCCGACCATCTCCTCCGGCGACGCGCGCAGCAGCGCGGCGAGCTGCGAGTTGACGAACTCGATGGTGCCGTCGACGTCGTTGACGAGGATCCCGTCGTTGACCGTGTGGATGAGCGTGTGAAAGTACGCGCTGTCGCGGCGGGCCCACTCGAGCGCCTCGCGGGTGCTGACCAGCTCCTGCTGGACCGTCGTGCGCAGCGTGACGTCGCGGATGAGCGCCGAGAAGCCGACCGCGTGCCCGAGCTCGTCGCGCCACGGCGTCACCGCGTGCTCCGTCCAGACCACAGGCCCGCGCCCGCGCTTCCAGCGGACGATCACCGTCTGCGGCTCGTCGGCGCCGACCGCCTGCGCGTACACCCGGCGGTCCTCAGGGTGGACCAGGCGCCAGAGCAGAGAAGGATTGGCGCGGAGCTCGTCGATGCCGAGACCGCCCAGCTCCGACAGCGCCCCCGTCACCTCGAGGATCCGCACCGCCGGCATCACCTGCACCCGCAGCGCCACGCACCCCGCCTGGCGCAGCAGACCCTCGACCCACGGGTCCCCCGACGCCGGGGCGGCGTGCTCCGGCGCTCCTTTGTTGCCCTCCACCTCGCGCCGAACCGGCATGCGCCCCTGCCAAGCTACGCCAAGCGCGCCCGCCGCGACACCCCTGCCGCGTGACGACGGTCCCCACACGAACAACGTTCGGTCGCGCTCTCGGCGCCCGGGGCGCGACGACGCGCGCCGCCGACGCGAGGGCGCCCGTTGACTCGGGAGGCATTTGCGGCTGCCATGGCGGCCATGCAGACGGCAAACCTCCAGCTCGGCACTTTTACAGCGACGCTCGATGAACGCAACCCCCGCGTGCTCATCGGCCGCGATTCGACGTGTGGCCTGGCCACGCCGGAGATCAGCGTGTCGCGGCGGCACGCCGAGGTGTTCTTGCAGGGCGACCGGCTGATGATCCGCGACCTCGGCTCCTCGAACGGGACGTGGATCAACGGCAAGCCGGTCGCCGCCGAGCCGAGCGCGATCAGCCCGGGCGACCAGGTGTTTCTCGGGCACATCCCGCTCGGCGTCGAGTGGGCGGGCGGCGTGCAGGGCAAGACCGTCGTCGGCGAGCTGCCCGCGGACCTGCGCGCGATGATCGAGGCCCACAAGAACCGCGTGCTGTCCGGGGGTCCGGCCGCGTCGGCCGCCAGCTTCCTGCACGACCCGCCGATGCCCGGCGGCCCGGCCGCGACGATGCTCGGCATCGGCGGACGCGAGGCGCCGCGGGCCGCCGAGTTCGCCTACCGCCGCCAGGGCTCCAACAACAACGGCGTGCTGCTGATCGCGCTGCGCAGCGACACCTACAGCAACGGCGCCGAGGTCGACGGCTTCCTCGAGTTCACCGCCCTCGACAACGAGACGATCGCGTCGATCATCGTCGAGCTGGTCGAGTTCCACAAGCGCGGGCCCAAGGACGGCCACGTGTGGGACCGGATGCTCGTCCGCCAGGGCCCGTGGCGCGCCCAGAAGAACGAGGTCGTGCCGCTGCCGTTTCGCCTGCGCGTGCCGCCCGGCACCTCCATGTCGGGCCGCGACGTGCACTGGGAGGTCCGCGGCTACGTCGACATCGAGTGGGCCTTCGACATCTCCGCCGCCAGCCCGATCAACATGCGAAACGTCGACATCGAGCGCATCCGCGACGGCCTCGGCGCGCTCGACTATCGCCTCGCCAACCTCGACCCCGACCCGCTCGGCCAGCGGTTCCAGGGCACCTTCCAGCCGCCGACCCAGCTGCGCTCGCAGTGGGGCATCACCGACATCAACCTCGCGGTCGAGTACCTCGGCAGCAACCTCCAGCTGACCCTCGAGGTCGAGAAGACCGCCCTCTTCAAGTTCGACAAGCAGGTCAAGCTCGTCTTCGACCTCCAGCAGTTCCGGGCGGCCCCGCCCTCGCACGTGCAGGAGTTCTTGCGCCAGAAGATCGACGAGCTGATGGGCAAGACCCCGGCCGCCTGAGCGGCGGCCGGCGCGGCCGCCCGGGCGTCGTACCTACAATCTGCCAGTGAATCCACGAACCCGGCGCGGCCATTCCCGCCGGGTTCGCCGCGTCCGGTCGCCCCGAGGCGGGTTAGCCGACGAGCTTGTGCGTGAAACGACGGACGGAGCGCGGGGCCGTGACGACGAACCACACCCCGGAGAGGACGTAGATGGGAAGCTTGGAAATGACGGAATTCATGGGAATCCTTTGGAGCTTCGCGGTTCGAGGACCGAGGCGGTCCTGCTGTGGTAGCGCCCGCAACGGACGCTTTGGATCACCGCCGCGAGGTTGTACTCGTCGCCCTTGATCTGCCGCGGATCATCTGCCGCGGATCACTTGGGTCGATGCGATTGCCTATGCAACCGGCGACGACGGCTTTTCATTGCCGGGACCCGCCAACGCGCCGCAACGCCGCAGGCTTTCACCTTCGGCGAGAATTTCTCTCGCCCCCGGGCGACCCTCCGCCGGCTCGATCGCGCCGGGCGCCGGGACCGCCCGGTCCGTACGGCTCTCCCCTTGTCCTACACGCGCCCTGGCCCCGTCCCCCGGCGCTCCCCGGAGATCCTTCACACCCGCCGCAGCCCACCGCAGCTATGTCAGTTCCGGCGCGACGCGAGGTCCCCACGGGAACGCCCGCTCGAGCTGCCGCGACAGCGCCAGCACCCAGTCGTCCCGCGTCTCACGACCGACCACCTGGACGCCGACGGGAAAACCGTCCGCCGAGCGCCCGACCGGCACGCTCGCCGCGGGCTGACCGCTGAGGTTGAACACCGCCGTGAAGGCCCCGTAGTCCGCCGCGGCCCGAAACGCCGCCTCGCCGTCCAGCCGCGACCACGCCCCCACCCTCGGCGGCGGGCCCGGCACCGTCGGCGTGATCACGACGTCCGCGTCCCCCACCCACGCGTGCACGCGATGCGACAGCTCGCCGAAGATCCGGCGCGCCCGGTCGACCGAGACGTGACGCCCGTGCTCGACCAACCACCGCGTCGCCGGCTGCAACACCGACATCTTCGCCCCCGGCACGCTCGCCAGCATGTGCTGATACAGCGGGATGAACTCGTCGAGGCTGCCCGCGCTCATCACCGCCGGCTCGACGTGGTGCCCCGCGTCGGCGAGCACCCGCGCCGCCGCCTCCGCCGCCGCGCGCCACTCCGGGTGCACCGGCGTCGACAGCGGGGTCTCCGTCGCCAGCTTGATCCGCAGCCCCCGCGGGGCCTCGCGCGCCGCGTCCGCGTACGAGCGCACCGACCTCGGCAGCCAGTGCGGCTTGCCGACCCGCACCCCCGCCATCACGTCGAGCATCGCCGCCGCGTCGTCGACGCAGCGGGCGAGCGGGCCGCATGTGTAGAGGATGGTCCGGTCCGGCAGGCCGTAGGCGTTGGCGACCCGGCCGCGCGACGGCTTGAGCCCGTAGAGCCCGCAGAACGCCGCCGGGATGCGGATCGAGCCCGCGCCGTCGCTGCCCTGCGCGACCGCCAGCATCCCCGAGGCCACCGCCGCGCCCGAGCCCCCGCTCGAGCCCCCGGCGCTGTAGTCCGGCAGCCACGGGTTGCGCGTCGGCGGGTGGATGTCGGGCTCGGTCACCGGCAGCGCGCCGAACTCCGAGGTCGCCAGCTTGCCGAGCAGAACGAAGCCGCCGCGGCGCAGCTGCGCGACGGTGCGGTCGTCGACCGGCGACCACAGCCGCGGGAAGCTGCGCGAGCCGAAGCGGGTCCGCGCGCCGCGGATGAAGTTGAGGTCCTTGACCGCGGTCGGGACGCCGCAGAACGGCGGCAGCTCGTCGACCCGCCCGCGCCGGCGCGCCCGCGCGATCTCCCGGTCGCAGGCGCCGGCGGCCCAGCGAGCGCGACGCTCGTGCACCTCCACGAACGCGTTCAACCGCGGGTTCATGCGCGCGATCCGGCCCAGCGCCGCGAGCGTCAGCTCGAGCGCCGACACCTCGCCCGCCCGCAGCGACCGCGCCTGCTCCGTGGCGGCCCCGAGGAGCAGCGCCTCGGCCGTCATCGCAGGGATGCCCCCAAGGACAGGTCACGTTCGGCTTCGAGCATGCGCCGCAGCATCGCGCAATCTCGCCGCCCGCACCAGGCCCCGCGCGCGACAACGTTCGTTGTTTGCGGCGCGGGCTTCGGGGTACCCTCACTGCGGGATTGGGAGGGAACGCATGGTCCCACGCGGGGATAGGACGAAGACGCAGAAGCCAAAGGTCGACAACGCCGCCGCCCTCGACCTGCTCACGGTCGACGAGGTGGCCTCGATGCTCAAGACCAGCCGAAAGGCCATCTACCACCGCATCGCCCGCGGGCAGATCCCCGCCGTTCGCCTCGGTCGCAGCGTCTTCGTGCGCCGCGGCGACCTCGCCGGCTGCCTGGTCCCCGGCGCCTGGAACGACGCCGGCGGCTGAGCCCGCCACGCCTGTCCGCGGGGGCATGTCGCCAGGGACATGTCCGTTCGGACATGGCCCCGGGGACATGCTCCTTCGCGCATGTCCTCGACGGCAGCTGACCGACGGCGGCTAGCTGACGGCCAGGAACGGCATCGTCGCCCGGGCCGCGCCGGCCTCGCGGCGGATGTCGCGGAACACCAGGGCGTAGCGGGCGCGCTCGGCGTGGACGCGCAGCCAGGCGTCGAGGCTCGGCTGGAGGTGGGCGTCGAGCATCCGCTTCATCGCCGCCAGCGCCTTCTCATAATGATCGGGCGTGGTCAGGTGGTTGTCGATCATCTTGACCAGCTCGGGGGCGCGGGCCTGGCTCTGCTCGCGCAGGCCGAGCCAGCGGTCGGCGGTGAACTCGATCGCCGACTCGCAGTGGTCGGAGACCAGGCGCGACAGCATCGTGAAGTCGCCGCGGTCGACGAGCTTGTGGATGAACGGGCTCAGCAGCGCGTAGACGTCGGGGTGGATGGCGAGGATCTCGTGGGTCGGCTCGGCGCTCGCCCACTCGTCGGACTCCTCGAGGAACACCGCGCCGATCAGCCCCGACGCGAGCGGCAGCCCGTACGTCAGGTGCTGGAGCCCGAAGGTCAGCGGCTTCCACTTGTCGTGCAGCTCGTGCATCCACAGCGTGTTGACCAGCGGCGCGAGCTGGTCGGGCGCCGCCATCAAGCGAGCCACGCGCATGCTGTCGCTCGCGATCGGCCCGTAGCTGTCGGTCACGCGCGGCTGCGTGAACAGCACCCGCCACTCACCGCTGAGCAGCTCGATGCGAAAGAAGTCCTTGCCGATCATGTCGAGGACCTCTGTCCGGGCCGCGACCGCGAGCCTCTGCATGAGCACCTCCTCGATGTCGAGGTACCGCTCGCTGCGGATGAGGTAGGCGTGGCAACGCAAGGCGCAAACGCTACCAAATTTTTCGCCCAGCCTCGCCGCCCGCATTTTTCGTCCACAGGCCGGAGATCTCCCCGACAGCCCGCCGCGGCCCTGCCGCCCCGCCCGCGAGGCGGCCCCGGGCGGCGGCCCGCGGACCCTCGCGCCGCGCGGAAGCGACCTCGAAGCGCGGCGGAGAAGGATTCACCGGGCCTCGCCCCGCGATATCCTGTCGCCGCGTCATGACGATCAAGCTCAACCCTGACCCCGCCGTCGCCGAGCAGCAGATCGAGGCGATCATCTTTTATTTGACGACCTGCGGGTACATCGACAGCGAGTTCGACCTGCGTGAGAAGGCGTTCATCCGGGCCTTCCTGCGCGAGGTGGTCACGACCCGCATCGACGCGCAGGGCCCCCTCGACCCGGAGATCCGCTTCGAACGCATCGAGGCCCAGCACGAGCACTACGTCGAGCGCTTCCAGGAGATCGACCACGACATCAAGAGCCTCCTGACCGAGGCCGTCGCCGACGGCGAGGACCCCCAGCGCTTCGTCCTCTCGCAGCTCAAGCTGCGCTGCTTCGAGCTGTTCCAGCGGCTCAGCGACGACAACCGCCAGGCCCTGCTCGAGGTCGTCGACCGCTTCATCTACGCCGACGGCTCCGCCCACCCCGAGGAGATCGCGTTTCGCAACGACCTCGCCGAGCTCCTCGACGCCGAGCTCCTCGTCGACGACAGCAGCCTCGACGTCGTCGGCAGCATCGAGGTCAAGGCCCCCGCGACCCTCGTCCCCGCCCAGGACAACCACCCCTTCTTCGCCAAATTCGAACACCACTACTCCGCCGACCCCGACCGCCTCATCCAGCAGTTCGGCCACGACCTCAAGCTCCTCGACCGCGTCGAGGAGGCGTGGGAGGAGCAGCGCGTGCGCGGCCGCGGCCGCCTCGAGGGCCACCGCAACGTCGCCGAGTTCGCCGGCGGCGACGAGTTCCTCGACGAGCACGTCTACGTCGTGCCGACCCGCCCGGGCCGCGACTACGAGCTGGTCGTCCTCGGCGACCTCCACGGCTGCTACAGCTGCCTGAAGGCCGCGATCCACCAGTCGAACTTCATGGAGAAGGTGCGCAAGTTCAAGGCCGACCCGGAGCACAACCCCGACGTGCGCCTGGTGCTGCTCGGCGACTACATCGACCGCGGGCGCTTCAGCTACAACGGCGTGCTGCGCACCGTCCTGAACCTGTACCTGACCGTGCCGGAGCACGTGTTCGTGCTGCGCGGCAACCACGAGTACTACATCGAGTATCAGGGCAAGGTCTACGGCGGCGTGCGCCCGGCCGAGGCGATCAACACGATGTCGTCGCTGCTGCCGGTCGACGTGTTCTCGCGCTTCCTCGACTTCTTCGACGCGATGCCCAACATGCTGATCTTCGACCAGCTGCTGTTCGTGCACGCCGGCATCCCGCGCGACAGCCTGATCGCCGAGAAGTGGCGCGACCTGTCCGCGCTCAACCGCGAGGACATCCGGTTCCAGATGCTGTGGAGCGACCCGAGCAAGGCCGACAGCGTCCCCGACGAGCTGCAAAAGGCCAGCGCCCGGTTCGCGTTCGGCCGCCTGCAGTTTCGCCGCTTCATGGCCCAGATCGGCTGCAACGTGCTCGTGCGCGGCCACGAGAAGGTCAACAGCGGGTTTCGCAGCCAGTGGAACGACGAGGACTTCCGGCTGTTCACCCTGTTCTCCGCCGGCGGCGCCGACAACGACGACCTCCCGGCCGACAGCAACTACCGCGAGGTCCGCCCGATGGCCCTCACGATCACCAGCCGCGACGGCGTCGTCGAGGCCACGCCGTGGGCCATCGACTACAAGCGCTACCAGGACCCGGCGCTCAACCGCTTCTTCGAGTCCGAGTCCGAGATCCAGTTCCAGCCCGCGACCTGACCCAAAGGCCAGGGGCGCGTCCCCCGCAGTGAGATCAGCCCGCACCGCCGCCGCGCGCCCGCGCTTGCCTGGATTCGCCGCTTTCGGCCATCATGCGCGCCAACTTCCGCGGGGACACTTCCTCAGGGGTTACTTCCTCAGGGGACCAGAGGGGCGCTCATGAAAATTCTCGTCACCGGAGCCGGCGGTCAGGTCGGCCTGGATCTCCTCCGTACCCTGCAGGCCCGCGGCGACGAGGTCCACGCGAGCGATGTCGCCCCGGTCGCCGCGGAGGACCGCCACGACCTGCCCTGGCACCGCCTCGACGTCACCGCCGCCGCCGAGGTCGACGCGCTGGTCGCCGCGCTGCGCCCCGAGGTCGTGTTCCACCTCGCCGCGATCCTCAGCGCCCGCGGCGAGGCCGACCCGATGCGCACCTACGCCGTCAATCAGGGCGGCACCGTCCACGTGCTCGAGGCGTGCCGCAAGCACGGCGTGCGACAGGTCGTGTTCACCAGCACGATCGCCGCGTTCGGCCCGCCGCTCCCCGACCTCGTGCCCGACGACATCGCGCTGCACCCGACGACGATGTACGGCGTCACCAAGGTCGCCGGCGAGCTGCTCGGCGACTACTACTTTCGCCGCTACGGCCTCGACTTCCGGGCCGTGCGCTTCCCCGGCCTGATCTCCGCGGTCCTGCCCGGCGGCGGCACCAGCGACTACGCCCCGCTGATGTACTTCGAGGCCCTGCGCGTCGGCCACTACGCGGCCTTCTGCAAGCCCGAGGCGACGATCCCGCTGATGTACATGCCCGACGGTCTGCGCGCGCTCGTCGAGCTGTCGCAGGCGCCGCGCGAGCGCCTGACCCGCTGCGTGTACAACGTCGCCGCGTTCTCGCCGACGGCCCGTCAGATCGCCGACGAGGTCGCGCGCGTGGTCCCCGGCGCCGACATCTCGTTCGCGCCCGACCCCGCGCGCCAGGCGATCCTCGACTCGTGGCCGAAGGCCCTCGACGACGGCCTCGCCCGCCGCGACTGGGGCTGGGCCCCGCGCTACGACCTCCAGGGCATGAGCGCCGACCTCGTGCCGAAGCTGCGCGCGCTGCTCCCCGGCGCCGCCTGAGCATCCTTCATCATCATCCATCTTCATCCATCTTCATCATCGAGGACCCGCCGATGTTCACGCAAGCCCGCGACCACTACGCCGCCATCCTGCAGGAGATCCGCGATGCCGGCCTGTACAAGCACGAGCGCATCATCGCCTCGCCGCAGGCCGCGGACATCGCCGTCGGCGGCAAACACGTCCTCAACTTCTGCGCCAACAACTACCTCGGCCTGTCGAGCCACCCCGCGGTGATCGCCGCGGCCCACGCGGCCCTCGACGAGCGCGGCTTCGGCATGTCGAGCGTGCGCTTCATCTGCGGCACGCAGGACCGCCACAAGGAGCTCGAGGCCCGGCTCGCCGCGTTCGTCGGGCTCGAGGACGCGATCCTCTACAGCTCGTGCTTCGACGCGAACGGCGGGCTGTTCGAGACCCTGCTCGGCCCGGAGGACGCGATCATCTCCGACGCGCTCAACCACGCCTCGATCATCGACGGCGTGCGCCTGTGCAAGGCCGAGCGCCACCGCTACGCCAACGACGACCTCGACCAGCTCGAGGACATCCTTAAAAAGACGCAGTCGGCCCGCCTGCGCATGATCGCCACCGACGGCGTGTTCAGCATGGACGGCAACATCGCCCGCGTGAAGGACATCTGCGACCTCGCCGACAAATACGCGGCGATCGTCCACGTCGACGACAGCCACGCGACCGGCTTCGTCGGCCCCGGCGGCCGCGGCTCGCACGAGCATCGCGGCTGCCTCGGCCGCGTCGACATCATCACCTCGACGCTGGGCAAGGCGCTCGGCGGCGCCGCCGGCGGGTTCACGGCGGCGCGCCCGGAGATCGTCGAATTGCTGCGCAACCGCTCGCGCCCCTACCTCTTCAGCAACTCCGTGCCGCCGCCGATCGTCGCCGCGTCGCTCGCGGTCATGGACCTGCTGACCTCCACCGGCGACCTGCTCGCCCGCCTCAACGCCAACACCAAGCGCTTCCGCGACGGCATGACCGCCGCCGGCTTCGCGATCAAGCCGGGCGTCCACCCGATCGTCCCCGTCATGCTCGGCGACGCCAGGCTCGCCGGCGAGTTCGCGGCGAAGATGCTCGACGAGGGCATCTACGTCGTCGGCTTCAGCTACCCGGTCGTCCCGCAGGGCCAGGCCCGCATCCGCGTCCAGCTGTCCGCCGGCCACACCAGCGAGCACGTCGACCGCGCGATCGCGGCGTTCACGAAGGTCGGCCGCGCCCTCGGCGTGCTCACCACCTGAGCGGCGCGGCCCGCGGACTCAGCGGACCATTCAGCGGGTCTTGGCGTTGGCGACCATCAACATGACGATGAGCACCAGCGCCGGGATCGCGTAGGGGATCGCCGCGATCCCGCCGAACTCGAACTTGTTCCAGCCGAGCAGCACCTCGCCGCCGGCGACCGCCCCGGCGACCATCGCGGAGCCGACGTACTCCGGCCAGTCGGTCTCGATCTTCAGCCCGATCCAGAACAGGATCCCGCCGACGCCCGCGGCCATCGCGGGGAACGCCCAGGACGGCAGCCCGGCGATCGTGTCGATGCCCTTCTCCGCCAGCTCGGGGTTGTTCATCGCAAAGTTGACGCCCACCGCCCCGATGATGATGACGCAGCCGACGATGAGGTACGTCCACATCCGGCTCTTGTGGGCGCGATGGGTATGATCGACGTGATGATTTCCGGCCACGGACCCAGGCTATCGCGTCCGGACCGGGCCAGGCGAGCAAAGGCCAGGGCGATCTCCCGCCCCGCTCCGCGCGATCGCGGGCGCCCCCCCGTGACCCCGGGGTCATCCCTCCAGCTCGCCCCATGAACGGACCTGCACCGGCCCGCGAGTCGCGAACTTAACGCTGTTTGCCGCGCCTCCCGATCGGACCTGCCTCCGACTTCGCCGGGAATTTGTGTTGCCGACCTCCTCCACCCCTGGCACCCTGGTCCCTGGTCCCTCCTTTTACTTACTGTCTCTGTCACTCCCAAGGTCAGCACCCCATGCATCGCTCCACGCTCCGTCTCGTTCGCGGTCTTCCCCTCGGCCTCGCGATGATCACCCTCCTCCCGCTCGGGATGGCCGGCTGTGATGTCGTCAAAAAGAGCCAGATCGTCCCCGGTGAAGAGGGCGACGGCGGCGGTGATGATGGCGCCGCCGAGGCCGAGGACGGCGGTGGTTACGAGGAAGGCGACGGTGACGACGGCGCCAACGACGGCGGCGGCGACAGCAAGGGCGACGAGGGCGGCCCCGGCGACGACGGCGGCGAGGGCCCCGGCGACGACGGCAACGCCGACGAGGGCAACGGCGACGAGGGCGGCCCGAGCTGCCAGGATCAGTTCAACGAGTGCCTCGAGGTCAACGACCCGGCCCTGTGCGAGAAGCTCCTCAAGGGCTGCGAGGGCGGCGGCTACGAGGGCGGCGACGACGGCCCCGGTGACGGCGGCGACGAGGGCCAGGGCGACGGCGGCGACGAAGGCCCCGGCGACGGTGGCGACGGCGGCGAAGGCCCCGGCGACGGCGGCGACGGCGGTGAGGGCGGCGAGTGGGGCGACGGCGGCGACGAGGGCCCGGGCGACGGCGACGGCGGCGACGGCGGTGATGTCGGCGACGGCGGCGACGGTGGCGAGTGGGGCGACGGCGGCGACGAGGGTCCCGGCGAGGGCGACGGCGGCGACGGCGGTGATGTCGGCGACGGCGGCGACGGTGGCGAGTGGGGCGACGGCGGCGATGTCGGCGACGGCGGCGAGGTCGACGGCGGCGGCGAGGGCCCGGTCGACGACGGCGGCTGGGAAGGCGGCGCCGAGCAGGGTGAGAGCACCAGCCAGGGCGAGGGCGACAGCGGCCAGGGCGACGGCGGCTGGGGCGGCTGAGCCTCCTCGGGGAGCGAGCACGGGGATCGACCCGATCCCCCGCATGAGATGACGGTGCGCCGTCGACCTCCGGGTCGGCGGCGCGACTGCTTGTTGGGCCGAACTCCCCGTCGCTGCTTCTTGCAGCGTACGACGTGCTCCATCGGCTAGCATCGCGCCATGAAGGTCAGCAGCCAGTTCGACGGCGGCAACATCGAGATCGTCGACATCACCCGCCCCGACGACGCCCACCTGCGGATCCGCCTCGACAGCAACAGCGAGTTCCTGCAGTGGTTCAACTTCCGCGTCAGCGAGGCGCGGGGCGTGGCCCTGACGCTGCACCTCGACAACGCCGGCCGCACCTCGTATCCACCCGGCTGGCAGGGCTACCAGGCGGTCGCCACCTACGACCGCCAGCGCTTCTTCCGGGTCCCGACCCGCTATGACGGCCAGCGCCTGACGATCGAGCACACCCCGGCGCAGGACGTCGTCTACTACAGCTACTTCGCGCCCTACTCGCACGAGCGCCACCAGGACCTCATCGCCCGCAGCCTCGGCTACCCCGGCGTGCGCCACGAGCTGCTCGGCCACTCGCTCGAGGGCCGCGACATGGACCTGCTCCGCGTCGGCGAGCCCGGCCAGGGCCGCAAGGCCTGCTGGATCATCGCCCGCCAGCACCCCGGCGAGACCATGGCCGAGTGGCTCATGGAGGGCCTCATCGCCCGCCTCGTCGACCCCGAGGACCCCGTCGCCCGCGAGCTCCGCCGCCGCGCCGCGTTCTTCCTCGTCCCCAACATGAACCCCGACGGCAGCTTCCGCGGCAACCTCCGCGTCAACGCGGCCGGCGCCAACCTCAACCGCGAGTGGCAAAACCCGACCCGCGAGCGCAGCCCCGAGGTCCTGCTCGTCCGCCAGCGCATGGAGCAGACCGGCGTCGACTTCTGCCTCGACGTCCACGGCGACGAGGCCCTCCCCTACAACTTCATCGCCGGCCCCGACGGCGTCGCCTCCCTCACCCCCCGCGTCCGCGCCCTCCAGGACGCCTTCGAACGCGCCCTCGTCCGCGCCAGCCCCGACTTCCAGATGGAGCACGGCTACGACCCCGTCCCCCCGGGCGAGGCCAACATGACGATGTGCACCACCCACGTCGCCGGCCACTTCGGCTGCCTGTCGATGACCCTCGAGCAGCCCTTCAAGGACACCTTCGACACCCCCAACCCCGAGCTCGGCTGGTCGCCCGAGCGCTGCCGCCAGCTCGGCCGCGCCAACCTCGACGCCCTGTTCGCGGTGATCGACGACCTGCGCTGAGGGACATGCTCGAGCGGACATGCCCGAACGGACATG
>Ga0075163_10001685_pt1 | contig 29807 bp, 19 predicted proteins | sample JI1023141ADNA_FD_71478 | JGI IMG/M metagenome (GOLD analysis project Ga0075163, IMG submission 71478) | Wastewater effluent complex algal communities from Wisconsin, to seasonally profile nutrient transformation and Carbon sequestration -... | ecosystem: Engineered > WWTP > Effluent > Algae...
CCGGGCCGCCCCCTCTGGAGTCTCCAGGCGTGGTGAAGGCTGCACCCCCCGCCGCAAAAAAAGCGCGCCCCTGGCTCGGGTGGCCGCCCCGCGTGCCCGACCGGGTGGCCGTGGGTGGACGCACGCGCCGCGAAAGGCTAGGGTACCGCGCCGTTCGCCAGCCGAGAGGTCGACATGGAAGCCACCGCCAACCCCCAGGGGCCCGCCCCCGCTGCCGCCCGCCTGGGCATCCTGCTGCAAGGCATGGGTGCCGTGGCCAGTACCTTCGTGGCCGGGGTCATCGCCGCCCGCAAGGGCCTGGGCCAGCCCGTGGGCTCGCTCACCCAGCTCGCCCACATCCGCCTGGGACGCCGCACCGACGGCCGCAACCCCCAGATCAAGGACTTCGTGCCCCTCACCCCCCTCGACGGGTTGGTGTTCGGGGGCTGGGACATCTTCGGGGGCAACCTCTACGACGCCTGCACCACCGCCGAGGTGCTCGACGGCCGCCTGCTGGACAAGATCGCCGACGAGCTGCGGGCCATTGAGCCCATGCCCGGCGCCTTTGATCCGACCTTCGCCAAGCGCCTCAACGGCACGCACATGAAGCCCGGTGGGCGCCGCGAGTGGGCCGAGGCGCTGCGCGCCGACATTCGCCGCTTCAAAGCCGACAACGGCCTCGAGCGCTGCGTGATGATCAACTGCGCCAGCACCGAGATCTACAACGAAGTGGGCCCCGCTCACCTCGATCTGGCCGCCTTCGAGCGCGGGCTGGACGCCGACGACCGCAGCATCGGCCCCTCGATGATCTACGCCTACGCCGCGATCATGGAGGGCGTGCCCTACGCCAACGGGACGCCCAGCCTCGCCGCCGACATCCCGGCGCTTATCAAGCTCGCCCACGACAAGGGTGTGCCGGTGGGTGGCAAGGACTTCAAGACCGGCCAGACCATGCTCAAGACGGTGCTGGCCCCGATGTTCAAGGCCCGCATGCTGGGTGTGCGCGGGTGGTTCAGCACCAACATCCTGGGCAACCGGGATGGCGAGGTGCTCGACGAGCCGGAGAACTTCAAGGCCAAGGAGATGACGAAGTTGGGGGTGCTCGACACCATCCTCCAGCCGTCGCTCCACCCCGATCTCTACGGCAACCTCTACCACAAAGTGCGAATTAATTACTATCCGCCCCGGGGGGACTCCAAGGAGGGCTGGGACAACATCGACATCTTCGGGTGGCTCGGCTACCCGATGCAGATCAAGGTGGACTTCCTCTGCCGCGACTCCATCCTGGCGGCGCCCATCGTGTTGGATCTGGCGCTGTTCATGGACCTCGCGTCCCGCGCGGGTCGCAAGGGCATCCAGGAGTGGCTGTCCTTCTACTGGAAGAGCCCGATGACGGCGGCCTCGGTCTATCCCGAGCACGATCTCTTCATCCAGCTCACCAAGCTGAAGAACAACCTGCGCCACATGATGGGCGAGGAGCTCATCACCCACCTGGGCACCGAGTACTACGAGATCTGAAAGCCAGTGCGCGGTCGCTGAATCCTCAATAATGTTGAGGGTTTAGGCGCGACTGAAGCCGCTAGCTTCTCGGGTGCCGATGCCGGCGTCTTCGGCGGGCCCAGCCCGCCGCTCATCCGCCCGACAGTCCGGGCAGATGTTTGCACTCGCTTCCCACCGCCCCCCTCGCGACACTGCCGGCGATGGAGATTGCCCCCGCCCAGAGCCTGGGGGCCGACGCAGTGGGCGCTTGCCTGCTCGCGACGGCCCGCCGTGACCCGCTGGTCCTACCCGTGGATCCCGCGGAGGTGCTCGCCCGCGAGGCGGTGGCCGCCGTATTGGATGGCCAGGTGGTGGGGGTGGCGTGGTGTCGGCCCGTGGGGGAAGCCCGCGAGGTGGAGGCCCGTGTCCTGCCGGGATTTCGCCGCAAGGGTGTGGGCACCGCGCTGCTGCAGCGCCTCAGCGGCGCCGAAGACGCGCTCCTCTGCGCGTGTGATGCGGGCCACCCCAGCGCCCGCCGGTTTGTGGAGCGGCGCGGCTTCGAGCTGCTGGGCGTGCAGTTTTTCCAGCGGTGGGACGGGGACTTAAGCGACGTGCCCCGCGCCTTCGGCAGCTGCACCCTCCACGATCTGCGCGACGGTGCCGCCGCGGTGGAGCTCCTGCTCCAGGCCCACGGCGACGTCTGGCCGCCCCCCATGGTGACCGCGCCCGCGCAGCTGCCCGCCGACGTGCGCATCCGGCGCGCCGAGGTGGACGGGGAGCCCGCCGGGGTGATGGTGGCCTGGCCCGGGGAGGACGTGTGGACCGTGGGCGGCCTGGCCGTCCTGCCCCAGTGGCGGAGTCGGGGTGTGGGGCGCGCGCTGTCCTGCGACCTGATGCGGCGGGCGGCCGCCGAGGGCCGCGGGGTGGTCCTCCGGGTGCACCACGCGGACGAGCGCCAGCAGGCCTGGACGGCCGCCCTGGGCTTCTGGACCTACCGCAGCTGGGCTTGCTATCGCCGCGGGGCCGGCGCCGGGAGCGTCCGCCACAGCGCCTGAGCGCGCACGGTAGGTGGGGCCCGGTTCAGGGCACCTCCGGGTCCCTCGCTTCGCTTCCGCCGGTTCTTGTGGCACACTCCGCGCCCCCAACGGAGGAGCGCATGCGCCCGATCCTGCCCGTTCTGTTCCTGATCGCCGGCTGCGGAACTCGACCCATGAACATGCCCCCCCTCGCCAAGCAGGTGCCCCACACCCTGGAGCACCACGGGCACACCCGCCAGGACCCCTGGTTCTGGCTGCGGGACGACGACCACCAAAACCCCGAGGTGCTGGCCTATCTGCGGGCCGAAAACAGCTATGCCCACGCGGTCATGCAGCCCACCGATGCCCTGCAGAAGACGCTGTACGAGGAGCTCAAGGGCCGCCTGAAGAAGGACGATGCGTCGGTGCCGGTGCGGGAGCGCGGCTACTGGTACTACACGCGGTTCCAGCCCGACGGCGAGTACCCCATCTACTGCCGCCGGCAGGGTGAGATGACGGCGCCTGAGGAGGTGCTGCTCGACGTCAATGCGCTGGCGAAGGGGCAGGCCTACTACCAGGTGGGCGCCCTGGCGATGAGCGAGAATGAGCAGCTGCTCGCCTGGACCGAGGATACGATCAGCCGCCGGGTTTATACCTTGCGCATCAAGGACTTGCGGACGGGGCAGGTGTTCTCGGACGCGGTGCCCGGTACCTCGGGCGACCTGGCGTGGGCCGCGGACGACCAGACGATCTTCTACGTGAAGAAGGACGAGACCACCCTGCGGGCCTACCAGGTCTGGCGGCACACGCTGGGCACCGACGCCGCGCAGGATGTGCTGGTCTTCGACGAGAAGGATGAGGCGTTTTACGTGTCGGTGGATCGCGGGCGTTCGCGGCGCTTCGTGGAGATCGTCACCTGGAGCACCCTGGTCACCGAGTCGCTGGTGCTCGATGCCAGCGATCCGCTGGGCACCTTCCAGCCGGTGATTCCGCGCAGCCCCAACCACGAGTACAGCGCGTGGCACATGGGCGACTTCTTCTACATCCGCACCAACGAAAATGCCTTGAATTTCAGGCTGGTGAAGGCCCCGCTGGCCTCCGCGGCCGATCGCAGCACCTGGACGCAGGTCATCCCCCACCGGCCCGACGTGTGGCTGGGGGACGTGGCGCTGTTTGACAACTACCTGGTGGTGGAGGAGCGCCGCAACGCCCTGCTCGACCTGCGGGCCATCCGCTGGTCGGACGGTGAGAGCATCCCCCTGCCGGCCGATGAGGCGGTGTTCACGGCGTCCCTGGCGGCGGACCAAAACCCGGAGATGAGCACCACGCGGGTGCGCTACAGCTACAGCTCCCTGCGCACGCCCGACTCCATCTACGAGTACGACCTGGCCACGGGTGAGCGCACGCTGCTCAAGCGCGACGAGGTGCTCGGCGGCTTCAAGCCGGAGAACTACACCGTCGAGCGCGTCTGGGCGCCCGCCCGCGACGGGGTGCAGATCCCGGTGTCGGTGGTGCGCCGCACAACCACGCCCATCGATGGCACCGCGCCGCTCTACGTCTACGGCTACGGATCCTACGGCATCTCCATGGATCCCGACTTCAGCGAGAGCTGGCTCTCGCTGTTGGACCGCGGCTTCGTGGTGGCCATCGCCCACATTCGCGGCGGCCAGGAGCAGGGGCGCAAGTGGTACGACGACGGCAAAATGTTCAAGAAAATGAACACCTTCTACGACTTCATCGACGCCACCGAGCACCTGGTCAAGCGGGGTTACGGGGCGGCGGACAAGGTGTTTGCCGAGGGGGGCAGCGCCGGCGGGCTGCTCATGGGCGCGGTCATCAACCTGCGGCCCGACCTCTACCGCGCGGTGCACGCCTCGGTGCCGTTTGTGGATGTGGTCACCACGATGCTGGACGACACGATCCCCCTGACCACCGGCGAGTACGACGAGTGGGGCAACCCCAATGAGGAGGCGGCCTACACCTACATGCTGTCGTACTCGCCCTACGACGGCGTGAAGGCCCAGGCCTACCCGCACCTCATCGTCACCACCGGCCTGCACGACTCCCAGGTGCAGTACTGGGAGCCCGCCAAGTGGGTCGCGCGGCTGCGGGCGACCAAGGTGGACGACCACCTGCTGCTCTTCGACACCGACATGGAGGCAGGCCACGGCGGGGCCTCGGGGCGCTATCGGCGCTTTGAGAAGACCGCCATGGTCTATGCCTTTTTCCTGCACGTGCTCGCCCTGGGTGCACCCGCGTCACGGTAGGGCACAACGGCCCGTTCGCCTCCGGGCCACACGCGCGCAAGGGCGCTCCATCCGTGGCTTACACAATCCACTTGAAAGCCGGATCAGTGCGCGCTAGCTATCGGGCGCTGTTCTGCTTCAGGGCTGCCGTGACCCCACCTTTCCTTGGCAGGTGGGGTTGTCGTTCGTCTCCAGATCAACGGGTACCTCCCTTGCCAGGGGAGTCGAGGTGCCCGAGCGAATGGCCTCCCGGATGTTGCGTGTACCGACCTACGTCGCTCCCAGTCCCATCGCCGGTATGGGGCTCTACGCCGCCACCGATATTCCTGAAGGGACCGTCATCTGGGCCTACGAGGAGGGGGTGGATTGGCGGATCCACCCGGAGGAGTTCCTGGCCTTCCCCGAGCCCTACCGCTCGCGGCTGCGCCACTACGTCTACCTGGAGGACACGGGCTTCTATGTCCTGTGCGGGGACAACACCCGCTTCATGAACCACTCCGACTCGCCCAACTGCGAGGAGCCGCCTGGCCTCTACACGGTCACCTGCCGCGCGGTGAAGGCCGGCGAGGAGCTGACCTGCGACTACCGCGAGTTCGACCGCGAGTCCCGGGAGCTGGGCCTCGACTTCGAGGTGGCGCACGCGGGCCACAACGGAGCCCAGCACGCGCCCTGATCGCGCTGCGGGCTGAGGGCGCTCTACCCCGAGTGCGCCGTGCCGGCGCCGTGCCCTGACCGGGCCACCCTGGCCCGGTGTCGAGGCCTGCACTGACTCAGAACAGCGCCCCGCGGAGGCCCTCCGGTGGAGTCCGCGGGCGTGCGTCTGCCAGGCGAGCGTGTCCATCGGTGCGCTCGATTGCGCCTGACCTGGCCAAAATGCCTAAAAAATCAGGTGCTTGGAGCGTTGATGGCGCGCACAGGCTCGCTCCGGTGGGGGGGGGCGGACTCGAGCTGCGTGCGTGCGGGGTGGGGTTGGCCGTCCGTCGAAGGGCGGCCGCGCGAGTCAGCGGAGGGTGCCGTCGCGGTCGTTGTCGAAGCGGAGCATGTCGCGACACACCAGCCGGGCGACGTAGCGGCCGCCCTGCTGGTTGTTGTTGTACTGGACCCGGAAGTCCTTTTGCGCGTTGGGCGCGATGGCCGGCACCGGGAAGGTGTTCGCCCGGCGGTCATTGATGTCCACCTGCAGCTTGCAGGGGGTGCTGGCCACGGTGCCGGTGTTGGTCACCTGGAGGCGCAGGAAGCTCACGCTGCCCTGGCGCTGGATTTCGTCCACCCCGGCAAACTGCAGGTTGGCGCCACCGTTGAGGGGCAGGTTGCGCTTGCAGGCGCGGCCCGTGCAGGCGGGCAGCACCACCTCCAGCTTGCCGCGGCGCAGGTCGCGCCCGGCCAGATTCACCGAGACCGAGGAGCGAAAGCCACCCTGCGTCCCCGAGAACACGCTGTCCCCCGACCAGAGGCGATCGCGCTGGGCGCCGTTGACAAACCAGACCTCCACGGGGTGGCGGCCGCGCTCGCCGCGCTTGAACAGGCCAAGGCCCAGCTCGACGCGGTTGCCCACCACGCGGGTGACATTGGCCGTCTCGACTTTGAGCTCGGGGGGTGGGCTTTGGGCCAGGGCAGGCAGGGCGGTCAGGGCAAACAAGCCAGAGAGCGCGAGCACTCGATACATGGCTTCTCCTCAATACGCCCGCGAGGCGGCCAGGGGCCGGGGCGGGGTTGGTTGTACACAGCCCGGGATCTGCACGGACTTTCGACGGACTTTCGGGCGGCGCGCCTGAGGCGCGGCGGCCGCCCGCGACGTGCATCCCCGCGGTTTGTTCACCACAATCGGTCCCGAGTGGTAGGACCGTCGCGTGGCGTCAAGGAGGTTCGCATATGTGGGAGATCCTGGCCAGCGCCGAAGCCGCGCTGCCTGCTCTGCTCAACGACCCCGCGGGTTGGCGCAGCCTCGACATCAACTACCACCCACCGCGGGTGGAGCGGCTGTTTCGCCCGTGGGGTGAGGGGGGCCGGCTGAGCCTGCACCGGGTGCATCCCTGCCCGCTGGACTCGGCCCTGTTTCATCCGCACCCCTGGCCGAGCGCCATGCGCATCGTCAGCGGCAGCTACCGGATGATCGTGGGCTACGGGGCCGGGGTGGAGCAGCCGCCGGTGGCCATGACACTGGAGCTGACGGCGGGCGCGCGCTACGCGATGGTGGATCCCGACGCCTGGCATGCGGTCGTGCCGCAGGGGCAGCCGTCGCTGTCGATCATGGTCACGGGTCAGCCCTGGGCGCGGCCGGTCCCGCTGGAGCCCGGTGGACCGCTGCACGCCCTGGAGCCGGCGGCGGTGGCGGAGCTGCTGGCCACCTTCGAGGGGTACTACCCGCTCCGGTGAGCCGGTTCAGGTGCGGTTGATGAGCACCGTCTTGCAGCGGGTGAAGTGGTCCAGCATGGCGCTCAAGCTGGCTTCCTTGCCCAGGCCCGACTGCTTGAAGCCGCCGTAGGCCAGGGTGGCCTGCACCACGAGGTTCTGGTTGACCTGGACAAAGCCGGCCTGCAGGCGGTGCACCGCGTCCAGCGCGCGGGTGAGATCGCGCGTCCAGATGGTGGCGGCCAGCCCGAAGTCGGTGTCGTTGGCCAGGGCGATGGCCTCTTCGTAGTCGTCGAAGGCCATGACGCTGGTGACGGGACCAAAGATCTCCTCGCGGCACACGCGGTGATCGTTGGAAAGACCAGTAAAAATAACGGGTTGCACGTAGAGGCCCTCGGCGAGGCGGGGATCCTCGGGCAGGGCGCTGCACAGGTGGGCGTGGGCCCCGCGGGTGTCCTGACCCAGGGCGACGTAGCTGCGGACGCGGTCGAACTGGGCCGGCGAGATGATGGTGCCGATGTCGGTGCTCTCGTCGAGGGGGTCGCCCATCTTCAGGGCGTTGACGGCGGCCACCAGGCGCTCGACGAAGGTGTTGTGCAGGCTGCGGTGCACAAAGATGCGGCTGGCGGCGGTGCAGCTCTGGCCCTGGCGGGTGAAGCGCATGCCCGCCACGGCGCCGGTGACCGCTTTGTCGAGGTCGGCGTCCTCGAGCACGATCATGGGGCTCTTGCCGCCCAGCTCGAGGGTGACCGGGATGAGCTTCTCGGCGGCCACATGGGCCACAATGCGGCCGGTGTCCACCGAGCCGGTGAACGTGAGCTTGGCCACCAGGGGGTGGGCGGCGAGGGGGGCGCCGCAGCTCGGGCCGTCCCCGGATAGCATGTTGAAGACACCCGCCGGGAGCACCTCAGCGCAGATCTGGGCGATGCGCAGCACGCCGAAGGGGGCCTCCTCGGCCGACTTCACGACGATGCTGTTGCCGGCGACGAGGGCGGGGCAGACCTTGAGGGCCATCAGGAGCAGGGGGGCGTTCCAGGGCAGGATGGCGCCCACCACGCCCACGGGCTCGCGGAGCGTGAAGGTGAAGACGTCGGGGCGAAACGGCAGCGTCTCGCCTTTGATCTCAGAGCCCAACCCTCCGTAATAACTGAAGATATCCGCCAGCACTCCGGCCTCGATGCGGCTCTCGGTGCGGATGGCCTTGCCCGTTTCCAGCGAGGTCAGGCGGGCCAGCTCCTCCACGTGGGCCACCAGTCGGCGCCCGCACTCGGCCACCAACCGACCCCGCTCGCGGGCGGAGAGGCGGGCCCAGCCACGCTGCGCATGGCTGGCCACATCCACCGCCAGGGCGACATCGGCGGCGTCACCGGCGGCGGCCGGGGCGACGAGCTCGCGGGTGGCGGGGCTGAGGACCGGAAAGGTCGCGCCGGCGTGGGCGGGCACCAACCGGCCATCGATGAAGTGGCGACCGGCAAGCTGGTGGGCGAGGACCTGAGGATCGAGGACGGGGGTCAACACGGCGCGGCTCCGGGGCAAATGCGGCGCGCCATTCTGGCGGCAGGGGCCGGGTGGCGGCAAGGGGCGACGCGGTGGGCACTGAAGCGGACCGCCGATCACGCCTTGGAGGCGCGGCGGTAGGGACACTATGGGGTGATTTCGGAAGGTTGCGCCCGGGAGGGTCGGGCGGGCTGGTGCGCTCCGGGGTAGGACCCGGAGCAGTTCAGCTTACGGGCACTGGTTGGGGAAGCCGGGGGTGGGATCCACCGTCATGGGGACCACGACGCGGGCGACAAAATCCGTGCTGTTGTTGCCGGCGTCGTGGCCGTTGGGACAGCGCATGATCACCTCGGGATCGTTGTCGGTGGGCGCCGCCGCCGTCTCCGCCGTGCCGTTGGCGGTGCCCTCGTAGGCCACCGCGTCCAGGATGCGGTCGGGGTTGGGGGTGGTGTCCACCAACCGGAAGCCCGCCTGGGTATCGAGGAGCTGGTTCTGGCCCTGGCCCGCACCCGGGAGAGGCAGCTCCAGCACACCCGACTGGGCGTCGATCAGGTCGAGAATGCCCGGGTCACCCACCACGAGGTAGCCGCCCGCGGCGATGTTGGCGTTGGCATCGCTGAGGTTCTTGGTGCCGATGACGGCGCCGGTGGCGTCGACGATTTGCAACACGATGCCAGCCAGCGCGACCGGAGCCGCCGAGACGTTCAGGACCTCGATGAACTCGAAGTCGTCGCTGTTGGGCTGGGCGTAGTCGAACTCGTTGATGATCAAGGGCGAATCGCAGATGTCGCCCATGCTGTTGGCGTTGCTGTCCGTCTGAGCGGGGTTGGCACCGAGCGGGCAGTTGTCGCAGGCGGTGCCCACGCCGTCGCCGTCGCCGTCGGCCTGGTTCAGGTTCGTGACCAGCGGGCAGTTGTCGGCGCCGTCGAGGACGGTATCGTTGTCGTCGTCGGGGTCGCAGGCATCGCCCAGGGCGTCGTTGTCGCTGTTGAGCTGGTTTTGGTTGGTCACCAGCGGGCAGTTGTCGGCGCCATCGAGGATGGTGTCGTTGTCATCGTCCGGGTCGCAGGCATCACCACCGTCCGCCACGCCGTCGGTGTTCGTCTGGTTCAAATTGGCGACCAGCGGGCAGTTGTCGTTGGCGTCGAGGACGGTGTCATTGTCGTCGTCGGTATCGCAGGCATCGCCACCATCGGCCACGCCGTCGGTGTTGGTCTGGTTCTGGTTCGAGATCAACGGACAATTGTCGGCGCCATCGAGGACGGTGTCGTTGTCGTCGTCGGGGTCGCAGGCGTCACCCAGCGCGTCCCCGTCGGTGTTGAGCTGGTTCTGGTTGGCCAGCAGCGGGCAGTTGTCGGCGCCATCGAGGATGGTGTCGTTGTCGTCGTCAGGGTCGCAGGCATCACCACCGTCAGCCACCCCGTCGGTGTTGAGCTGGTTGGCGTTGGCGATGAGCGCGCAGTTGTCCATGCCGTCGGCCACGCCGTCCCCGTCGTCGTCGGGGTCGCACACATCACCCAGCGCATCCCCGTCGGTATTGAGCTGGTTCTGGTTGGCGTTGTCCGGGCAGTTGTCGGCGCCGTTGGCCACCGTGTCGCCGTCGCGGTCGTCGTCGCAGACGTTGCCGATGCCGTCCACGTCCAGGTCAGCCTGGTTCTGGTTGGCGTTCAGCGGGCAGTTGTCGTTGACGTCGAGGATGGTGTCGTTGTCGTCGTCGGTGTCGCAGGCATCGCCCCCGTCGGCGGCATTGTCGGTGTTGAGCTGGTTGGCGTTGGCGTTCAACGGGCAGTTGTCCGTCGCGTCGGCCACGCCGTCGTTGTCGTCGTCGTTGTCGCAGACGTTGCCCTGGGCGTCCCCGTCGGTGTTGAGCTGGTTGGCGTTGACCACGTCGGGGCAGTTGTCTGCCCCGTTGGCCACGCCGTCGCCGTCGCGATCCGGGTCGCAGACGTTGCCGATGTGGTCGCCGTCGAGATCGGCCTGATCCAGGTTGGCGATGAGCGGACAGTTGTCCACATTGTCCAAGATGCCGTCGTTGTCGTCGTCGGTGTCGCAGGCATCGCCACCGTCGGCGGCGCCGTCCGAGTTGAGCTGGTTGGCATTTTGGATCAGGCGGCAGTTGTCCACATCGTCGGCCACCCCGTCGTTATCGTCGTCGTCGTCGCAGGCATCGCCACCGTCGTTGGCACCGTCGGTGTTGAGCTGGTTGGCGTTGGAGACGTCGGGGCAGTTGTCGACGCCGTCGTTGATGCCGTCGTTGTCGCGGTCGCCCGTGCACGAGCCGGCCTGGGCGCCGTTGTTGACGCAGACCGAGCCGGCACCGCACTCCGGGTTGTTGCGGCAAGCCCGGCAGACCGCGTTGTCACAGACCGGGGTGGTGCCGCGGCAGTCGCCGTTGCCTCGGCAGCCCACGCACGCATTCTCCACGCAGCGCGGGGTGTTGCCCCCGCAGTCGGCGTCGCGGATGCAGTCCACACAGGCCCCAGCGATGCAGTAGTCACCCGCGGCGCACTGCGCGTTCATCCCGCACTGGCACACCCGCGCGTTGCAGTCGTTGGTGGCGTTGGCGTTGCACCCGTTGACGTTGCAGGCGCTGCAGACCTCGCCATTGCCCGGGCCGGTGGGCACGCAGACGGGACCCGCGCCCCGATCACAGCAGAGCGCCGTGGCCGGGCACCCCTCGTTGGTGGCCAGCGAGCAGGTCTTGCACAGGCCGCCCACGCAGACGTTGCCGTTGCGGGGGTTCTCTGCGCACTCTGCGCTGTTCTGGCAAGCGGTGCAGGCCGGCGGGTTGTTGCCCGTCACGCGGCAGATCGGCGTGGCGCCGTCGCCGACACAGCCATCGTCGTTGGCGGGGTCGCAGAGCGTACAGGCGCCGCCCACACACTGCTTGTTGGCCCCGCACTCGTTATCGACGGCGCAGACGCGGCAGAAGAAGTTGAGCGGATCGCAGATGGGCGCCGCGCTCGCCGCATTGCAGCCGGTGTCCCCCACCGGGTCGCAGCGCTGGCACGTGCCCACCGACGCGGCGCCGATGCCCTCCACCGCGGCCTCCACGCAGAAGCGGCCGGCGCCGCACTCGTTGTTGTTCTGGCAGGCTCGGCACGCCGCACCCCCACAAATGGGGGTCTGGCCATCGCAGCCGGCGTTGGTGCCCGCCTCGCAGACCGTGCAGCGGCCCGCCACGCAGGTGTTGCCCGCCGGGTTGCCCGCACAGTCCGCCGAGACCTGGCAGGCCAGGCAGTTGCCGCCCACGCAGCGGTTGCCCGCCGGGTGGTTGGCGCAGGCGGCGTTGTTCTGGCAGGCGCCGCAGGTGGCCGGCGCCCCCGCCACGTTGCAGAGGTTGCCGGCTGGGTGGCCCGCGCACTCCGTGGAGTTGGCGCATGGGGTGCAGCGACCGCTGCCCGCACACACGTTGCCCTGGCTGCTGCCCGCACATTCCGCGTTGACGGCGCAGGCGCGGCAGTCGAAGGTCTGGGCGCTGCAGATGGGCCGCACGCTGTTGGCGGTACAGCCCGAGTTGCCGACCGGGTCGCAGAAGCGGCAGCTGCCGTCGGCGACGCACTGGGTGCCCTCAAAGGCGGCCGCATCAGGGCCGGTGCAGTCGACGTCAGCGCCACAGCGGCGGCAGAGCTTGGTGGCCACATCACAAATGGGCTGCGTGCCCACGGCGTTGCAGCGGGTATTGCCGGCGGGATCACAAACCTCGCAGCTGTTGCCCACACACTCCGGGCGCTGGCCGCCGCAGTCGGCGTCCGCCCGGCAGTTCACGCATGAGCCCGCATTGTCGTTGCACAACGAGGTCAGCCCGCCGCACTCGGCATTCGCCCCGCATGCGCAGGTCCGATTGGAGCAGGTGTTGGTCGAGGCGGGGTTGCACCGCTGCCCGCAGGCCGTGCACTGGGTATCAGCATTGGCGGCCACACACAGGAAGTTGCAGCAGAGCTGGTTGCCGGCGCAGCCCTGGTGGTCGGCGGGATCGCAGATCTGGCAGCGGCCGGCCACGCACTGGGGCGTGTTGGGATCCTTGCGCGAGCACTCCCCGTCGTCGAGGCAGGGCTGGCAGGAGGTCTGGCCATCACCGCCCTGGTTGCAAATGGGTGTGGCACCCGTGCAGGGGAAGTTGGTGGCCACATCGCAACCTGAGCAGCGACCCCCCACGCACGCGCCACCGAAGCAGTCGTCTACGCTTCGGCAGGCACGGCAGGTGGTGTTCGCCACGTCACAGGTGGGGAGGTTGCCTCCGCAGCCGGAATTGGTGGCGGGGTCGCAGAGCGTACACCGCCCGGTGGCCTCGAGGCAGGTATCGCGCTGACCCGGACGGATGGTGCAGGCCGCGTCGGAGGCGCACGCCTGGCAGGTGCCATCCACACAGATCGGCGTCGCCGAGTTCTCGTCGCAGCCGGAGTGGGTCAGCACGTCGCACTGGCGGCAGGAGTTGTTGACGCAGAACGGCCGACCGGCGACCCCAACGCAGTTGCTGTTGTCCAGGCAGCCCGTGCAGGCACCCGCCAGATCGTCGCACACCGCGTTCGCGCCGGCGCAGGGGTTGTTGGCGCCGCACTTGCACTGCTGAGCGGCGCAGCCGCTGGTGGTGACGGGGTCACACCGGTTGAGGCAGCCGCCGCAGGTGGCCGGGTTGTTCAGATCGGTCTCGCAGCCATTGACCGGGTTGTCGTCGCAGTTATCAAAGCCGGCGTTGCAGCGATCGAGCCGGCAAACGCCCGCCTGACAGACGCCCACGCCGTTGTTGAACTCGCAGCGGCGGCCGCAGACGCCGCAGTTGTTGGCATCCGTCTGCAAGTTGAAGGTCTCGTCGATCTGATCATTGCAGTCGTTGTCGATGCCATCGCACACCTCGCGGCCGGTGACGGCGCAGGCGTACTCGCAGCCGTTGTTGGCGAGGTGATCGATGTTGAAGAAGCCCGGGTTGCAGTCGAGCACATTGCAGACACCCCGCTCGCAAACGGGCCGCGAGTTGGGCGGTGAGCAGCGCTGATTGCAGGCCCCGCAGTGATCCACATCCGAGTAGATCGGCTGGCCGTTGTTGTCGAGCACCGGGCGGCCGTTCTCCTTGAGGATGAACGTTTCGTCCACCTGGCCATCGCAGTCGTTGTCGCGCACGTCGCACAGCTCGGCCTCAACCCCGATGCGGCTGGCGGCCCGGCAATCCACCGGGGGGATCACGTCGCCCTCGTCGGTGTTGTTGACCACGCACTCCACGGCCGGGATGCCACCCACGCGAACGCACTGGTAGACACCACCGCAGCGGCACGCCTGGACCTCGTCGTACATGGGCTTGGAGCAGGGGCGGCCGATGAGATCCACATCCGGCCCGACGTTGTCGGCGCGGCAGTCCGAGGTCTCGCAGCCGTTGTCCTCGCGGCCATCCAGGTTCAAGAAGCCCTGGCGACACTCCACCAGGTGACAGGCGCCCGAGTCGCAGTTGCCCAGGCCGTTGGCAGGCGCGCAGCTGTTGCCGCAGGTGCCGCAGTGGTCGATGGTGTTGTAGACCAACCCAACCGACGTCCCCACCACCACATTGCCGCGCGCATCGACGGGCTCGCCGCGGCCGTTGACGACCACAAAGTCCTCGTCCACGAAGAGGTCGCAGTCATCGTCCTCTCCATTGCAGGCCTCAGGTGCATTCGGATTGACACGACGACCACCCTGCTGGGGGTTGTCGTTGCAGTCCTGCACGCAGAAGTTGACACCGGCCTGGGGCTGCTCGCCGGCCACGCAGGCGCGGCAGGGCCGGAAGCCATCGCCGTCCAGATCGGTGTCCTCGTCGATGCGGCCGTCGCAGTCGTTGTCCGAGAGATCGCAGGCCTCACGGATCTGGTTCTGGGGGGTGTTGGGAATGCAGCGCTGCTCGCCCTCCCGGCAGCGTCGGGTACCCGCCGCGCAGATGCCCTCGAGGCCGGTCTGGCAGGCGGCGCCGTCGTCGAGGTTGCCCTCGTCTACGCGGCCGTCGCAGTTCTCATCGAGCCCGTCGCAGGTGCGCTCCACGGCCGCAACCGAGGTCTGCTCGTTGCGGCAAATGTCCTGCCGCACCTCGCCCGCGATGCAGGCGAGACGGCCGTCGTGACAGATCCCCACATTGCGGGTGTTGGGGGCGCCGGTGTAGCAGGCGGGCAACTGCATGCCATCGGCCTCGTCGATGCGGCCGTCGCAGTCGTTGTCCCGTCCGTCACAGCGCTCCGCACAGTCGGTGATGGCGTTGGGATCATCGCAGAAGCTGGCGTCGTCGAGCTCGCAGTTGCAGCCGTTGGCTTCCTCGTACCAGTTGGGCTCGGAGGCCAGAATATCGCCATCGGAGTCCACGAAGCCCGCCAGGCAGCGGGGGCTACAGCCATACTGATCGATGGGTGAGTCGTTCTCGATGATCTCGCACCGCAGGACGGTGTTCTTGTCGCGGCTGATGATGTCGCAGTTGACCCCGCAACGACCGCAGTTCTCGCGGGCCGTATAGAAGCGTCGGCCGTTGGCCTCGAAGGAGAAGTCCTCATCGATCTGGTTGTTGCAGTTGTTGTCGACGCCATCACACAGCTCAACCGCGTCCGGCGAGAGGTCGCGGGCGCGGGGGCCGGCCACAGGATCGTCGTCTGTATTGTCGTCGCAGTCGCGCTTGCAGACCTCACCGTTGCCGCACAGCTCGCCACAGGGCGTGAAGCCGTCGCCGTCCAAGTCGAGGCCTTCGTCCGACCGGCCGTCGCAGTCATCGTCGCGCAGGTTGCAGATCTCGGCCTGGCCGGGGTGGATGGAGGGCCCGCTGATCGGGTCGTCGTCGCAGTCGTTGCCCTTGATGCAGTTTTCGCCCGGCCGCAGGCAGCGCACACAGTTCTGGTAGCCGTCGTCGTCGCGATCGTCGCCCTCGTCCACCTGCCCGTTGCAGTTGTTGTCGAGGCCGTCATCACAAATGTCCGACTCCAGCCGATTGGGCCGGGTGGAGCACGTCACGCCGTCCTGGGCGCCATTGCAGACCACCTGGCCACTGGCGCACACGCCCACGCCACAGTCCTGGCCGAGGCCGAGGTTCACCTCATTGGCGGTCGGATCACTCCACAATTTCGCGGGGTTGGCGTTTGCGCCGGTGCCGAAGTCCTCGTCGACGAAGGTGTCGCAGTCGTTGTCCTTGGTGTCACAGCGTTCTTCCTGAGCAAACGCCGCGGTATCACACTTGAGGCCCATCTTGTCGTCGGAGCACACCACTTGGGTGCCCTCGCAGGGCGGCGCCAGGCCGCACTCTTCGTCGAGGTAGTGGTCTTTGCCCAAGATGGTGACCGAGATCGGGCTGCCATCGGCGAAGTTGCGCTGGAAGTCCTCATCGGTGTTGCCATCGCAATCGTTGTCGTCGCCGTCGCAGACTTCCTGGGCCACGGCCGCGCCGCCGCAGGTGGTGTTGCGGCGCTCGGTGGTGCACTCGGTGTCGTCCTCCTGACGATCGGGCAAGCAGATACCGGAGTCAGGCCGGCAGCCCCAGCGCACGAAGTCCCACTCCGCCGTGCCCGCACCCTCGGCGCCGAACCCGAGCAGGGGCGACCGATCGGGCCGCTCGCTCGCGGGCACATCGGTGAAATCACGCGGGGCGAGCCGCAGCCGACGCGCGCCGTCCACCCACAGCTCGATGGAGGTGGTGATCTGGGCGTTGTTGGCGCCCGCGTCGATCTCCCCGGCAGTGGCCGGCTTGACCTCGATGCGATAGGTGTGGAACTGCTCCAGATCGAGATCGTCGATCAGATTGTTGCTGTTGCCCCGGCCCAGCGCCGCGCCGATCTTGCCGCCACCCAAGCAGAATTTCGCGCGGCTGCGCCGATCGGGCCACAGGTAGAGCACCGCGGCGCACTCGGCGGCGCCAGGCTGCAGACGCAGGCGGGCTTCCGTGAACACGCCGATGGGGCTCACCCGCCCGTTGTTCTTCGTGGGTTCGTCGTAGAAGTCCACCTCGAACAGCTTCGGCTCGCCGCCTGCCACCACCACCAGGTTGTTGTCCTGGGCGGAGATGCCGGCGGGTACACCCGAGACCTGGCGCACCAGCGACTCCGCCGGGAACTCGCCCGTTTCATCCGGCAAGTCGGGGCGCTTGTCGCCGATGTAGATGCCCGCGGCGCAGGGATCGGCGGGCACGCACGACTGCGCGACGCACTGGAGGCCCTGGGGACAGTCGTCGTCGGTGACGCAGCCGCCCAGGGGCTCGGGATCGTTGCAGGCGATCGGCGCAACCGTCATCGCCAACGCGGCGAACGCTGCCAACCGAAACGGTCGAATTACCATGAAGTTCCCCCGGCCTCGGCACCACGGTCATCTTCGGACTGGATATCGCGGAACGGCGACTCGTTGGACTCCGGCCACAGAAGAATGAGGCCACCAGCGATCAAAAACGCCGCGCCCACGCTCAGGCTGATGATGGACCCCGTTCGATAGTTCTCGTAGTCATCAATCAGCCCGGCGTGCTTCTCAGCGTCCTTGGGCTTGAGTCCGCGCGTGTCGAGCGCGGCATTGTTGGAGGAGACCGCGAAGAAGGCGCCGAGCCCCACGCCCACAGCACCCAGGCCCACGGCCGACCACCCCACCGGCGGTCGCCAGCCCCGGGATTCGGGATCCACGCGCTTGCCGTTCACCAGTCGGAAGGCGTCGTAGCCAAACTCCACCGTTTGGCCGTAGCCCGGATCGAAGCGTGCGCTGTGCTTCCCGCGGGAGACATAGTTGGCGAAGATCATGCCTTGAGAGGGCTCGCCCTTCAGGGGACGATCCACCAGCGGAAACTCCAGGCCTGGTGTCAGCTCCCAGCGCCAATGCTGGAACTTGCTCTCACCGGGGTTGCTCCGCAGCCGCGACTCACGCTGGCTGAACCACTCGGAAGCGGTCAGGCGGTCGAGCTCTTCGACCATGGTGGGATCGTAGGCCACCACCACGTCGACCTGAATGGGGTTGTCGGCGTTTGCCTTGCGGGTTACGTCGAACTTCATCTTGAGCCGGGTCGGCCCCTGGGCACCGCATCCCATCCCAAACGGGATGGATGAGGCTCCGAGGAGCAGGACCATCCGCCGGATGCAGCAGCTGATCGCGCGCATTGCTTCGCCTTGCTGGTCGAGTCTGCTTCATCATCGACGGGCGTGCCAGTCAGGTCAACCGGAGGAGCAAGGGAAAAAGCCGGGGCGGGGTGCTTCCCGAACGAATTCGCCGCATAACGTTGAAATCCAGCCGAGCGGATCCGGTGGGCCTCAGATTCCCTTTGACAGCGGAAGAGGGAGCCTCTGTAATGGGCCCGTCCTGAACCTTGGAATGACGGAAGCGGGGGGCGCGCCAGTGGCGTAGCTGCACCTGCTGAGGGGCTCAGAAGGTGTCGAGGATGGTCCGAACCGCACGCACGCGAGCGGCCGCTGGGTCGAGGGCAACCTTTGCCCTGGCCTGCGTCATCTTCAGCCAACTTCTGGTGGGTTGTGGGGGGGGGCCGACGCACCTGCGGGCCTCCATCGAGGCCGAGCAGGGTGCCAACGATGACTCCCCCATTCCGGTCACCGTGCTTGTGATCTACCAGGACACGGCCTTTTCTGATTTGTCCCGGCTGTCCGCCTCGGAGTGGTTCGAGCAGGCCGAGCAGCGCAAGCGCGACAATCCCGAGGGCGCGGCCTTTGATGCCTTCACCCGGGAGGTCCTGCCTGGGCAGCGCATTGATGAGCAAGTGGTGGAGCTGACCGGAGAAGACGCCGAGGGGCTGGTCTTCGCCGGCTATGGCTCGGCCGGATCGCACCGCGCCCGCTTCAACCCCAGGAAACGCATCCTGGTGGTCCTGGGCGTGGACGATGTGACGGTGGTTGATCTCGCGGATCAAGAGGACTGAACCCGCGCGTGCGGGCGAACGGAGCGAACGCGTTGCGCAGAAACCTCCCGGTACCCGATGCCCTCCGCTGGCATGAGGGCATGCTCCTGGCGCCTCAGCATTTCCAGGAGCTGTCGGCGCGGCAGGCCGCCCTGCTGGCGCAATTCGCTGGCATGATGACCCCGTTCTCCTGGGGCGTCTGCGACCTCGAGGTCGATACCGCGCTCTTGGACCACCGCATCCTGCGGCTCCAACGCCTCAAGGCCATCATGCCCGATGGCTTGTATGTGGCTGATCCGCCTGAGCAAATCGACCTGGCCCCCTTCAAGGCGGATGCGGAGAAGGGCCCCATTCGGGTCTACCTCTGCGTGCCCGAGAGCACCGTCGCCGAGAAGCAGGGCGCCATGGCGCGCTTTGTGGTGGCCCCGGGCGCTCCCGTGAGCGATTCCGATCCCGAGGCACCCGAAGGTCAGGCGGCCGTGATCATCCCGCGGGTGCGACCGGGCGCACGCCTGGTGGTGACGGAGGCGGGCACCGGCGGGCTCGTGCGCCTGCCCGTGGCCGAGATCGAGTACGCCGACTCCGCTTTCCGCCTCACCGGCTATGTGCCACCCCACCTCAAGATCGCTGCCACCGAGGCGTGGTGTGCGCCCTTGATGGAGCTGGCCAACCAGAGCGCTTCCAAGGTGCGCGGCAAGGCCAACTACCTGCTCGAGATGATTCGTTCGCCGGTGGGCAGCGCCAACCGGCCCCGCTTCGAGCAGCAGCTCCACAGCCTCATGGCCAGCCTGCCGGCCTTCGAAGCCAACGTGGCCTCCGGTGAGGTGCACCCCTACACGCTCTACGTCTCGCTCTGCACCCTCGCGGCGCACGTGGCGGCGGTGGGCTCGGTGGACGAGGTGCCCCGCTTTCCGCGCTATGATCACGAAAACATTCGTGAAATCTTCGAGTCGGTGGGCCGTGGCGTCTTCAACACGCTCGATCTGGGCGTTCAGGAGAAGTTCACCGAGTACCGCTTCGAGGGCACCGGCCACGCCTTCAATATCCCCTTCCGTGAGGAATGGGTGGGCCAGAAGGTTGTGCTGGGCTTCCTGGGCCAGCCCACGCAGGAGATCATCGGCTGGGCCGACTCGTGCTACATCGGCACCGACAGCCATGTGGAGTCGATGAGCAAGAACCGCGACATCGGTGCGCGGCGTGTGCGCGACGATCAGCAGGAAGGCCTGCGTCGCCGGCCCGGTACGGTCCTCTACACGCTGGACGAGAACCTCAGGCGCATCGAGCCCGGGGAGACCCTGCACGTGTTCAATCCGGTGCGTTCGCCCAATGATACGGGGCCGACGCGGGTGGTCCTCTACGTGAAGCACGACAACGATTGACTCGGGAATACGGGGGATCGCCATGAACGCTGCTCAGCTCAGCCGCTCGCCCCTGCTCGCCAAGCTGCGCGAGTTCTACGGCCTGGTGGTGCGCCTGAAGTCCGAGATCGATCGCGACGGGGACGACGTCACCGTGGAGCGGGTGCAGGGCGAGCTGCGCAGCTTCATGGACGATCAGCTCCGGTCGTTGGGTGAGACACCCGACGAGGTCGGCTACCACCTCTACGAGGCCATGCGCTATGTGATGGTGGCGCTGGCCGATGATCAGTTCCTGCACATGCCCGGCCAGTGGGCGGGTCGTGCGCGGTGGCTGACCAACCTGCTGGAGAAGCAGGTCTTCGGCACCCAGCGCGCCGGTGCGGCCTTCTTCGATCGCATCGACGAGCTCCTGGCCTCCCGGGACAAGTCGAAGGAAGAGGTGGCCACGGCCTACCTCATCGCGTTGCTCCTGGGCTTCAAGGGGCGGTTCCGCGGCCACGAAGAAGATGAGCTCGTCGCCTATCGTGAGCGGCTCATGTACTTCGTCGGCCTGGGGCAGGCCAGTGGTGCGGAGGCAGGAAAGCCTTTCTTTCCCGATGCTTACGCCCACACCATCAACAAAGATCCCAGCGAGAAGATGCCCGATCACAAGGGCTACGTGAAGCTGTTGGTGCTCGTCATTTTGGGCTACCTGGGGCTGGCGCATGCTGCCTGGTACATGCAAACCGATGAGATCAGGCGTATCGTGAGCCAAATCGACGACAGCAAGATCACCGAAATGGATCGGGGACGCTGATGGCCAGCGCGAAGGGCGGCTCCGCCCCGGGCAATGCCCGCAGCACCGGTGGCAAGAAGAAGGAAGAGCCCCGTAAGGCGTCTGTGGGCGCCATCCGGGCCTCCTACCGCAAGGCCGTCAAGGACATCCAAAAGATGGTCCGGGGCCGCGGCGACGCGCTCTATCGGATCCCCTGGTACGCGATGGTGGGTGAGCCCGACTGTGGCAAGGAGTCGCTCCTGCCCGATGCCGGCCTCTCCCCGCGCCCGGGCAGCCCCCAAACCTATGGGGTGGATGGCCCGCACGCCAACAAGTGGTGGTTTTTCTCCAATGCCGTGGTCATCGACTTCGGCGGCGTCTACTTCGCCGGCCAGGACGAGCAGCTCGACGAGGAAGAGAAGCAGGGCCTGCTGTCCCGCTTTCGCTCCAAGAAGAGCGAGGCCGAGGGCGCGTGGAGCGTCAACCTCAAGAGCCTGATCTCCATCCGCAAGCGCCGCCCGCTCGATGGCCTCGTGGTCAACGTGGACGTGCGCTCCCTGATGGATCGCAGCCCCGACGCTCCCGCCAAGATCGCCCGCCGCGCCGAGGTGGTGGCCGAGCGCATCCACCAGGCGCAGGACATCCTGGGCGTGCACGTGCCCACCTATGTGGTGCTGACCCACTGCGAGGCACTGCCGGGCTTCGACGTGTTTGCGCGGGCGATGCCCGACGCGATGCGCGACCAGATGTTTGGGTGGTCCTCGCCCTACGATCCCGAGACCAGCTACCAGCCTGAGTGGGTGGACGAGGCCATCGGCTCGGTGCACGAGGCGGTGTGCGTCACCCAGCTTGAGCTGCTGACGCAGGTGAAGAAGCAGGACGAGCGGGACGCGCTCTACCTGCTCCCTCGCCATATTCTCCAGCTCAAGCAGGCCGTTAAGGTCTACCTCGACCCCATCTTCAAGGCCACCAGCTACCGCCAGACGCTGCCCCTGCGCGGCATCTATATGACGGCGCTGGTGGGTGACGAGGCCCCGAGCAAGGCCAGCGATGAGGAGCTGCCGCCCATCCCGGGCCTGCTGCCGCCCCCCAAGGCGTCCAAGGGCCCTCAGCGCCCTCCTCGCCCGGCGTTTGTGCAGCAGCTCTTCTCGGAGAAGATCTTCCGCGAAGCGGGCATCACCCGGCTGGACGACGAGGCGCGCCGCAAGCTCCGCAAGAAGGTGCGCTGGTACCGACTCGCGGTGCTGGTGGTCGCGCTCATCGGGCTGACGGGCGTGATCTACCAGCGCGCCGTCACCGCACGCCGCGTGGAACAGTTCGGCGGACTCCTCAAAATCATTGAGAAATATCAGGAACGTGCCCGCTACGGCGTCCGCGCCGACGACGGCCAAGAAGGCAAGGGCATCGAAGCCCTGGAGGCGCTCGCCGAGCTTGAGGTCGATCGGTTCGAGATGGCGACGGCGCCCACCTCGTTCTTCGACAGCCTCACCGAAGATACCAACCGGGCCATCGCCATGGTGCTGGGCTTCGGCGTGGCGCGCCCGCTGAAGGAAGCCCTCGAGGAGAAGGCCAACCAAATCCTGCCCCCCGGGCTGGAGGTCGTGGCGCCGGGTGGTGGTGGGGTTGAGGAAGCACGACAGCCCGTCGCGGGCCTGTCTATGCGCGAGGGCATGGTCGAGCTGGCCCGCTTTGGCGAGGACGTCCAGGTGTTGCACCTGAACTTCAGCCGCTACAACACCCACAGCACCCGCGATCTGGCCCAGCTCTACCTCTACATCACGGGCAAGGACATCACGAAGACGCTGGAGAGCACCGACGGGCTCTACCGCAACGCCCTCCAGGCGCGCATCAAGGCCTGGCCCGAGCTGGCCTACGAAGATCCCAGCGCCAATTACGCCAATCGCGCTCGCATCAAGCAGGAGCAATTGGCCCAGCGCTTCCAGGCGGGCCTGTTCCGCGAGAATCCGCTGCGCGACGCGCTGCGCAAGCTCTCGGGCCTGCTCGACACCGTGGAGCTGCGCCAGGCGGGCGAGTCCCACGCCCAGCGCCTGATCGCCATCAGCCAGGGCATCACCACCGTTGAAAGCCAGATCGGCGAAGGCAGCGCCAACTGGCTGCTGCCCGAGGAGTTCAAGCCCGGCCCCCAGTACGGCGCGCTCGTCGAGACGCTCAATGGCCAGGCCTTCCCGGCTGCCCCCTCGGAGACCGACGGCCAGCTCGTGGCCCTCGGCACCCGCTTCGATCAGGAAAACCAGAAGCTTTTCGGTGAGTTGCGCCAGTCGATCTGGGGTGCTGAGACCCGGACGGGTGGCTTCCGCCTGCTCGGCCAGCGCGAGGGCAAGGTGGTGCTCGGCGCTGAGCTTGAGCTGGTGAAGCAGCATGTGGGTCGGTTCTTGAGCGAGCCCTACGTGCAGAGCGCCGCCGTGGATCAGACGGAGTACCAACTGGGCATCGCGCGCCGCGCCGGCATGCGGGACTCCTGGAACCCCGACCTGTTGCGCGAAGTGTTGGACTGGAACACCAAGTACCAGGCCTACCGCAGCGCCAACCGCAACGGCCTGCCCCAGGCGCTGAACAACGCGCTCGATCAGGCCGCGGCCCGTGAGCTCAAGACGCGTCTCCAGCTCCACATGGAGTATGCCCGCCCGGTCACGCTGCCCGGCAGCGAAGACGCCGACGCCGGCTGGACGGCCCAGCGCAAGGAGCAGCTCAAGGAGCGCATCCGCAACCTGCACACCGAGCACCGCAGCATCCTGAGCACCATCAAGGCGCTCAACGAGCTCAACCGCGCGCTCAACGAGCCGGAAGACAGCGATCTGTTCAACGCCCTGCGCGACGACACCCTCGGCCTGCTGGCCCAGGTGGACTCGCTGCTCAACTACGAGAAGCTCTACCAGATCCGGACGGACGACTTCTCCTGGGCCGACAGCGATCAGCCTCCGGGTGTGGTGGCCTTTGGCGCTCGCGATCCCAACGACCTCCACGCGCGCCTGGAAGTCCAGCGCAAGACCATCCAGAACCTGGCCAACGACTTCGCCCGGCCGCTGGATGAGGTCGCCACCAACATCGGCGAGCCTGTGGTCAGCCACCGCGACGTCACCCGCTGGAAGGAGATCATCTCGGTCCTGGACGACTTCGAGAAGAAGGTGCCCGGCAACTCGGTGGAAGATCTCGAGCGGTTCATCGAGGACAAGCTCAATAATCTCAAGCTCGAGAGCTGCCAGAAGCAGCTCGAAGAAGCCATCGATCGCTACGGCAGCAAGGACTACTTCAAGGGCCGCAAGTACGAGATCGCCACCGGAATGCAGCGGCGCTGCGTCACCATCCTGCGGCGCGAGACCGTCAGCGGCTACGTGAAGCTCCAGCGCTACTTCGCCGAGCGCCTGCAGGGTCGCTTCCCGTTTGCGGGTCCCGACATCCTCGCCGAGGCAGAGAGCGGCGAAATTGTTCAGTTCTACAAGCTCTTCGAGGAGTCCCAGGCGGCCTTTGCTGCCATGATGGGCCCCGATGCGGGCGGCGCGGCGCGGTCTCTGTTTGGCGACTCGGCCGAAGAAGTGCAGCGCTTCCTGGAGCAGGTCGCCACCGTCAAGAAGATCTTCGATCCCATTCTCAAATCCGAGGACCAAAACCCCGACCTCGTGCTCGACACGGAGTTCGACTTCCGCGTCAACCGCGACAACGAGATTGGTGGCAACCAAATCATCGACTGGTACGCCAACCTGGGTGACCAGCGCGTTGAGCTGCGCAACAACAAGCGCAGCGCCCAGTGGCGCACCAACGACCAGGTGGGCATGTGCTTCCGTTGGGCGTTGGATGCCGACTACTTCCCGGCGCCCAACCAGCGCAACGAGCAGGCGCGTGTCAACGGCCGCGAGGTCTGCTACGTGTACGGCGGGCGGTGGTCGCTCTTCCGCATGCTCTTGTCCCACGCCACCACGGCGGCGGACCGCGGGCGGCGATCCTTCCTGCGGCCGCATACGCTTCGGTACGAGACGGAGACTTCCAGCGCACGGGGTGGCGCGGGTCTGTTGGCCACCGAGACGCGGGTCTATAATCGCATCGGCCTGCAGTTGCCCGGTGAAAAGTCCGCCTTCAAGCTGCCGGACTTCCCGCGTCGTGCGCCGGAGATTTCCCGCGAGCTCCTCCAGCGCAACGGCATCTACAGCGCCGAAGACGGGAAGGGGGGTCGATGAGTCGTCTCTCGGTGGATATGGCGGCGCTGGTCCGCCCCATCTCAGACCTGCTGCCGGCGGGCGAGTCCCTGCGCCGCAGCGCGGCCTACGACAAGATCAAAGAGGCGCGTCGCCACGAGGACGCCGACCTCTCTCAGGGTGTCTGGGTTGCGGATACCAAGCGGGCCGACTGGGTCGAGGTCGAGCGCATCTGCTTGGATTTGCTCCGTAATAAGTCCAAGGACCTGCGCGTCGCCGCTTGGCTGGCGGAGGCCTGGCTCAAGCGCTACGGGGTGGACGGTTGCAGCCAGGGCTTCCAGCTCATCGACTCGCTGGTGACCCGGTTCTGGGACACCGCCTATCCGTCCATCGATGACGGCGATCTCGAAGGCCGCATGGCGCCCTTCGCCTGGATCAACGAGAAGCTGTCGCTCGAGCTCAAAAACGTCGCGTTGACGCAGCCGCAGACCCAGGAACCCCAGATCCTCAATTGGATGGACTGGGAGAAGGCCTCGCTCAACGAGCGCCAGGGTGGGCGGTCCAAGGAAGGCGAGATCAACGTTTCGGAGTTCATGAGCGCCGTTCTCCTCACCCCCGGCAAGTTCTACCGGGCATTGGAGAAGGAGCTCTCCGACCTGTTGGCGGCCACCAACGCCCTCGAGGCTTCCCTCGACAAGCGCTGTGGCCAGCCGATGGCCGCGCTCTGGCAGTTCAAAGAGATCACCACCAACATCCGCGCCTTTGTGGTCAAGGCGTTGGACCAGAAGGCGGAAGAAGAACCGGGTGCCCCGGAGGAAGGAGGAGCCGCCGTGGCGGCGACCGACCAACCTGACGAGGTGAGCTCCGGCCAGGGCGTGCGCCACGGCCCCATTCGCAACCGGGCCGAGGCCTACCAGCGCATGGCCGAGGCCGCGCAGTACCTGTTGGCGAAGGAGCCCCACAGCCCCGTGCCGCACCTGATCATGCGGGCGGTCTCCTGGGGCAATATGTCCTTCGCCGAGCTCATCCAGGAGCTGGTCCAGGACCAGCGCGACCTGGGCACCATTTACTCGTTGCTGGGCATGCAGTTGCCCAAGTAGCGAGGCCACCCGAGAGGCCGTCGATCGGCTTCTCGGGACAAGTTCTAGACGCCGGGGAGCCTGGCGTCGGTGGCCGCATCCTCGACTCGGCTGAGGGGCGGTGACCCAACTGATCCGGTGCAGTGCGCTGGATCCCGGAGCCGAAGGAGTAGACATGGCTGATCAGACTCAGCACAAGATCGGACGCAACCGGCCGCCGCGCGTCCAGATCACGTACGACGTCGAAATCGGGGACGCGATGGAGGTCAAGGAATTGCCCTTCGTCGTCGGCATCATGGCCGACCTCGCGGGCCAGGGCGAGCAGCCCAAGCTCAAGGACCGGAAGTTCGTCCAGGTCGACAAGGACAACTTTGATGATGTCCTCGCGAGCTACGGGCCCCGCCTGAGCTTCACCGTGCCCAACAAGCTCGACGCCACCAGCGAGCACATCCCCGTGGACCTGCAGTTCGACCGCCTGTCGGACTTCGATCCCATGGCGGTGGTCGGCAAGGTCGACAAGCTGCGCGAGACCTACGAGCGCCGCAACGCCCTCAACGCGTTGCTCGCGAAGATCTACGTCAACGACGACCTCGCGTCCGCCTTGAATGACGTCATTCGGGCGACCGGTTCGGACGAAGATCTGCGCAAGCAGCTCGAAGAGCTGAAGAAGAAGCTGTAGGCCCGGACCCGTAGCCCAACTCACACAGGAGAAGTTCATGGCATCTGCAAAGGAAAAGGCGGCGGCAGCCGGGGCCGAAGCGACGGCCGGCGGCATCGACCTGCTGACCGCGGTCATCGGCGAGACCAACAAGGCTGAGGCCAGCAAGGAGCTCAAGGCTCTGCTGGATCAGGCGCTCTCCGGCGGGGCCTCCCCCGAGGACGAGAAGAAGAAGACGATCAAGAACGCCATCCAGCTGATCGAGAATCAGATCAAGAACCTGGACAAGGCGCTCTCGGCCCAGCTCAACCTCATCCTCCACAACCCCGACTTCCAGGAGCTCGAGGGGACGTGGCGTGGGATGAAGTACCTGGTCAGCAAGTCGGAGACGGGGAGCCACCTCAAGCTCCGCTGCCTGCACGCGACCAAGAAGGAGCTCCTCCAGGACATCGAGAACGCCAGCGACTTCGACCAGAGCCGCCTGTTCAAGATGGTCTACGAGGAGGAGTACGGCACCTACGGTGGTGAGCCCTACGGCCTGCTGGTCAGCGGCTACGAGTTCACCAAGAGCAACGCCGACCTCGACCTGCTGATGGGCATCTCGAACGTGGCCGCTGCCGGTCACTCGCCCTTCATCGGCGCCGCTGCGGCGAACCTGTTCGGCCTGGAGAGCTTCGAGAAGCTGGGCGAGCCCCGCGACCTCGCCAAGCTGTTCGAGCAGAACATGGAGAAGTGGAATCAGTTCCGCAGCATGGAGGACTCCCGCTACGTGGGTCTCACCCTGCCTCGCGTGCTGATGCGTCTGCCCTACGGCAAGGCCACCACCCCCGTGGACGGCTTTGACTTCGAAGAGGACGTCGACGGGACCGACTCCAGCCGCTACTGCTGGGGCTCGGCCTCGTGGGCGCTCGGCGAGCGCATCACCAGCGCCTTCGCGCTGCACCGCTGGTGTGCCGCCATCCGCGGCGCCGAGGGCGGTGGCATGGTGGAGGGCCTGCCCCTCCACAAGTTCAAGACGGCCGAAGGCGATCTGGCCACCAAGGTCCCCACCGAGGTGTCCATCACCGACCGCCGTGAGAAGGAGCTCTCCGACCTGGGCTTCATCCCCCTGGTCTTCTGCAAGGGCACCAACTACGCCACGTTCTTCGGCGCCTCGACGGCCAACAAGCCCCGCGGCTACGACACGGACTTCGCGAACGCGAACGCCCGGATCTCGGCGCAGCTGCCCTACATCCTGTCCGCCTCTCGCTTCGCGCACTACCTCAAGGTGATCGCGCGGGACAAGGTGGGCTCGTTCATGTCCCGCGAGGAAGTCTCGAATTTCCTCAATCGCTGGATCATGCAGTACGTCATCGGCACGGATGACGCGGGCCAGAGCCTGAAGGCGAAGTATCCTCTTCGCGAAGCTCGCGTCGACGTGTATGATGTTCCTGGACGCCCCGGCGCTTACCGCGCTGTGGTCTATGTGCGGCCGCACTTCCAGCTCGATGAGCTGACCGCGTCCATCCGGCTGGTTGCAAACCTGCCGCCCCCGGCCGCCTAATCAGGTGGCAGCACGGTGCTGCCACCGTGGTACAAACCGGGAAGCGCCCTGGCAGAAGCAGGCGCTCCCCCAATGAGAGAAGGAGCCAACCATGGCCGTCAACGTTTTCTGGAAGTTCAATGCGCCTGACGTAACAGGTAGCTCGTTGATGAAGGGCCACGAGGGCATGCAGGAGATCATCTCCTACAGCCACTCCTGGGAGCAGCCCACCAACCCCGTGCGGTCCGCCGCCGGCGGTGGCACCATCGAGCGCGCCCACCACGGCACCTTCAACATGACCCAGGAGATGGATGAGTCCTTCATCCCCATGCTGGGCCTGCTGTGGAGCGGCAAGCACATCGAAAAGGGCACCCTCACCTGCTACCGCTCGGCCGGTGACACCGGCACCCAGCAGATGGGCGTGCCCTATCTGAAGATCGAGTTCGAAGCCATCGTGATCACGCACCTGGACATCTCCGGTCACCCGGGTGCCCTGCCGATCATCAACTTCGCCCTCAACTACGCCAAGGTGACCTACACCTACACCCCGACCGACCAGAGCAAGGGCACCCTCGGTGCCGCCGTGCCCAAGTCTCACGACCTGCGCACCAACGTGGTCGCCTGATAGAAACCCGCCCCGGGTCGCCATCGGCCGCCCGGTGTGCCTCGTTGAGGTGCACCGGCCGGTGGCGGCCCGAACGGCTGCTTTGCTCGTTCTCTATGAACACTCTGTTGTCCGCGCTCGGCGTTCTTTCCGAGGTCTGAGCAGGAGCCCCCCATGGCCGTCAACGCGTTCTGGAAATTCAATGCGCCCGACGTAGCCGGTAGCTCGTTGATGAAGGGTCATGAGGGCATGCAGGAGATCATCTCCTACAGCCACTCCTGGGAACAGCCCACCAATCCGGTCCGATCAGCCGCCGGTGGTGGCACCATTGAGCGCGCCCACCATGCACCGTTCAGCATGAGCATGGAGATCGATGAGTCGTTCATCCCCATGCTGGGCCTGCTGTGGAGCGGCAAGCACATCGAAAAGGGCACCCTGACGGTCTACCGCTCGGCGGGGGACACGGGGACCCAGCAGATGGGCGTGCCCTATCTCAAGATCGAGTTTGAGGCCATTGTGATCAGCCACCTCCAAGTGGGCAGCAGCCCGGGTGAGCTGCCGATGGTCCAGATCGCTTTGAACTACGCGAAGGTGACCTACACCTACACGCCGACCGATCACAGCAAGGGCACCCTCGGTGCCGCTGTGCCCAAATCTCACGATTTGCGCACCAACGTGGTCGCCTGATAGCTCGCCGTGTCCGATCGCAATCGACGCATTCGTGCCCCCCTGCTGGACCGCCTGCTCGACGACGACCCGGACGGTCCGCCCGAACGCCCCCCGCTGCGGGTGCTCACGCGCAACGACTTCGCCAAGGCGGTCGTGCGTGATCTCTCGTGGCTCTTCAATACCCGGTGCACGGCCCGCATTCGGCCCGATGGATCCAAGCGAGCCCACACCGGGACGGTGATCGACTACGGCCTTGAGGACTTCACCCACCTCATGCCCGCCGCCCACAGCGATCGAGAGGCGCTGGGACGCGCCATCAAGACGGCCATCATGGCCTTTGAGCCGCGGCTGGAGATCCACCGGGTGGCGGTCAACCCCATCGAGGGACGCCACCTGGCGGCCGAGGTCGTCTGCGAGGCCTACCTGGTCGCCGATGAGGTCCGCGAGCCTGTCTCCTTCAGGGTGCGACTGAATACCAGCGAAGGATCGGTGGAGATCGATGGCCGATGATCTCGAAGATGCGCTCCTCGACCGCTTTCGGGAGGAACTCAACTTCCTGCGCCGGATGGGTAGCCGCTTCGCGAAGCGCCACCCGCGGGTCGCCCGTCGGCTGGAGTTGTCGG
>Ga0075163_10001686_pt1 | contig 29783 bp, 21 predicted proteins | sample JI1023141ADNA_FD_71478 | JGI IMG/M metagenome (GOLD analysis project Ga0075163, IMG submission 71478) | Wastewater effluent complex algal communities from Wisconsin, to seasonally profile nutrient transformation and Carbon sequestration -... | ecosystem: Engineered > WWTP > Effluent > Algae...
GCGGTGCGCGTGCCGCTCGCGATCGGAAGCCCCTTGCCATCCAGCATGAGCGCGCTGCCCGGATTGGGCGCAATGTACATGGGCAGCCCGGACAGATGTCCGGTCACAACCATCGCGATCGACGCCCCCTTGGACGTATCGATCTTGTCGATGCTCACCTGCACCTGCCCGGCCGCAACTGCGGCCAGCGCACCCGCGCGCATCGCGCTCAGGCGCCGCTGCGAGTCCTGCTCGGAGCGGGTCGTAAAGTCCCACACTCGCAGCACATGCTGCGGATCGATCCCCGCCCTCTTGAGCACGACTCGGGTGGGCGCATGGTAGGCCGCGAGCTGCGCTTCGGCCAGCGTGGTGGGCGGCGTCAGTCCCAGCGCCACCTGCGTGAGGTGCGCAGGCGAAAGCGGCGCCCCGCCACCTGCGACCGGCAGATCATCCAGCACCACGGCGACGTAATCGGACTGCGCGGCAAGCGGCCGCAGCGGGTAGCCGAAGATGAACGACTCGCCGCTGGCATCATCGGCCGGGTGCTGGACATCGAAGCGCAGCGGCACAAACGTGCCAAATCCAGGCGCGCCATCTTGCGCCAGGATCAGGCGCAGCGGCCCCTCGCCTCCCTTGCTGTTTGCAAGCGGCGCGATGTCCGCTGCAAACGCAGTCACGAGCGGCGTCACCCGCGAAAAGCCATCGGCCAGGTTCACGGTTGCGGGATCATCGGGCGCGATGAGCGCCGCCGGATCCACATGCACCCGCAGGCCGGTTGCCGTGCTCGCATCGGCGATGCTGTAGACGCTCGATGGCCACGGCAGCAGGCAGCGCGACGCGTCCATCGCATCGCAGGTCGCGGTGAGCGGCGCCCGCACGCCGGCCATCCGATCCGGCACCTGGAAGTCCGGGGGCGAGCTCGTGTCCGAGCAGCCGGCAAGGAGCAGCGAAGCGACCGTGAAGGCCGTGAAAGAAGCAGGCGCGCAGCGGAGGCGGGTCGTCATGAGGGTGAGTGTGGACGTACACCCCACCCCATCCCAACGTCAAGAGAACTGCGCCCCAGCGCTACTCAGGAGAGCGAAACAGCGCCCGAAAATTTTCCAGCTCGCTCACGCTGGCCAGCAGCACCACGATGAGCCCGGGCTGGAGCATCTCATCGGCCGTGGGGTTGTAGATGAAGGTCTTTTCGCTCGGCCGCTTGGCCGCCACGACCAGCGACTTGCCCTTGCCGCGCAGGTTCGAATCGGCCAGCCGCTTGCCCGCGATGGGCGAGCCCGGCTCCACGGTCAGCTCCTCGAAGCGATGCGTGCTCTGGCGGTCGCGCACCATGCTGTCGAGAAACGTCACCGCGGTCGGACGCACCATCTCGCTCACCAGCCGCATGCCGCCGACCGCAGTGGGATTCACGGTCTGGTTGGCGCCCGCGATGACCAGCTTGCGGCGGCTGGTGTCGTCCAGGACCTTGCTGATGATGCGCAGCGTGCGGTTCATCGAGCGCGCGGTCAGCGTGACAAACACATTGTCCTTGTCTTCGGTCAGGCACGCGATGAGCCCCGATGCGTGCTCGATGCCGGCCTGCTTCAGCGTCTCGTCCGACTCGGCCGGTCCCACGACGTAGGGAAACTCGCCGAGCTCCTCGCACAGCCGCTGTAGCTTCTCTTCATCCTGATCGATCGCGACCACAGTGCGTCCCGTCCAGATGAGCTCCGAGACCACGTGCAGTCCAGTGGAGCCAACGCCGCACACGATGATGTGGTCGCGAAGATTGGCGATGCGCTTCTCCATCCGTCGCCTCCGAAATCGCTCCGTAAAAAGACCCTCGACGATGAGGGCCGTGACATTTGAAACCAGAAACGCCGGCACCGCGATCCCGATGAGCGCGAGCAGCATGGTGAACAGCTCGGCCAGATACAGGTTGCGGATGTCGAGCCAGTCGCCGTATCCGATGGTGGTCAACGTGATGACGACCATGAACAGGCAGTTCATCAGCGACCACTCGGGCCGGTGGTAGTAGTGCCCGAGTCCCCAGAAGATGCCCGTGCTCAGCACCGTCAGCACGCCGAGCGAGATCCCGCCCCACTTGAGGAAGCGGAACGGATCGAAGCGGCTGAGCATCCGCAGGCCGGTCGACTTGTCGCTCACTCGGACATTATACCGCGACGCCAGCCCGAGCTCTGTGCGCAGTCACACGTTCTATGCCCCTAGAGCGGATTGTTCAGCAGGAAGTAGACGCGGCGATCCGCGCCCTCCATGAAGCCGTGCGCATAGCCCAGCTGCAACGTGAAGGGCAGGTAGTAGCCGAGCAGCCCGTCCAGCCGCAGCTCGCCGCCCACGCTGGTCTTGAAGCGGCTGATATTGAGGTCGCCGAAAAACGCCGCGCCGGTGTCGCTGTACACAGCCCCGTGCAGCCGCCACAGAAACAGCGGCACCGTCTCGTAGCCGCGCTCCAGCCACAGGATCGGGAAGCGATACTCCACGGTCAGCGCATGCAGCTGATTGCCATACATGTCGCTCTGGTCATAGCCGCGCAGCCGCGGCTGCCCCGGCCGCTGGCCCAGCAGCGCCGCGCGCAGATAGTCCTCGCTCTGCGGAAAGCCGCCGATGTAGAACGTGCCGCGCCGGTTGAGATCGCCGCCGCTGAAGCCGCCGGTGTAGGTCAGATACAGCGTGTGGTTGCGCAGCCAGCGCACCGGCCACGGAATGCCCACGTACTGCTCGGCCGTGACGCGCACCGAATAGACCAGGAACTGCGAGCCGATCGCCGGATGCGAAAACGACGCGCTCACGCCCAGATAGCGCCCCGCCTCCGACCCCACCGAGTAGAGGAAGCTGCGCGCATCGCTGTAGGCAAAGCCGACATTCAGCGTCGCAAAGCGCCCCACCTGCGCCCCGGTCGTGGGCAGATCGTCGGGACCGATCACCGGCAGCGCCGTCTTGTTGCGCGTCCACTGAAAGCTGTACGAAGCGCTGAAGGTCGCCGACCGCGCCGCATCGCGCAGCACCGGCAGCGACGTTCCCACCGTGGTGCTGAGCGACTCCTCGTCGTACGTGCGATCCTGGCCGTTTACCTTCAGGCCGCCGCGCGGATACAGGCTGCGCGCCACGTTGATGTACAGGCTGTTCCACAGCCGCCCATACGTGTACTGCGCGAAAAACCCCGTGGCATCGATCCGCCCGCTGTTCAGCGTCAGCCCCATCGACAGGCTGTGCAGCCCCACCAGATCCGCGGTCGCAAAGCTCAGCCCGAAGCTCTGGCCGTACGGCCCCGGCGCCGAGAACGGCAGCTGCAGCGAAAGAAACGACAGCGGCGTGCGGAAAAAGGTGCGCGCGGGATTGTAGCGCTGCACCGGCAGCCGCCCCTCCGGCGACAGATCCGCGGCTGGAATCTCCGTCGGATCCGGCCGCTCGCTGATCGCGGATGGAGCCAGCACGAAGCGCCCCGGATCCAGAGCCAGGGTCTGGATGCGATAGCCCTCCGAGACGAAGCCCACGCACGCGAGCAGCGTGCCATCCGCCGTCGCCGCCGGCGCAAACGCGCCGCTGACAACATTGGACACCTGCCACGTCGTATCGGTCTTCAGGTGGTGCGCGTAGACGTTGTAGATGCCGCTGCGATCCGAGACAAAATACAGATACTCCCCATCGGGCGAGTAGCGCGGCTCCAGGTCCAGCGCCCGGTCGTGCGTGATGTAGCGCAGCTGCCCCGTGGCCAGCTCGAACGTCACGATGTCGCGATACCCGCCCTCCTGCCACAGCGACATCGCCAGCTGCTTGCCATCGGGCGACCAGGCCGGCGTGTAGACCTGGCTGTAGGGCTTGAGCTTGAGCGGAAACGACACCGGCGCCGCCGCGCGCGCGCGCCAGATCTCGGCCACCGGGAAGCGGCGCGCATCGATGTTGCTCTCGCTACTGGGCAGGCTGGTGTCGGGCAAGTCCATGATCGCCAGCCGCCGCGTGCCGGTGCCATTGGCCTCAAACGCCACCCGGTGCCCATCGGGCGAGATCGCCGGATTGTCGGCGCGCAGGCCATCGGTCAAGGCCACCAGCGTGCGGCGATCGCGCCGGAACAGCACCAGATCCTTGAACGTGTAGCTCTGGCGGAAGTAGTTGATGCGCGACATCACAGCGCTGCGCCCATCGGGACTCAAGGCCAGCCCGCCGGCGCCATCGATCTGGAGCTCGGTGCTGGTCTTGCCGCTGCGCCGATCAAAGCGCATGAGCGCCGCCCGCCGGTAGGGATCCGACTCCAGCCACAAGATCTGACTGCCATCCGGCGAGATCACCGGCCGATCCACCGAGTTCTTCCAGTCCGTCAGCGCCTGCGGCACCGTGATCCCCAGCGGCGAGGCCGCCAGCGCATCGCGCTGCGCCGTAAAGTGCTTCTCTAAATCCGCCCGGAAGTCCCCGTACAGCACATCGTAGCCCGGCCCCTTCTTGCCCTTCTGCCCCGCCTTGCCCGGCTCCGTGCTGGCGCCGGTGTACAGCCGCAGCGACCGGTTCATGCCCCACGGCACCCAGCAGTCCGGCGACCAGCAGCCGCCGTAGCGGTGCGACACCTTGCTCAGCACCTCGGGTCCGTAGCGGCGGGCGATGTAGCGCAGGAACGCCGAGCCATACAGGTACGGCACGTTGCCGCGCGGCCACAGCATCGTCTGGTTGCTCACCTGATCCAGCCGCAGGAAGCGCCCCTCCAGCACGTGCGTGCGCAGGTACATGTCGAACAGCGAGCTGCGCAGCCGGCCGGCGCTGGTGCGCTCCGTCTCCTCGAACACCGCCAGCCCCTCGATGAACCAGCGCGGCTGGACCTGGTTGGGCGCGTACAGCGTGTTCACGCCAAACCCCAGCAGGTAGTTCACCCACTTGGGCAGCCCGTTGATCGTGTCCAGGTGCAGGATGTGCGTGTACTCGTGCACAAACAGCGCGAACAGCCAGTCGTCGTAGTCGTTTAACTCCGAGCGGTTGTCCGGCGCCGTCAGGTAGAGCCGCACCGTCGCAAAGGGCGTGACCGTGGCCGAGCCGTTGCTGAAGTCGGTGTCATCGGTGATGAGCACCTCGGTGCGAAAGCGAGGCGTGTGGCGCAGGATCGGCACCAGCATCTGGTGCGCCCGCTCCGTGACCTTGGCCAGCTTCTGCGCCATGTCGCCGAGCGGCTCGTGGTACGTGATGCGAAAGTGCTCGGTCTCCAGCGTGCGCCAGCGCAGCTCCGGGTCGCCGGCCCACGCCCGCCCGCTCGCCATCCCCAAGACGGCAAGCAGCACCAGCCACCGAGTCCAGCTCCAGCACACCCGCACCCCGGCGTCTTACCACAGTTTCCCCCCCACGTCCCCACCCTTGCCCAGCCCCTCCGCGCAGCTCCAGACCCCATCCGCGCAGCTCCAGACCCCATCCGCGCACCTCCAGACCCCCATCCGCGCACCTCCAGGACCCATCCGCGCAGCTCCAAGACCCGTCCGCGCACCTCCAAGACCCATCCGCGCAGCTCCAGACCCCGTCCGCGCACCGCCCCTGACACGCCGCCAGCGATCTGCTAGGTTCGCCCCATGGCGAGCGCATCTTCCCAGACTCCGCGGCCGCAGCTGTCGACCTTCGCCGATCTCCTGGCCATCCCCGCGGAGCAGCGCTTTCACGAGGTGCTCGACGGCGAGGTCGTCGCCAAGCTGATGCCCAGCGGCCGCCACGGACTCACCCAGAACCGCATGGGGCGGCTGCTCGACCCCTTTGACCGCAAGGCCAATGGGCCGGCGCGCCCCGGCGGCTGGTGGTTCTTGTCAGAGGTTGAGATCGAGCTGGCGCGCCATCAGGTGGTGCGGCCCGATCTGGCGGGATGGCGCCGCGACCGCATGCCCGTGGTGCCCGAGGACTACCCGCTGCGGCTGCGGCCCGACTGGGTCTGCGAGGTCCTCACCGATGGCCAGGGCCGCCGTCGCGACGGCATCCAGAAGCGCCGCATCTATGCCGACCACGAGGTCCCCCACTACTGGATCGTCGACACCGAGCGGCGCCAGCTGACCGTGCTGCGGCTGAGCGAGCGCGGCTATGTCGAAGTGCTGGAAGCGGGCGCCGCCGAGCGCGTGCGCGCCGAGCCCTTCGACTCCCTGGAGCTTCCGGTGGGCGTGCTCTTCGGCGAAGACACCGACTGAGCCCCCCTCACCCAGCGGTCTGTTACGGCGTCTCGGGGGCTTTGGGCTGCCCCTTTTTGGTGGGGCGGGCTCGGCCAAACCAGCGCATCAGGGACAGCGGGATGAGGCGCGGGACCGTGGGGTTGGCGGCGTGGCCGGCCTCGAAGGCCTCCACGATCTGTTCGAGCAGCGTCAGGTTGAGGCCGTCCCACAGGTCGACCTCGGACTGGCTGATGCCGCTCTGCTCGCGCACGGCCTCGGCCGCGTTGCCGGCGGTGCGCAGCCGCTCGGCCAGCTCCTCGCTCTCTTTGAGCACGGCCTCGGGCAGCACGGTCAGCGCCCGCCGCGCCACCACGCCGGGATCCTTGTCGCGCAGGTAGCGAGCGCCCAGCTGCGCCAGCGCTTTCAGGCTGTCGGCCAGCTGCTCGGTCTCCATCATGCGGCCATACGCGCCCTGGATCTCGGTCTTGGCGACAAGGCCGCCGCCGCTCAGCCGCAGCAGCGCTGACCTGAGCTGCTCGCGCCGCGCCACGGCCACCTCGCGCAGCGTCCGCCCATCGGCGGCGCGCTGCTGCTGGCGGTTGGCGGCAATGGCCAGGTCGCGCCCGCGGATCTGGTTCATCGTCTGGCCCTTCTCGGCGGCCCAGATCGCGCAGTGCAGGTAGCGCGTGGAAAAGCCGAGCAGCGCCGCCTGCTGCTCGGGCGTCGCCCGCAGCCAGAAGTCGAGCGCGGTGCCGTAGAGGCGCGCGGTGTCGACATCGATGCGGTCCGTGGAGACCTCGCGGCCCAGGTCCACCAGCAGCGGCTCGGGCAGCGACACCAGCTGCCGCACCTCGGCCTCGGTGGGATGCGCCGCGCCCTTGCCGATGCGGGCCAGCAGCTGGCTCAGCGTGTAGACCGTATCGGCCGGTGCAGCGGCGGCCGGCGACGCCGGGGGCCGCCTGACCTTGGCCGGCTTGGGGGCCGCTTTCGCAGCCGCTTTCGCAGCCGCTTTCGCAGCTGGCTTGGCCGCCGGCTTCCGGGCCGGCTTGGCCGCCTTTTTCGGGGCAGGCTTCTTGGCCGCGGGCCGGGTCGGCTTGGCGGGCTTGGCTTTGGCTTTGGCTTTGGCTTTGGAAGGGGACGCTTTCCGATGGGCTGACGGACGCTTTTTGATGGCCATGGCGGCAGCCTACTCAAAAGCCCGATGGACGGTCAATGGAGCCGAGCGCCGGCTCGAAATGCGCGGGCCTGGGCGGTATCGGCTAGAATCGGGCGCATGGGCGCTCAAAAAAGGCCGGCGCAAAAGGGGCCGCCGCCGCTGACCGGCGAGGCCGCGACCGAGCTGGGGCTGGCGACGCTGGGGCCGGTGCTGGCTCGCTACCGCCAGCACCTCGACGACGAGCGGCGGCTGTCTGCCGAGACCACGCGCGCCTACCTGGCCAACCTGGAGCAGTGGCTGACCTTCCTGGCGACCCGCCTGGGGCGGGCGCCGACGGCGGCGGACCTGGATCTGCGGGCGGTGCGCGCCTTTCTGGCCAGCCGCCACGAGCTCGACAAGGCCGTGACCATCACGCGCAAGCTCCAGGCGCTGCGCAGCTTCTACGTGTTCCTCAAGCGCGAGCGGCTGGCGACAGAGAATGTGGCCAAGCTGGTGCGCCCGAAGAAGGCCGGCAAGCAGCTGCCGCAGTTCCTGACGCCCGAGCAGGCCATCGCGCTCATGGAGGCGCCGGCTGCCCCGGCGGCGGAGCCGGGCGAGACCGAGGTTCGCGCCGCGCCGCGCGAGCAGGCCGCCGCGGCGCGCGACCGGGCGCTCTTGGAGCTTATCTACGGCGCCGGGCTGCGCGTGAGCGAGGCGGTGGGCCTGGATCTGGACAGCGTGCAGGGCAGCGACGACGGCATGCTGGTGCTGCGCGTGGTCGCCGGCAAGGGGCGCAAGGATCGCATCGTGCCGGCGGGCAGCAAAGCGCGAGCAGCGATGAACGCCTACCTGCCGCTGCGCAGCCAGCTCGCCCATCCGCGCACCGGCGCGCTCGATGGCAAGGCGCTGTTCCTGTCGCCGCGCGGCACGCGGCTGGGGGTGCGCGATGTGCGGCGGCAACTCGACGAGTGGACCGCGGCGGCGCAGCTGCCCAAGGCGCACCCGCACGCCCTGCGCCACAGCTTCGCCACCCACCTGCTCGGCTCGGGCGCCGACCTGCGGTCGATCCAGCAGCTCCTCGGGCACGCCAACCTGTCCACCACAGCCCGCTACGCGCACGTCGATTTGCAGTATCTTTGGGACCAATACGCCTGCCATCCCCGGGCTGGGGCGGCACAAAATGCCGAATCAGCAGACGAACCTTCGAGTGCCGGCCCGAAAAAGGAATCCGATGTCGACCGCAAGAAGAATGGCAACTGACGAGTCTGGGCAAGACCAGAACCGGGCCCAGCGCATCCGCTCGACCACCGTGCTGTGCGTTCGGCGCGGCCCGCAGGTGGTGATGGCCGCCGACGGGCAGGTGACGCTGGGCAACATCGTGGTCAAGGCCAGCGCCCGCAAGCTGCGGCGCATGTCCGAGGGGCGCATCCTGGGCGGCTTTGCCGGCAGCGCCGCCGACGGCCTGGCCCTGTTCGAGCGGCTGGACGCCAAGCTCAAGGAGCACGCCGGGCAGCTGCCGCGCGCCGCGGTGGAGCTGGCCAAGGACTGGCGCACGGATCGCTACCTGCGCCGCCTGGAGGCGATGCTGCTGGTCGCGGACCGCGAGCGCACGTTCATGCTGTCGGGCAACGGCGACATCCTGGAGCCCGACGGCGGCGCGGCCTCCATCGGCTCGGGCAGCGCCTATGCGCTGGCCGCGGCGCGGGCGCTGCTCGACGCCACCGAGCTCAGCCCGCGCGAAGTCGCCGAGCGCTCGCTGCGCCTGGCCGGCGAGATCTGCATCTACACCAACACCCAGCTGACCTTCGAGGAGCTTGCATGAGCGCCGACCGTTCCGATTCTTCCTCCGGGTCAAAAAGTGCGGCGGCAGCCGCTGTGGGGCCGCGCGATCCGCGCACCCTGACACCGCGCGCCATCGTCGAGGAGCTCGACCGCTACATCATCGGCCAGCGCGCCGCCAAGCGGGCCGTGGCCATCGCCCTGCGCAACCGCTGGCGCCGGCAGCAGATCACCGACGCGCTGCGCGACGAGGTGACGCCCAAGAACATCATCATGATCGGCCCCACCGGCGTCGGCAAGACCGAGATCGCCCGGCGGCTGGCGCGGCTGGTGTCGGCGCCGTTCGTCAAGGTCGAGGCGAGCAAGTTCACCGAGGTCGGCTACGTCGGCCGCGACGTGGACTCGATGGTGCGCGACCTCATCGAGGTCAGCGTCAAGCTGGTCAAGGACGAGGAGCAGAGCAAGGTGCGCGCCCGCGCCGAGGAGGCCGCCGAAGAGCGGCTGCTCGACGTGCTGCTGCCGCCGCCCATCCGCAACGCCGGCGGCGTCATGAACCGCGGCGCCGCCGGCAGCAGCCTGGTCAGCGGCGCCGGCAGCAGCAGCGAGACCGGCGGCGAAAGCGAGCGCAGCAGCGACGGACACACCCGCGAAAAGCTGCGCGAGCTCCTGCGCGCCGGCAAGCTCAACGAGCGCGAGGTCGAGATCGACATCACCGATCAGCAGAACCCCTTCGTCGAGGTGTTTAGCAACAGCGGGCCGGGCCAGGGCGTCGAGCAGATGGGCTTTGACCTGTCGCAGCTCCAGGGCCTGTTCGGGGCCGGGGGTGGACCGGGCCAGCGGCGCAAGAAGCGCAAGGTGCGCATCCCCGATGCGCTGGCGCTGCTGGCGCAGGAGGAGGCGTCCAAGCTCATCGACATGGAGAAGGTGCAGCGCGAGGCCGTTCACCGCGCCGAGCAGTCGGGCATCATCTTCATCGACGAGATCGACAAGATCGCCGGCCCGTCGTCGAGCCGCGGGGCGGGCGGCGGGCCCGATGTCTCGCGCGAGGGCGTGCAGCGGGATCTCTTGCCCATTGTCGAAGGCTCGACGGTGACCACCAAGTACGGGCCGGTGCGCACCGATCACGTGCTGTTCATCGCCGCCGGGGCGTTTCACGTCGCCAAGCCCAGCGACCTCATCCCCGAGATGCAGGGCCGCTTTCCGATCCGCGTCGAGCTGGAGCCGCTCAGCCAGGCCGATCTGGTGCGCATCCTGACCGAGCCGGAAAACTCGCTGTCGCGGCAGTATGAAGCGCTGCTCCTGACCGAAGGCGTGCGCATCAAGTGGCGCGAGGACGCCATCGCCGCCATCGCCCGGCTGGCCAGCGAGGCCAATCAGATGATGGAAAACATCGGCGCCCGCCGCCTCCAGACCATCCTGGAGCGGGTGCTGGACGAGCTCAGCTTCGAGGCGCCGGAGGTGGGCCGCCAGGGCCCGGGGCAGCAGCCCTTGCAGGTTGAGATCACCGCCGAGTACGTCGACAAGCGCGTCGCCGGCATCCTCGCCGACCCCGACCTGTCCAAGTACATTTTATAGAGCCCGCTGCGGGCGGTTGCAGGCGAGGCTTCATTCGGTGCGGGGTTCGCACTAACATGGAGCTATGGTGCTCCGTCGAACCCCGAACAGCAGCGCGCTGGGGCAGCCATGAGCCAGCTTGGGCCAGGCGCGCTGTTCGCAAGCCGGTTCGAGATCGAGCAGGCTGCCGGCGTCGGCGGCACCGGCACGGTCTACCGCGCCCGCGACCGCTTTACCGGCGAGACCGTCGCGCTCAAGCTGCTGCACAGCGCCACCGGCCCCTACCAGGAGTCGGAGCGCTTCGCCCGCGAGGCGCAGCTGCTCGCCGAGCTGCGCCACCCCGGCATCGTCAGCTACATCACGCACGGCCAGACCGCGGACGGGCAGTGCTACCTGGCCATGGAGTGGCTGGAAGGCGTGGATCTGGCCCAGCGCCTCCAGCAAAAGGGGCGGCTTTCGATCCGCGACTCGCAGCTGGTGCTGCGCGGCGTCACCGAGGCGCTGACCGTGGCCCATCGCCGCAGCGTGATCCACCGCGACCTCAAGCCCACAAACCTCTACCTTCCGGGCAGCCGCGTCGAGCACATCAAGATCCTCGACTTCGGCATCGCGCGCCGCTTCCTGACCATGGCCGCGGTCACGCGCACCGGCATGCTGGTCGGCACCCCCGCCTACATGGCCCCCGAGCAGGCCCATGGTGCGCGCCAGATTACCCTGTCGGCGGATGTCTTCTCGCTCGGCTGCGTCGTCTATGAGTGCCTGACCGGGCAGCCGCCGTTCATCGCCGATCACGTCTCGGCGGTGCTGGCGCGCGTGCTGTTCGACGAGCCGCGGCCGGTGCGCGAGCTCCGCCCCGAGATCCCCGAGGCCCTGGGCCAGCTCATCGGGCGCATGCTGATAAAAGATCCCGGCCAGCGCATTGCCGACGCCATGGCGCTGCTCGACGAGCTTCAGACCGTGGAGCTGGCGGCGCAGAGCACGGGCCTGACCACGATCCACACCCAGACCACGCGGCCGATCGACCGCGCGGGCAGCGATCAGGTGCTGGTCAACGTGATCCTGGCCTCGCCGCGCCGCAGCCAGCCGGGGCAGACCGCGCAGACCTTCGCGGACCTGACCGTCTCGACCCCCAACACGCCCGCTCCGCCCGCCCGGCAGACGCTGGTCAGTGCGCTGAGCGAGCTCGCAGCGCCGTCGCAGTGGCTGCTCGACGGCTCGCTGGTGGTCACGCTGGCCGCGCACGGCAACGCCACGGATCAGGTCGCGCGCGCGGCGCAGGTCGCGCTGACCATCAAGCGCCACTGGCCCGAAGCGCAGGTGGTGCTCACCACGGGGCTGGGCGCCGCTGGTCAGAACCTGCTCATGGGCAGCGCCATCGACAGCGCCGCGCAGCTCTTGCGCCAGCGCGAAGCGACCTTGCAGGAAGTGGAGCACAGCGCCGCACCGGGTCCGTCTGAAAGCGGCGTGTGGCTGGACGATCTCAGCGCGCGCCTGCTCGATCGCTACTATGTGCTGACCTCGTCGGAGGGAGCGCCGCTGCTCACCGATGAGCAGCTGAGTCCCGACGAATCCCGGCCGCTGCTCGGCAAGCCCACGATGTGCGTGGGGCGCGAGCAGGAGCTGTCGATGCTCGATGTGGTGCTGAGCGGCTGCATAGAAGAGTCGCACGCCAGCGTGGTCCTGATCACCGCGCCGGCGGGCCTGGGCAAGTCGCGGCTGCGCCACGAGTTTCTGCGCCGCGTGGCCGCCCGCTCATCCACCGGCGAGCTCACGATCACCGTGCTCCAGGGCCGCGCCGAGCTGATGAGCAAGGGCGCTCCCTACGCCATGCTCGCGCAGGCTCTGCGCCGCCTGTGCGGGATCCTGCCGGGCCAGGACATCCTCGAACAGCGGCAGCGCTTGCAGGAGCGGCTTCGGCAGTGCGTGCCCGCGTCCGAGCAGCTGCGCCTGAGCTGCTTCATCGGCGAGCTCTGCGGCGTGCCATTTCCCGAGGAGCTGAGCCCGCAGCTGCGCGCGGCGCGCAGCGATCCCAAGATCATGAACGATCAGATCACGCAGGCGTTCGGCGACTTTGTTCGCGCCGAGTGCGAGCCCGCTCGCGATGCGCAGGATCGGCATGAAGATGGGGTCGGGACGCGCGCGCTCATCATCGTGCTCGAAGATCTGCACTGGGGCGATTCGCTGACCATCAACCTGCTCGATGCGGTGCTGCGCCGCCACTCTGATCAGCCGCTGATGGTCGTCGCCCTGGCCCGCCCCGAGGTGCACGAGCAGTTTCCGCGCCTGTGGAAGAATCACAGCGCGCAGGAGATGGCGCTCAAGGCCCTGAGCCGCAAGGCCTGCGAGCGCCTGATCCACCAGGCGCTGGGCAAGTCGGTGGGGACGGCGACGATTGAGAACCTGGTGCGGCTGTCGACCGGCAGCCCGCTGTTTCTGGAGGAGCTCATCCGCGTCACCGCCGAGAGCCCCGGCGCCAAGCAGCCAAACGATCAGCCAGCGACGGTGCTGGCGATCCTTCAGGCGCGGCTCTCGCACCTGGATCCCGCGGCCCGGCGCGTGCTGCGGGCGGCCAGCATCTTCGGCCAGACCTTCTGGTGCGGCGGCGTGACGCAGATTCTTGAAAGCGAAAATGACAGCGGGCATGGCCTGCTGAGCGGCCTTGAGCGCTGGTTTGAGCACCTGCTGGTCCTGGAGTACATCGAGAAGCACACCCACAGCCGCTTTGACGGCGAGCCCGAATACAGCTTCCGCCACTCGCTGATGCGCGAGGCCGCGTACACCCTGCTCACCGAGACCGACCGCCGCCGCAGCCATCTCATCGCCGCCGAATACCTGCGCCGCGTGGGCGAAGGCGAAGCGCTGATCATCGCCGAGCACTACCAGCGCGGCAGCGATGCCGATTCTGCCGGCGCCTTCTACCGCATCGCCGCCGAGCAGTGCTACGAGCGCCACGACCTCGAAGGCATGCTGCGGCGGGCGCAGCTGGGCCTTGCGTGCGGCGCCAGCGGTGCGGTGCGCGGCGAGCTCCTGGCCATCGCCTGCGTCGCGCATCACTGGCGCATGGAGTGGGCGCTGGCCATTCCCACGGGCGAGGAGGCGGTGGAGCTCCTGCCGCTGGGCAGCCTGTGGTGGTGTCGCGCGATCCAGCAGCTGTTCTTCATCCTGCCCTCCTACGATCGTCCCGAGCGCCTGCTTGAGCTCATCGCGCTTTTTTCGCGCGCCCGTCCGGCCGATGACGCGCAGGCTGCCTACTCCGCGGCGGCGGCGCACCTCATCTTGCTCACTGCGCTCATGGGCGATCGCGACCACTCGCTGGCCTTTCTGATCTTTCTGGAGCAGGTTGCGATGCGCAGCGATTCGGAGCTGCTCATCCGCGCCTGGAGCGCGTACGCGCAGACCTGGTTCGCCCACTCGCTGGAAGCAGAGCCGTATCTTGCGTTTGTGAGTGCGCAGGATGCGTGCAGCCAGTTTGCGCAGGCGCAGGCGCAGCACGGCCTGGCGCAGGCGCTGCTGGTGCTGGCGCTGGCGCAGGCGCACCTGGGCGCGCTCGATGAAGGAATCGAAAAAGCGCGCACCGCCTACAGCATGGCGCAAGGGCTCAAGGATCCCTTCTTGACCTACTGGTGTCAGGTGAACCTGGCGCTGCTGCTGTCGCGGCACACCAACCGCCCCATCCTGGATGAGGCCACGGTGCTGGCCCGCCAGGCGCTGACCGACGTGAGCGATCCGGGATTTCGCGGCATCGCCCGCTGCGCGCTTGCCCGGGCGCTGTGGCGATGCGGCGATGCGGCACAGGCGACCGCAGTGGCAGGCGAGGATCGGCAGGCGCTGGGCATGGTGCGGCTGTACGCGCTCGCAATCGACACCACGCTCATCGAAGCGCTGGTCGCGCAGGGCGAGGTCGCCGAGGCGTGCGGGGTCGCGGAGCGCGGGCTGGCGATGCTGGCAGAGCTTGGCGGCGCCGGCTGGAGCGAGGTGCCGCTGCGGGTCGCGGCCAGCTGTGCCTTCGCGGCTGCCGGCCAGATCGAGCGCGCGCAGTTTCAGCACGACGAAGCGCGCCATCAGGTCGAGCAGCGCGCCGAGCGCATCTCGGATCCAGAGTGGCGCACGCGCTACCTGACCCTGGTTGAAGAGAATGTCCATGCGCTCAGCTGAGCGCTTCGCAAAATGCAGCAACCATTCAGAGACTTAAGAAACGCTTAACAAGAAGCACAAAGGAATCACGATGTTGAAGAGCGCCTCCTGGGCCTTCCAGAGTCTGTTCGGCCTGTCTGTGTTGGCAGGCGCCGCCCTGGGCAGCGGCTGCGGCGACGTGTCCCAGAGCGGCAGCCCGGTCGACACCAGCCCGGCCGCCGAGCTGCCGCCGCCGCCGGATCCCGTCACCTGCCGCGGCGCACCCTACCCCATCGTGCTTGCGCACGGCATGGCCGGCTTTGAGCGCATCGGCGCCATCAACTACTTCTACAACGTGGTGCAGGATCTGGAAAAGCGCGGCGAGAGCGTCTACCCCAGCCAGGTCTCGCCCTACGACAGCTCGCAGGTGCGCGCCGTGCAGCTGGCCAAGTTCATCGATCAGGTGCTCCAGCAGGAGGGCAGCTGTAAGGTCAACATTGTTGCCCATTCTCAGGGCGGCATCGACTCGCGCTACATCATCAGCACGCTGGGCTACGGCGATCGCATCGCGGCCCTGGCCACCGTCGGAACGCCGCACGCGGGAACGCCGATCGCGGATGTGGCGCTGGGGCTTGTTCCAGGGTTTTCCGATGCCGCCATCAACGCCATCCTGCTTGCGGTGCAGGGCCTGACCAGCAATGAGCAGGGGCGTCCCGACATCAAGGCCAACCTTGGCCAGCTGGCAACCGCCACCATGCGGCAGTTCAACGCGCAGAATCCCAACCACAGCCGCGTGAAGTACTACAGCGTCGCCGGCCGCAGCAACCTCAGCCAGGCGCTGGCCGAGTGCAAGGACAGCGAGTGGCCAAACCCGAGCGGGCTCGACTTTCTAAACCCGGTGATGGCGGTGGCGGCGCCGGTCTGGACCGTCACCAGCCCCAATCCCCTCCAGCCGGTTCCCAACGACGGCCTGGTGCCCGTGGCATCGGCGCGCTGGGGGCTGTTTCTGGGCTGCGTTCCCGCCGACCACTTCGACGAGGTTGGCCAGATCGCAGAGTCGGGTCCGGATCTGGCCAGCGGCTTTTACCACATCGATATGTACCGCAAGATCGTCGCGCAGCTGCACTTCGACGGGCTATAAGATGCAGTTATAGCTGACCGGGGATTGATAACCTGAAGTTATCAGTCGCTAGCGAACCACGGGCAGGCGCACCCCGGGCAGCGGGTGCGGCGGACGCCCCGGCACCTCGCCCGGAGCCAGCCCCAGCAGCGCCTGCCGGGTATCGGTGCGCTCGACGCTGACGCCCGCTGCCAGCGGCGCGGGGGCATCCTTGGTCCACGGCTTTTTGCCCCACGGCGCCAGCGGCGTTCCTTCGCCCTTGGCCGCGCCGCGGTGGAACATGTTGAAGCCGCACGCGGGCATGATCCGCCCATCGATCTGCGGGTAGTGGTGGCAGCACTTGCGCAGCCGCTCCAGATCGAAGTCGTGGCGATCCATGTAGTGGTGCAGGAAGATCGACTTGGCCTGACCTTCGCCGGCGCGCACCGCCTCTTTGGACGTCATCGCCTTGCCGGTAAACATGGTGTCGAGCGTGCGCCGCAGCGCCTTGAGCACCTCGGGCCCGCGCTCGATGTCGTCCCCGCCCGCGAACACGTCGTAGATGACATCCTGCAAGGCGGACTCGATCTCGGGCGATGCGCCCAGCGTCGCCGACGAGCGCAAGAGCGTGCCATGGCGGGTAAAATCGACGAAGCGCCCGAACGGCAGGTAGCTGCCATCTTCCAGCTTGAGCAGGTAGCTCAGCGAGACGCACTGCGGATGCGAGCAGGGCAGCGGCGCAAAGTCGCTCTTGCGCAGGCGGCCGCCGGTCTGCGCTTCGATGGCCTGGATCACGCCGGGAATGGTCAGGCGATCCATGGGATCGTGCGGGAAGCTGCCGCCGCCAAGTCCGGTGAAGGCAGCGGGCTGGAAGTTGAGCGAAAGAAAGTGCTCTTCGCTCAGAAAGAGCTCGACGATCTGGCCGATCTGATGCTCGTTTACGCCGCGCGCAGCGACGAAGATGAGCTGCGTCGGGAGCGCGAACTCTTTGAGCATGCGCAGCGCCGCGTCTTTTTCCGCGACCAGATCGCGGCCACGGATCTTTTCGTGCGTGTCCGCGGTGAAGCCGTCGAACTGAAGGCCGACATAGACGCCGCGCTTCTTCAGCTCTTCGGCGAGCGCGCGGTCGCGGCCCAGGCGCAGGCCGTTGGTGATGACGACGATGCGGCCGATCTCATCGCGGTTGGCGATGTCGAGGAGCTCCAGCAGGCGCGGGTGGCTGGTGGGCTCGCCGCCCGAGAGCGCGACCGATTCGAGCTGCCCTTCGTTGCGCACCAGCGTGTCGATGGTGCGGCGGAAGTCGTCGAGCTCGATGTGGTTCGCGTACTGGTTGTTGACGATGCAGATCGGACACTCCAGGTTGCAGTGATCCGTGATCTCGATGATGGGCAGGCAGGTGTGCTGCTCGTGGTCCGAGCAGGTGCCGCAGTCGGTCGGGCAGCCGTCGGCAGCCTTGGTGGCGAAGACCAGCGGCTCGGTGCCGGCGCGGGCAAAGGAGTAGGCGCGAACGTAGTAGCTGGCGTCTTCGGAGACCAGCGCCTCGGAGGGGCCGCACGTCGGGCAGAGCTTCTTGAAAAAGACCTTGCCGTCGCGACTGACCACATCGGCGGTGAGCAGGCCGAGGCAGGTCGGGCAGGTGGTGGTGGTGGTCTTGAGGAAGCGCTCGCCGCGCTCATCGGCCGGCGCCTGCGCACGCGCCATGAAGTCGCGCACGAAGCCGGCCGCATCCGGCGACACGGTCACCTCTTGGGGACCGCAGCGCTGGCAGCGCAGAAGGTGCACCACAGCGCCAGCCCGCTCGACCACGCGCGCCTCGATCGGATCGGCGCACACGGGGCAGCGCGTCAGCTCATGCATCAGGAACGTGTGCGGGCGGTCCGGACGAGGGCCCGGCGCGCAAGTTGTACACTCCATCATCGCCTCCGGTCGCGCTTTAGCCAGCTCGCGACGAAAGCCAGGCTATCGCACCCCGCCGCTTCTCCTGTCAATCGTAACTGGCGGGCTGGGCGCAATCGGACGCAGCGCGCTGCCCTCCACGCGCAAGAGCCAGGCGGCGCCGCTGCGCTGTCCGGCGGCGTCAAAGCTCAGCGGACCGGTGGCGCCATCGAGGCTGCTGCTGCGCAGGCCGGCCGCCAGCTGATCGGCAGTGCAGGGGCCCGCAGCGCAGGCGCCCGCTGCTCGCAGCAGCGCGACCGCGTCGTAGCCCAGCGCATCCAGCGCCCCGGGATCGCTGCCGCCATCCTCGGAATAGCGGCTCCAGCGACTGCTGTCCCCCGCCACCGCGACGCCACCGGGTGCAATCGGCGCCAGCACCGCCCCTTGCAGGTAGCGGCCGACGTTTTTGAGCAGCCGCTCGCCCATTCCTTCGGCGCTCGACAAGAGCAGCCGCACCGGCGGTTCGTTCTCGCGCTTTTCAACGCGATAGGTTGCCAGCGCACCAACGGCGGCAAGCTGCGCGGCGACCAGCTCCAGCTGCGCGGCGGTGGCCGGCACGAACACGGCCTGCGGCGCCAGCTCCAGCAGCTGCCGCGCCTGCGCGGTAAACGTCGTGGCGCTGGCGGGGAAGCTCAGCTGCGCCACCACCTGGATCCGCGAGCCCCCCAGCGCAGCGACGAACGCGCGGGTCATGCTCTGGCCGTAGGGCGTGGCCGGCGCCAGCACCGCAACCGTGTTGATCGGCGGGCCGCTCACGCCGCTTTTCAGGTACTGCGCCAGGCTGTCGGCGCGCGCCTCATTGCTGCGCAAAAGGTGCAGCGAGCGGCTCCCGACCCCTTCGCCGGCGCCCAGGCTCAGCGACAGCAGGCCGCGCCGCTCGGTCTCGGCGGTGATCGCCGCGGCCTCGGCCTTTGCCGGCGAGCCGATGATGGCCACCGCCCCTTCGCGCTGAAGCTCGGCCACCAGCGCCGCCACGCCAGCGGCTGAGCTGCCGGTGTCGCGCACGCGCAGGTCGACTTCAGCTCGCGCAGCGGTGCTCTCGCCTCGCCGCGGACCCAGCGACTGCGCTGCCCACAGGGCGCCGCGCAGCACGCGCTCGCCGAGCGCCCGCTCCTTGCCCGACAGCGGCAGCACCATGCCCACGACGATGCGCGGGCTCGCCCCGGCGCCGCCGCCCGCCGCCGCAGCAGCGCCTTCGATGCCGAAGCGGGCGCGCAGGTCGCGCTGCTCGTTGGGCGAGACGCGCGGCAAGAGCGCTGTCACCTGCGTGCGGATGTAGGCCTGCTCCAGCGGGCGCACCCGCGGGCTGCGATAAAACAGCTCGTACTCGCGCACCGCCTCGCCCAGCTGATCGGCACGGCGGTACAGATCCGCGAGCACCGCGTGCAGCTCGGTGGCGTCATCTCCCTCGACGATCTGGCCCGAAAAAGGCGCCAGCAGCTGGCGCGCTTCGGCGTAGTCGGCGCGGTGGTATTCGACCAGACCCAGCTCAAAGCGGGCGAGCTCGCTGATCGCAGGGGACGAGGGTGGCTGGAGCAGCGGCCGCAGCAGCTCGCGGGCGCGATCGAGCTCGCCCAGGCCGCGCGCAATGCGTGCATCCAGCAGGTGCGCCAGCGGCAAGAGCGGCTCCGACTGGTTGGCTCCGTACTTGTCCAGGAACAGCCGCACCGCCGCTGACGCAGCCGGCAGATCGCCGTCCTGCCACTTGCGGTGCGCGGTCCTGTAGTCGGCCTCCGCCTCGGGATTATTCGAGTGCAGGGACTCAAGCTGAGCAGCACGGGGATCAAAGCGGCGGGGACACCCCGTCACCACCAGCATACCAAGCAGGAACGAGAGCCAAAGTCGCGGCGGCGCCATCGCGACGCACCGTACCACGCGCAGCCCGAACCGCCAAAAGTGTTGCGGCTGCTTAAAAGCCGGAGAGGCTGAGGGAGAGGCCGTACATGGGGCTGCCGGCGAGGTCGCGGCTGACCACGGGAGCGACGTTGTAGCGGATCTTGGTGGCGCTCGCGACCTCGGCGGGGTGGGTGTCGGTGGTGCCGGCGGCGACGCGCTGGCGGTGCCAGATCACGGCGTTGCGGATGGCCAGCGCCATGTTGGTCAGGCCGACGACGGTGTGGCCGATGGCCATGCCGATCGCGATCTGCGGCCGGTCGGCGCCGCAGGGAAAGTCCTGGCCGGTGGCCTTGTCGTTGCAGACGCTCTGGTTGCCGGGCTCGATCGCGAACGGCGGGTTGCTGGTCGCCAGGATGATCGGCGCCACCAGCACTCCGATCGCGGTGTTCATGAACCCGAGGATGAAGCCCGAGTACATCCAGCCACGGGTGGGCTTTTTGTGCGCCAGATCCGCGGCGTTGCCCGCGATCGAGATCAGGCTGCCGACGCCGATGAGGGCATCGACGGTGAAGGCGACGTTGAGTCCCGGGACCAGATCGGCGCGCGCCGGGCGGCTCTGAGCGCACAGCAGGCCGACGGTCACCAAGAGCGCTGCGAGCACCGGCCGCAGGCCCCGGCGACGCGCAACGCGGCCCGAAAAATGAGTGGCTGAAGAGTGGCTGAGGGTTTTCATCACTGGCTCCTCGACCTAGCTGGCCTTGGTTTCAGACGCCGCAGGAGCAGGCGCCGGTGAAGTTGTCGAGCTGGAACTGTCGGAGCTGGCTGCGGCTGGCTGCGCGGGGGCCGGCTCGGCATCGGGACCGGGGGCATGCGCCGGCTCGCTGGCAGGCGGCTCGGCGGCGGGCGGCGGCGGCGACGGCGGCCGGCGGTGCGGGCGGGTCAGGAGCTCGTAGGTGATGTCAAAGCCGAGCGCAAAGGTGATGCCCTGGCGGAAGGCATGGTTGGTAAAGGTGCCGGTGCGCAGGAAGAACGAGGCCTCCTTGGCCAGGTTGCGCAGGTTCTTGATCGACAAGAGCAGCAGCCCGGCGGCGATGTTGCCGATGTAGCCCTGGCTGGGCACATAGACCAGGTCATCGGTGACGCCGACGCGAATGGAGAAGTTGCGCGTCGCCTTGATGCCCAGGAGCAGCGCCGCGGTGTTGGCCAGCACCCAGTCGCCCGGGCCCTGGAGCAGCACGTCCCGGCGGGCGGCGTAAAACAGCGTCTTGCCCTCGCGCGCCGCCGGATCCCAGGTGCTCTCGGTCAGGCGCCAGTACTCGCCGGCAAAGCTGTCCGCGACCGCGATCGACAGCCGCTTGCCCAGCGGCACCTCGCCGCGCAGCGCCATGCCCAGCAGGAACCGGCCGCCGGCCGCGGTGCCGGCCGGATCGTTGCCAAACGGGCTCGGCGACAGCGCCGTCAGCTTGAACTCGCTCGCGTCGTGGAGCGCGATGAAGCCGGCGCCCTGGAGCGGAATCGGCCAGATGGAAAACGCGCTCGCCTCGGCGCGCAGCACCAGGAACGACAGCGGCACAAAGCTGACAAAAGCGCCGCCAGTCACGTCGGTGGGCGAGGTCATAAGCAGCGCGCCCATCTCTATGTTCGTGAGATCGAACAGGATTCCCGGCTTGGTGATGAACGGCACGCACAGCGACAGGCGCAGCGAGTTGCCGATGCCCAGCGGGTTGATCGAGCCGGCCAGGTAGTGCTCCAGCAGCACCTTCTGTTTCGACTCGCCCAGGCAGTGCTCGCCTCGGAACGGCGCCGGAGAGGAGGCGGCGATGCGCTTGTCCAGCCGCTGCGCGATCGCCTGCGAGCACAGCGAGCCCAGCACCAGGGAAAGCGCAAGGGCGAGCCTGGACCCCATGCTCAGCCTCGGGATTGGCCGCTGCCAGGCGGGCGAAAAACGGCCTGGCAAGGGCGCAGAAGAGGTTAACCAAGTAAGGAAGGAGACCATTTCGGCCAGGGTACAGCCAGTCGACCATCTTTGTCATCGAGCGATCCATTTAGCCTCGGAAGCTGCTTTCCGAGCGGGAGGCACAGGCCGCCCTTGCGCAGGAGGCAGGGCTTAGGCTTTCATCGCAACAAGTCACATGAGCACCGAACCAGTCGCCAGCCCGACACCCATCCAGACCGCCCCCTCACAGCCGCGGCCCGCTGCCCCTCTGAACCTGACTGCGCCGCTGGCCCAGAAGCTGGCGGTGCTGCGCCAGGTCATCCGCGGCTACGGACCGTCGCTGATCGCCTTTTCGGGCGGCGTCGATTCGGCCCTGGTCCTCAAGATCGCGGCCGACGAGCTGGGCGAGCAGGCAGTGGCCATGACCGCCGTTTCCGAGACCATGGCTGAGCGCGAGATCGGCGCCGCCGCCGACTTCGTGCGCTCGCTGGGCGCCCGTTACGAGCCGGTGACTGCGCACGAGCTGGAGCGCCCCGGCTTCGCCCAGAACCCCACCGATCGCTGCTACCACTGCAAGTCGGAGCTGCTGGAGCTGTGCGAGCCGCTGGCCAAGCGGCTGGGGCTGGCGAGCATTCTCCTCGGCACCAACCTGGATGACCTGGGCGACCACCGGCCGGGGCTGGTGGCTGCCCGCGAGCGCGGAGCCCGCCAGCCGCTCGTGGAGGCGTCGCTGAACAAGGCGGAGGTGCGCACGCTGGCGCAGGCGCTGGGGCTGCCGCTGTGGGACAAGCCGCAGCTCGCCTGCCTGTCGTCGCGCTTTCCCTACGGCACCACGATCACGCCGGCGCGGCTGCGCATGGTCGACCGGCTGGAGCAGGGGCTCCAGGATCTCGGCTTCCGGCAGCTGCGGGTGCGCTTTCACGAGGTCAGCCGCCCCGAGTCAGGTGGGACTCAGTCCGATGCCGCGCTGGCCCGCATCGAGGTGGAGGCCGCGGAGCTGGAGCGCGCCTTTGCCCAGCGGGCCGAGCTCAGCGCCCTGGCCCGCCGGGTCGGTTTTGTCTATGCGACGCTGGATCTGGACGGCTTCCGCTCGGGCTCGGCCAACGTGGTGCTGACGCAGCTTGGGCGGCCCCGAGCGCCCAGCCCGGCGCCGGCGCCAACGCCAGCCGCCCCGAGCAAGCCCGCGGCGCGACCGCGCAAGATCGTGGTGGCGGGGCTGTGCCGCAGCGAGTCGGGCGCAGTGTTCCTGAGCCAGCGGCGGGCGGATCAGGCGATGCCGCTGCTGTGGGAGCTGCCCGGCGGCAAGGTCGAGCCCGGCGAGCTGCCCGAAGAGGCGCTGCGCCGCGAGCTGCGCGAGGAGCTGGATGTCGACGCACAGGTGGACGGAATCTATGAGGTTATCGGCCACCGCTACCCCGAGTTCGATCTGGTGATGATGGTCTACAAGTGCCGGTTCGATCGCGAGCCGCGCGCTGCCGAGGTCGCGGCGGTGCGCTGGGTGGCGCCGGGGCAGCTCGGCGACCTGCCGATCCTGCCGGCCGACCTTCCGCTCGTCGAGAGGCTCCGGCGCGAAGCAGAGACGCCCGTTCGCTGAGATGATGGAGCGGATGGGGCGAATCCGTGCGACCACAAGGGCGCTGTGGGCCGTGCTGGGCCTGGCCGGCGGCTGCGCGGCCGAGCACGTGATCGGCAGCAGCGGCTTGCTGGAGGCGCAGCTCTACCCGACCGGCCTGGCCGGCGTCGCAGTGCAGGCGCTGGTGGCGGCGGATTTTGATGGCGATGGCCGCAGCGATGTCGCGCTGTTTGATGGCAGCGGGCGGATCTGTGTGATGGCGGGAACCGCGGAGGGCGGGCTGGGGCTGGCGCGCTGCCAGCTGCTGCCGACCGGCGCGCTGCTCAGCGCTGCGGCGCTCCGGCTGCAGCCGGGCGGACCGTGGAGCCTGGTGGCAGGTGGGGACGCGGTGCAGACGCTGGTCGAGCGGGCGGATGGAACCTTTGCGGTGACCGCGACCGCTGCCGCAGGCGGCCTGAACGCGCTGGCGGTGGCAGATGTGAGCGGCGACGGTCTGCCCGAGGTCCTGGGCGCCGAGCGCCAGAGCCCGACGGTGGCGGTGTGGCCGCTGACCGCGGACGGCCTGTTTGGCACCCCGATCCGGTATCAGTTCGCAAGCCCGCAGAGCTCGATTCTGTATGCCGATCTCGACGGCGATTTCCGGCCCGAGCTGGCGGCGCTCGGCGCGGGTTCGCTGTCGGTCTATGGAGCGTCGGGGGCCGCGGCGGTGATGCCCTGCCCGGCGGGCGGCACGCAGGCGTTTGCGCTGCCGCTGGGGCTGGCAGCCGTCGATGTCGAGCGCGATGGCCGCATGGATCTGGTGGCGGCAGACAGCGGTCGCAGCGGCCTGGTCGAATTCCGCAACGTGACCGCCACAGCGGCGGCGCAGCTGCACTTCGACTGTGGGACGGCGCCGCTGCTCGTGGCCGTGGACGGCCTGGCGACGCTGCTGGGCGCGGATCTGGACGGCGACGGCGCCACCGACGGCGTGGCGCTGGGCAGCGAGATCGTGATGGTGCGCGGGCAGCGCCCGAGCCAGGGTCCGAGCCCGAGCGTGAGCCGCCACGCGCTGCCGTCGCCCGCGCAGGCCGGCGCGCTGGTCGATCTGGATCGGGATGGCCGGCTGGATGTGGTGGCGGCGCTGGGCAGCGGCAGCGTGGCAATTTTGCGCAACAGCTTCCAGTAGCGTTTCAGCAAAAAGCGCAGATCCGAACCCCGGCAGGGGCGTTGTTAGCAGCCATCGGAAGTTGGGGTTTTTCGGCGATAGCTTCGACGCTGTCGCGCCAGATTCGCAGAATCGACAAGGGCACCGCCATGCCCGAAACAGGAGTCCGTCATGAAGAAGCTCGCTCTTGCCTGCCTGTTCTTTTCGACCGCTGGAATCGACCTGGGCGCCGCGCTTGCGCAGACGCAGGCCCCGCAGGCCGATGGCAAAAACGCGGCGCAGGTGCGCTACCAAAAGACCACACGCTTTGACTTCGACAACGATGAGGTCGAAGCCAGCCCGATGCGGCCAAATGGCGAGACCGTCGACGGAATTCGCAAGCTGCGCCAGAGCTCGCTGGTGCAGGCGCGCACGAACTTCAAGCCCGAGATGCTGAAGTCCGTGGAAGGGCTGTAAGCGGCAGCAAAAAGCGCAGCATCCCCGGTCTGCGCAGCATGCTTACATATCGTCCGGATCCGGCGTATTCTGAGTAGGCTTGCGTGGCAAAGAGACAGACGCGGATCTTCCCCAGGCCGCCGGGGGGATGCCCATGGTGACGCCGGCGGTCCTCTCCTCTGTCTCTGCCGCTTCGGTCGCTGCTTCCGGGTCCACCGAGGTTTCAGCGGCACTCGCTGACACCACGGCAGCAGGCGAGCCGCGCGAGCCCGATGATGTGGCGCTCATCCAGGCCATTGCGGCCGGGGATCGCGCGGCGCTGGCGGCTCTGTACGACCGCTTTGCGCCCAGGCTGCTCGGGCTCGCCGGGCGGCTCATGAACAATCCGCTGGATGCCGAGGATCTGCTTCACGACCTGTTTCTGGAGGTCTGGAATCAGGCCCACCGCTACGACGCCACGCGCGGCAGCGTCGTCAGCTGGCTGGTGCTGCGGCTGCGCAGTCGCGGCATCGATCGGCTGCGCTCGCCCAGCTACCGCCGCGTGGTGTCGCTGGAGAGCGAGCCTGCGGGGCGCGTCGAAGAGGCCGCCCCCTGGGCAGACGAGCTGTTCGTGGGCGACCAGCTGGCCGGCGCCCTGCAGCGGGCCGTCGCTGAGCTGCCGCACGATACGCAGTCGATCTTGAACCTCGTGTATTTTAAGGGAATGTCGCTGCCCGAGGTGGCATCGAAAATGACCCTGCCCCTGGGCACCGTGAAGTCGCGGCTGCACCGCGCCTTGCGCAGCCTGCGCCTGGCGGTGGCGGGACCGGAGGCCGCAGAGTCATGACCGGCCACCTGCCCGAGGTCTCGCTGTTCGAAGCCGCCATGGAGGGGGAGGCCAGTCCCTCGCTGGACCCCGAGGTGGCGGTGCACCTGACCACCTGCGATCGCTGCCAGCGGCGGCTCCAGTCGGTGCGCGAAGACCTGGCGACGGTCGGCACCTGCGCGGGGAGCGCTTCGCCGCCGCCGGCGCTGCGGGCGAGCATTCTGGCGGCTGTGGCCCCTGGGGAGAGCGCCGAGCCGTTTCCCGGCCTGGCGCGCCGCGTTGGCAAGCTGTTCGACCTGGATGCCGAGGCGACCCGCAAGGTGCTACAGGATGCCCGAGGCGACACCGCCTGGACCTGGACCGGCCCCGTCTCGTTCTTCCACTTCACCCCCGGTCCGTCGCTGGCCGGGTCGGCCGAGGGCGGCATCATCCGGCTTGCGCCCGGGGCCGTCTTCCCCGGCCACCGCCACCGCGGCGACGAGCACGGCTTCATCCTGAGCGGCGCGCTGCGCGAAGATCAGAGCGGCCGCGAGGCCTTCCCCGGCGACCTGGTGTTCATGCCCGAGGGCAGCGTCCACACCGTCACCTGCATCTCGCGCGAGCCCTGCACCTTCGCCGTGCTGCTCCACGGCGGCTTCCCGATCTTTCAGTAGCGCGGCAGTCGGCCCGCAGCGCTACTTCACGACCTCGAAGATCAGCATCTCGCCGAGCAGCTCGTGCTCGTCGGTGCCGATGACGCTCATGCCGACTTTTTCGAGCACGCGCACCGAGGCGCGATGCCACGTGAAGGTCGTGGCGCGCACCGCGACGATTCCCGGCTGACTGAGCGCCCACTCGACGCAGGCGCGCGTCCCTTCGGTGGCCATGCCCTGCCCTTGCGAGCCGCGCTCGACCCCGTAGCCGACCTCGGCGATGCCGCCCTTGGGACGGCCGTTGAAGATGACGCTGCCGACGACGCGCCGCTCGCCGTGGCGGGTGATCATCAGGCGGTCGCCCCACAGCCGCGTCGCGGGATCCGCGCGCACGGCCTCGGGATAGGCCTTGAAGGCCCGCTCGATGACGGCGGGGCCGGGCCACTCCGAGGGAAAGCGGGCCTGCGCCAGCTCCTCGGAGCGGCGACGATCGCCGGCCAGCACTGCCTCGACCAGAGGCAGGGTGATCGGTTCCAGGATGAGCCGCTCGGTGTGAAGGATCATGTGATCCGCGAAAAGGGCGCCGACCTAGTAGCGGACGCGCAGCTCAGGGTTGACGTCGTAGCCCTCGGTGCCAGCCGGGGAGGTGTTGACCGAGCCGCTGGCGACGTCGTTGGTGCGACTGAGGTCCAGCGACTCTGCTGGAGCCTGTCCAACAGAGGGCAGCGGCGGCTCGACGACCGCAGGAGGCTCGCTTGCCTTATTAACCGACTCGCGACCCGGGGCAGGCACCACCAGCACCGGGACCGGGCTCTGCTGCGTCAGCTGCGACGAGACGCTGCCGAGCAGCATGCGCAGCACTGCCCCGCGTCCATGGCTGCCGACCACGACCATGTCGGGCCGCAGCTCGCGGATGAGCGACAAGAGGCCGCTCACGGTCTCGCCCATCTGAAGGTGCAGCTCGACATCGACCTTGCCGCCGATCATGCCGCGCAGCCGCTCCAGGCGCTCGCGCGACTCCTGGGCGCCCTCGAACTCCTTGGGCACGTTGAGCCCCAGATCGGTGGGAGCCGCAACCGAGGACGAGGCCACATGCGCCAGGTGGAGGGTGGCGCCCAGACGCTCAGCCAGGGCCAGCGCGTGATACATCGCTCCGGCTGAGCTGTCGCTGAAGTCGACACCAACCAGGATGTTGAAAGTACCGGATCGCATGGGGCCTCCTATCGAGAAGAAATCCGCCGACCAACTCGCATTCTAGTTCGCCGCCATCTCCGGGGACTACCAAAACCGCGCTTGGGGAGCCTCTCCGGCGGCGAGCCCGAGGTGATCGAACAAGATGGTTTAACTTACAACATAAGCCCGAGCCGCCACCCCGGCACCCGCGAGGTGAATTTTTCTACAAGCTGCGACTGATCCAGATGGCGCCGCCGCGCTTGGCTGGACCGCTGCCGCGCACGACGGCCACCAGATCCGTGAAGCCGTCCCCCGAGATATCCCCAGTGCTGAGCATCGTGTCATCGTAGGTCTGGTCGCCCAGCGAGAGCGTGGGCAGCGGCACCGCCTGGCCGTTGCCGCCGGGAAACAGGCTGAGCGCGTAGTTGCTGACGCGCAGGTTGCGCAGGATCGCGATGCGCGTCGGCGTGCCGGACGAGCCGCCCATGCCGGGCTGTCCCGAGAGCGCGGTCAGGATGTCGACGCCGCCATCGTGATCCGCGTCCATAGCGACCAGGCTGAACGGCTGCGCGCCCACCGAGTAGCGCTGCGGCAGCGTCGTCAGCACCGGCTCTGCGGGCTGCACCGGCTCGCCGTTTGCGGGATGCATCGTCCCAAAGCCGTGGTTGCGCACGACACTCAGCGACGTGCCCGGCGAGCCGTTCAGCGCATAGTTGCTGGCGATCAGGTAGGTGTCGCCGTCGCCCAGAAAGTCCCCGCTGGCCAGCCCGCCGCCCAGCCCCTCGATGTTGGTCAGCATCGTCGAGTCGGCGTAAGAGGGATATATCTTCCCGTTTCTATAATTCAATGCAACATGCACCTGCGCCTTGGTCATATCACTGGTATTTGTGGCAATTACTGCGAAATCCATCGCTCCATCTTTGTTTAAGTCTACAACCTTCAATCCGCTGGCATTTTTGCCAATTCCGATTGCAAAATAGAGCATGGTCATGGGCGTTCCGTTGACGTCGCTCAGGAACGTCATCAGCTGCGAGCTGCCATCGCTGGCCGTGCTCAGCAGCACCAGGTCGGGATGCCCCTTCGCGTCCAGGGTCTGATCGATGTCGACATGGGCCAGCGCGCTGATGTTGGGATAGGCGCCATCGAGCAGGTTGATGCTGGTCGTGGTAAAGGTGCCGTTGCCGTTGTTATTGAGGACGATGAAGCCGCCGCGCCCCTTGCTGTCCCCGATTGCCACGATCAGATCGCGCGCTGCTTTGCGATAGGTTGTGGATACCAGCGCGTTGGCCGTGACCTCGGCCGGATCGACCGTGGGCACATCGGTCCACACCGGGCTGATGATGCCCTGATCCGAGAGCCCGGTGCCGCTGTTTAAAAAGAGCTGCACAAAGCCGCTGCCGCGCGTCCCGGTGCCGGGATGATAGATGTATCCCGATACCGCCAGGTCCTGCTTGCTATCATTATTAAAATCTTCAAGCACTGTGCCGGTATATATCGTTATATCATTTGCGGTTGATGTTGATTGATAAAACGACTGCGGCGGCTCCAGCCACTGCTGCGTAACCGGATAATTCAGCCGGTTGCTGAGCGCGCCGCTGGGCATGCGGACCTGGATGCCGACCTGCTGCGCGCCCGACGGCGAGGTCACGGTGGGCGGGTCGGTGGTCAGCTCCAGCGACGATGGGCTCACCACAAAGTCGTCGGGCTGGTCGTCGATCAGCACAGTGGCGCCGGTGACAAAGCCAAAGCCGCGCAGCGTCAGTCGCGGCCGGCCGGTAAAGATATCCTGCACGGCCTGCTGCACGATCGGCAGGGCGATGTTGCAAACGGACGGGCTCTCGGTGAGGTCGATGTTCAGCGTCGGTGCGCCGTCGGACTGAAGCGCGATCTCGCCCTTGGCGGTGCCCACCAGACAGCGACGGGTGGGCGTGCCCGAGCCCTCGTCGATGAGCGCCCCGACGCTGACCTGCAGCTTGCCGCTGCTCCTGTCCGGGATGCGCAGCCCGAAGCTGTAGCGCCCGTCGGCGGGCAGCTGCTCGAAGTCGACTGGAAACTCGGGCTGCGTGTCAAATGGCGTCTGCCCGAGCCGCGCCGCCACCGCCAGCGTCGTGGTCCTGGCCGGAAGATTGCCGACGCTGACCAGGATGCGCGCCGGCTCGCCGCACCCGCACAGCAGCGCGAGCAGTGCTGCTGGGCCGCACAGCAGCGCGCCCAGGAAGCCAGGGACGATGTTCCGCATGAGCTAGTCCTTTTTTAAGAGCGTGCAATGCCGGTCCCGCGCAAACGCCAGCCAGGCGCGAGCAGCCTCGTCAGAACCTGAGGTCGACGAAGCCGCCCAGCGTCTGCGGCTCCCGCTGGGACAGTCCTACCCCCACCCCGATCGCGATCGCGGTCACGCCCACCGCGGCGCCGATCACCCCCCAGAACCACGGCCGCTTGTAGATGGCCCGCCGCTCCGCCTGCCGCTGCAAGTCGAGCTCCAGCTGCCGCCGCATCACCTGATTCTGAACCTCCGCCCGCTCCAGCGCCTCCATGTCCTGGATGTAGCCGCGCG
>Ga0075163_10001687_pt1 | contig 29766 bp, 33 predicted proteins | sample JI1023141ADNA_FD_71478 | JGI IMG/M metagenome (GOLD analysis project Ga0075163, IMG submission 71478) | Wastewater effluent complex algal communities from Wisconsin, to seasonally profile nutrient transformation and Carbon sequestration -... | ecosystem: Engineered > WWTP > Effluent > Algae...
TAAAAAAGTTACTGTGGCATTGCAGGGTTCATGCAGTGGTTGTCCGTCATCAACCGTAACACTCAAAGCTGGTATCGAAAATCTCTTTAAGCGGATGATGCCTGAAGAAGTGCAGGAAGTGGAAGCACTTTAAGGTTTGGGACTTTACTTTTAAAGCATGCGAAATCTACTTTCTTTATCTCTCTTCTTACTATTATCGATAAATATGCATGCCCAATCGGTAAACGTTATGTCGTACAACATTCGGTTAGATACCGAAGCCGATGGTGTGAACCAATGGAAAAACCGACCTGAGAAAGTAATTAACCTGATAAAAAAATATAACCCTGATTTGTTTGGAGTGCAGGAGGCCATGCATAACCAGATGCTGGATTTGCAAAGCGGCTTAAGCGAATACAGCTATGTGGGCGTGGGTCGCGATGACGGCAAAGAAAAAGGTGAATACTCGGCCATCTTTTATAAGAAAGAAAAATTTGAATTGATTTTACAAAATACTTTCTGGCTTTCGGAAACACCAGATGTACCCGGAAGTAAAAGTTGGGATGCAGCCATTACACGCGTTGTAACATTTGCTTTAATGAAAGACAAAATCACAGGAAAAACCTTTTTGTATTCCAATACACACTTTGATCATATCGGTAAGGAGGCAAGAAAGAATAGCGCCACACTAATAAAACGTCTAGTTGCTATTACCGTTAAAGTTGCTTCTGCTCAAAATGAAAATCAAAAAATACCAGTTATCGTATCAGGCGATTTTAACTCAGAGCCAACCGATGCACCTTATCTTACCATAACCAATGGCGAACATTTTAGTTTGTTTGATTCGCGGCCAGCCAATAACCTTACGGGAACGTTTTGTGGTTTTGAATTGAATAAGATGGAATGTAAAACCATCGACTACGTTTTTCATTCAGAAGATTGGAAAGCTTCCGGCTATCAGGTTATTCAGGATAATGATGGAAAGTATTATCCATCTGATCACCTGCCGGTGTTGGTTACACTCACCTTAAAATAACTGGAGTTGCTCAACCACCACCCGCGGCTTTGGTGGTGTAGTGTCAAGCTGATATACTTCCGATTCGCGATGACGCGAAGCAATCACAATTTTTGTGTTACCCGCTACCGCATTAAACATCCTCTCTACAATTTCAGGTTTATTGTTGTGGTGCGATAAATGTCCTAACAATAAGTGCGACATAAACTCGGGCCGGTGTTCCATAAACAACTGCAATGCTTGCTTATTTGAAATGTGGCCCAGCCCACCCCGAATTCTATTTTTGAGATGAAGCGGATAGCCACCCGTCTCTAACATTTCTTCATCGTAGTTGGATTCTAAGATAGCGGCATGGCATTGTTTAAAATTATTGATAAGATGCTTGCATACACGCCCCATATCGGTAAACACGCCAACCGTTGTGTTTTGATGAGTAATCAAAAAGCTATGCGGATCGGCCGCATCGTGATATTTTGGTAATGAGGTGATAGTTAACTCACCAATCGTTACGGGTTGGTAAGTGGAAAACCCGTGCGACAACTTCATGCTCCATTCGAGCGAAACATTTTGCCGGGTACCCATAGATGCATAAACCGGAATTTTATGTCGCTTTACTATTTTATGCAATCCTGAAACATGATCGTTGTGTTCATGTGTAATAAAAATGGCTCTTACATTCTCAATTGATAAGCCCAAGCGCCTTAATCTGCGTTCTGTTTCACGACATGAAATACCGGCATCAATCAACACGGCATCATTGGCATTGCCTACGTAATAGCAATTACCATTACTGCCAGAATTTAAAGATGCGAGCGTTAATGCCATGCACGAAATTAGTAATCTGGACGGATTACTTCTTATTAGCGAGATAAACCCCGCTAATGATTAAGGCCATACCCACTAAATGCCAAAGCGTTAAAACTTCGCCATCCATAAAACCCCACATTACCGCCACAATTGGCATAATGTAAGTTACCGAACTTGCAAACAGGGGCGTTGAAATACCAATCAGTTTTACAAAAAGAAGGTTAGCGATAGCAGTACTCATTAGTGCAAGCAACAATACAAAACCCAAACCTTGCCAGGCACCGGGTGTTTGTGTAAGAATGCTTACAAAATCAGTGGCCAGAAAAAGATAAACTGCTGCTATTGGACCAACAAACAAAAGCGAAACACTGGTTACGGTTAACGAACCTAAACCCGTTATCTTAAACTTAATCCAGTTTAGATTAGCTCCATAAAATGCACAGGCTGCAACAATCAGCAATGCATACAAATTAAAACCGGTAATACTTCCACCCGATCGTGAAAGCGCCAGCAAGACTGTACCACCAAACGAAATAACAACGCCCAACAATGCAAAGCCTTTAAACCGCTGGCTGAAGAGCAGCACCCCAAAGATCATCGTCCACACAGGTGAAAGTGTATTTAATATTCCCGCTACGGAACTATTAAGTTGTGTTTGTGCCCAGGCAAAAAGAAATGCCGGAAAGAAAATGCCCATCAACCCGGAAACAAAAAGTTTAAACGGATCACCACTTTTCATTTCCTTTAATCTCGGTAACGCCAGTGGCAACAGAAAAAGCGAAGCAGCCGTTACGCGCAGCGCGCCAACTACATCGGGTGGAAAATACTTAAGGCCTTGTTTAATGAGGATGAAGGACGTTCCCCAGATTAGCGACAGTACAATCAACAGAAAGACTGCCGTGTAGTTTTTATTTTGAGACATAGATGTGAATACCTGCTTACGCATTCCTGCTTCGGCAAGGCAGGCGCAAAGAACGCTATTGGAGTGAGGAATTCAAATGCGGATTGTTGCTTTAATTTTAAGCCGATACTTCGGCATAGGTATGAACAACCTCTTCCAGTATCTGATTAATCTCTTCCTGTGTATCAGCCTCCACCAACCGTGTACGGAAGGGTTTAAAATCAGGAGTACCTCTGAAATAATTGGTGTAGTGCCTGCGCATTTCAAAAATGCCAAGCTTGCTTCCCTTCCAGCGAATAGAGAAATCAAGATGTTGTCGAACAATTCGCACCCGTTCATTCATATCGGGTGGTGAAAGTTGTTCTCCTGTTTTTAAATAATGTTTAATCTCATTAAACACCCAAGGGGCACCAATACTGGCGCGACCAATCATAACACCATCTACACCATACCGGTTTTTATACTCCACTGCTTTTTGTGGTGAGTCGATATCGCCATTGCCAAAAATCGGAATGTGCATGCGCGGATTTTCTTTCACTTTGCCAATCAAAGTCCAGTCGGCAGAACCTTTGTACATCTGCACGCGCGTGCGACCGTGTATCGACAAGGCTTTGATACCAATATCTTGTAATCGCTCGGCAACCTCTACTATGTTCCTTGTATTATCATCCCAACCCAACCGGGTTTTAACAGTAACAGGAAGCGAAGTTGCCTTTACTACTTCCTCCGTCATGCGTACCATCTTGGGTATGTCTTGCAGCAACGCGGCACCTGCTCCCTTGCAAGCCACGGCTTTCACCGGGCAACCATAGTTAATATCAATCAGATCGGGATTGGTTGCGGCAGCAATCTCAGCTGCTTCGCGCATGCTATCTACATTGCCACCAAAAAGCTGAATGCCGATGGGGCGTTCATATTCAAAAATATCAAGCTTCTGTTTGCTCTTAGCTGCGTGGCGAATTAACCCTTCGCTGGAAATAAACTCGGTGTACATTAAATCGGCACCACCGGCTTTGCACACCGCACGAAAAGGCGGATCGCTTACATCCTCCATAGGTGCGAGTAGTAGCGGGAAATCTCCGAGTTCTATGTTGCCGATTTTTACCACTTTGATATTCTGATCAAAACCCCGTTGTTTGCGGCACAAAATTAAGTCTTTTTGCACACATGTCCGGACTTACAGGTATTTCGAAGCGCAATCCACTACTCTCAGTTTTTCTTATTCTGTGTACGCTTGTAATTGGGTTCATCATTATTGGCCCAATTGTGGGGTTTCTCATTTCGTTGCCCTTCTTTGAAGGAACAATGTTCGATTTGATTGAACAACTGCAAAACCCCGGTCAATACCCGGAGTTAAAAACGCCCGTATTAATTACACAAGGCTTTGCCACATTAATAGGTCTAATTTTAATACCGTGGCTATACTTGTATTCTCAAGAAAGAATAAGTCCGGTAGATTGGGTTAAAAAAAGTCCGGCTTCAATAATAATTGTTGTTGTACTAATTGTAATTGCCTTTATGGGACCAAACTCATGGGTTATAGAATGGAATACAAATTTTACATTTCCGGATTTTCTGAAAGCATTTGGGGAATGGGCCCGCGAACGTGAAGATGTAGCCACTGAACTCACAAAACTCTTTACAGTTTTTAATACACCCGGAGAATTTATACTGGGGTTAGTAATAATCGCCTTGTTACCCGCCATTGGTGAGGAATTAGTTTTTCGTGGCATGTTGCAACCGGAGTTTTATCGCGCCAGCGGAAACCATCATGTAGCCATCTGGGTTACAGCTTTTATATTCAGCGCGTTCCACATGCAGTTTTTTGGTTTTGTACCACGCATATTATTAGGTGCGTTGTTTGGTTACCTCTATTTGTGGTCAGGAAATTTTTTAATGCCGGTTCTTGCTCATTTTATAAATAACGGGTTTGCGGTTTTAATGATGTACCTGCATCAGCAAGAAATTAGCAAACTGGATATTGAATCTCCGGAGGCTGCTCCATGGACGGCTATACTTCCCTTCACACTTGTGTTTGCCGGGTTGCTTTATTACTACTACAAGTTTTATAAAAATCAAAACTCAGTTTTGATATGAGCACTGGTAAATTCAGCAACCTGATACCACGACTCATTACCGCATTGCTGGGCGCAGCCGGTATTGTGTTTGGCATTGTGTATAGCGAGTGGACATACTTTGTGGTATTCTTCATCATCTGTCTTTTTTCGTTAATCGAGTTTTATAAGCTCTCCGGTTTAGATGGTATGCTTCCGCAGAAAACATTTGGCACTATTTGCGGATTGCTCATTTTCTGTCTGTCGTTTTTTATTGAGCGGGGCGATATCTCGTATCGATATTACTTTTTGATTTTCCCGGCTGTATCGTGTGTGTACATGATTAAACTCTACAAAAAATTTGAGCGCAAGCCCTTCACCAATATCGCATATAATTTTCTTGGTATTTTTTATGTGGCCGTTCCGTTTGCGTTGTTAAACATTGCCACCTTCGAAAACCAGGTGTACGACTACCAGATTATTTTCGGCAGCTTGTTTATTCTGTGGGCCAGCGATACGGGGGCTTACTTTGCCGGTAGTTTGTTCGGTAAACGAAAATTGTTCGAACGCATCTCGCCTAAAAAATCGTGGGAAGGTTTTGCCGGAGGCGCGGTGTTGGCTTTTGCTTTTGCTTACGGTCTGCCCTATTTCTTTAGTGCTATTGGCCATGAACCCACTATTCGCTCCTGGCAGTGGATGGTGATTGGTGTAATTATAATTGTAGGCGGCACGTTTGGCGATTTAGTGGAATCGCTTTTAAAGCGTAGTATCAAAATTAAAGACTCCGGCACCAGCCTTCCCGGCCACGGAGGTTTTTTAGATCGGTTTGATGGGTTGTTAATTTCGGCTCCGTTTATAGTAGCGTTTCTGGAGATTTTTTGACTGCTCCTTCTATAATCAAACAAGCTTTAAATACAATTAAGTATTATACATCTATGTATAATACAAATATGTTTATGGCGATTCCCTTTCAATTTGGCCATTTAACGGATGAGTGAGATTTTGATTATCCAGAAGTTGAATTGGTAATATTGGCAGATAAAAAGCAAAGTCCCAGTTTGTTTATTTACTTTATCATTCTCTTCTTCTTTAAGAAATACAGAATTATCTCCGTCAGAACCATTGATAATAAGGCAAATAAAACAACTGCAAGAATAATAGTATCTGGAGAACTTGTTGTCTTGTGAACAAAAAAAAGGATGACGCCAAAAAATAAGAGAAAGTAGGATGTAATTCTATTTGCCAGTTTCCAATTTTGATCATTAGCAAGTGAGAATTTAGTTCGATAGCCGAACCAAGAATTTCTTTTGTAGGAGATTGCAAAACCTGCAACACTTAAGCCTAAAAATAATAAATAGCTGAATTTTAAAATTATCATAATTTTTTTAGTTAATAGTTTTATTCTTAGAATAAGAAATCTGCTCGTTAAGGGGCAATAAGTAAAGGATTAAACCACCAAGCATTGAGAAAAAAAAACTAAAAAGTCCATGAACAAGTATAATTGAGAAATGAAAAGCTATACCTAAATAAAACATTTTTTTTCTTGCTCCTCTTGTTGCAAGTATTCCTGTAAATAAGAGCAATTCAAGTATAATAGTTCCCCATGTAATTGTTGTAATAATTACGCCATTTTGAAGAAGCGGCAAAAAAAATGGCAACAACGAATTTGAAATACCAAAAGTTGGATGAGTGAACCAATAGTAAGTAGCAGTTCCATCTTGCCATTCCGCAACGGATAACTTGGCTGATGCCGCATGCAAATAAACCAAGCACATTTGTAGCCTAATAATCATTGACGCAGAAACAGCGACCGTACCTGAAATCAAAAAAATTAGGTTGTTAGGTTCAGTTTGACTCTGTGACCAATGCCAAATTCGCTTGTCAGTAAGGCAAATTGGAAGCAGCAAGAAAGTAAGTATTGTAGCAATATGATCACCACCATCTAATACGGTCGCTGTTGCTGACAAACTAAATGTCACATACCAATGTAAAATGCCCGTAACTCTGGGCCGCCAACCGATAACTACTAAGACTAGGCACCCAATAGAAATAAATCTAGCTAATTCAAGATTATTAGAAAAAAGGCAATACAGACTAAAACTATTAATATCAGAACAACTTGGCACTTCCAATAAGCCAATGTGAGGTCTGAACAAAATAGAGGAATGATTAAAAATTAAAGTAATAAGAGAACCAAATGCAATTGTACTCCTAGCGAAGCCATAAGTGTTATTCCACACTGTATGAGTTGACAAATAGGATTCTAATCTGCGGTATATGTTATTTACACTGAACATTTACTTTAATAAAATAAATCGGAATTGATTCCATTTTGAAATTTGCTGACCATGCCCATGGTATAGGTTCTTGTACAACCATGATATAAGCTCCGCAAAACATAGGATTGAAATAAGAATTTTCAATCATTAGGACTGGGGTCTTCTCATAATTTGAACAATTGGTGAGTGTTGATTTACATTCCAACCAATCCTCTTTTTTCACTTTTGATAAAATATAGGATGTCTCAAGGTTTTGGCATCTCGATTTCCTCGAGAGACCAAAAGAATTAGAAAAGCTTGTATTTTGGGTCGTCACAAGATTGATTTCTTGATCCGTAATTTTGTAAACTAAATATCTCTGCTCACGCGGATTCCGAGTAAAAAAACCAAAGCCTTCGGGTAGAAGCAACTTAAAGAAATTACTCGCTTGGCGACTATCATGCGGAAGGGTTAAAGCGTTGTTTGGAAGCGAAAATTTTAAGGAATATAATATCAGCACCGTCCAAAAAAAGACGATAAGTAATAGGACTCCAAGGAAGGTGAACTTCTTAATACGCAAATGATGTCGTTATCGAATTTACTAGTTGCTCTCTGAATATTTGACTGTCGGTAATCATCTCTGCAGAAAAAATCCAATCGGCAGTTGAAATACAAACATCAACCCAAAAAGCTATCACTTCGGCAATAAAAACGTATATTGCTATTGCCGCAACCACGAATGCAACACCGAAAATCCATAGTGCTGCGATAACACATGTCTGCCGATCATCAAAATTTCCAAAATCTTTCTCGGCTAGTTGAATTACTTTATCTCCGTTGAGGTGATCTGAAAGAATCTCATTCAATTCTTCCCTATTGAAAATCTTACCTTGATATTCCTTATCAATAATTTTAATTAGATCTGCATCTTCTTCATTAACCATCTGGAACAATCCTTTCTCGCTTAGCGTAGTAGTCCTTAATTCTTCTGCGGCTTTTAACAGCGCTTTTTGAACCCTCATGTGATCTCCGCTTTCAATTTCGATCTTGAATCTTCTTAAAAAATCATTATCAAGAGCCTCAACTATCTGGATCCGTAATTGATCAACTTTAATTCGCTCATTTTCATCTTTTACATAGTCGCCTAAAGAAAATCTGCCATTAATCTCAGGTATCAATTCGGCAACCTCACCAGTAGCAAAAAATAACCCATTGATGTAATCTTCCCCAGAAAAAATTGACCCTCGCTTTAATTCTGTTGGCGCACAACTTACCACAAGAAAAATCGCGCATAGTGCCATTACAAAGGAAGGACAACGGAATAGTTTCCTTCTAAAGAATTTTAATAGATTCATAGGATTTGGGTTTAGTTGGATGAATTTAGCGATTAAGGCATATATGCTATAATCAATGTAAGATTATCTGCACTTTTTCACTCCCGTGAATTTCCGGGACGAAAAAGTTCTTTCATCGTTTGGTAAAAACCTTCAACTTTTAAGAAGGCGGCAAAATTTCACACAAGAGGAGCTTGCTTACAACTCCGGCATAAGCCTTTCACAAATAGCCCGAATCGAAACCGGGAAAATTAACCCAACCGTCTGTACGCTGATAACAATCGCTAAAACATTGAAAATCAAGCCCACCGAGTTAATGGATTTTTGATACCTCTTTTAAAGGAGTAAATATTTGTAGCCTTTAGTCTCCCCTTGCTTTAAGGCAACAATAATTTAACCTAACCCTACCTGCCTTCACTTAGCAAGCCTGCTGATAATCAATACCTTTGAGCCTTACAGATATTACCCCTTACAACCGTATGGGAATACCGAATTTCTATATCTTTGCAACCGATTTAGCAGCCCCGAAAGGGCATTTTCTGATAATCGAAATAAATTTTCAATAACCGTATGGCATACATCGAACCCGCTCCCCTGTTAGACAAAGAGAATCCTTTTGAAGCCATGATGTCGCGCTTCCACACCGCCTCGCAAATTCTTGGCCTGGAAGACGAAGTGTACAATGTTTTAAAAAACCCTGCCAAGCAGGTAATTGTTTCACTACCCGTTACCATGGATGACGGTAGCATTAAAGTATTTGAAGGTTACCGTGTAATTCACTCCACCATCCTTGGGCCATCCAAAGGTGGTATCCGGTTCGATCCGCACGTTAACCTTGATGAAGTAAAAGCACTTGCCGCGTGGATGACGTGGAAGTGTGCCGTAGTAGATATTCCCTATGGTGGTGGTAAAGGCGGTGTAACCTGCAACCCGCGCGAAATGAGTGCCGGTGAAATTGAACGACTGATGCGCTCATACACACAATCTATGATGGAAGTATTTGGTCCCGATCAGGATATACCTGCGCCCGACATGGGTACTGGCCCTCGCGAAATGGCGTGGTTAATGGATCAATACTCGCGCAACAAAGGCATGACGGTACCCGCTGTAGTTACCGGTAAACCCATTGTAATGGGTGGTTCGCTGGGGCGGACTGAAGCAACCGGTCGTGGGGTAATGGTTTCTACGCTTGCAGCGATGGAGAAATTGAAAATCAATCCGTACAAAGCAACTTGTGCCGTGCAGGGTTTTGGTAACGTAGGCTCATGGGCTGCGCGCCTTTTGGCTGAACGCGGACTAAAGGTTGTAGCCGTAAGCGATATTTCTGGAGCTTACTACAACGAAAACGGAATTGATATTGATGCCGCCATTGCTTACCGCGATAAGAACAAAGGCTCGTTGGAAGGCTTTGCCGGAGTGGAAAAAATTCAAGGAGCTGATTTGTTAACCCTGGCTGTGGATGTGCTGGTACCAGCTGCTACCGAAGATGTGATTACCAGCAGCAATGTTAAAAAGATTCAGGCCAAGCTGATTGTAGAAGGTGCCAACGGCCCTACATCATCCAAGGCCGATAATGTTATCTACGAAAAAGGTATAAGCGTGGTGCCTGATATTCTGGCTAATGCCGGTGGTGTAACCGTTTCTTACTTTGAGTGGGTACAAAATCGCCTTGGTTATAAGTGGACAGCAGAACGCGTAAACCGCAGAAGCGATCGGATTATGAAAGACGCTTTCGATAACGTTTACAAAATAGCTACGCAATACAAGGTATCGTTGCGCATTGCCGCATACATGGTAGCCATCGATAAAGTGGCAAAAACCTACAAGTTCCGCGGAGGTTATTAATTCAAATTTCAAGATTTAAAATTCAAAGTTCGAAGGCTAAAATGCCTAATTTTGAATTTTAAATCTTGAATTATACATGACTATCCATAAAGAAGGAAGAGGACTGATACTGGCAACCACAACAATTGTAGTGGTGCTGAATGTAATCATCGCCTCTGTCCCATCATTTTTTTCACCTACCGTTTATTCTATCCTATCAACTTCAATGTTGATTGTAAGTATTGTGGTGTTAGTGTTGGTGTTGCAGTTTTTCAGGTTGCCTTCCATCGAAGTAATCAAAAACGAAAAACAGGTTTTGGCTCCAGCTGATGGTAAAGTAGTGGTGATTGAAGAAACAGAAGAACCCGAGCACCTTAAATCAAGGCGCAAACAGATTTCAATTTTTATGTCGCCTATAAATGTGCATGTAAACCGCATGCCGGTAACGGGCACAATCTCTTACGCCAAATATCACCCCGGAAAATATCTTGTAGCCTGGCATCCTAAATCAAGCACAGAAAACGAACGCACCACTATTGCCGTGAAAATGAAAACCGGAACCGAGGTTTTGTTCCGACAGATTGCCGGTGCCGTAGCGCGCAGAATAAAGTGGTACGTTAAAGAAGGCCAACCGCTGGAACAAGGCGATGAGTTTGGCTTCATTAAGTTCGGCTCTCGGGTGGATATTTTCCTGCCATTAGATGCCCGTGTAACTGTGAAGATTGGCGATGTAACCAAAGGTGGTAAAACCGTAATTGCCGAATTTTAACCCGCCTTTTTTACACCGATTATCAACTTTTTAAGAAGAAAATGGCGGGCTAACATCTGTTGGAATTTCGTCTTTCATTATTTTTGAAACTTATTAATTGTGTCATTACGGCAGGTTATTCTTAGTTACAAAGTTTAAATCCCTACCAGATGAGTCTGAATCTAAATCTGAAATTCGCCAACCGTCAGCAAGAATTTTTTGTTACGCTTAATCAGCGTGTAAACTCATATTTCAAGACAAATAAAATTGAACGTACCGCAAACAGCGAAATGGTAATAAAAACCATCTTCATGCTTTCGTTGTATTTTGTTCCATATGCATTAATGCTTGGTGGAATTACTGCAAACCTGTGGGTGATGTTAGGTCTTTGTGTATTGATGGGTTTAGGAATGGCCGGTATTGGGCTTTCTATTATGCACGATGCCAATCACGGTTCATACTCAAACAAAGCCTGGGTTAATGATCTGTTAGGCTTTACGCTTAATGCGGTAGGTGGCCATGCGCTGAATTGGAAAGTACAACACAATGTGTTGCATCATACCTACACCAACATTCACGATGTAGATGAAGACATTAGCCCACGCGGCATTATCCGTATGGCACCAGATTCGAAATGGATACCGTTACATAAATATCAACATTACTACGCCTGGTTCTTCTATGGTTTAATGACGCTGGTTTGGGTATTGGTAAAAGATTTTGTTCGTCTGATTAAATACCAACGCGAGGGCCTGATTAAAAAACAAAAGACAACCGCTTTACGCGAATGGATTTTTATGCTTGCAACCAAAGCCCTATACTTCACCTACATTTTTGCAGTACCCATGTGGGTGCTTAACCTAAGCTTTACACAAGTATTGATCGGCTTTTTGGTTATGCACTACATTGCTGGTTTTATTCTGGCCATCATTTTTCAACCAGCACACGTAGTGGAAGGAACAGAGTATCCAATGCCTGATGAAAATGGTAATCTTGAAAACAGTTGGGCAATTCACCAATTGCACACCACCACAAACTTTGGTCATAAAGCGAAATTGTTTTCGTGGTATGTGGGCGGATTAAATTATCAGGTTGAACATCACTTGTTCCCTAACATTTGCCACGTACACTATCGTCAGATTTCCAAAATTGTGGAACAGACAGCCGGTGAATTCGGGTTGCCTTACAAATCTAAAGAAACCTTTTTGCAAGCCATTGCCGCACATGCACGGCAATTGAAATGGTTAAGCCGTAAGCCTGAGCTACGCGAAGCTGTTGTAGCTAAAGCCGCCTGATTGCTCTAACGCAAAACTTCCTGCAACACAGGCAGCGATTTCATTTCGCCAAAACCATCTATGTGTGTTTGGTAAAACCGCATCAGGCAACTGAGCAGCGTTTGGCGTTGCGCATAAGTCATGGCAAGCTCATCCTGATAATTTATTAGCAGCAATTGTTTCAGCAGTTGTTCTTCCTGCTCATCTATCCAATGCACGCCCAAAACTTCGCTGGTTTGGTTTGGGGCAAATCCTAAATGTCGGCTTAGGCCTAAAAGAAAAATAAGATGAAAATTTTCGGGCCGTGGGTGCTCATCCAGAATTACCAACGAGTTAGAGATAAACTCAAAAATTTCTGAAGTATGCGTTTGATCTTTTACAGCTCTGTTCAACACTTCATTTATAAAAAGTGCTATGGCCGATTTATTCACTTGTCGCGATAAGTTCTGATAGAGATGATAACACTTCACCTCCTTAATGCGCATGATGTTTCCATTTTCTTTATGGTACACCACCAGATCGAGCAACGTTAAAGGTTGAAACAAAGCAATCTTACTTTTTTTGGATGGAGAGCGAACGCCATTTACAATATAACTCTGCAGGCCAAACAAATCGGTAAACATATTTACGATAACCGAAGTATCGCCATACGGGGTAAGCCGAAAAACAATGCCTTTTGTTTTAACTAACACTACGAACGCTTTTTCTTGTCTGCAAAAAAAGCCTGGCGACTTCTGGCTTCGTAGGCATTCTTTTCGCCAAGCAAAACCCGCGCATCATTGTCGGCCAACCGATACGAGAACGAGGCCAACTCTCCGGTTTGCGCACAGATGGCGTGTACTTTGGTAACATACTCAGCCACCGCTAATAGATTTGGCATCGGCCCAAAAGGTTTGCCTTCATAATCCATATCTAACCCCGCCACAATTACACGCTTACCACTATTGGCTAATGCATTGCATACCTCCAGGATGGCCTCATCAAAAAATTGTGCTTCATCAATGCCTACCACATCGCACTCGCCAGCCAGCAAAATTATGTCTGACGCAAACTGAACCGGAGTGGAACGGATTTCACGTTCGCTGTGCGAAACAATTTTTTCGGTGTGGTAACGAGTATCAATTGCCGGCTTAAAAATCTCTACTTTCTGTTTTGCGATAAGCGCGCGGTTAAGCCTGCGGATTAGTTCCTCGGTTTTACCCGAAAACATACACCCGCATATTACTTCAATCCAGCCACTCTTACCCGATGGATTACGACCTAACTGAGGCTCTATAAACATATTGGCAATTTAGGGATTAGAAGGGTCTATCCAACGGCAAGATTATTCCGTGTAATTAAGGTGTGGCAACTTATATTCTTCGGGCACCCGCACGTGGCAATTGCCTATTACTTTTGCCTGGCAGGCCAAACGCTCTTTAACGCCAAGTTCGTTGTTAGCCCGGTACCGCTGTTCAGCATCGGTAAGTGGGCCAAGTGCTTCTGCACCGGCAACCACAATCATCTTGCACGTAGTGCAGCGTCCTTTTCCGCCACACGCATGCATCCAGTCCACCAGATTTTCATGAAGCAGGCGCAACGCAGAACTTCCGGCTTTACCGGCTACTTCCTTTCGGGCCATGTTTTCTATCACTATCTTTACCATCTGTATAACGCAGCTAACAAGAATACAAAATTATCAGGGCATGGACGAAAAGATAAGTTTAAAAGCCATCGATCAATACGCCATTCAGGTTGCCAATCAATTGGCAGAAAGTTTCTTTTCGCGTAAGAGTACGATTACCGGCCCTGAAATTTTAAACCTGTGCACGGTAAAGCAAGTAAACTTTTTTGTGATTCACGATTTGTTGAGCGCGTGGAAAAAAGAAAACGAGAAACTCAAGAGTCCGTATTTTGACTATCAGGCGAAAGCCGTAACCGAAGCACTTAACCAATTTCAGATCGCGTTAAGCAACAATATTGCCATCAACAAAGTAGATTTTTTACCCTTACTGAAACGAGGCGTAAGCCAAACGCTTTACCTGATTCTGGATCCGTATGATTTTTATGCTGATCTATTAGATACCAAAGACGAATCGCTCTCCATACAAGATCTTGAGAATAAAGTGAAGTATGTTAAAATCAATAAGGCTCCTTTAGAAAATCTGGTAACACGATTAAAAGAAAAAAACGCTGATGCGGTTAAGGGCAAAGAAGCTTTTGCCTTGCTGGATCAGATTCTGGAAGCAGTAAACTTTACACCAGAAGATGTGGAACCACACCTTTCGGCACTCAGCAAAATAGTACCGGTTAACATCGCTACTTTTTATGAACAAAAAACAGCCCCAACTCCAGCTCCAGTTGTAGAACCAAAACCTGTTGAAACGAAAGTTGTAGAGCCAAAGCCTGTAAGTACAGTAGTAACACAACCGTTAATTGCCACCGAACCAAAAGCAACGTTGGCCGATAACCTGGCGAAACAAAAAATTACGCGGTTAAAAGAAAGCCTCACCATCAATCAAAAATTCATGTTCACCAAAATTCTGTTTCATGGTGACTTTGAAATTTTTACAGAAGCCATTGATAAGTTAGACCGGTTCGATAACCTGACGCAAGCCATGCGTTTTATTGACGATGCCTATCCTGATTGGGATCGCGAAAGCGAAGAGTACGAAGAGTTTTATGAAATCTTACAAAACAGGTTTCGCTAGATACGCTGCAACACCTGGCTGCGGTGTGCATCTAACTTAAGTAGAATAAAGAGCAAAACCGTAAAGCTCCACAACGCTGATCCTCCGTAACTGAAAAAGGGTAGCGGAATTCCGATTACCGGAAACAACCCGATGGTCATGCCGATATTTACAGCAAAGTGAAAAAAGAAAATACTGGCTACTCCATATCCATATGCACGCGCAAATCTGTTTTTCTGACGCTCGGCTATAAAAATTATTCGCTGAAGAAAGAACACAAACAAAACCACCACTAGGAGGCTTCCAATCCAGCCGTGTTCTTCGCCAATGGTGCAAAAAATAAAATCAGTGCTCTGCTCGGGCACAAAATCGAACTTGGTTTGCGTTCCTTTTAAAAATCCTTTACCCGCAAAGCCACCACTACCAATAGCAATTTTAGATTGTGTAACGTTCCAGTTAATTCCCATCGGATCAAAGTTGGGGTTAACTAACGCTTCCAATCTTTTTTTATGACGCTCGGGTAATACATTATTGATTACATAATCAAAACTTTCGATGGTGAGAATCAAAATCACGGCACCGAAGGTGAGCGTTAAAATTCTTTTGAGTGTTCGTTTACCAAAAAAAATCAGCAACAACACTACGGCACCAATAATGCCATGCAGGTACCATTGGTTCTTAACCATTAAGGTAAGTATAGCCAGTGCCGCCATAGATATTCCAACAATCAAAATAAAAGGCGACATACCTTCACGATAGAACACAACCAGAAAAGACATAAACACGATTGCCGTTCCAAAATCTTTCTGCAGCAGAATAAGAGCCAGTGGCAGCAAAATCATTCCAAACAATATTCCCTGATTACGCAGGCTATCCATTTTGAAACCCACACTCCCAATAAATTTAGCTACTGCCAATGCTGTTATAAATTTGGCAAACTCAGAAGGTTGCACCCCGAACGAACCTACGCCAATCCACGATTTGTTTCCACCTACTTCTTTTCCAATTATCGGAATCATCATCAACGCTACCAGAATTATGGCATAGAATATATATGCGAATGTTTCATAGAAGCGCATATCTATTATAACAATGGCCAGTATGATAAACACAGAAGCGGCAATAAACATAAGTTGCCGACCGGAGTTGAGGCTCATATCAAAAATAGATTGATTGGCAGTTTCATCGTACACGGCTGCAAAAATGTTAAGCCAGCCTAGCCCTACCATTATTACATAGAGCAATACCGAAACCCAATCTAACTTGCCCGATATGTCAACTTCCCTGCTCATTCAAACTTATTGTTTAACACATATTGTTGGATATGCGGACGTTTCGTTCCTCCAAACAAATACTTTTCTATCATTAAGCTGGCAATAGATGCTGCCGCACGTGCACCCTGGCCTGCATCTTCTACATACACTGAGATTGCAATCTTTGGATTATCGCGGGGTGCGAATGCAATAAATACTGAGTGATCGAATAACGGTGGTGCGTTTTGTACGGTTCCCGTTTTACCACAAACAATTAAATCGGCCAAACGTGCGCGAAGACCCGTACCTTCTTCCACTACTTTCTGCATGGCATCTACTGCTATTACAAAATAAGAAGAATCAATAGTGGTGTAATGTCGCTCGGAATATTGGGGTAGCGGTTTACCATTTTCGCCAATAGCTTTAACCAGGTGTGGTGTGTAGTAGTAACCGCGGTTAGCAATGGTAGCCGCAAAGTTTGCCATTTGAATCGGCACTACCAGGTTTTCACCTTCGCCAATGGCAATTGAATAAATGTTTGAAAACTTCCACGGGCGATTGCGATAAGCCCTATCGTAATAAGCAGGCGTTGGAACCAAGCCCTCTTTTTCATTTGGAAGATCAATGCCTAATCTATTGCCAAAACCAAAACTCATGATGTGTTTATTCCACTCTTCCAAACCTACACGCGTGTCGGCATATGTATCGTTTACTACGCCTTTGTTAACCATTCGCCTGAGTACATTAAGAAAGTATGGATTACAGGAGTTTGCAATTGCACCACGCAAATCTTCGTTGGTATGTGTGCCATGGCAAGCAACAATACCACCAGACATTCCCTTTCTGGTACAAGGAATACGGGTATCCGGTGTAATTACTTTTTCCTGCAGGGCCGTCATCGCTTGCGCGATTTTAAAAATAGAACCCGGACGATATTGCGCCATTAAGGGTCTATTAAATAACGGATTAAGGGTATCGTTGCTGATCAACTTGAAGTTGGAACTATAATTTCTTCCGGTAAGTAAGGTAGGATCGTATGATGGCCCGGATACCAACGATAAAATTTCTCCGGTAGCAGGTTCAATCGCTACAATTGAACCGGCTTTGCCTTGCATTAAAAATTCACCGTATTGCTGCAGGTCAACATCAATACCGGTGTACAGATTGGCTCCGGGTATTGATAACGTATCGTATTCGCCATTCTTAAACGTACCTTTCTCTATACCTTTTACATTTCTCAACTTAAAGCGAACCCCACGCTTACCACGAAGTTGCTCTTCGTAGAAAGCTTCAATACCACTTTGACCCACGTAATCACCTTGTTTGTAAATACCGGATTGATCGCGGGCCAGATTATCCTTACTAATCTCGCTTACATACCCCAATGCATTGGCCAATGTTGGCGATTGATACGCACGTGTGGTACGGGCCTGAATATAGAAACCCGGAAACTCATCGAGGTGGTCTTGAACCCGGGCAAAATCAACATGCGAAAGTTGATTTAAAAACAACATTGGCTTAAAAGGAGAGTATTGCTTTTTACGTCCTTTTACTTCTTTGAATTTTGCACGCAGCTCTTCTTGCGTTAATTGAAACACGGTACAGAACCTTGACGAGTCAAAATTCTTTACGTCCTTCATCACCACATTCAAATCGTACTCGGGTGTGTTGTAAACAATTAGTTTGTTGTTGCGATCGTAAATCAATCCGCGAAACGGATATTCAACTTCTCTTAAAATTGCATTGCCATCTGCCAGCTCGGCATATTTGTTATCCAGAACCTGAACAAAAAAAAGCTTGACAAGAAAAATTATCCCCACCAGGGCAAACACCAACTGCACTATTTCACGCCTGCCCTCGTTCATATGCGTCTGCGTTGAGGCGTTAAAAACTGAAGCAGTGCAATAACAGACATCGTGAACAGCAGACTGGCCACAATCTTAAGCATGGTGTACCAAAACATGGTAAAGCCAGCAGCCTCCACAAAAAACAATACCAGGTGATGTAAAAACACCATCGGCAATGAATACACCAAAAACCATTGCAGACCATTAGCGGCCAACGTAGCAGCCGCACCACTTTCATATCCACCCTGCGGTGTTATGGTACTAAGCCAGTAGTTGCGTAAGTATGCTATCAGCACCGTTGCCAATGCATGCAAGCCCATGCTATCATAAAAAACATCAACTGAAAAGCCTAACAGAAAACCGGCAAGCATCAAAACAAGGGTGTTCGTTTCAATTGGCAGTAGTAGTATAAACGCGATATACAAAAAACAAAAAGCAGTATTAAACAATACCAGGTTGCGCAGTACCAGCACCTGCACTAACAAGTACACAAAGAATAACACAAACTGTATAATACCCGAGCGACTCATTTCGGTTCACCTATAGTTATTGTTTCCAAAGAATCCTTTTCACTTTTTAATTTACTTTTGATTACCTCCACAAACGCAAGCCGACCAAAATCCTGAGCAAGTTCCAAACGAATATCCCAAAATGGCGCTTCTGGTTTTAGGTTAGCCTCACGAATAACACCTACCATTATTCCCTGCGGGAAAACAGCACTATAACCAGAAGTAACAATTGTATCGCCTACAACTGGCAAGGCGTGGCGGGGAATAAACTGCAAAGTTGTGTAACGCATGTTGGCACCATCCCAACGCACGGTTCCAAAATGACTGGTGCGTTTAATTTGCCCGGAGATTTGCTGATCTACATTCAGCAATGAAATCAACACGGCATAGCGTTCGGATACTGACTTTACTTTACCTACGGCACCGGCATCGCCAATAACAGCCATACCAGGCGCAAGGCCATCTACACTGCCTTTATCGATGGTGATAAAATTTTTATACAAATTAGTTGAGTTGGCCATCACCTTGGCACTCACAAAATCAAATTGATTAATACGGGCTGTATCGGTCGGAGTGCTTATCTGCTGACGGGTTCGTTCAAGGTCTCTTCTTAGCTCTGCATTTTCGCGGGCCAGATCTTCGTTGATGGTACGTAGCGAAAAATATTCGCGCACACCTTGCGAAAAACCCAGCACCTGCGCAGCTACCTGATTTGAAGAATTAAAATACCGGGTGCTTTGATATTGGTTGTTTTCAATCACCAACCACGCACACAACAACTCCAGAAACAGAAAAGTGAAAAAAGCCCGGTACTCGTAAATAAAATTTATGAGCCGTTCCATTCTGTCAGGTCATCAATACTTTGCGGTAGTGGTCAAGATTTTTGAGTGCGGCACCGGTGCCTCTTACTACCGCACGCAGCGGATCATCGGCTACATGAATCGGCAGTTTGGTTTTTAGCGACAACCGTTTGTCTAATCCGCGCAACATCGCTCCACCGCCAGTCAGGTAAATACCTTGCTCGTAAATATCAGCCGATAATTCAGGTGGCGATAATTCCAAAGCTTTCAGTACGGCTTCTTCTAATTTGGAGATTGACTTATCTAACGCAAACGCTACTTCCGAATATGAAATCTTGATTGTTTTGGGAATACCCGTCATCAAATCGCGGCCGCGTATTTCATAATCCTCAGGTCCGTCATCTAATTCAGTAAGCGCTGAACCCACTTCAATTTTTACCCGCTCGGCCGAACGCTCGCCAATCAACAGGTTGTGTTGCCTGCGCATGTAATCCAGAATATCGCGGTTGAAGGTATCGCCTGCAATGCGGATTGACTGATCGCACACAATCCCCGAAAGGGCTATTACCGCAATATCGGTAGTACCACCACCAATATCTACAATCATGTTACCCACGGGTTGTTCAATATCAATACCGATACCGATAGCCGCAGCAATCGGTTCGTGAATCATATATACTTCTTTGGCGTTAGCGTGCTCGGCCGAATCGCGTACGGCACGTTTCTCTACTTCGGTAATAGCAGAAGGAATACAGATTACCATCCGCAGAGACGGTGGAAACAATCTGCGGCCCGTGTCAATCAGTTTAATCATGCCGCGAATCATCATCTCGGCTGCGTGGAAATCGGCAATAACACCCTCTTTTAAAGGCCGTATGGTTTTAATGTTGTCGTGCGTTTTTTCGTGCATTTGCATGGCCTCGCGACCGATGGCCAAAACTTTACCGCTGGCGCGATCAAGTGCAATTATGGATGGTTCATCTACCACCACTTTGTCTTTATGAATGATCAAAGTGTTGGCTGTTCCCAGGTCAATAGCAATATCCTGAGTGAAGAAATCGAAAAATCCCATTCGGTCCGAAGGTTAAAAAGTTATGAAGGCCGAAATTACAGAAATAATCCTGTGAATTTTCAGAGTATTCGACTGAAAAACTTACAGGGCTATTAATGCTTGAAGTGGCGGATGCCGGTAAATACCATAGCCATGTTGTGCTCATCGCAGAAGTCGATTGAATCCTGATCTTTGATAGAACCACCCGGCTGAATAACCGCTTCAATTCCCTGCTCATGGGCAATCTCCACACAATCCGGAAACGGAAAGAAAGCATCGGATGCCATTACAGCGCCTTTCAGATCAAATCCAATCCCGAACATTCGGGAGGCTTTTTCTATCGCTTGCTTAAGCGCATCTACACGACTGGTTTGACCTACTCCGCTGGCCAGCAACTGACCGTTTACTGCCAGAATAATGGTGTTGGATTTAGTATGCTTACAAATTTTGCTGGCGAATAACAGGGCCTCTACTTCAGTAGCCGTTGCTATGCGTTTGGTTACCGGCTTTAAATCTTCCTTCGAATCGGTTTTCAAATCGTGGTCTTGCTCAATTACCCCATTGAGCAAACTCTTGAACTGGCGTGTAGCGGTAAGCGCTTGTTTCTGCTTAAGGATAATGCGGTTCTTTTTTGTTTTCAATAAATCGAGTGCGGCTGGTTCAAAATCCGGAGCGATTAATATTTCGAAGAATAACTTATTTAATTCTTCGGCTGCAGCCAGATCTATCTTTTTGTTGGATGCCAACACTCCGCCAAACGCAGAAATAGTATCGGCCTGAAAGGCTTTGAGGTAGGCAGACTTTACATCGGCACCGGTAGCCACTCCGCATGCATTGGTATGTTTAATGATTACGAATGCTGTTTCACCATCAAACTCTTTTACCAGATTCACAGCTGCATCTACATCCACCAGGTTGTTATACGAAAGTTCTTTGCCATTCAATTGATCGAACAACTCATCCAATTTGCCATAGAATACACCTTGCTGATGAGGGTTCTCGCCATAGCGCAATACTTTACCTTGTTGAAAGCTGGATTTAAAACTTGCCAGATTTTGTTGCTGATTGAAGTAACTGAAAATAGCGGAGTCGTAGTGCGAGGTTACATCAAAGGCTTTAGCAGCAAAATGTTTCCGGTCTTCTAAATCGGTACTACCCTTTTTGGTTTGTAACAATTCCAATAACTCATTGTATTGTGTGCGGGCCGAGACTATCAACACATCGTTGAAGTTTTTGGCTGCTGCGCGAATCAACGAAATTCCACCTATGTCAATCTTCTCTACAATGTCTTCTTCGCTACCACCTTTGGCTACGGTTTCTTCAAAGGGATAAAGGTCTACAATCACCAGATCAAGCGGACCGATGTTGTATTCTTTAGCTTGCGCCAGGTCGCCTGCATTTTCGCGTCTGTACAAAATGCCGCCAAAAACTGCGGGGTGCAATGTTTTTACTCTACCACCAAAAATGGATGGATAGTTGGTGAGCTTTTCAACCGGTACAACCGGATAACCCAACTTTTCAATAAACTCCTGGGTGCCTCCGGTAGAAACAAACTCTACGCCTTGTTTGCCCAAAAAGTGAATGATGGGTTCGAGGTTATCTTTATAAAAAACAGAAACAAGTGCGCGGGTTATTTTTACAGCTGCCATGGTTGGAAAAGTGAGGTGCAAAAATGCAGATAATCGGTTGATCACGCAATGCACTACATAAGTTAACCGCAGCATTCGCTAAGCAGCGCGAAGATTAATCGAATAATAAGACTTTATCTTTGCGATCTTTGCGCCTTTGCGCGAAAAACAATGAAACTTTTCTTACAAATTGAATTAATGCCGTGGCAACAAGCAGGCTATGAAAAACCGTTAGTCAACTTTGCTTCCAGCCTTTCTGATGATTTGATTGGAGCCGAATTAGACAATCAATCGGATAGTACTATTGCCGATCTGGTTATACGCCTTTGCGACCAGGTTGAAGCTGTTTTTGTGTTGATTCATGCTCAACCCGAAGAACCGTTGGGTGTAACGTTAAAGCTTATTCAGCATTTACTTCGCAAGGAAGAAAGAGTTCACAAGATTATTTTGGCAGGCAATCATCTCAGCTTAGAGCGATTGCTCTTACCGCTAAGTCAAAAATTTATTAAGGAAAGTGAACCGGAAAAGATAAAACCGGCCATTCAATTATTTGCTCAGCTAAGGCCTGAAGGATAATCGCGTTCTTCAAATGCTTCTACTTCTATACTAAAATCATCGGCATCCATAAAAGCCGGAAACTTATCGCGATAAGCTTGTAAGGCATGTGCATTTAGTGACATGGTTTTGATGGTCTCTTCATCCTCTACCGAAAAGAAAGTATCGCCTTTAGGTCCGATAAAAGTTGATAGTCCATTGTACTCTATACCATTACCATCTAATCCCACCCTATTTACTCCTACTGCGTAACTCAGGTTTTCGATGGCACGTGCTTTCAGTAAAGTTTCCCACGCGTTAGATCGTACTCTGGGCCAGTTGGCTACATACACCAATAAATCGTATGATGGTTTTTTTAGTGAGGCATTCCAACGGTTACGGCTCCACACCGGAAAACGCAAATCGTAACAAATCAGTGGGCAAATTCTCCAGCCTTTCCAATGTCCAATCAACAAACTTTCGCCAGAAGAAAAAACTTGTTGCTCTTCGGCCATACGAAAAAGATGGCGCTTGTCGTAGGTTTTAAAAACTCCGCCTGGCTCCATCCACAAAAGCCTGTTATAAAACCGATCGTGTACGTTGGCAATAAAACTTCCTAAAATCAAAGCCCCGGTTTGGTCGGCCATCTGGCGCATCCATTTGGTGGTGCGCATGTTCATGTGCTCAGCCAGTTTAGGGGCTTTCATGGTAAAGCCGGTTGTAAACATTTCTGGCAAAACAATCACATCAGTCGATTCACCAATCTGCCAGATTTTCTCTTCGAACATGGCCAGATTGGCACCAATATCTTCCCAGTGAAGATCGGATTGGATAACGGTGATTTTTAAGTCTTGCATGACACTTATTCGGGACTGCAAAGAAAGCAATACGGGGTTAAATTCTGAACCCTTATTTCACAAAACCCACTAAAGTTTTCGCAGAATTTCGCCCGCTTTTTCAAGAGTAGCTTCACTTTTGGCAAAACAGAAGCGCAAAAGTTGCTGATTATCTCCATTCTGGTAAAAAGCTGATACCGGAATCGGAGCCAGTTTCAGTTCTTTGGTCATCCACTCGGCCATTTCCTTTTCAGGAAGGGATTTTACATCCGCATACGATAGCAACTGAAAATAACTTCCGTAACAAGGCAAAGGTTTTAATGATGTGCCTTTAATCGCATTTAAAAAATAATCGCGCTTACGCTGATAGAATTGACCCAACTGCAAATAGTGATCGGGTGTAGCCAGGTATTCGGCTAAAGCTAATTGCACCGGTGTGTTTACACTAAAGGTGATAAACTGATGCGCCTTTCGGATTTCTTGTGTGAGGTGTGGCGGAGCTACCGCATACCCAACCTTCCAACCCGTAGCATGAAAAGTTTTGCCAAATGAAAACGCAGCTACACAATGGTTTGCAAGTGCAGGGTATTTTAAAACACTTTCGTGCGAATGACCATCGAAGATAATACGCTCGTAAACCTCATCGCTTAAAACAATAATACCATGTGCTTGCGCGATGGCTTCCAGTTGTTTCAAATCTGCTTCACGCAGAATAGAACCGGTAGGGTTATGTGGCGTGTTGACAATAATTAGTCGCGTACGCGAAGTAATAGTGTCTTTAACCTGTTGCCAGTCGATAGCAAAGTGCGTAGGCTTTAAGCTAATATGTTTGGGTACGCCACCATTCAACCGGATGGAAGGATCGTATGAATCGTAAGCTGGATCGAATACAATCACTTCATCCTTTTCGCTAACCAATGCAGCAATGGTTGAGTACAACGCTTCGGTGCCTCCGGCTGTAATGGTAACTTCGGTTTCAAAGTCTGTAGGGCGGTTGTAGGTTTTGGTTACAACTTCGGCAATTGCCTGACGCAGCGCGGGTGTACCCGGCATAGGCGCATATTGATTGTGCCCGGCTTTCAGGTATTTATAAATCAGATCTACTATTTCTTCCGAAACCGGAAAATCAGGAAACCCTTGCGATAAGTTAATAGCACCTTGCTCCAACGCCATGCGCGACATTACTGTGAAGATGGAAGTGCCCACATCGGGAAGGCGAGAAATATTAAGAAACGTTGAATTCAATACCTACTAAAGAAAGCTTTAATCATGTCTCGAAAAATAATACAGATGGCACCTAAGCCAACACAATAAACAATAATGAACGCTGAGCTCACCAATTGAATTTTCATCAAAGTAAAAATGGGTATTGCGGTAACCAGAAAGAATAGAACTACCCGCAACAGTTTAAATTGGCTTTTCGAGAAATTCATCAACATGGTATAGAGAATAATAAGTATACAAAAGCAGGATACAATAACTTCGGAGTAATTTCCAATTATGGTTTTAAAATTTCCATATCTATTCCAAAAGAATACGATTAAAAATACAATCGTGGTGACTATAAGCTTAGTCTTATGAGAAGGCCTATCCTCAATCATCTTAAGCTTCTAAGAAGCACACTTTTTTCAGCTTCACTGGTCGAATAGATCAAAAAGTCAAAATATTCTATCATTAAAGGGACGTCCATCTTATCATAAAAGAATGACGAATCACTTGATACAAACTTAAAATCATTAGGATCGTATTCCTTGTCTATCTCACCCAATAAATTATTCAATTTATTAAGGCGTTTGTTAACTTCTAACTCAACTTTATTGTTCTTATAACGATCCTTAAACACTTTTATATCCCATCTTACGAATACTTTAATCCAATGTTTATCCTGAATTGACTTCAAAAAAGATAATTCGGCATTGATAAGATCCCTAAGGGAATCCGAAGTCATATGAAGGGCCTCAAAGCGATAAATATCTGCTGAGTCAAATTTATTTACTTTAAAACTTAACACGTGGTATAGTGAATCAACTCGATTGATCACTGATAAATTAGAAATGATTTCAGACTGATCTGATTGCTTACATGAAGTAAAAACAGAAAGAATCAAAAGGCAAAAGATGGTTTTCTTCTTACTACCCACAACACCTACCAAGTTGATACGAGCAATCTAAAACATCAGCAGCGTAAACCAAATTTGCCGACCCTTGACAAAGACCCCAATATGGAGCAAACCAACCATAACCAGCGCACATCGAACTTGAAACTCCAAAATCTACTTCAGCATCATGATTGCAATTAGACGCTGACCTAAAGCAAGCCACGCCACCTTCGCAACCTGAATTTATTCGTGCATCTGATTTTTCAGAAACTTTAAATTCCAAATCAGCAAAATACATCGATACTGCCTCCTTATACAAAAATCCTCCTCTTTCCAATGAGGGATACTTCTTGAATAATTCTTGGTAGGAGCTAAATAGTTTAAAGTTTGATTTTTCGAATTCATCAACATTTGAATAGCCAAGTTGCAAAACTAAGGTCTCATAATCTCCCTCATCTATTGTCTTCCTTATAGTCGAAAGGGTACTTTCAACTTTAGCAGTACTTCTATCTAACGCTGTATTAAATTTCTCTTTCGCAATAAGGTTTTGTTCCATTATTGACTTGAAAATTGAATCACGACTGAGCATCTCTGGAGTAAGCATATCTTCGTTGCCTGAGGTACAGGCTAAAAATAATATGCCAAGCATTAGGGCTAAATTTTTTGAATTTCTCATACTTTTAGATTTAAAATCTAATTTATCAAAAATTACAACCTTTGAAAGTCGATTTCGAGAAATTTATTTCCTTTATGGTGATTTAATCCTATTGTGCCGAATAATTCAAGCTGTTTGAAGGTTGATTGAATACTCTAAAGTTTCACTATCATCAGGAATAGTTTCGCCTTTTTCCTGTAGGTGCTCTATGTATACCTCAATCGCTTCCTTTGCCATAGATATGGCGTGATCCACATTATCCCCATAGGTTATACACCCCGGTAAAGCAGGCACAGTAGCTGTATAACTGCCCTCGGGCTCTTTGGTTAATAGAATTTTATAGGTAAGATTTCTCATCTTCTACTAAGGTAATAAATCTCCATTACTTCTTCAACGGTGCTGCAATCCTATATTCCGTATCCACATCGCCTTTGCTGATGTTGGTGAGTTTACCTTTCAGCATGCGTTTTTTAAGCGGGCTCAGGTAATCGGTAAATAATTTGCCTTCTATGTGATCGTACTCGTGTTGGATAATCCGGGCTTTCATACCGTCAAACTCTTCTTCAAACACATTCCACTTTTCGTCAAAGTATTTAATGCGCACAGTTTCCTTACGCCAAACTTCTTCGCGAATGTTAGGTATGCTCAGGCAGCCTTCTTCAAAAGCCCACTCTTCACCGTGCTCATCTACTATCTGCGGATTTACAAATACTTTTTTGAAATCTTTCAGCGTGGGTTCATCATCAAGCGTGGTGCCATCCACAATAAACAGCCTTATGCTTTTGCCAATTTGCGGAGCGGCCAGGCCAATTCCATTTGCCTCGTACATGGTTTCGTACATATCCGCAACCAACTGCATTAAATCGGTGCCTTTCTCTAAATCCGTGGCACGTTTGCGTAAAACGGCATCGCCATACATTACAATCGGGTAAATCATCATCAACTATATTGAGGCACAAAAATAACCATATTATTTGGGGTATTGCACAGGCTATTAATGGGGTTTGTGTATTTTGAGCCATGAGAATTTTAACCGTTACACTATTTGTTCTGCTTGGCCACGCAACCATTGCCCAAAAAGCTGAGAAAGAATTTCTGAAAACCCTGAATGCTTTTTGCGGTCAATCGTTTGCCGGCAAAGCTATTTTCCCAGAAGAAGAAAAAAATCCATTTAAGGGTCAGACTTTGAAAATAACTTTTGCAACCTGTACAAGTAAGGAAGTACGCATTCCCTTTCAGGTGGGTGAAGATAAATCCAGAACGTGGGTACTTACGTTAGATGAAACCGGTTTATTATTAAAGCATGATCATCGTCACGAAGATGGTACTCCCGATAAGGTTACCATGTATGGTGGCTATGCTAAAACAGATGGCAACACATTGGCACATTCTTTTCCGGCAGATAAACATACAGCAGAACTTATTCCGGCAGCAGCCACTAACGAGTGGAGTATAATCTTAAGCAACGACAAAAAAACATTAAGCTACATTTTGAAACGCGATGGTCAGTTGCGCTTTCATGCCGATTTTGATTTGAGTAAGCCACTTTAGCTAAGCCACTAAAGCTTAACCTCGCATGGTTAAAAAATCCTGCAGAATAAGTACCGCGCTTATCTTATCTACATTGCCTTTGGTTTGGCGGTCTTTCTTTTTCATACCTCCGGTTAACATGGCTTGCTGAGCAATGGAAGAGGTAAACCGTTCATCGCTGGTGGTGATTGGAATAGGAAACGTGGTTTTAAATTTTTCTATAAAACTGCGCACAGCCGGAGCAGTTTCAGAATCGGTATTGTTTAGCCTTTTAGGTAAGCCGATTACTACTTCATCTACCGCTTCTTTTTGAAAATAGTTTTTGAGGTAAGTAAGTAGGGTTGAAGTTTCAACGGTATCCAGCGCGGTGGCAATAATTTTAAGCGGATCGGTAACTGCCAAACCGGTGCGTTTGGTTCCGTAATCAATAGCCAGAAATCTTCCCATTAGTTGAATTTGGTGCGTTCAAAGAATTTCTTCTTCACCTGATTTTCAAGTGCCATGGCTTTTGGAAAAAGAATTTCGTTTTCAACACGAGCATGGGTGATCAGGCTTTTTTCAAACTGTACCAATTCGGAGTAAATTACTTTTACGTGCAGGGGTGCATCCGAAGCTAGATGGTAATCTTTTGTGATTTTGCGGATGCCTGCCATCTCATCATCGTGAGCTTCGTGTTCAATCGCGCATTTTTGCAGGGCGCTTTTCTCCATCATATAATACAACCGGGCCGGATTGGCCTTGCCGTGGGCAGCCTTCTCCAGCAAGTTGATGTATTTAAACAAGGTATCTTCTTCTTCGTAGATGTGATGGATAAAATCTTCCAGAAAAAGCGGAAATAAAATCTTGAGGTCTTTCTCAACCTGATCGTATTGTTTGTGGTTGGCTTTAAAACTTTCCACCAACCGCCCGATGTAGGGCAACTTATGTTTAACAAAAATAAAGTGGGCGTGCTTCAGGTATTCAATAATCAGATCGATCGGATAATTCATCAGCGGCAGCTCCGATTCTGTAAAGTGACTACCCGGCTGCTCTAATTCTTTTATTACTATTTCTATGTTGAGTCCCTTCTCGCGACAAACTTGCTCCAACGTTTGCTCAGAATATTCGTAAAAACGAATGCCAAAATAGTATAGCACGTAGGCACGCACATTGTCCTGCTCCACTATTTCTGCTATACTTCGGCTTTTCAACTCGGTTTTTTTGATTTTTGTCAGGTAAATATAGTAAAGAGGGGTAGCTAAATTTAACCCCTCAACAATTAATTTGGAACTTCCGTTAAAGTAACTTTCGGAGAGTTAAAATATTATGGAGGAGCAGAAGAATTCATCGTACCAGATAAGCTTACCGCTTATTCTTTGCATTGGCCTGGCAGCCGGGGTGTTGATTGGCGCAAGCCTTACCGATAAATCGGGTGGCCCTGAAATAAATCAGGATGTACAGAAATTCAGGGAAGTGCTGGGATTAGTTAAAAACGAATATGTGGACGATGCAGAAACCAGCCAGTTAGTGGAAGAAGCCATTGGCCACATGCTGGGAAAGTTAGACCCACACTCGTCATACCTTTCAGCACAAGATCAGGTGGCCGCCAATGAAGACCTGCAAGGTAACTTTGAGGGCATTGGCATTGAGTTTAATATTTTTCACGATACGCTGGTGGTGGTAGCTGCACTTAGTGGTGGCCCATCGGAATCAGTTGGGCTGCAGGCCGGTGATAAAATTGTAAAAGTTAATGACACCAACATTGCCAGCATTGGCCTATCGTACCCCGATGTGCAGAAATACCTGAAAGGCCCAAAAGGTACCGAAGTAAAAATTGAAGTGGTTCGCAGAAACAAACCCTCGCCCATCATCTTTACAATTGTGCGCGATAAAATTCCGCAGTTCTCGGTAGATGCTGCCTATATGATTGATCAGGAAATAGGATACATAAAAGTAAATAGGTTCTCGCAAACTACTTATCAGGAAGTAAAAGATGCTTTGAGCAAATTAAAACGCGAAGGCATGCAGAAATTGATTCTGGATTTGCAAGGAAACCCAGGTGGCTATATGGATCAGGCCGTAGATATTGCCGATGAATTTTTGGTTAAAGAGAAAAAGATTGTCTTTACAAAAAGTCATGAAACCAAATACGATGAAGAACATTTTGCAACCGAGCGTGGCGA